>Ga0207647_10004477_pt1 | contig 10348 bp, 7 predicted proteins | sample KBSCornC2_FD_184295 | JGI IMG/M metagenome (GOLD analysis project Ga0207647, IMG submission 184295) | Corn rhizosphere microbial communities from Kellogg Biological Station, Michigan, USA - C2 (SPAdes) (version 2) | ecosystem: Host-associated > Plants > Roots > Rhizosphere ...
AGCCGCGCAACTGCCTCGCTCCCTCGACGATGCGGATCTCGCTGTGATCAATATGAATTATGCTCTGGCGGCAAAGCTGGATCCTCGCAGGGACGCGCTGCTACGGGAGGGGTCTGCATCGCCTTATGCCAATATCGTCTCCGTTTTGGCGGAAAAATCGCAGGATTCGAGAATTCTGGCATTGGTGAAGACATTGCAGTCGCCAGAAATACAGAAGTACATCGTGGATCGCCATCGCGGCGCTGTTCTACCTGCCAAAGACTAGTGACGTTCCGTGATTCGCAAAATTGAGCCTTGATCGAGTGTGAACTTATTCGTGGTAGCGCTTCTCCCCTGCAGAGATTGCAATTGCCAGGCGATTTTGTGGAGGCGGCAAGGGGCAGGTCGCAAATGCTGTATAGGCACAGGGCGGGTTCACCAGCTGATTGAAATCGAGCGTCAAGGTTCCACGATGCCTCAAGCCGTCGGAAGGGAGCTCCGTATACAGGAAACGGGCAGCCTCATATGTCGAGGCGCGACTGGTGGCATCACGCAGGATGAAAAAGAGCTTATCTTCCTCCACAATTGGTTCGAGCCTCAGATGCTGTCCGTTGAGCGTGAACTCCGCCGCTCCAGGCACCTTTTCATGCAGGGTCGTTCCGATGATGGTGGGAATCGCAACGGTATGTGGTTCTGCGTAGGGAATCCATGTCGCATTTACGCGATAGCTTTCGTTGGGTGGAAACCAGTTGAGCCCGTGAAAGTGCGCCCGTGTTTCGGCGTTCAGATCTTTGATTCGAAGCCCCAACCGTTCGCCTCGGGTAAGAACCAGAACGGCATATGTGCCGAAGGTCAGCTTAGCGTCATTCGGGATCGTTCCCTCGACTGCGGGAGTTCCATTGACCTTCAGGTCGTGAGGGAAGCCTTCCGTCGGAGGTGAGAGTTTGAGTTGTGCATGGGAATCAGTGCCAACCTGCGTGATTACCGCCAGGTGCGGAGGCGCCGTGGGCGGCAGCTGAAGGCTGTTTTCAGAGGCCGATCCGACGGTATTGATGCCACTATGCAGCCATTCAAGACCTACGAGAGAAAGCCATCCCTCCGGTGCGACCAGTGACTTGGCTCGTTCGGCGCGAAAGGTCTGTAATGACGAGCGATAGCCTGCGTCGACCTGTTGTGCGCCTGCCACAACAGGAGCGCTATACACCATGCAAGCGATGAGCGCGAATTGCCGCGCTGCCGAGAAAATGTACCGTTCGTTGCGTTCGATCACGAGGAGCTCCTCCAGTGCACGGCTATTTGGCCGGTGTTACGTCAACGACATGAATCGGGAGATCCCAATGGTTCGTCGTCAATTCCCACCGGCGATTTTCTTCGCGGCGATATGTGGCTTGATCTGGAAATAACTGGCGGGCGATTTCACCCTCTGACTGTCCCGGCGGAGCATCGTGCGAGCGGCGTGTAATGACGATGCGATAGTCCCAGCGCGCGTCTTCGCTCGTATGCAGAGAGGGCGCAAAGATCGTGTACTCCTTCACGTAGCCAAGTTGTTTCTGCCGCTCCAGAATTGAGATCTGATTCTTGCGAAACAGATCAAACCACTCCTCGCGATACCCATATCGAACGCGGTAGACCCATTCGACGGTTTCCGGCTTTTCGGGCGTGACAGCGACCTGCTGTGGTTGCGCGAATGCTCTCGGCGCGACAATGGCGCCGGTGGATAGAGATACACCGAGCATGATTTTTGAAAAATGGAAATAACTCATCGATTGGCTCCGAAGCGCGATGGCATCTTCACGGTGCAGATGCGATTACTGGAGATCTGGATGAGTTGAATGCGTTCAGAGAACGCGAACGGGATGTCGCTCACCCAACCGTTAGTGGCTGGGACAACAACGTCGAGGTGAGACGGCGGGCGACATGGAGAAGATATAACAAAGGCTCAGGAGGGAGTCAATTGGCGAAGACTGTCGAGATATCGGTTTCATCGCAATCCTCCCTGAGCTTCAGATGCTGGCGTGCCTTGTTGACATCTTTTTGGTATCTGATATATCTGAATCATGCGCCAGTGGCATTTCCTCGTTGACCGTCTGTGTCCCGCTACGAGCGCGTCCCTACATGCTTGTCGATGTTTCTAGACGAACATCTCCTGTTTTCCTAGATCCAATTCCATAAATACATGGTGATGTGTCGGCAGGCGCATCTTTCCCGCGATTTCTTGGGGCCAAATCTCAGTGCGGAGATTCACGAATGCGCCGTAGACGTATCGTTGTATCCGGGTTGCTTGCGCTCTTCACAATGGCAGCAGCAGCGCAGCATGTCACATCGCCGGAGGAGGCCTTTGGCTTCAAGCCCGGAACGGACCGCAAGTTGGCCGACTGGACCCAGTTGACGGCCTATTTCGACAAAGTTGCCCGTGAATCCGATCGGGTGCGATTCGAAGAGTTAGGTAAAACTACGGAAGGCAGGCCGTTTGTCGGGCTGACCATCTCCTCGCCTGAGAATCTCAAGCATGCGGACGGGTATAAGGATATTCTGCGGCGTCTTGCCGATTCTCGCGTCACAACTCCCGAGCAGGCGGCGGAGCTGGCGAAGAAAGGCAAAGCTGTCCTTGTGGTAACGTGCAATATCCACTCGACAGAGATTGCCAGTTCGCAAAGCGCTGCCGAGTTCGTCTATCGCCTTGCCACACAAAATACGCCGGCAGTGGAGGAGATCCTTAACAACACCATCATTGTTCTTGTTCCATCGCTCAATCCTGATGGCCAACAACTGGTGGTTGACTGGTACAAGAAGTATCTGGGAACGCCATACGAAGGCAGTTCGCCGGTAGTGGTGTACCACCACTACGTAGGGCACGACGACAATCGCGATTGGTATGGCTTTACCCAGGTAGAGACGCAGCTCACGGTCGATAAAGTGATCAATCCCTGGCATCCCCAGGTGTTGTATGACATCCACCAGATGGGATCACGGGGACCACGTATCTATCTTCCTCCATGGGTGGATCCCATCGACCCCAACATCGATCCGTTGCTGGTCAGCACGATGAATGCTCTCGGCACGCAGACAGCGCTGGAGATTGCCCAGACTGGAAAGCCGGGTGTACTTGTGCATGGCGTGTATGATCTTTGGTCTCCAGGAAGGCATTACATGGCCTATCACGGTACGGCGCGTGTACTGACGGAATCGGCGAGCGTCAATATTGCCTCACCCATCGAAATCCCCTTTGACAAGCTTGACAAGGGCATTGGCTACGATGCGAAGGTGCGGGCGTGGAACTTCCCCGATCCCTGGAAGGGAGGCACGTGGCGTTTGGGTGACATCGTGTCTTATCAAATCGACGCGTTCTTCTCCATCGCGCACAATGTTGCCGCCAACCGTGAGCGGTATCTCTCGAACTACTACCAGATCCTCAAAGACTCTACAGATCAGAAATTTGGCGGTCCATATGCGTATGTCATTCCAGCGGGGCAGGTCGACGCAGCCGCGACAGTCCGTTTGTTGAACCTTCTTCGTCGTGGCGAGGTGGAGATTCAAAAGGCGTCGTCAGATTTTGATGCAGAGGGACAACACTTCGGCAAAGGAAGCTATGTCGTCATCCTTGGACAGCCCTATGGCGCCTTCGCAAAGACGCTTCTGGAAGTGCAGCAGTATCCCGCCATCCGGGAATATCCAGGAGGACCATTGCAGCGGCCTTATGACGTAACAGCACAGACGCTTCCGCTTCTGCTTGGTGTCAAGGCCGTTGAAGTGAAGAAGAAATTTGAATTTGCCGGAGAGGCCGTCCGCACGGTCAGCACACCGCCGGGCAGCGTCGATCAGGGAAACGCAAAATTCGGGTATATTCTCGACGACACGTCCAATAGCGCTCTCTACGCACTCTTCGCCTTGTTGAAGAAAAACGTTCGGGCATACCGGCTGACGGATAGCTCCTACTCTGCCGGTACGATTTATCTTCCGTCACAGCCGCATCTGCGAGAAGAGATCGATCGGGCAGCGGCACAGTGGCCGATTCGCTTCCGTGTGCCGACCGGTCCGGTAACTGGATCACGGCTTGAGGTCAAGCTTCCGCGGATTGGGCTTTATCAAAGCTGGGTTGCGTCGATGGATGAAGGATGGACCCGCTGGATCTTTGACCAAAACCAGATTCCGTATAAACGCCTGGTCGACGAAGACATTTGCAGAGGAGATCTGGCCAAGCAATTCGATGTCATCATCCTTCCCGATAATTCTGCCAATGCAATTACGAAGGGAACTGCTGGCCGTGGTGGAGAGGGGAATGAAGGCGGCCCTGAGGTTCCCCCCGAGTTCAAGAATGGACTTGGAGAGAACGGATCGGCTGCGTTACACGAATTTGCTAACGCCGGCGGAACAATCGTCACGTTGAACCGGGCTTCAAATGTCTACGCGACGAAAGATGCTCCTGAAGTTAAAAATGTTCTGGATGGCGTGACCAATCGCGATTTTTATATCCCGGGGTCTATCCTCGAAGTCAAAGTAGATACCTCCCATCCGCTTGGCTTCGGTGCCCCATCCGCCATTCCAATCTTCTTCGAACAGAGCCCTGTATTCGACGTTCACGGTAAGGCACGGTCGATCGCCAACTACGCCAGCGACAATCCTTTGCTCAGTGGTTGGATTCTGGGCGGCAAATACCTGGTAGGAAATTCGGCTCTTGCGGAAGAGCCTGTCGGTAAAGGCCGGATCGTCCTCTTTGGCTTCCGTCCCCAATACCGTGCTCAATCGGAAGTGACCTACAAGCTCTTCTTCAATGCGCTGCTCTATGCAGCAACGTCACCGTCAAAGGACGAGAAAGGTGGAAATCAATGAGTATCCTCTCCGTTTTCGCACCTTGCTGTTGTTGTCGCTAATACGCTCCTAGCATCCCTGATTCGACTATGAGGGCGCCGTGGCCGGCGCCCGCGAACGCGCGCGGCTGCGTAATAGGAGAGCTGCGTCCAGATCAGCCATTTGGAGATATGTATGCGTTTTTTGAAGCGTGTGATTGCTTCTGTACTGGGAGGACTTCTTGCAGTCTTTGCGATGAATACTGGTGTTGTTGCCCAGACCTCAGCCGATGGAACAATCCATGGCCGAGTCATCGATAGCTCTGGCGCAGCCATACTTGGTGTAGCGCTGATCGCCCATAGTCCGAGTGTCGGCGGGTCTTTCCGGGCAGTGACTGATGCAGAAGGGAACTATCGGCTCACACAACTTCCAACGAGTACAGACTACGTCGTCGAAGCTGAAAGTCAGGGATTCGATAAGTTTGTCCGCTCCGGATTGGTTGTCCGAGCAGGTCTGAATGTGACCGTCGATATCACGCTGAATGTCGGTTCCCAGTCGCAATCGGTGGAAGTCACTGGCGAAGCTCCGCTCATCGATACTCAGAATGCAGAGCAGGCGGTCAACCTGAGCGGTGAGCTTCTTCGGAATGTGCCTATTACCGGTCGCCATGACTGGTCAGATTCGCTGCAACTCACACCTGGAATCGTGAGTGCATCGGCGGACGCCCAGGGAGGACAGACCTACTTCCTGCGGGGTTCAGAGAATGAAAATCATGCCACTCTAGTCGATGGCATGGACGTTGGAAGCTTCCAGCAGAACTGGCCTTCGAACGGGATCAGCATCAGCAATGAGTCCCTGGGCGATATCCAGATCAAGACCGGTGCGAACGATGCCTCGTCTCCGGCAGCCATGGGCATGGTGATCAACATGTCCAGTCCTACGGGAAGTGACCGTTACCACGGCAGCTTCCTCTGGCTTCTAGGACCGGCCGCCTTGAACGCAAACAATGCCAGCGGAGGAACCAGTGCCGTTACTTCCACACAGCAGCCGGACTTTTCATTGGGTGGTCCCATCAAGAAGCAGCGTGCTTGGTTCTTTGTGTCTGGCCGCTATATCAACCGCGATGATGGCATTAGTCAGACAGCGACGCAGCTTGGATATCTGAATACGATCCAGCCTGGCTTCGGTGCGTTCCCCAATCACTCCAGTGGCTTTATCTTCCTTGGAAACACGAGCGTTCAGTTGAACGACCGGCACAGGTTGATGGCGTTGATCCAGTATGACAGCCGGAAGCAGGATGCGAATTACCAGTGGTATGCCGCCAACATTGCGCACAACCAGTACGGCGGCGGCGCTTATGGACTGCGGCTTATCTCGCAGTGGAGCCAGAATCTAACGACCCGCTTCCTTGTGTCCTTCAACAACAAAGGAAGCAACTCCAGCGCCGATGCCATCGGCGGTGTCGGATCGAAACCGGAGATCGATGTATATGCGAGCAATACGCTCTCTTCCGGGCGTTTGGTTGGACAAGGCTCTTCGCTGGCTACCCTCAACAACCTATCTTCCATTACTTTGAATCCGGCGAACAAAACCACCATTACCGGTGATGTGAACTACTACATCGCGAAAGGATTTGGGTCCCATGAGATTCAGGCCGGCTTTTACCTCGAACCAACCGAAAGGAGTAAAACGACGACCCTCTATGCGAATGGTGGCAACAATATTCAACAGGATGCCGTTCTGAATAATCCGAACGATCCATCGAAGGGGTACACGATCTTTCATACCCAATCGATCGATCGGGCAAGCCTTGTCAGCCGCTATATCACGGCAAATGACTACGCTCTCTATCTTCAGGATCGCTGGCGTCCCTTCAGCAGGCTGTCAATCACCGCGGGCATCCGGCCGGACTGGATCTCCGGACGAGATGCCCTGTTCAAAGTGACGACGCAAAATTCGTGGAATATCGCACCGCGTATTGGAGGTGCATTCGTTCTCACCAAAAACCAGAGAAACGTCATTCGGGCTAGCTGGAGCAAGATTACAGACATCACAAATGCCAGCTATCTGGGAGCGGCCGGTTCCAGCACGGTCACGACAACGGATACTTACTACCTTCCGAGCGGTCCAGCTACGTTTGTCACGCCAGGAAGTACAGCTCTGAGTGCGGACAGAACCTTCGATCCTGACCGTCACCAGGGATTCGTCCGGGAGTGGCTTGTTGGTTACAGGACGCAGCTTCCTGGATCCGTGGTTGTCGATGCCAGCTATATTCATCGTGAATATCGAGATCGGCCGGCGCTGGTCGACAACAATCAGATCTATACCACTACATCCACGGGACTTGTATGGAGCGGACTGAACAAGCCTGCATTCAACAATTTTTATCTCGTGACGAACAACAAATGGAACTGGTTCGTCTACCAGGGGTACGAGCTGACGGTGACCAAGCAGGCAAGAGCATTGCAGATCTTCAGTACATACAGCTATTCCCCCGATCATCTCGCCGGGACCTTTCAGCCTAATGATCCGGTGGCAATTCTTGAGCCAACGAAGTTTGCAAACAATGGGGGACTTGGTTCTGTGCGCGGGAATGTCACCAATGACTATACCGGGGATACAAGGAACCGGATGTGGCAGCGTCACCAGTGGAGAACCGGCGTGACGTGGAGAGCTCCATGGAAGATCCGTTTCTCAAACACGCTGACGGCGCAGTCAGGTACACCTGGTGGCCCCGTTGTGGTCACACAGGCCTATAACGGTCAATATGGTCCTGCAACACGGACGATCAACGGCCGTACCGTATCCAACCCCTTAGCTGTGGCGTATCGATTCAAGTACGCGGATCGTGGCATCGGCCAGATCTTTACTCCCTGGTTGGTGCAGTGGAATACCTTACTTGGGCGTGAGTTCCCGATCACTGACCGGCAAAGTTTCGAAGTTGCTGCAAACATCTATAACGTCACGAATCGCGGAGCCGGTCAGCAATTCGTGAATGGGACCAACGCAAGCTCCAGTACCTTTGGTTCGTCGCAAAATATCCAGACGCCCCGTTCCGCACAATTCACATTTCGATATCACTTCTAGGTGCTTATGAAGATCGAACAGCTCAAGATGCTTCGCAGGTCTCTCGCTGCAAGTGGCTTGCACGTACTTCTTGCCGGTCTCGCTCTTTGGTCTGCCCGGCTTGCTTTGTACCAGTGACTAAGAGAGACACTGGAAAGAGGAGAGCGAGATGGCACGAGGAAAGCGTTACCAACCCGAGCAGGTGGTGAACCTGCTTCGGCAGATCGAAGTGGCGGTAGCGAATGGTAAGACGACGGCGCAGGCATGCAAGGAAGCGGAGATCGTGGAGCAGACGTATTTCCGCTGGCGCAAGGAGTATGGCGGGTTGCAGATCGACCAGGCGAAGCGGTTGAAGGAGCTTGAGCAGGAGAACGGGAAGCTGAAGCGTCTGGTGGCGAACCTGAGCCTGGATAACCTTGTGCTGAAGGACATCGCTTCGGGAAACTTCTAAGCCCTGATCGACGGCGCAGTGCGGTGAGCCATGCCTGTGAGCATGGCGTAAGTGAGCGACATGCGTGCCATCTGTTGGGGCAGCCCAGGGGCACACAGCGCTACCGGCCGACACAGCGCGAAGACGAAGATCGTCTGACTCAGGCCATCGTTGTTCTTGCAGGCCAGTATGGACGTTACGGGTATCGCCGGATCACGGCGTTGCTGGTGCGTGCCGGCTGGAAGGTAGGCAAGGACCGGGTCGAACGCATCTGGCGTCGTAAAGGGCTGAAGGTACCGAAGAGGCAGAAGCCAAGAGGCCGGTTGTCGCTCAACGATGGATCGCGTGTGCGGCTCAGGCCGACGCATGCGGGCCACGTGTGGAGCTACGACTTCGTGAGTGCGCGAACCCATGACGGCCGTAGTGTGCGCCTTCTCAACCTGATCGACGAGTCGACGCGCGAGTGCCTGCTGATCCGCGCGGAACGGCGTTGGTCGAGTGCCAAAGTGATCGGAGCGCTGGCTGACGTCATGGTGTGGAAGGGAGTGCCAGAGCATCTTCGATCAGACAACGGGCCCGAGTTCGTGGCCAAAGACCTGCGCAAATGGCTCGCCGATACCGGCGCAAAGACCCTGTATATCGAACCCGGATCTCCGTGGGAGAACGGTTACTGCGAAAGCTTCAACTCCAAGCTCCGCGACGAGTTCCTCAACGGCGAACTCTTCTACTCGATGAAAGAACTGCGCGTGCTGGCCGAGCGCTGGCGCGTCCACTACAACACCGTCAGACCACACTCCTCGCTGGGATACAGACCTCCAGCACTAGAGGCCTTGCTGCCATACCCTGCATCGATCTGATCTCAGAGATCAATGCGCTACACTAACCCCTCACTGGTACAAAACATCGGGCAATCCACCGGCATTGATGCCCCCAGGGCAAGGCTGCTAGAGTTTCAGCAGATGTACCCTCCCTTCCCGGAGAAAACTCGCAGGTTTCAGTGGGGGCCCGGCCATTACCATCACGAATCAGCAGTCCCGAATCCTTATCTTCCTCGTATATCTGCTTGCTGGAGCCGTCGCTCTTCAAGGACTGTTGGTGTGGCCTCCAATGATTGTGATCGGCCCGGCGTTTGCGACGCTCCTGGCTATCATCATTGCGCGTACCGCCAAGGTTAAGCTCACTCTTGCCATCATTGGCGTCGTTTTGCTTTACAGCGTCGTCGTGCTTGTCCTTTTCGTCATAGTGGCTTTTGTCGCACCCAGCCATTATCAGAACGGTGAGGACGCGATCACGTGGGGGCTCACGCTTGAGGGAATTGTGGCGGCTCTCCTGCTCCATGGGCTCATCCGTAAGCTGCGTGCGCGAACTCCTCAGACGCAACAGACAGCGCCGGGGCCGAAGCCACCGCAGAAACAAGACCCACCTGCGGCTACAGAGAACCCCGCCGAAAGGGTCGTCATTCCCAGAGAGTTGGCGGAGTGGATCGCGACGAGCTTCGCGCTTCCTCTTAGCCGGTGCTACGCAGCCAACGCCGCTGCGGCCCGCGCGCTGGAACAAGGCAAGAGCCAGGACATCGCAAAGCAATCCGCAGCCGCGGCGGCAAAGGCCTGGATGCCGAAGCCCGGTGTCTCTTTGCTGGCTGTCAGCGACGACCGCCTGGATGAAGATGGGGCCTGGAAATCGATTGAGTTCGGAGCCCTCAGCCAGTTACTGGCAACCGAAGCCGCGTTGCTGCGAGCCTTCGAGCTTGGAAAGGACATGGCTCAGGCGACGGAGGCGGCGCGTGCCGCCGCGAAAGCGTGGGCGCCAGTCACCCCCCCTGGCTTACCGTCTCAAGTAGACCGCGCTCAGGGAGCGTCCCAGGGGGTCGTCTACGGATTCATGAAGCGCACCGTCCCTTTCCCCCTGACCACGCGGAGAAGCGTTACATACATCGATAAATCCGTCTGGACGTTCACTGTTCAACGCAAAGGCATCGGGGAAAACAATCGGCCACTCTCTCCGATTCAGGTACAGATGGAGGGCTATCAAATCGACGGGCAACTGGAAGATGGTGACACCGTCGTCTTTGACGCACCTCCTACG
>Ga0207647_10004478_pt1 | contig 10347 bp, 9 predicted proteins | sample KBSCornC2_FD_184295 | JGI IMG/M metagenome (GOLD analysis project Ga0207647, IMG submission 184295) | Corn rhizosphere microbial communities from Kellogg Biological Station, Michigan, USA - C2 (SPAdes) (version 2) | ecosystem: Host-associated > Plants > Roots > Rhizosphere ...
TGAACCAGCTGCTCGTCGAGATGGACGGCTTCGAGATGAAGGACAACATCATCCTGGTCGCCGCTACGAACCGGCCCGACATCCTCGACCCGGCGCTGCTGCGCCCTGGCCGCTTCGACCGCCAGATCGCGGTCGACCCGCCGGACCTGCAGGGCCGCCTGGAGATCCTCAAGGTCCACCAGAAGGGCAAGCCGGTCGCTCCGGACGTCGACCTCGCGGCCGTCGCCCGCCGTACGCCGGGCTTCACCGGTGCCGACCTGAGCAACGTCCTCAACGAGGCCGCGCTGCTCACCGCCCGCAGCGACAAGAAGCTGATCGACAACTCCATGCTGGACGAGGCGATCGACCGCGTGGTCGCGGGCCCGCAGAAGCGGACCCGGATCATGTCGGACAAGGAGAAGAAGATCACCGCGTACCACGAGGGCGGTCACGCCCTGGTCGCGGCGGCCTCTCCGAACTCCGACCCGGTCCACAAGATCACGATCCTGTCGAGAGGCCGGGCCCTCGGCTACACGATGGTCCTGCCGGACGAGGACAAGTACTCCACGACCCGCAACGAGATGCTGGACCAGCTGGCCTACATGCTGGGCGGCCGTGCGGCCGAGGAGCTCGTCTTCCACGACCCGACCACGGGCGCCGCGAACGACATCGAGAAGGCCACCGCCACGGCCCGCGCGATGGTCACGCAGTACGGCATGACCGAGCGGCTCGGCGCCATCAAGTTCGGCGGCGACAACACCGAGCCGTTCCTCGGACGTGAGATGGCTCACCAGCGCGACTACTCGGAAGAGGTCGCCGCTCTGGTGGACGAGGAAGTCAAGAAGCTCATCGAGAACGCGCACAACGAGGCCTGGGAGATCCTGGTCGAGAACCGCGACGTCCTCGACAACCTCGTCCTGCAGCTGCTGGAGAAGGAGACGCTGGGCAAGGAGGAGATCGCCGAGATCTTCTCCGCCATCGTCAAGCGCCCGGCCAGGCCCGCCTGGACCGGCTCCTCCCGCCGCACGCCGTCCACCCGCCCGCCGGTGCTCTCCCCGAAGGAGCTCGCACTGACGAACGGCGCCAACGGCGCGACCCCGGCGATCAGCACCGCCAAGTCGACGGCGACGGAGTCCGCCCCGGCGATCGAGACGGCCCCGGAGGACCGCCCGGAGAGCTGACCACCGCTCTCCCGGCGGCCACGTCGGCCCGGAATGAATGCCGCGCCCCCCAGGTTCTAGCCTGGGGGGCGCGGCATTTCAGCCATGTCGCAGATGAGGCGCGTGGCCCACACGCGTGACCCGCACAGGAACGAGGCACCACATGACCGACCCCGTGACGCTGAACGGCGAGGGTTCGATCGGCGAGTTCGACGAGAAGCGCGCCGAGAACGCCGTACGCGAACTGCTGATCGCGGTCGGCGAGGACCCGGACCGGGAGGGCCTGCGGGAGACGCCGGCGCGGGTGGCGCGGGCGTACCGGGAGATCTTCGCGGGGCTGTGGCAGAAGCCCGAGGACGTGCTGACGACGACGTTCGACCTGGGGCACGACGAGATGGTGCTCGTGAAGGACATCGAGGTGCTGAGCTCCTGTGAGCACCACCTCGTCCCCTTCGTCGGGGTCGCTCACGTCGGGTACATCCCGTCCACCGACGGCAAGATCACGGGGCTGTCGAAGCTGGCCCGGCTCGTGGACGTCTACGCCCGGCGCCCGCAGGTGCAGGAACGACTCACCACGCAGATCGCCGACTCGCTGATGAAGATCCTGGAGCCGCGCGGGGTCATCGTCGTCGTCGAGTGCGAGCACATGTGCATGTCGATGAGGGGTGTCCGCAAGCCCGGGGCGAAGACCATAACGTCGGCGGTGCGTGGCCAGCTGCGTGATCCCGCCACCCGCAACGAGGCGATGAGCCTGATCATGGCGCGCTGACTTCCGGGGCGCCGGGGCGGCAGGTGCGGCTTCAGACCGCCGACGCCGCCCCGTTGTTGTCCTCGTCGTCCTCCGGGAGCCTGCACACGCGCTCCAGGAAGATGGCCGCCACTATGACCGCGATGCCCGCCACGACCGAGAAGCCGGCGTAGATGGCCTGGTCGCGCCGGGCCGGGATGTCGAGGAGCTCCAGCAGGAAGACGCCCGTGCCGCCGTACATGCCGGCGACGAGGGCGGCGACCAGGGCGCTGGCCTGGCCGAAGACGACCGCGCGGGCCGCCATCAGCGGGTCGACGCCCTTGGCCTCGGGCCGGCGCTCGCGCTGGGCCTTGAAACGGCCGCGCAGGGAGAGCGCCGTGGCCAGCAGGACCACCGCGATCAGGGCGAGGACGATGGGGGCGGCGAGCGGGACGCTCGGGAGGGTCCCGATCGAGTTCCAGAGGCGGGCGCCCGCCCAGGACAGGATTCCGGCCACGACGAAAACGCCGACCAGCACCCTGATGCGCAGCTCTCTCACGGTGTCCCTTCAGCTCCCCCGGGCCCTGCGGACCGTGGTCGTCCCGACCTTGCCGTCCTGACCTTAACGACTACTCGGGCAGGTGGAGTTCCAGGTCCTTGCGCGGTGTCACGCCCTCGCGGGTGACGGCGTCGAGGAGAGCGGCGACCGCGCCGCGGCCCGGCAGCTGCGCCTCCGGTTCCATGTCGTGCCAGGGGGCGAGGACGAAGGCGCGCTCGTGGGCGCGCGGGTGGGGCAGCGTGAGGTGCGGGTCGTCGTCGATGAGGTCCGCGTACGCCACGATGTCGACGTCGAGAGTGCGCGCGCCCCAGCGCTCGTCCCGTACCCGGTGGAAGGCCTCCTCGACCGCGTGCGCCCGCTCCAGGAGCGAGGACGGCGGCAGGGTGGTCTTCAGGACGACGACCGCGTTGAAGTACGAGGGCTGGCTGCCGGGCTCGACGCCCCACGGCTCCGTCTCGTACACCGGAGAGACGGCCTTGATGCGGACGCCCGGGGTGTCCTCCAGGGCGTCGATGGCGCCCTGGAGGGTCTCCAGGCGGTTGCCCAGGTTCGCGCCGAGGGAGATCACCGCCCGTTTCGGGTTGTGGAGCGTGGTGTCGGCGGCGTCCACCTGCGCCACGACGGCGGCGGGTACCGGCTGTACGGTCGGGTCGCTCGGACCCGTGGCGAAGGACGCGGTCATACTCGGCTCCGGGTGATGGTGACGGTCACGTCGTCGAAGGGGACCGTGATCGGGGCGTCCGGTTTGTGGACGCAGACCTCGACCTCCTGGACCCCGTCGTGCTTCAGGCAGGTCTGGGCGATGCGCTCGGCGAGCGTCTCGATGAGGTTGACGGGCTCGCCCTCGACGACGGCCACCACCTCCTCCGCCACGATGCCGTAGTGCACGGTCTTCGCCAGGTCGTCGTCGGCGGCGGCCGGGCGGGTGTCCAGGCCGAGGACGAGGTCCACGATGAAGGTCTGGCCCTCCTCGCGCTCCTTGGGGAACACCCCGTGGTGCCCACGGGCCTTGAGGCCGCGCAGCGCGACACGATCCACGCGAATCACTCCTGCAATCGTCGGTGACGGCCGGTCACTGCCGTGTGCGGGCGGCACACCGGCCTCGAACGAATCTACCTGCGGGCACTGACAGGACCGGGCCACGGGGGCGTGGCCCATGCCGGGACCAGGAGGGTTCATCGCGTGTTTCCCCTGGGGAACCCGGCGGCTCACGGGTTGGTAGCCGCCCCTACCCAGGGGTCCGTGATTCCAACCACTCCTTGGTCCTCAAGGGGGCGCCTACCCACTCAGGAGGGTGTGTCGTCGTCCTCGTCCTCGTCGTTTTCGGTCATGACGGGTGAGGCGTGGTGGGACCAGAGCTTCCAGCCTGCCGGGGTGCGGTGGAACACGTTGGTGGCGACCACCAGCTGGCCGACGAGCGGGCCGAGTTCCTCGCTGCCCTTGGGGGCGGGGCCGCCGCTGAGGATGTTCTCGGTGCAGGTCACCAGGGCGGTGTCGCCCGTGACGGAGACATGCACGTCGGTGAGGAAGAACTGGATGTAGTCGGTGTTCGCCATGATCAGCGCATACGACCTCAGGACCTCGCCGCGGCCGGTGAGCGCCGGCCAGCCGGGGTGCACGCACGAGATCACACCGGTGTCGGCCGGGTCGTGGTACTCCTCGTCGACCCCCAGATCGGACGGGGCGAGCCAGAGCGCGGACAGGTCCTCGAAGTCGCCGCGCTCCATGGCCTCGTAGAAGGCGGTGTTGGCGGCTTCGACCTGCTCGACGTCGGTGTGGGGGGCGCTCACCGGGCTCCTTCGGCAGCGCGCGCGCCCTCCACGGCGCGGGCGACCCGTACGGCGTCCGCCGTAGCGCGCACCTCGTGCACGCGCACCGCCCATGCGCCGGCGTGCGCGGCGAGTGCGGAGACGGCGGCCGTGGCGGCGTCGCGCTCGCGCGCGGGCGGGGGCGCGCCCTCCGGTCCGGCCAGGACGCGGCCGAGGAACCGCTTGCGGGAGGCGGCGACGAGCAGGGGGTGGCCGAGGCCGAGCAGCCGGTCCAGGTGGGCGAGCAGGACCAGGTCGTGCTCGGCGTCCTTGGAGAAGCCGAGGCCGGGGTCGACGACGATGCGGTCGGGGGCGATGCCGCCGGCCAGGACGGCCTCCACGCGTGCGTGCAGCTCGTCGGCGACTTCGGTGACGACGTCCTCGTACACGCCCTTGACGTTGCCGCCCGCCAGGAAGCCGCGCCAGTGCATGACGACGAAGGGGGCGCCGGCGGCTGCCACCACCGGGATCATCTCGGGGTCGGCGAGGCCGCCGCTGACGTCGTTGACGAGGGCGGCGCCGGTGGCGAGGGCCCGTTCGGCCACGGAGGCGCGCATGGTGTCGACGGAGACGGTGACGCCTTCGGAGGCGAGGCCGCGGACGACGGGGATGACGCGCCTGAGCTCCTCGGCCTCGTCGACGCGGGTGGCGCCCGGCCGGGTGGACTCGCCGCCGACGTCGACCAGGTCCGCGCCCTCGGCGACCAGGTCGAGGCCGTGTTTGACGGCGCTCGTGGTGTCGAAGAAGCGGCCGCCGTCGGAGAAGGAGTCGGGCGTGACGTTCACCACCCCCATGACCGCGCAGCGGTCCCACTCCGGAAGGCCCGCGACGCGCCCGCGTCCGCTCTGCTTGCTCATACGTTCAGCGTAGGCCCCGGCCGTGGCCGGGAGACGCCACGGCCCGGACGGAAGCCCCCCTGTGGGAGGGGAGTTTCCGTCCGGGCCTGTTCTTCACAGCGTCCGGCGTCCGGTGTCCCGGTCAGGCGGTCATGCCGCGCGTACGTCGCGCTCAGCGACGGCGTGCGTGCACACGCGCGGGGCGGTCCTGCGGCGGCGCAGGAAGCGCGGCAGCGGCAGGGCGAGGTTGACGAAGCCCTCCGCCTGCATGGCGGCGAAGCCGATGCGCGGCAGGTCGGCCGATGCCCGGTAGACGACGAAGCGGGGTTCCCAGCGCGGCTGGAACTTCGCGTTGAACTTGTACAGGGACTCGATCTGGAACCAGCGGGAGAGGAAGACCAGCAGCCCGCGCCAGGCGCGCAGCACCGGGCCCGCGCCGATCTTCTCGCCACGCGCGAGTGCCGAGCGGAACATCGCGAAGTTGAGCGACACGCGCGTGATGCCGAGTTTCGGTGCCGCCTGGAGGGCCGCGACGATGAGCAGTTCGTTCATGCCGGGATCGGCCGAACGGTCGCGGCGCATCAGGTCGAGGGAGGCGCCGTCGGTGCCCCAGGGGACGAAGTGCAGGATCGCCTTCAGATCGCCGTACTCGCCGGGCTGGTCGTCCGCCTTGTGGGCGGTGGCGATCAGGCAGTCGCCGTCGGCGGCGTCGCCGATGCGGCCCAGCGCCATGGAGAACCCGCGCTCGGTGTCGGTGCCGCGCCAGTCCTCGGCGGCGTTGCGGATCCGCTCCAGCTCGGCCTCGCCGAGGTCACGTACACGTCGTACCCGGGTTTCGTAACCGGCGCGCTCGATGCGCTTGACCATCTGGCGCACGTTGCGCATCGCGCGGCCGGCGAGGGAGAAATCCGCTACGTCCACCACCGCCTCGTCGCCCAGTTCCAGGGCGTCGAGGCCGGTCTCGCGGGTCCACACCTCGCCGCCCGTCTCCGAGCAGCCCATGACGGCCGGAGTCCAGGAGTGCGCACGTGCCTCGTCCATGAAGCGCTCGATGGCGCCCGGCCAGGCCTCGACGTCCCCGATGGGGTCGCCGCTGGCGAGCATCACGCCGGACACGACCCGGTACGTCACCGCCGCCTTGCCGCTGGGCGAGAAGACGACCGCCTTGTCGCGGCGCAGCGCGAAGTGGCCGAGGGAGTCGCGGCGGCCGTGCTTCTCCAGCAGGGCACGCAGCTGCGTCTCGTCCTCCTCCGTCAGGCGCGCGGCCGGGTGTTCGGGCCGGAAGGCGAGGTAGATCGTGGTGACCGCCGTCAGCAGGCCGAGCGCGCCCAGTGAGAAGCCGACGGTCCAGGAGGTGTTGCCCTGGTAGTCGACCGGGCCCTCGAAGCCGAACAGGCCGTAGAGGACATGGGTGATGCGATCGGCCAGGCTCGGGTCGCCGACGAGCGTCTTCGGGTGGACGCTGACGATGACCAGCCCCAGAGCGAGGGAACCGGCGCCCATGAGGACGAAGTTCGCGAGCGCACGCCACCTGCTTCGCGGATCGGGCAGCGCTCGGAACTGATCACGGTGTCGCAGCAGCGGTGCGAGCAGCGCCAGCGAGATGATCACTCCGATGATGGAGTGGCGGTATGTGAACTGCGCCACCGCGCCCGCCGGCAGCAGTGCCACCGCGGCGCGCCACGCCCGGCGTTTGCCGCGCCTCAGGCCGTGTGCGAGCAGCAGCAGCAGGATGCCGGCGCTGAGCGAGAGCGCGGCCGCGAACGGGCCGAACGACCCGGGCAGCACCTCGGCGATCGTGTGCATACGGCTGTGCCTGAAGCGCGGGAAGACGCCCGCGGCGATGTCCAGAACGCCCACCAGTGCGCAGGCTCTGGCGACGAGGACGGGGACGGCCTCGGGGCGCGGACCACGGAATACGCGCCGCGCGCTGCGTGATCGAGTGGGAACCCCACCCGACATTTCCTCATCTGTCCTGACAGACATCGCATCCCGTAGTTCTGCGAGAGACCTTGGATCCGGGCCCGATTCGGGCATCCGGCGACATTGCGCCCTCTAGGACGGTGTCTCGGGGAGCAAGGTTCCAACCTCTCCTCAAAGCCGGTCCAAAGGCAGAGGAAAGTCCCGGACAAGCTCTCGCGAAGGTATGCGGGATCCGGGTGGAAACCGCAGGCAGGAAGCAGGTCATGGGTCTTACGAGCAACAAAGTGCTGCTGCTGGCAGTGATGTTCGCCGTACTGCTGTTCGTGGGCACGGTGTGGCTGTGGCCGCGCCTGGCACGGCGCAACTGGCGGGCTGTCAGCGGACGCGTCGGGCTGCTGTTCGGCACCCAGCTGGCCCTCTTCCTGTCGGTCGGCCTCGCCGCCAACCAGGCCTTCGGGTTCTACGCCAGCTGGGCGGACCTGTTCGGCCAGGAGAAGGCCCAGGGTGTGGTCGTGAACCACACGGCGCTCGGCGGCTCCGGCGGCCCGCTGCAGGTGATCGACACGGCACGCGTGCGGGGAGCCGGCGGTTCCCAGCCGCAGGTCGGCGGCCAGATCCAGAAGGTCGACATCGTCGGCCGCACGACGAACATCGCCACACCCGCGTATGTGTACCTGCCGCCGGAGTACTTCCAGCCGCAGTACCGCACGCGCACGTTCCCCGCCACCGTGGTCCTCACGGGATATCCGGGCACCGCGCAGGCGCTCGTGGACAAACTGCACTATCCGAGTACGGCCCAGGGCCTTGCGAAGAACGGCCGTATGCAGCCGATGATCCTGGTGATGATGCGGCCGACGGTGGCGCCGCCGCGGGACACGGAATGCGTGGACATCCCGGGCGGTCCGAAGACGGAGACGTTCTTCGCCAAGGACCTGCCCGATGCCGTACTCGCGCACTACCGGGTGGGCAAAAAGCCGGGCAGCTGGGGCATCATCGGCGATTCAACGGGCGGCTACTGCGCGCTGAAGCTCGCCATGCACCACCCCCGGGTGTATGCCGCAGCGGCGGGTCTGTCGCCGTACTACAGGGCGCCGACCGACCCCACCACGGGCGATCTCTTCCGCGGTGACAAGAGGCTGCGCAACCGCGCGGACCTGTGGTGGTGCATCAAGCACCTGCCTTCCCCGGACACTTCGCTGCTCGTCACCAGCAGCAAGATCGGGGAATCCAACTACAAGGCGACGCTGAAGTTCATAGAGGGTGTGCGGGCCACGAACCTGACGCGGATCTCGTCGATCATCCTTGACAGCGGCGGCCACAACTTCAACACCTGGCGGCGGGAGATTCCCGCGACGCTGCAGTGGATCAGCGGGCGGCTGAGCGACCGGTGACCAGGGTTCCCACAGGTGATGATCTTGCTGAATTCGGCAAAGGCCTATTCCTGATGCCCTGTGAACGTTTCGGTATGGCTGTGTTTTTGCGGGGCGGGGCACCAACACTCGCCTACGCGCGGTAAGTTTCTGGCCATGCCACGTGGACGTCACCGCCATTCCCCGCCCTTGCACAGACTGCTGCCACCGTCGGCGATCGCAGGCGTCTCTTTCGTCTGCGCCTTCGGTCCGTGGGTGTTCTCACAACAGGCCGTGCTCCGTGTCATAGCCGCGGCCGCCGCGGCGACGGCGGTCGTCGGTGCGGCCGTCATGCGCCGTTGGGACACCCAGGCCGGCAAGCAGGTCGCCGACCTCACGCGCGCGCGTGCGAGCGACGAGTGGCGGCACGAGGAGCGGGTCGCCGAGCTGGAGACCGACCTCGAGGAGTCGCGCGAGCTGCGCGCCAAGCTGGAGCAGCGGCTGCGCGCGAAGCGCGCCGAACTGGCGGGACTGCGCAACGAACACGCGGCGCTGCTGCGGCGGTACGCCACCGCCGAGACCGAGCGTGCGAGCGCCCTGGAGGGCCGCCGCCTGCTCGAGATAGAGGCCGGGGCACCGGCCCGCGCGCTGCCGCCCGTGCCGGTGGCCGGCGCGGCGGCTGCGGAGACCGAGACCCTGGTGGAGGAGACCGAGGCTGTGGCTGCCTCGGTGGACGTCTCCGAGGGCACGGCCGACGAGCTGGCGGCGCCGGAGATCTTCTCCCCGGAGGGTTCCAAGCTGTTCTTGCGGGCGAAGGCGGTGCTGACGAAGTTCGACGAGGACGGTGACGGTTCTCCGAAGGACGACGACGGCCCGGACGGTGAACCGGACTCGCAGGACGCCGCGAGCGCCGAGGCCGAGGACGACACCGACCCCGAGGACGACGATTCCCCGAAGGGCGGCGGCTCCCCCAAGGGTGACGAGCCTTCAAAGGACGTCTCCCCGAAGCGCGAGCCGGTGACGGTGAAGGCCGGTTCGGATCCGGCGGCAGCTCAGGCGACCGAGCCCGTCGCCGCCGAGCCCGCCGCCACCGCGACCGAGGTCGCCACCGGTGAGGCCGAGGCCGCGGCCCAGGAGGATGAGTCGCAGGGGCAGCCCCAGGCGGTCGACGGGCATGAGCGCGCGGCCGCCACCACTCCGGCCAGGCACGTCCCAGCCGCCCAGCAGCCCGCCGGTCACTTCGTCGCACCCACCGCGGTGGCCGTCGTACCGGCCGCCCCCGTGCGTCGTCCGAAGGTCGAGGGCGGATTCGACTTCTTCGGCACGAAGGCGGAGGGGGCGCAGGACGCCCTGGCGGCCGTGCAGAACGAGGACCTCGCCGATGTGGTCGGCCAGGAGGCGCTCGCCGTCCACAAGGCCGAGGCCGAGGCGGAGTTCAAGCCTGCCGACGCGGCCGCATCCGGTGTCGGCCAGGTCATCGACCTGACGGCCCACGACGAGACCGAGCAGATCGACGTGCAGGGGCTGCGGAGCGCGGTTTCCTGAGACCTTCGGTCTCGTGACGGCCCCGGGCGGTTTCTGACGGCCCGGGGCTCTCGCTTGCCCGGGATCCTCGCTTCCCGGGCTTGTGGATTCCCGGGCTCCGGCTTTCGCGGCGCCGCCGGGTCATCGCCCTACGGCGCCATCCACCGGTCCGGCAGCGCGTCCCGCCGCCCCGTCCGTGACCGCTCGGCCTGCCCCCGCAGCAGCTCCGCCGCCTCCTGAGCGTCCCTCAGCCGGGCCGTCACGGTCTTGTCGGCTCCCGTGTCCACATGTACGTCGGCGAGTCGCCACAGCCGCTTCCAGGGCCCCTGAACCAGCCGCACGCTCTGCACCTTCGCATGCGGCACGAGCGCCAGGCTCCGGCGCAGCACGCCGTGCCGGGCCGCGAACACCGTGTCGGTCACGGCGACTTTCTGGCCCCGCCACCACACCGGCAGACACCGTCCGGCCCGCCTCGGAGGCCG
>Ga0207647_10004479_pt1 | contig 10347 bp, 3 predicted proteins | sample KBSCornC2_FD_184295 | JGI IMG/M metagenome (GOLD analysis project Ga0207647, IMG submission 184295) | Corn rhizosphere microbial communities from Kellogg Biological Station, Michigan, USA - C2 (SPAdes) (version 2) | ecosystem: Host-associated > Plants > Roots > Rhizosphere ...
GCAACCGAGCCTACAACCGAGCCCAGACCAGCAGCAGCGCCCGCAGCCTGCGAAGCGGTGAAGAGTTAACTGTTCACCGCTTCATAGCCAACCGCAAGGCGCGCCTGAGCCCGCTCTGCCAGATATTGACGGATCCAGAAACCCAGCATCAGGCTGAAGACCACCATCGCGATCACCAGCGTGATGAAGTACTGCGCCATCCAGATGCGCATCAACCGGTACGGGGACTGATTCCCCACATAGTAGACACGGTCATTCATGCCATACGAATGAAACTTTCCATTACGCAGAAGGCTGACCGAGCTACCAATATCGCTCGACTGAGAGCGATCGACAAAGACATCTTCGAAGAGTTTGGCCGCACCGTCGTCACGTAACGCGATGAGGACAAGAGAACGCCCTGGCGACGCCGGCGATTCGATTCCTTCGACCATGGCATCGATGCGGCCTCCGTCATTGGAAGGAAGCTCGCGCGTAACAAAGCGTCCCTCAACCCGTTGCCACAAGTCCTTCAACCGGGCCAACACTCCCTGTCCCTGCTTCACCTGAATGGCATCTCCTGCGAAGGTTACCGGCAGCGATGTATCCAATGATCTGAAGACCGGCTGGCTCTGCACGCTGCCCAGGATCACGTAGTCACGGTCTTTTCCGAGGACAGCATCAGGCCCGGCGACCTCAACGCGTAATACCGGATATCCGGTCTGAGAGCCGCTGTGGCTCATCAGATGCAGATACAGAGAGATCTCATTCGCGGTGGGGTTCGCCGGCATGATCACCGTCGTCTCCGAGAGATCGGCTCTGCGCGTAAATGGGAACGCGGCATTAGCAAAGAGCTCCAGGTCAGGCAGGCCTGCGTAGTGGGGCAGGTTCCGGATGTCCAGTGCCGAGTTGCTCAGGATCTCTCCCTCGGTTGCGGCGCCCACCTTGGTTGGAATGAAATCGAAGCTGAACTGCAGCGTATTACCGAACGGACGCATCGCGGCCACAGGCACGACGATCTGCCGCTGACGATCGACCGTCCCCGTTCCCACTGCAAGCGGAGCCTCATTGACCAGCGTTCCGTTCACATAGGTCCGCAATGCCGAACCGGGCCGAATGGTGGCCGCGTTATAGCGGTAGCTCACCAGCATGCGAAGGTTCTGCACTTCCCCGTAGAAGAGGTCCGGCGGCACATGGAAATAGATCGGCACCGGATGCGATCCATCTGTCTTGAGTAGGTCTTTGCTGGAGTAGTCGGCCAGACTTACCAGGCGATTCGTCGGCATCCAGCGAGGAGCATCGTCAATGTCACGCTGTGACGGCAGCGAAACATCACTGATTCGCAGGGTGTCTCCCTCAGGCTGCGACGGCTCCGCCATCCTTGCTGTGGGAGCGCCTTTCCTCTGTGCCAGTCCACGCGCAGCGGCTAGCAATTGGCCCTCATCATTCCCGGCAACGATCAGTACGGTTCCGTTTGCATCGTAAGGATTTCTCCGCACCGCGACATAGGAACCCGGCTCCGGTTGCGCGGGCCTCAGGCTCTCCGGAAGCTTTGCCGCGCTGTCGGCAAAGACAACTACGTTTCCTTCCGTGAACTGCTCCAGAGACGCCGTGTAACGAATGGGCTTCGGACCTACCTGCGTGCCAAACCACGACGCAACCACACCGGCAGCCTGCAACGTCTTCAGACCAGGCTGCGAGAGAAAGATAAACGGGATCGTGGTGGACGTTTGCAGATCCCGATCGAGAAAAGGCATCGGCAGCAGACCGATATCGTTACGGAATGGAAGGCTGTCGCCCGTGACCTCAACCGTCGAGGTGGCCCCGATCCATCCTTGAGCCTGCGCCTTTGCCTGGGCCTCTGTCTGAAAGATGCCGTTACTGGTGAATTCGAACGTCAGGCCATTGCTGCGGATGAGCGTCTCGGTCGGAAGATCGATCTCGGCAAAGGCAAAACCACCGGTGTTCACAACCGGAATCTCACCGACGTCGCTGTTATTGAGGGAGACCCGCAGCATCCCCGGGTGAGGCGTGACGCCCGGAGCCAGCTTATAGCTGACCTTCAGTACCGCATGGCGGGAAACAAAGGTGTACGGCAGCGAAAATCCCACGGGATAGTAGCTGTGCGGTCCCCGGAGCTCGATGCCGCTATCCATCCCCATATCTTTCAGCGTGATCCGGATCGGCTTTGCGGTACCCGCAGCCGGTGTGGTCACCGCCGCGCTCTGAGCTACAGCCGGCGGCTGTGTCTGCGTTGCTGGTGAAGGAGCAATAGGACCTGCCGAGGGAGCGGGCGCCGATGGCTGAACCGCGGTCTGCTTCAGCGGCTCTGGCTTAGGGGCTGGAGTTGCCGGCGTCGGCTGGCGCTTAGGAGCTGCAGCTTTCTTCACCGCAGCAGGCGCTGGAGCCGGCCCATTTCCAACGGCCGGTGGGTGAAAGGTCTGCGGAGGCAACTGAACCTGCGGCGGCGCGAATTGCTGCGGTGTCGTTTGCGCATGTCCCATTCCGCCAAGCAGCAGAAGAGCGAAGAGGACGATGCTCTTCGAAGCGAATAGACCACGCGTCACCTGATACAGCCCGGTAAGCGACAGCCTGGCCACTCTTGCGAAGCTGATCAGGGGGCGATCCACTTCAATTTCGCGTTCGATGCTCACCCAGGAATCAGCGCGGGAGTACAGCACGCGCGCCAGAGTCTCCTGCTCGACCACGGTCGGGTGATAGAACGCGATGCGGATCTCACCTGAGAGAATCGCCAGTACTTTGGCTTTTACCGTGCGAGACTTCGTCTGCATGGGAAAGGACATCTCAAGGATGTCTCCCTTCTCCAGGTGCACATTCTCCTCCAGCACGATGGAGGCCCCACCGACCGAGATATCGAAGGTCGATCCGGAGACCTCACGTCCATCAGCGAGGCGCGCCCTTATACCAATCCGCGCTTCGATGCGAACCGCTTTCCGGCGTTGCTTCTGCTCATGCGCACATGCCGCGGCAACTCCCAGGATGATGATGTTGAACACGATCCATGCCGTATTACTCAACACCGTACCTGGGTGTCCCGGATCGGTCACCAAATAGCGATACGGCGCTAATGCCAGTCCGAAGAGGTTGAAAAGCAGCAGCCATGTTGTCGGCGCGGCGATGGACCGGTCGAATCGCGTTTCCATCAACGTGCTGCCCTTATCAGTCACATTGAACTTGCCGAGTTTCGGATTCAGCAGCGCCAACGTGGTCGGCATCAGGATGTAAGGCGCCAGCACCGTTTCGTAGATCTCATTCCAGAAGGAATGCCGGTGTGTCCCCTGCACGCGCGAGTTGGTCATGCTGGAGATGATGAGGTGCGGCAGGGCGTACGCAAGAATGGCTACCCAGTAGCCGGGAATGATCGTCCGGCTGAAGAGCATATAGACCAGTGGAGCGCATAGGAATACCAGGCGCGGAACCGCGTACATAAAGTGCGCCATGGCATTGAAGTAGCACAACCGCTGGGTCAGCTTCATGCCGCGTGCCAGCAGCGGGTTATCGGTACGCAGGATCTGGATCATGCCGCGTGCCCAGCGGATTCGCTGTCCCACGTGCGCAGCCAGGGTCTCGGTAGCCAATCCGGCGGCCATCGCAATATTGATATACGCCGTGTTGTATCCCAGCTTCTGAAGCCGAAGCGAGGTGTGGGCATCCTCGGTCACCGTTTCGGTCGCGATGCCACCTACCTCATCCAGGGCGCTGCGGCGAATGACGGCGCAAGACCCGCAGAAAAACGTCGCATTCCACAGATCGTTGCCGTCCTGAATAATGCCGTAGAACAACTCGCCCTCGTTCGGAATGGAGTGATATTGGCGCAGGTTGCGTTCAAACGGATCAGACGAGTAGAAGTGGTGCGGCGTCTGCAACATGGCCAGCTTCTCGTCTTTGAGGAACCAGCCGACCGTCATCTGCAGGAAGCTGCGGGTGGGTACGTGGTCGCAGTCGAAGATGGTCACCAGTGGCGAGTCCATCGTCTCGAGCGCCGTGTTGATATTGCCGGCCTTGGCATGGGTATGCTTTTCCCGGACCTTGTACCCGATCCCCGCCTCTTCGCAGAACAACCGGTATTCGTCCCGGACACCGTCATCGAGAACGTAGACATGCAGCTTTTCCGGCGGATAGTCGATGTTCAGGGCCGCCAGGGCGGTATAGCGGACCAGAGAGAGGGGTTCATTGTAGGTGGGAATCAGCAGATCGACGTGCGGCCAGAGCTCTTCATCCGCCGGCAGGGGCACGGGACGACGCTGGAGCGGCCATACCGTCTGCATATAGCCCAGCACCATGATCAGAATGGTGTAGATCTCTGCCGACAGCAGGATCAGCATCAGCACTGAATCGATCTTGTACGAGTTATTGGCCTCGTCCGAGAAATAATCGATCAACTGCCCGATACGCCACCAGCCGTACCGGCTGGTAATGACGACCGAGAGCAGCATCAGGCTGATGGTCACCACCTTGGAGGTGGAAATACGGTTCATGACGATGGCCGTAACCACCAGTACGGCGCCGAGAATGGCCTGCTTTTGCCAGCTCAGGTACAGACTGATGAACTGGAACGCCAAAAACAGGGCCACAAGGACGATCAGCCAGCGGACTACTCGCATCGAATGCCGTCACTCCAGGGAAATCTGAATGGCCCATTTTGTCCCAGATAGACCACCCCATCCCGCTTTACTTTCCGGGGTATTTCATTCATCACGATACCACTCTCAGGCAGGGCTCTGATCCCTACGACTCCCCCTTTGGACAGAAGAAGATAGGGGCTAGAATGGAGAACGCTTCCAGATCGAAATAATCCCCTGCACTTTCTTCTTTTCTTCGTGCATCCGCGACGCAAACCGCACATCCAATTGGATGTTCCAGAGATTTTCAGGTTCGTTTAGAGGAAGCCTTGTATGCGCATCCCCCTTGCAGTAGCAGCAACACTCGTCTCCATTGCCACCGTCGCCACGACAGGGTGCCGCCAGAGCGCTCCGGCGCAGCAGCAAGCCCAGCAGATGCAGGTTATGCCGGTCCAGGTGGCGGCGGTATCGCTGGACCCTGTACCCAATGGCGATACCTATGTGTCCACGATCAAGAGCCGGCGCTCCGCCACGCTGCAGCCACAGGTAGACGGCAACCTGACCCGCATTCTGGTGAAGAGCGGCGATCACGTGCGTGCCGGTCAGTTGCTGATGACCATCGATCCGCTGAAGCAGCAGGCCACGGTCGCGTCCACCACGGGAACAGAGAACCAGAAGAAGGCCGTTCTGCAGTACAACAAGGCGGAACTGGAACGGCAGAAGGGTCTCTTCGAGGCCGGGGTCGTCTCCAAGCAGGCCTACGAGATCGCCCTGCAGAACTTCCAGAACGCCGAAGGTGACTACAAGGCCTCTCAGGAGAGCACTTCGGCCCAGCGCCAGCAGTTGGCTTACTACCAGATCCGGGCTCCGTTCGATGGCATCGTGGGCGATATCCCGGTTCACCAGGGCGACTACGTCTCGGCAACGACCCTTCTCACCACGGTCGATGAGAACTCACAGCTCGAGGCCTACATCTATATCCCGACGGAACGCGGCGCACAGGTACGCAATGGCCTGCCGGTTGAGATTCTGGATGACACAGGCAAGCCGCTCGTGAAGTCGAACATCTACTTCCTGTCTCCTCAGGTAGAGAACGGGATGCAGAGCGTTCTGGCCAAGGCACCGGTTCCCAGCTCGGCCCCGGTGCGCAATCTCCAGATCGTCAAAGCCCGTGTCACCTGGGATGTCACCCCCAAGCCTACCGTTCCCGTGCTCGCAATCACTCGCATCAACGGTCAGCCGTTTGTGACCATAGCCGCGCCCCAGGGTAACGGCTATATCGCACATCAGGTCGCGGTCAAGGTAGGCGACGCCATTGGCAACACCTATCCCGTGCTCGAAGGACTTAAACCGGGTGACAAGGTCATCACCTCCGGCCTGCAGTTCCTGGCCGAAGGCATGCCGGTTAAACCGCTCAGCTAACTGCCTCTCCCCTAGCGAGGATTACTTCTGTGGTTGAATTTTTTATTCGGCGCCCTATTTTTGCGAGCGTCTGCGCCCTGCTGATCATCCTTGCGGGCGCAGTCTGCATTCCGCAATTGCCCATCTCACTCTATCCGCAGCTCGCACCTCCTCAGGTGACCGTAACCAGCGTCTACATCGGCGCCAACGCGCAGACGGTAGAACACGACGTTACCACCCAATTGGAGACCGCCATCAACGGCGTCGAGGGCATGCGATATATGACCTCGTCTTCCGGTAACGATGGCACCAGCAGCATCACCATCACCTTCCAGACGGGCTACGACCTAAACATCGCTGCCGTCGACGTGCAGAACAGGGTGCAGTCGGCGCAGGGCGTTCTGCCCCAGGCCGTCAAAAACACCGGTGTCACCATCACTAAGGCGAACCCAAACTTCGTCTTTGCGAGTGGTTTCTACGCGGAGAATAACCGCTATTCCCCGGAGTTCATCTCCAACTACGTCGACCTCTACGTCAAGGATCCTCTGAAGCGTATTACCGGCGTGGGTGACGTGGTTATCTTCGGCGCACGTAAGTACGCCATGCGCCTCTGGATCGACCCGACCAAACTCGCCGCCCGTAACCTGACCGCTACAGACGTAGTCAGCGCGCTCCAGGAGCAGAACGTAGAAGGCGCCGCCGGCGCCGTGGGCGCACCGCCGACCGCCGATCCCAACCAGAGCTATCAGATTGCAGTCCGGGCCGTAGGCCGTCTGACGCAGCCCTCTGAGTTCGAAGACATCATCCTCAAGAACACTTCAGCAGGTATTGTGCGCCTGCGGGATGTAGGCCGCGCCGAGATCGGCGCCGAAACCTACGGCAGCACGCTGAAGTACAGCGGCATTCCGGGTGTAGGTGTCGGTGTTCAGCAGCTTTCAAACGCCAACGCTCTTGCCGTCGATAAAGCTGCGAAAGCCGAACTGGCCCGCCTTGCGAAGAACTTCCCTCCTGGACTGAAGTATGTGATTGCGTTCGATACGACCACGGTCGTTGGCGAGTCGATCAATGAGGTCGTTCATACCCTCATTGAAGCCATCATCATCGTCGTGATCGTCATCTTCCTGTTCCTGCTGGATTGGCGCGCAACCATTATCCCGGCAGTCACCATCCCGGTCTCGCTGATCGGCACCTTCGCCTTCATCAAGATCTTCAACTTCTCCATCAACTCGCTCACGATGTTCGGCATTACCCTCGCCACCGGCCTTGTGGTGGACGATGCCATCGTCGTCATCGAAAACGTACAGCGTCACCTCTCCCATGGAAAGATCAAGGACCCGCACGAAGCGACCTCGATCGCCATGTCGGAGGTAACAAGCGCCGTCATTGCTACCTCTCTCGTGCTGATCTCGGTGTTTATCCCGGTCAGCTTCTTCCCGGGAACCACCGGCATTCTGTACAAGCAGTTCTCGCTTACCATCGCCTTCTCCATCGCCATCTCAGCCTTCAACGCCTTGACGCTCTCACCGGCGCTGTCGGCGATTCTGCTGCGCGGCGAAGAGGCCAAGTACCACATGCTGGACTGGACGCGCATTCCCTTCCTGGCCAAGGGTTACAGCGGGTTTGCTCACGGCGTCGATGACTTCATCCTCTGGCTGGGACGTCAGTATGCGAGGCTGATCCACTTCGTTCTCCGTATCCGCTGGGTTATGCTCTTCCTGTTTGCGGGCGGTCTGGTCGCAACGGCTGTCGTCTATCGCAGTGTGCCCACGGCCTTCGTTCCCAGCGAGGACCAGAACTACTTCATCATGCAGGTGCTGGCTCCCCAGGGAGCGTCTTTGGCCTACACGCAGAACCTTGCCGATCAGGCAGAGGTGCTGCTCTCCAAAGAGCCGGAGATCGTAGGCACCTTTGCCGTCATGGGCTTCGGCTTCAGCGGCAACGCTTCTAACCAGGGCCTGATCTTCGCTCCGCTCAAGCCGCAGGCAGAACGCAAGGGCAGTGAGCATGAGGCTTCAGCGGTTGTGGCACGCGTTGCTCCCAAGCTGATGCAGATTCCCGGCGGCATTATCGCCGCCTTCGAGCCACCGCCGATTCAAGGTATTGGTAGCTTCGGCGGCTTCCAGTTCGAGTTGCAGGATGAGGGACGCAACACACCCGCTGATCTCGATCGCGTGGCACACCAGATGGTGGGCGCAGGCCGCGATCCAAAATCTGGCCTGACGGGTCTCTATACCTCGTTCACGGCGAATGACCCGCAAATCACAGTAGTCATCGACCGTGAGAAGGCAAAGGCCATCGGCGTCCCCTTCTCTGAGATCAACAACGCGCTCGGCGTCTTCATGGGGTCGACCTATGTGAACGACTTCGACTTCAACAATCGCTCCTACCGCGTCTACATCCAGGCCGATGCCGCCTTCCGTAAGAATGCGAAGGATATCCGCCAGTACTACGTGCGTTCCAACACCGGGCAGATCATCTCGCTCGATAACCTGGTCAGCATCCGGGAAGATTCAGGACCGCAGATCATCTCGCACTACAACCTCTTCCGCTCGGCTGAGATTCTCGGTTCCGCCGCGCCTGGACTCTCCTCCGGCCAGGGCCTCGAGAACATGCAGAAGCTCTTCGAGAAGTCCAAGATCCAGGGCATGACCTACTCGTGGTCAGGTCTGGCGCTGGAAGAGATTGAGTCCTCAGGCAAGGCCATCGTCATCTTCGGCCTCGGCCTGCTGGTGGTGTATCTCACTCTGGCTGCTCAGTATGAGTCATGGGCACTGCCGTTCATCATCCTCCTGGCCGTACCGATGGCCGTGCTCGGCGCTCTTGGACTGATTGCGGCTCGCGGCCTTGTGGATGACGTCTACGTTCAGATCGGTCTGGTCATGCTGATCGGTCTCTCGGCGAAGAACGCCATCCTGATCGTCGAGTTCGCAGAACAGCTCCGCGAACAGGGCCGATCGATTGTCGATGCCGCCATCGAAGCTGCAGAGCTTCGCCTGCGCCCCATCCTCATGACCAGCTTCGCCTTCATCCTCGGCGTACTTCCCCTGGTCTTCGCGGAAGGCGCAGGTAAGTTAGGACGTCACTCCGTCGGTACTGCCATCGTGGGCGGTATGCTGCTCTCGACCGTATTGAACCTGGTCTTCATCCCCGTGCTGTATGTCTTCATGAGCAACTTGCTGGCCAGGGCTCGGAAGAAACATCCAACGCTCCGGCATGAGACACAGGAGCACATGGTGTAACTTTCAAAAACCTGTCTAAACTCAGCGGCTCGCCACAGGCGGGCCGCATTACTTTTATGAGAGATATAGACAAAGGTTTGTCCCAAAGTAACTGCTCGAGAGCGCACTCGATCGCGATAGTTACATCAATGAGCGCGAAAGCCACAAAGCGAAGATTAGATGACACGAAAGTTGCAACATAACGACCTCAAATCAGTGATTTGCGGTGTTAATCTCACTTAGGTTGTGCGTGCAGAGTCGCTCCCCCTGCTCGTTCCATGGGTTTGAATGGCTGTCCTGAGCTGAGTTATTTACGGGCGCCCCAAAGGAATCGATTGTATGGCAACACCAGGAATGATTTCCGAAGGTCATATCTCTCTAGGAGCCGAGACGTCTCGAGCCGTCTCGGGATTCGGCATGACGGAGAGCAGGGCCGCTGCCCGTCTCTATTCCAACTCTGCCGTCGCCTGGTTTGATCTGCTGCTTCTCTCCTTCAGCCTCGCTGTCACAACCCTGGCCGACTATCGCACCACAATTGAGACGTCGCATCTAAAGGCATTTCTCGGCCTTCGCATCTCCCTGCGCAACCTGCTTCTCTTCCTTTTCTGCCTGGGCGCCTGGAGACTTTTGTTGTGGGCTGCCGGTCTTTATCGAGCGGTATCCTTCCGACGTCTCGCCAACCGTATTTTGCTGGCGGGGCTGGTCTGCACGCCGGTCGCAATCTTTGCGCTCATCGAACGCTCGACGGGTGGCAGCATCGTGCGTCCTAGCGCGCTGTTCTTTCTGCTGGCAACGGGCTCTATCTATGCCAGCCGCGGCTTGCTGGCCATCTCAGCCGGTTACGTCCACAGCTATACACGTACTCCCCGCACTGCGCTGGTCATCGGCAGCGGCCCTCTGGCGAGGAAGCTGCTGCAGGATCTTCCCCACCATCCTCAATGGGACTACCGGGTCATCGGCTTCGTCGATTCAAAGCCACAGCCGGATTCGGAAAAGCGCATCAATGCTCCCTATCTCGGCAAAGTCGCTGCATTGCACGATGTGCTGATGCGTCTTCCAGTAGAAGAGGTCTTCATTGCCCTGCCTCTCAAGTCCCACTACGAAGAGATTCAGCGCGTAATCGATCTGTGTGAGGCCGCGGGAGTGCAGTCGCAGTACCTCACAAA
>Ga0207647_10004484_pt1 | contig 10343 bp, 8 predicted proteins | sample KBSCornC2_FD_184295 | JGI IMG/M metagenome (GOLD analysis project Ga0207647, IMG submission 184295) | Corn rhizosphere microbial communities from Kellogg Biological Station, Michigan, USA - C2 (SPAdes) (version 2) | ecosystem: Host-associated > Plants > Roots > Rhizosphere ...
GCCGGGCGGCGCGAGCCTGCACAACTGCATGTCGGGTCACGGGCCCGACGCGGACACGTTCGAGAAGGCGTCGGCGGGCGACACGACGAAGCCGCACAAGGTCGACGCGACGATGGCGTTCATGTTCGAAACCCGCACGCTGATCCGTCCGACGCGCTACGCGCTCGACACCGCGCAGCTGCAGGCCGACTACTTCGAATGCTGGCAAGGCATCAGGAAACACTTCAATCCGGAGCAACGATGAGCGAACCCCAAGACTGGCGCGCGACACTCGACCCGGCTCGCAAGAGCTGGGTCGAGACGGCGAACGATCCCGCCTGCGATTTCCCGATCCAGAACCTGCCGTTCGGGATCTTCAGCGATGCGAAGCAGGCGGCGCGCCGCGCGGGCGTCGCGCTCGGCGACCAGATCGTCGACCTCGCCGCGCTCGCGCGGGCGGGCCTCGTGACGCTGCCGGCCGGCGCCGACGTGTTCGCCGCGCCGACGCTCAATCCGTTCATCGCGCTCGGCCGCGATGCATGGCGCAGCGTGCGCGTGCAGCTGTCGCAGCTGTTCTCGCGCGACGACGCGCGGCTGCGCGATGACGCCGCGCTGCGCGCGCAGGTGCTCGTCGCGCAGCGCGACGCGACGCTGCATCTGCCGGTCGACATTCCCGGCTACACCGATTTCTATTCGTCGAAGGAGCATGCGACCAATGTCGGCTCGATGTTCCGTGATCCGAAGAATGCGCTGATGCCGAACTGGTCGGAGATGCCGATCGGTTACAACGGCCGCGCGTCGTCGGTGGTCGTGAGCGGCACGCCGGTGCGGCGCCCGAGCGGGCAACTGAAGCTGCCCGACGCGGAGCGTCCGGTGTTCGGCGCGTGCCGCAAGCTCGACCTCGAACTGGAGACGGGCTTCATCGTCGGCCGCGGCAACGCGCTCGGCGAACCGATCGCGTGCGAGGACGCCGAAGCGCACATCTTCGGGATGGTGTTGCTGAACGACTGGAGCGCGCGCGACATCCAGCAGTGGGAATACGTGCCGCTCGGCCCGTTCAATTCGAAGGGCTTCGCGACGACGATCTCGCCGTGGATCGTCACGCTCGACGCGCTCGAACCGTTCCGCGTCGCGCAGCCCGAGCAGTCGCCGCAGCCGCTCGCGTATCTGCGGCACGCGGGCAAGCATGCGTTCGACATCGCGCTCGAAGTGACGCTGCGCGCGCAAGGGGCGACCGAAGGGACGTCGATCTGCCGCACCAACTTCAAGTACATGTACTGGACGATGGCGCAGCAGCTCGCGCATCACACGGTCGCGGGCTGCAACACGCGCGTCGGCGACCTGATGGGTTCGGGGACGATCAGCGGGCCCACCAAGGATTCGTTCGGCAGCCTGCTCGAACTGACGTGGAACGGCAAGGAGCCGCTCGCGCTGAACGGCGGCGGCAGCCGCACGTTCATCGAGGACGGCGACGAGCTCACGCTCGCGGGCTGGTGCCAAGGCGACGGTTATCGCGTCGGGTTCGGCGTGTGTGCCGGCAAGATTCTGCCCGCGCGGAGCGCGTGACACGTTCCGTGTGATCGGCAAGGACAGGACGGCCCGCATCGCGCGGGCCGTTTTCGTTGGGGCAGCGAGTGGCAGTGCGGATGCGCTCGCATGTACCGGTGTGAACGCCGCGCGACGGCGACAGCGTCCGTGTCGGCATCAGACCGCGCGCGGCAACGCGGCGCGTCGTTCCCACAGCGCGGCCGCGACGAACGCGGCGACGCACGCGACCAGCACGCCGACCAGCGCGTTGCTGCCCAGTTGCTCCATCAATGCGCCCGCAACCAGCGGGCCGCCGAAGCTCGCGGCGCTCCACGACGCCGACACGAGCGAGCTCGCGGTGACGAGCGCCGCGCCGCGGAAGCGTTCGCCGCACGCGACGAGCGACAGCGTGTAGATGCTGCCGGCCGCCGCGCCGAGCACGAACAGCAGCGGCCAGCACAGCCACGGATTCGCGATCACGAACGGCAGCAGCGGCAGGCCCGCGAGCACGATCCAGCCGGCGCCGAGGTGCACGCGTTCGCGGCCGAGCTTGTCCGCGAGCCAGCCGATCGGGAATTGCATCGCGGTGTCGCCGAACAGCATGATCGACGCGAGCAGCACGGCGGTCGCGCTCGCGACGCCGTGATCCATCGCGTAGAGCGGCAGCAGCGACAGCGCGAGCGTATCGAACAGCGCGAAGAAGCCGGTGCCGATGATCAGCGCGGGCATGCGCGGCAGCACGGCGAGCCAGCTGTCGTGCGCTGCGTGATGCGCGTCGTCGCCGGCGAGGGGCGCGCGCCGGATCGTCGCGAGCGTCGGCAGCGCAAGCAGGAACAGCGCGCCGCACAGCGCGAAGCGGATGCTCGTCGCGCCGGCGATCTGGCTGACGAGCACGGGGCCCGCCATCTGGAACAGCGTGAAGTTGGTCGCGTAGATCGCGACCACGCGGCCGCGCGTCGAATCGTCGGCGAGCTGGTTGACCCACGCTTCGCCGATCGTGAACAGCAGCATCAGCGCCGCGCCGCACAGCACGCGCAGCACGCCCCACAGGATCAGGTTCGACGTGAACTGCATCAGCACGGTGGCCGCGGCGAGCAGCACGACCGACACGACGATGGCGCGGCGCGCGCCGATGCGCCGCGCGAGCGCGGTGACGAACGGGACGATCGCGAGGCCGCCGAGGGCCTGCGCGGCCGTCAGCATGCCGACGACGTTGGTGCCGTGTCCGGCTTCGGTCAGTGCGAGTGCGGTGAGCGGCAGCGTGGCACCGGTGCCGAGACCGACCACCGCGACGCTCAGGATCAGCGCGAGGAAATCACGATTGAGAATGGCTTTCATCGGGCGCGATGCTACACCGCGGCCCTTGAAAGGTCCATGAAGGCCGTCAGGATCGGGTGGGGTTGCGTGCGCAACGAATGCTGCGGCGCGAGGCCGGGCTGCCGCGCGTCATGCGTGTTCGGCCGGATTCGGCGGTGGGTTCGATCGCCGCGCCGTGGCTGGCTATCGGGGCGGCGCGACACGGTGTCGCGGCCGGTTCACGCGTCGTGCGCTCGGTCAGCGGCCGGGAGGCGCCGCGGCGGGTGTCGAGGCGGAGAGGTCGTCCGCTGCGGAAACGCCGGGCGACGGCGACGATCCGGCGCTCGTGCCGCCGCTCGCCGCATGATCGGCGGCCTGCGTGGCCTGCGTGGCCGGCGTGGCCGGCGCGTCCCAGCCGTTTTCGAACAGGCACGCGTCGATCGGCATCCGCGCGGCCCAGCGCTCCTCCTCGAGCATCGGCTTCGCATAGAACGCATCGACATGCCCGATGCACAGCACGGCGATCGGCTTCGCGCCGGCCGGCATGCCGAGCAGCGTGCGCAGCGCGTCGACGTCGAACAGCGACACCCAGCCCATCCCGAGCCCTTCGGCGCGCGCGGCGAGCCACATGTTCTGGATCGCGCACGCGGCGGACGCGAGGTCCATCTCCGGCAGCGTGCGGCGGCCGAACACGTGGCGCTCGCGATCGTCGGTGAGCGCGACGACCAGCAATTCGCCGCATTCGCGCACGCCTTCGACCTTCAGCCGCATGAATTCGTCCTGCCGCTCGCCGAGCGCGTCGGCGGTCGCGCGGCGCTCGGCCTCGACCAGCGCATGGATCGCGGTGCGCAATGCGGCGTCGGTGATGCGGATGAAGCGCCACGGCTGCATGAAGCCGACGCTCGGTGCGTGGTGCGCGGCGCGCAGCAATCGCGCGAGCGTGGCCGGATCGACGGGCGCCGGCGTGAAGTGGCGCATGTCGCGCCGTTCGAAGATCGCGCGGTAGACCGCGGCAATGGCGGAGTCGTCGAAACGCATGGGCGGCAGAAAGCAGGGGAGGTCGGCGCAACGATAGCAGACGCGGCGCGTGCGGCGTTACATCAGTCGAAACAAAATGGCGAATCGTTGACGATCGCGCGCACCGAACGCGCGATGCCGTGGGTCAGCGCCCCGCCGTGACGACGTTGGTCGGCGTGCCGGCATGCCACGCCTCGATGTTCAGCAGCGTCGTGTGCGCGATCTCGGCGAGCGCCTCGCGCGTGAAGAACGCCTGGTGCGACGTGACGATCACGTTCGGGAACGTCAGCAGGCGCGCGAGCACGTCGTCCTGCAGCGGCAGGTCGGAGTGATCCTCGAAGAAGAGGCCGCTTTCCTCCTCGTACACGTCGAGCCCGAGATGGCCGAGCTGGCCGCTCTTGAGCGCGTCGACCAGCGCCTGCGCGTCGACGAGGCCGCCGCGGCCGGTATTGATCAGCATCGCGCCGTGCTTCATCCGCGCGAGCGTCTGCGCGTTGATCAGATGGTGCGTCGACGGCAGCAGCGGGCAATGCAGGCTGACGATGTCGGCATGGTGCAGCAGCTCGTCGAGCTCGACGTAACGCGCGCCGAACGCGATCAGCTCGTCGTCGTACGGCGGCATCGAGTGCGCGAGCACGTGCATCCCGAAACCCATCATGATCTTCGCGAACACGCTGCCGATCAGGCCGGTGCCGATCACGCCGACGGTCTTGCCGTGCAGGTCGAAGCCGAGCAGGCCGTTCAGCGAGAAGTCGCCTTCGCGCGTGCGCGCGACCGCGCGCGGCAGCCGGCGGTTGAGCGCGAGGATCAGCGCGACCGCGTGTTCGGCCACCGCATGCGGCGAATAGGCCGGCACCCGCACGACCGCGATGCCGAGCCGCTCGGCGGCGGCCAGGTCGACGTGGTTGAAGCCGGCCGAGCGCAGCGCGATCAGGCGCGTGCCGCCGTCGGCGAGCCGTCCGAGCACGGCCGCGTCGACGGTGTCGTTGACGAACGGACACACGACTTCATAGCCGTGCGCGAGGATCGCGGTTTCCGCGTCGAGATGGGACGGCTGGAAGTGCAGCCGATAGCCGAACTGCCGGTTGGCGGCGGTAAACGATTCGTCGTCGTACTGCCGGCTGCTGAACAGGATCACGCGCACGCTGCACCTCCAAGGGCTGACGCGTGCAGTTTACTGCAGGCCCGTCTGCCGGCCCGTGACGAGATCGACGCGATCGGGCGTGCGCAGGAAGCTGTAGCCGGTCGCCTCGCGGGCCGCCTGCACGCCGAAATGCTCGAGCGCGTGCTCGATGAAGCTGCGCGTGCGGGCCGGCACGTACTGCCGGTTCGGGTAGACGAGCGACAGCTGCGCGTCCGGGTCGTCGATCTGGTAGGCGGGCAACAGCCGCACGAGCGTGCCGGTGGCGAGCGCGTTGGCGACGCACGGCTCGGGCAGCACCACGATGCCGGACCCGGCCACGGCCGCCGCGTGCACGAGCGCCAGCTGGTTGACCGTGCAGGTCGGGCGTACCGTGATCGAATGCGTTGCGCCGTCGTGGCCGACCAGCCGCCAGGCGGGCGCATGCTGGTGCGGCGCGAGCGCGACCCAGTCGTGGCCGGGCAGGTCGTCGGGCGCGCGCGGCTCGCCGCGCCGTTCGAGATACGCGGGTGCCGCGCAGGCGACGAACGGGGCCGACGGGAGTGCGTGGCCGATCAGCGTCGGGTTGCCGTCGAGCCGGTTGCCGGTCACGATGCCGACGTCGTAGCCCGAATCGAGCACGTCGAGCGGCCCTTCGGCGACGGTGAGCTGCACGCGCAGCTCGGGGTAGCGGTGCCGGAAGCTGCTGACGAGGGGCGTCAGCGCGAGCGGCGACAGCAGGCCCGACGCGACGACCCGCAGCGTGCCGGCCGGTTCGCGCACCGCATGCGCGACGGATGCCTCGAGATGATCGAATTCCTCGAGCAGCGCGCGGCAGCCGTCGAGGTAGCGCAGCCCGGCCTCGGTCAGCGACAGGTTGCGCGTGGTGCGGTGGATCAACCGCGTGTTCAGGTGAGACTCGAGCATCGCTATTGAACGCGTGACGAGCGCATTGGACACGCCTAGATGGTGCGCCGCGCGGCGGAAGCTCTGCTGCTCGGCGACGCAGACGAACACACGCATGGTCTGAATCTGGTTCATGGCTCGCGAATTTCTGGCCCGGTTGATTGATATCGATTGTGATTTTTCGTTGCACGACCTGGAAAACCGTCGCGCGACACCCGGTTCTCCTTCGTATCGAAAAATCGGTTTTCCATTCTGCAGACGATTGTTCATTATGGAAGCGTTATCCGTCAACCTGCGAGAAAGGTCGGCTTGCGTAAAATCGAAATCACGGGTATCGCTTTAACGAATCGGGGTCGCGGGGGTGCAGCCGGGATAGTCGGTGGCGTATTGAATTCGGGTGCCGGCGATTTGAAATATTTGTCATTTAAATCATGGCGTTATGCGTGAAGCGGGGCGACCGGATCCGGTAATGGGTGAAATCGCTCCCCAATAGATGCCGCGATAATGGATGTTTTCGCGCAGATCGCGGTTTTCGTGGGTCGATTCCACCCGCGCGATTTTTGGGCGTGATGGCCGGTATTCCGGCCGATACATGCACCATGCTGAAGCCGGGAATCCGGCACTCGTCTCGATATTGCCGGGGAAAATCGCGGCGATCGAACCCCGATGGAACCGTTTCGCATCCGCACGGCAATGCCGCGGCAATATGGAATCCGGTCGTTCGACGGGGGCGCGGCCAGTGGCCCGGTCCGTCCACCGGGCCACTGGCACGCTGTCCGGCCGCCGGTGCCTCTTGCGCGCGGCCGCGGAACACGGAATGATCGATCAGTTCGCCATGCCGTGCGGCGGACGACCCGTCCGTGCGTTTTCTTCCCTCCACTTTTGCCTGCCATGTCCATCGATTACTCGCCGATTCCCTGTCCCGTCGTCGTGCCGCTCGACGCGATCCTGCCCGAAGAACCGCTGCTGATGATGGGGGCCGGCCCGGTCCCGATCCCGGCCGCCGTCGCGAAGGCGAACACGATCGTGATCAACCACCTCGGCGCGACGATGGCGAAGATCATCGAGCAGGTGAAGGAGATGGCGCGCTACGTGTTCCAGACCCGCACGAAATGGGTGCTTGGCGTCGCCGGCCCCGGCTCGGCCGCGATGGAAATGGCGATCTCGAACCTCGCGTGGCGCGGCACGCGCGTGCTGTCGATCCGCAACGGCTTCTTCAGCGCGCGGATGGCCGAGATGGCGACGCGCGTCGGCGCCGACGTCGCGACGCTCGAAGTGGCCGACCGCGCGGTCGCGAGCCTCGACGAGATCGCGGACGCCATCGCGCGCGAGCGGCCCGAGATCGTCACGATCGTGCAGGGCGAGACGTCGAACACCGTATGGAATCGCGAACTGCGCGAGATCGCGGCACTCGCGAAGGCGGCCGGCGCGCTGGTCGTGGTCGATGCGGTGTGCACGCTGTCGACGATGCCGCTCGAAATGGACGCGTGGGGCATCGACGCGGTGATCACGGGCGGCCAGAAAGGGCTGTCGTCGATCCCCGGCGTGTCGCTGATCGCATTCTCCGACGCCGCGTGGAACCGGATGAAGCAGCGTCCGGAACCGAACGCGCACTGGTGCCTCGACATGGCGCTCGCGGAGAACTTCTGGCACAACGCGGGCTATCACTACACGGCGCCGGTGTCGGGCGTGCTCGCGCTGCACGAGGCGCTGCGCCTCGTCTGCGCGGAGACGCTCGAAAGCCGCTTCGCGCGCCACCTGCGCTGCTCGCTCGCGCTGCAGGCGGGCGTCGAGGCGATGGGGCTCACGCTCTATGCGCCGAAAGAGTGCCGGCTCAATTCGGTGGTCGGGATCGAGACGCCCGAGGGGCTTACGCCCGGGATGGTGTGCGGCCATATCTCGAAGCAGTACCAGGTCGAGATCTCGGGCTCGTTCGGGCTGCCGATCGTGCGGATCGGGCAGATGGGCGAACAGTGCCGCGAACACAACCTGTTCCGCACGCTGCATGCGTTCGGCCGCACGATGGACGATCTGAAGGTGCCGGTCGACCTGCCGGCCGGCGTGGCCGCGCTCGAGCAGGAACTGTCGCGGCGGGGCGGGTAAGCGGGGGGCGAGGGCGCCCGATGCGCGCGGCGGCGCCGGCCGTCGAAAGGCGCGCGGGCCTCAGCCGCCCTGCATCGCGCGCCGGTACGCGTTCGGTGTCGTGCCGTGCGCGTCGCGAAAGCGATGGCTGAAGTGGCCGGCGTTCGCGTAGCCGCATTCGGCCGCGACCTGCGCGAGCGGCAGCGCCGTCGTGCGCAGCAGCAGGCGCGCCCGCGCGAGCCGCTGCTCGGCCACCCATGCGTGCGGCGCACGGCCGAACGACAGCCGGAACATCCGCGAGAAGTGGTATTCGGACAGCGCGGCGACGTTCGCCAGTTCGCCGAGCGTCAGCGACTGCGACAGATAGCTGTCGATATAGTCGCGCACGCGGCGGCGCACGGCCGGCGCGAGCCCGCCGCGGAACGGCACGTCGGTGCGCGTCGTGCTCTGGCCGCGCAGCAGCAGGCTCAGCACGTCGTGCGCGGCCTCGTTGGCGCGCAGCCGCCCGTCGGCATCGTCCCAGCGCTCCAGCGCGAGCGAACGGAACTGGGCCGCCACGCGCGCATCCTCGAAATAGGTGCGGTCGGCGAGCTTCAGCTCGCGCGGCTCGCGATCGAGCTCGCGGATCGCGCGCTGCGTGAAGTGCTCGGGCAGGAAGTACAGGTGGATGAAGTGCATCTCGCCGCGCACCCACCAGCGCGATTCATGGTCGCCCGGCAGCGCGCACAGCAGGCTCGGCGCGCCGTAGCGCGGCACGCGTTCGCGCTCGGTCCGGTAACCGCCGTCGAGATAGCACGACAACGTGTGGTGGCCGGGCTGTTCGTAGATCGTCTCGCTTTCGTCGGTGATGCGCGTCCATTCGGCGATCGCGAGATGGTCGCCGAGCCACGTGAAGCGCTCGAGCGTCGCGTTCGCCTCGGCCAGCGTGCGGCACACCGACTGCAGGCCGAACGGCATCGCGCCGCCGGCAGGGGCGGTCGAATGGTCGACGGGTGGGGCGTACAGGGGCGAACTCATGATGCGACGAGTATAAGCGGGCGCGCCGCGCGCCGTGCGGCGCCGCCCAAAAGACCGCAATTCCGGACAATCCGCGCGGGCGGGGCGGCGGCATAGTCGGAGCCCGTTCCACTCGTTTCGCGTCGTTGCCGCCATGAACCTGTCGCTTTATTTCGTCACCGTGCTGATCTGGGGCACCACCTGGATCGCGATCAAATGGCAGCTCGGCGCCGTGCCGCCGCCCGTGTCGATCGCGTGGCGCTTCTGGCTCGCCGCCGCCGTGCTGTTCGCGCTGCTGCGCGTGATGCGCCGGCCGGTGCGTCCGCCCCGTGAAGCGTGGCGCTACCTCGTCGCCCAGGGCGTCGCGCTGTTCTGCGTCAATTTCCTGTGCTTCTACTATTCGGAGCAGGTCGTGCCGAGCGGCCTCGTCGCCGTGATCTTCTCGACCGCGCCGCTGCTGAATTCGATCAACGGCCGGCTGTTCATGGGCCGCCCGCTGCGGCCGTCGGCGATCGCCGGCGCGCTGCTCGGGCTGACCGGCATCGCATGCCTGTTCTGGCAGCAGATGGCCGGCCACCTCGACGATCACGCGACCTGGACGGGCCTCGCGATCGCGTTCGCCGGCACGATGTGCTTCTCGGCCGGCAACCTGCTGTCGAGCCGGATGCAGTCGATGGGCCTGCACCCGCTCGCAACCAACGGCTGGGCGATGCTGATCGGCGCGGCGATCCTCACGGTCGGCAGCGCGGCGGCCGGGCTGCCGTTCACGATCGACCCGAGCCCGCGCTACCTCGGCGCGCTCGTCTATCTGGCCGTGCCAGGCTCGGTGATCGGGTTCACCGCGTACCTGACGCTGGTCGGGCGGATCGGGCCGGAGCGGGCCGCATACTGCACGGTGCTGTTCCCGATCGTCGCGCTGGCCGTGTCGACGGTCTTCGAGGGCTATCAATGGTCGCCGCTCGCGGTGATCGGGCTGCTGCTCGTGCTGGCCGGCAATCTGGTCGCGTTCGATTTGACGCGGCGGTTGTTTCCGAGGACGGCGCGAGCCTGAGCGCATGGTCGCGGCGCCGGCTGATCGGGTTGGCGCGGTAGGCTCTGATTTCGCTTCAGGGCTGTGCTTGATCCGCCGGTTGGGTCAGGAGGGGATGAGGGGCACGCAGGCGCATGCGGGGGAAGGCGCGGCTGCTGCGATTCTCGATGTCGACACGGCCGGAGGCGCAGTGCCGTCGGCGCGGCGACCGTGCCTGGCCCCGATCGTGCCGAAGCGAACCGCGCGCTCAGGGAAGCCGCCGCGTTCCGGCGTCATCCCCAAGCTACCCGCGTATGGCGGGACCTCAATTTATTGCTGCGTTGAACGGCATTGCCGGTGCTGCGACACGGCTCACGCCGCCGCGCCGCTCCCCGCGACCCGCGCCTGCCG
>Ga0207647_10004490_pt1 | contig 10339 bp, 10 predicted proteins | sample KBSCornC2_FD_184295 | JGI IMG/M metagenome (GOLD analysis project Ga0207647, IMG submission 184295) | Corn rhizosphere microbial communities from Kellogg Biological Station, Michigan, USA - C2 (SPAdes) (version 2) | ecosystem: Host-associated > Plants > Roots > Rhizosphere ...
CTGGATCGCGCGGTTGATCTCGGAATTGCGTCCGATCACCGGATCGATCTTGCCGTCGCGCGCCTTCTTGTTGAGGTTGACGCAATAGGTCTCGAGCGCTTCGCCCTTCTTCTTGGCGTCGTCGCTGCCCTTGGTCTCGGTCTCCTCGTCGACGCCGCGCACGGGGCGCGCCTCGGAGACGCCCGGCCGCTTGGCGATGCCGTGGCTGATGTAGTTGACCGCGTCGTAGCGCGTCATGTCCTGCTCTTGCAGGAAGTACGCGGCGTGACTCTCGCGCTCGGCGAAGATCGCGATCAGCACGTTGGCACCGGTCACCTCTTCGCGACCGGAGGATTGCACGTGGATCACCGCGCGCTGGATCACGCGCTGGAAACCGGCGGTCGGCTTGGCATCGTCGGCGCCATCCGTCACCAGATTCTCGAATTCGGTCTCAAGATAGTTGACGAGGCTCGTACGGAGCTTGTCGAGATCGACGCTACAGGCGCGCATGACGGCGGCTGCATCGGAGTCGTCGATCAGGGAGAGCAAGAGATGCTCGAGCGTCGCGTATTGGTGATGACGCTCGTTTGCGATCGCCAGCGCACGATGCAGGGATTGTTCAAGGCTTTGGGAAAAAGTCGGCATTCGCGTCCTCTATGGCCCCCACCATCATGATCGTCCTCGCCCGGTCAGGCAACAACAACCTTTGTCACATATAGTTATACAAGACCGCGGCGAAAGACCGGTTCCGCGACTCGGCAGCTAGCCATCTGCGGTATTTTTCGATGCAAAACCCGTTCCGATTTGGGCGGGATCGGCGCCGGTTCAGAATTCCGTAGTTCTGCCGGCTGCAACGGACATCGCGCGCAGGCACCACGCGGCGGTCCACTGCGACATACACAAGCAAGAGCCGGCTACGAACGCGCCGTGAGGTGACTTATTTCTTCTCCATCACGCATTGCAGCGGATGCTGGTGCTTGCGGGCGAAGTCCATCACCTGCGTCACCTTGGTCTCGGCGATCTCGTAGGTGAACACGCCGCACTCGCCGATGCCGTGATGGTGGACGTGCAGCATGATCTTGGTCGCCGCCTCGACGTCCTTCTGGAAGAACTTCTCCAGCACGTGGACCACGAACTCCATCGGCGTGTAATCGTCGTTCAGGATCAGAACGCGATACAGGTTCGGCCGCTTGGTCTTCGGCTTGACCTTGGTGATGACAGAGGTGTTCGGCCCCGTCGGGCTGCCGGAACGGTTCTCGTCGTTGCTCATCCGGGGAGCGCGGGCGGCGGCGGCCGCAGGCAGGTCGAGGCTGGAAGTCAATTGCGGCATGGCTCAGGCGTTCAAATTCCCCACGGAAGCAGTGACGGCCCGCCGCGCGGCCCCGCCTTTCGGAGCTTCGCGCTGGCGCACCGCGTTTTGGGATCGCCGCTTCCAACCGGTCCGGTCCAAACCAGATCGATTGCGAGAATATGGGTCTGCCCCCGGCTCGCCGCAAGCGTGCAAGATCCGGCTGCCGCGGTCCCGATTCCCGATCCGGGCGATCCTGACCGAGGTTAGTCAATCCGGACCGGTTTGACAAAAATTTCCGCGGCGCCGTCTCGAACATGGTGACCAGGAACCGGCCGTTAACGCGACCGCGACGGTTTCGCGCGGGACCATCTCCGGTCTTCTACGGTACCTGCTGTTCAATCGCGTGACGCGAAATCGGGCAAAATCGCAAATTCCGAGGATGGCCGTGCTTCATCCGCCCTGCCCTGTGTCAGCCGCGTCGCTCGACTTGCCCGGCACCACCATCACCTCACAGTTAAGCAGCAAGGCGCAGGCCCAATTCAACGTGCTGTTCATTCGCGCTGTGCGCATCGGGCGGGCGAGCATCACGATCCACACTGTGCAGGCGAACACCGGCAAGCGTCCGCCCCCAAGCGTGCTGCCATATTGTGCGCGCAACATCGACAAATTCTAGTTGGTCCCGCCGGCAAACCAGACCGCGCGCTGAGACGGATCCGTCGCGACAAACGAAAAAGCCCGGCTGGTTCAGCCGGGCTTCTTGCTTCCAGGATGTCCAGGAAAGGTTAGTTGGCGGCCGGGGTGAACTTCGACACGATGGTCTCGACCGGCTTGAACGCCTGCTTGGCGAGATCGCTGTAGAGGCCGGCGATCTTCTGCGATTCCGCGACGAAGGTCTCGTAGGAGGAACGGGCGAAGTCGGTCTGCGCTTCCATCGCCTTGTCCAGCGACTTCACGCCGGAAAGCTTCTCGACGAAGGACTTGGTGTCTTCGAACGACTTCTTGGTGTAGTCGCCATAGGCGCTGGCGATCGCCTGGAGGCCGTGCTGCACCGAGGTCGCGGAGGCGACGCACTGCTCGAACTGCTCTTTCCCGTAGCTCTGAAAGTCTTCAACTTTGAACATTTCGGAATCCTTTTCCCTGGCTCGCGTCCGGAAGCCCCGGCTCCCTGACATTGCCCACAAATAGTGCAACGCACAAAAAAGTCAAGAATCTTGTGCGACGCACAAAAATTAGATCTAAACCGTGGAGATTCCCGGGGTTTCCCGCAAGGGTTCCTTAAGCTTTTGGAAACCGCGGACCCCTACTTTGATTCCCTGGACGTGTTCAGCTTCCGCAAGCGGCCAAAAGCCGTTTGAGAACATCACCTTAGCCAGAACAGCGGCTCAGGCCCAACGTCCCCCGCGGCGGACACCCGCGGAGGGGCAGCCTGAGCAGGTAATGATCCCGGGTCGATTGGGCACAATTTCGCCTCACGGGCCGGTGATCAAGTCAGAAACGGGGACGGGGTTTCATGCTTCGTAAAAACTTGTCTTCCTCGCGCTTGGCGCGGGTCGGGGTTTTCGGGCTTCTTACGGTCACCACCGCGGTCATCTTCACCACCGATGCTGCCGAGGCGCGGCGTCACCGCCGCCATTACGCGCACCACCGGGTGCAGCGCGATGTGTCCGAGAGTTCAAGCCCGAAATTCGCGTCGATCATCGTCGACGGCAATTCCGGCTCCGTGCTTCAGGCAACGAGCCCCGACGGGATCCGCCATCCGGCCTCGCTGACCAAGATCATGACGCTCTATCTGCTGTTCGAGCGTCTCGAGTCCGGCAAGATGAAGCTCGACACCGAGTTGCCGGTGTCGCAGCACGCCGCCGATCAGGATCCGACCAAGCTGAACCTGCGTGCCGGCCAGACCATCCGCGTCGAGGACGCGATCAAGGGTCTCGTCACCCGCTCCGCCAACGACGCCGCCGTGGTGATCGCGGAAGCGATCGCCGGCGACGAGGACGACTTCGCCCAGATGATGACGCGCAAGGCGCGTTCGCTCGGAATGTCCAAGACGGTCTACCGGAATGCCAACGGCCTTCCCAACGACGAGCAGGTCACGACCGCGCGCGATCAGGCCACGCTCGGCCGCGCCATCCAGGAGCGCTTCCCGCGCTACTACCGCTATTTCGCGACCTCGACGTTCAACTGGCGCGGCCAGTCGATCCGGAACCATAACCACCTGCTCGGCAGCGTCGAGGGCGTGGACGGCATCAAGACCGGCTACACCCGCGCCTCCGGCTTCAACCTCGTGAGCTCGATGCGCCGCGGCAACCGCCACCTGATCGGCGTGGTGCTGGGCGGCCGCAGCGGCGGTTCGCGCGACGCCATCATGCGCAACCTGCTCGCCGAGAATCTCGAGAAGGGCGCGACCACGCACACCGTCGCCGCAGTCACCGAGCGCAACGGCTCTGACGCCGCTGCCGAGGTCGCGGATGCGTCAGATACCCCGGCCCGCACCGCTCCGCAGGCCCAGGCCGCCGCCGCCCCCGCTCCCGAAGCGGCCCCGTCGCGTCTTGCCTCGCGCCTGTCCACGCTTGCGGCCGCCACCGCCGCAATGCCGCCCGCTCAACCCAAGCCTGAAGCTCGGCCGACTGAATCCAAGATCGAGCCCGCGCCGCTCACCAATGGCGTGATCTCCAGCCAGCCGCTCTCGATCATCCCGGGCTCGTCCGAACCGATGAAGCCGGTCCGGGTCAAGACGGTGCAGGTCAAGGCCGGCGCCGTGAAGGTCGCCTCCGCCGCTCCGGCTCAGGTCGCGCCGCAGGTTACCAGCACGGTTGCGTCCCGCTCCGACGTCGCGGAAACCTCCGGCGCCGTCGTCGCCCGGGCCGATCTGATCAACAAGCCCGAATTCCAGAGCCAACCGGAAGCGCCGAAGGCGGAAGTCGCCCGCACCGAGCTGCCGCGGCAGCCGGCCGGCTTCGGCACCGGCAACGGCGTCCTCGGCGTGCTGCCGGCTGCAACCGCCACCGCGCCCGCCCCGGCCGCTCCGAAACTCGCGTCCGCCGACCCGGCGCCGCAGCCGATCCAGATGAGCGCCACCACCAAGCCGGTCGTCACCCACAGCGGCTGGATCGTCCAGGTCGGCGCGCTCGAGAGCGAGAACGAAGCCCAGCAGCGCATCGACGCCGCGCGCAGCTCGGCCCGCGGCCTGCTCAGCAAGGCCGATCCGTTCACCGAGGTCGTCGCCAAGGACAATCGCAAGCTCTATCGCGCCCGCTTCGCCGGGCTCGAGCGGGATCAGGCCGAAGCCGTCTGCCGCGCCCTGAAGCGCGCCGACATCTCCTGCATCACCGTCCGCAACTGATCTCCTGCACCGTTCCGAAAAAAATGCCCGCGCCTTGCGCGGGCATTTTTGTTTTCGGCATGCGGCCGCCAAAGTCAGTTCCGCGACAACCTCTCGTCAACAATTTACGGTTAAATTTCTACTCAAGAGATCGACCACGCCGACAATGGCGGGCATCGGGGCGACGACAGACAGAGCAACGGAGCTCACGCGGTACGAGCGTTTGTAGCGTGGTGCCGGAGTTAGCCGTTATGCGTGCGAAGCAGAGTATCCTTGGCCTCGTTTACCCGGGCAGCGAGATACGTCGAGCCCCCCTGGTCGGGATGGAGTTTCTTCATCAAGGACTTGTGGGCCCGGCTGATGTCGTCACGCCCCGCTCCCGGCTGCAAGCCAAGGATCTGATAGGCCTCCTCCGCCGTCATTTTGCCGCTCGCCGCCGTGCGGCGCTGCCCCCCTGCCGCATCGCCCTGCGCGTTCTGACGCCAGGCGGGAAACCGGCGGTCCAGATAGCTTTCAAGTAAGGCCACGCTTTCGGCGTCGAACGCCGGGACCATCGCCAGCAGGCCGGCGAGATCGAACTCGTCGAGATCGTGCCCGGCGTGAGGCCCGGCAACGATCTGGCCTCCGAGCCGGCCAGAATCGTGGTCGAGCCGCATGTCGAGGAATTGCGAGCGCACGCGCGAGGCCTGCCCGGACGCGGGCGCCGCGCCGCCACCGAACAGCCCGCCGATATTGCCGAAGCCGGCATTCGCCAACGGCGTCCAGCCGAGCAGCCCGGCGCCGAAAATCCCGAGCGGGATCGCGACCGCCAGCTCGCCCCGCAAGCCCGTGAAAGCCGCAACCGCCAGCGCCACCACGCCGCCGCCGAACTTGATGGTGCGCGCCAGCACCGCGGGATTGGCGGCGCGGAACATCTGAAGCAGCAGATAAAGCGTGATAACGGCGACAGCGCCGGCGATCAGGGTCATGACCGGAATATAGGCGCCCTGTTGCCAAAAAGCATGGCGTCCTTTCGCCCGTCCGCATTTGGCGGATGTGACCGGCTACTTCATCTGGCCGATCAGCTGGGCCGCACCGCTCGCGCTCTTCGCCAGCTTCAACAACGCCTCGCGGCCGCCGGCGGCATAGGTCGCGGCTGCCCGCAACAGCTCGCGCAGCTGTGCCGCCGCGCCGGGATCAAAACGGCACCAGGCGCCGCCGGTCAGGCGCGCGATCTCGCGAAAGGCCTGCTCGGCCACCGCGTCATGCCCTTCCTGAAACACAAATACCGGCACCTTGAGCATGCCGAGCTCGCCGGCCTTGGCGCAGAGCTCGTCAACCTGCTCCTCCATCGCGTCGCCGACGAAGACCACGGCCCTTACGCCCGATGCGACGGCCTCGCGCCGCGCCTCGCTCAGCACCTTGCCGATCTGGGTGTCGCCGCCGCGGCAATCGATCTTGCTCATCAGGGTCGCGAGCCTGGCGCTGTCGGAGATCCACCCCGTGGCACGGCACTCGTTGAAGCCGCGGTAGTAGACCAGCCGGATGTCGAGACTGCCGAGCGCCGCGGTCTCACGAAACATGTCGGCCTGGAGCGCGCAGGCCATGTCCCAGGTCGGCTGCCGGCTCATCGTCGCATCCAGCGCGAAGATCAGCCGCCCTTTCGCGCCCGGAGCATGCGGTGACAGCGCACGCGCCTTGGCGACAAAGGCGGCGATATCGTCCGAGGTCGACGTCCCGGCCTGCGGCACCGCGCCGCCTGCTTGCGGCGAGACGGCACCGCGGCCGCGCGGTTTGATAGGTTCGCCCGACATGCCTTGGCCCAGTGTGAACGGCTAATGTGGTTAGCGCGTGCAGCCCGGTCAATGTGCAAAGCCTCCGCGGGCGGGCGCCGGCGGAGGCTTTGAAAGTCGTTTCTGACTGTGATGAATACGTCAGCTCTTGGCGGGCGCCATCAGGGCGACCGGACCGGGCTCGAGAATATTGGGCGGGGACGATTGCGTATCAACCGGCGCCACCTCGCTGTCAGTCGCGCTCAGGAACTTGTCGAGCATGCTCTGGATCGAGTTCTTGGCCACATCCGGACCGGTGTCGCGCATGTCGTTGTGCTGGAATTCGGTCTTCACGACCTGGATGCCGGCCTTCTCGCATTCCTCGTCGCTCGGGATCACGCCCGCATCGGCCTTGAACTGCGGATCGGTGGAGCGGAACGACAGGATCTTGAACTTGCCGGCGGTGACGAACGGCACGCGCAGATTGTCGAGCGTGACGACCTTCTTGACCTCATCCGGATACTGCTTGGCGAAGTACATCGTGATGTCGCCGCCCATGGAGTGGCCGACCATCGTCACCTTCTCGTAATCGGCGTTGGGCTGAACCTTCTTCATCTCCTGCATCGCCAGATGGATGTTGGCCACACCGCGCAGGATCTGCGGCAACCGGCCGACATAGAGCTCGCCGGGCTTGGTCACCATCGGAGGATCGGTCGGCAAATCATGCTGCGGGCTCACGACGAGGTAGCCGCGCGCAGCGAAAATGTTGGCGAGGAAGCCGTACTCGGTGTTCTTGACGGTGTTGCCGTGGTTGATCACGGCCACAGGCATCGTGATCATGCCGGCATCGGCCTGCATTTCCTTGTCGCGACGGATCGCGATATCGACAGGCACCGGACGGTTGTCGCGCGAAGCGTCGTAGAAGGTGATGGTCTCATGCCTGATCGCCCACTTGCTCGCCGTGAAATAGGCGACGCCGCAGAGGGCACTGACCGAAACCAGAACGGCAATTCCACGCTTCATTTTCGTCCTCAGCCTCAGGCTCTTGCGGCCTGAATCCCTGTTGAAAATCGTGTTGTTCCGGAGCTCTTCGGCCCCTGGTCGCCTATTCGCTAATATATGTCACAGGCACGTGACAGGAAGGCCAAATATTGTGAACCGGCAGCCCTTTCATTGTGCGCCGCACACGTTTCTTGGGCACCCCCTCTCTCATACGACTACGTCAGGCTGTAGGTCACCATAGGACACAACCGGCCTCGATTGGGTTCAATTTCGCAGTAAACGTAGAATGAAAACGGCCGAAGGCGCGCTCAGTTCCCACGGGGACCAGTCCCATGAGGCTGCCCGGAAGTAGCGATATACCGCTAACTTAGGCGCCGAGGATGTCGTGGACCTCGAGCGGCTTGTCGACCTGGCTGAACCACTCGGCCCGATTGGCCGCGCGGCGGCGGCCGCGCTCGTCGAGCGGCAGCTTGAGCTGGCGGAGCAGGCTCGTCACCTCCTCCCGCGCAGTGAGATGGCCGAGATTGGGCCGCATGCCGAGCGTCGCCTCGTCGATCTCGTCGAGGGCGGTGAGGCCACGCGGGAAAAATTCGCGGTAGACGACACGTTCGGCGAAGCCGTCGACATAGCGGAAGCCGAGCCGCAGCGACAGATCCTTCAACCCCTCGGCGACGAGCTGCTTGTTGCGCGAGCCGAGCATGGACAGGCGGTTGCGCACCACGATCCAGTCGGTGCTCGAGCCGTCGAGCTGACGACGCTTGCGCCTGACATCGCGCACCATCTCGGCATAGTGGCTCTCGCCGGTGACCGCATAGTTGGCGGGGTCGACGGTGCCGAGCACGTCGAAATCGAGGAAGCTGTCGTTGATCGGCGTGACCAGCGTGTCGGCCATCGAGTGGGCGAGTCGCATCAGGTAGCTGTCGGTGCCGGGCGTATCGATGACGATGAAATCGAAACTGCTCTCGACCGCCGAGACCGCTTCCATGAACTGCAGGAACTCGGAGTTCTCGTTCTCGGCAATCTGCATGGTCTCGCCGAGCTTGATGCAGCGATGCACCGGCAACTCGAGGTCGAGCTTGGTGCGGCGAGCCCAAGCGGCGCGGTTGTCGATGTAGTGGGTGAAGCTTTGCTGGCGGCAGTCGAGATCGATGGTGGCGACGCGCTGACCGGCCTTCAGGAGCGCAACCGCGATATGCAAGGCCGTGGTCGATTTGCCGGAGCCGCCCTTCTCGTTACCCAGCACAACGACGTGCGCCGAGCCGGATTGGCCTTGGCTAGCCTGCACAAGCATGGTGATCCTCAACGCCCCTAAGCAATATCTTCGAGTTGACCGCGTCTGCGGTCAAGTGAAATGCGTGACAGGATAACGAAATCACAGCGCGTTAGTCGTCATCATGAATCGCGTCGCCGCATCACGCCTGTGATCCAGCCCACGATGTCGCGACAGCCTCAGCAGCTTTGCGCGGGATGCTGTGCCGCATCCGGATGCATGGCGTCCACGATGGCTGCTTGTTAAGGTTAGCCGGCTGCGCTGCAGGCCGCGCCCAACCCATCCGCAAGCCCCCGAGTCCCGATGCAACGAAGCCCCCTGATCGCCCGTACGGTCCCTGCGCTCCGACGCGCCGTCGATAATCTTCGCAAGCGAAAGGCCACGATCGCGCTGGTCCCGACCATGGGGGCGCTCCATGACGGCCATGTGTCGCTGGTGCGCCTCGCCAGGCGGCGCGCAAGCCGCGTCGTGGTCTCGATCTTCGTCAACCCGACTCAATTCGCCCCGACCGAGGATTTCGGCGCCTATCCCCGGACCTGGAAGGCCGACATCGCCAAGCTCGCGGCCGAGGACGTCGACATCGTCTGGCACCCCGGCGTCGAGGCCATGTATCCGCAGGGCTTTGCAACCCGAATCGTGCCGGAGGGTCCGGCGCTGGCCGGCCTCGAGGACCGTTTCCGGCCCCACTTTTTCGGTGGCGTCGCCACCGTCGTCGGCAAGCTGTTCACGCAATGCGGTCCGGACCTCGCGATCTTCGGCGAGAAGGACTTTCAGCAATTGCGGGTGGTGACGCAGATGGCGCGGGATCTCGATCTCGGCGTCAAGGTGATCGGCTCCCGCACCGTGCGCGAGCGCGACGGGCTCGCGATGTCATCGCGCAACGTCTATCTCTCCCCGCAGGAGCGGCAGACCGCGACCACGCTCTACCGCGCCATGAAGGACAGCGCCGGGCGCATCCGCGCCGGCGAGGCCATCGCGCCGGCGATGGCGCGCGGCGCCGCGACAATCAAGGCGGCCGGCTTCGTGCTCGACTATTTCGAGGCCCGTCACGCCGAGACGCTGGCACAGGTCACCTCGCGCAAGGACGGCCCGTTGCGGATCCTGGTCGCAGCCAAGCTCGGCACGACCCGGCTGATCGACAATATCGCGGTCTGAAGCGCGATGACGACATCGCGCTTCAGGTTATTGTTTGAGCATGATCTTTCCGGAAAACCGCTACGCGCTTTTCCGGATCATGCTCAGAGCAGCCCGAGATCGCGCAGCTCGCGCCGCATCGGCTCCGGCATCGCCGCGATGGTGCCCGCGGCGGACTTGCCGAGATCCGGCGGCACGGAATCATCGGCGAGATAGCGCCAGCCCTGGAACGGGCGCATCGGCCGCGGCGAGACCGGGATCACCTTCGGCTGCATCACGATCCGGCAGCGCCCGATGCCGTCCTTGTCGCGGAACGGCTCGATGCCGATGATCTTTTCGCGCGCGGCGATCTCGCCCTTGATCACCCAATAGAGCGACCCGCCCGACAGGATCTCGGCGTCGCGCTTGGGCACCATGCGGGTGATGTGGATGTGATGTTGCGGCAGACCCTTCTTCTTGGCGGTCTGCATCCGTTCGGCGGTCCACTCCTTCAATTCCTTGACGGATTCGCAGCCGACGGCGAGCTTGATCAGATGTAGTGGCATGCCCCAGCATTAACCGGGCAGCCGCCCATTTGGAATGCCGATCTA
>Ga0207647_10004493_pt1 | contig 10335 bp, 7 predicted proteins | sample KBSCornC2_FD_184295 | JGI IMG/M metagenome (GOLD analysis project Ga0207647, IMG submission 184295) | Corn rhizosphere microbial communities from Kellogg Biological Station, Michigan, USA - C2 (SPAdes) (version 2) | ecosystem: Host-associated > Plants > Roots > Rhizosphere ...
TCTGGACCTCGTCGGCGCACATCGCCGACTACATGATCGCGATCTTCCGGACGTCGCCGCCGACCAAGGAGAACCGCCGTCACGGCCTGACGCAGTTCTTGGTCAAGATGAAGCAGCCGGGCATCAAGGTGAACCCGATCGGCCAGATCACGGGCCAGTACGAGTTCAACGAGGTCGTCTTCACCGACTTCTTCGTACCCGATGATCACGTGCTCGGCGAAGTCGACGGTGCGTGGAAGCAAGCCACATCGGAGCTCGCCTATGAGCGTTCGGGCCCCGAGCGCTTCCTGGAAACCTACTACGTTCTGACCGAGCTCGTCCGCGCGGTCGGCCCCAATCCGGACACGCGCAGCGCCGAAGGCATCGGCCGGCTGGTGGCGCAGCTCCACACCATGCGGCGCATGTCGGTCTCCGTTGCCGGCATGCTGCAAGCCGGCAAGGAGCCCGTGGTGGAAGCGTCCATCGTCAAGGACATCGGCACGGTCTGGGAGCAGCAGCTTCCGCATCGCGTGCGCGACCTCGCCGCATTCGTCGAGGAGACCGCGACCAACCGCGAGACGCTGGAGCGGCAGCTCGATTTCGCCATCAAGACCGCACCGAAACTCACCATCCAGGGCGGCACCACCGAGGTGCTCCGCGGCATCATCGCCCGCGGGCTTGGTTTGCGCTAGTCGCGCGGACTTGGCTTGCGCTAATTCAATCGAGGATCATCATGAGCACCTATACAGATATCGGCGTCGAAAAGGTCGGGCACGTCGGCACCATCGAGATCCGCCGTCCGCCGCTCAACTTCTTCGACATCTCGCTGATCAACCAGATCGCGGATGCGCTCGACGAGTTCGACCGCGACATCGAGATCCGCGCCTCGGTGCTCTCGGCGCAGGGCAAGGCGTTCTGCGCCGGCGCCAATTTTGGCGACCCGGCGCGACAAGCCCAGGAAGCGCGCGAGGCTAACAAGAAGGGCGATCCGGCGGACAATCTTGGCCCGATCAGCCATCTCTACATCCAGGCCGTGCGTATCTTCCGCGCCAAGAAGCCGATCGTCGCGGCCGTGCAGGGCGCAGCCATCGGCGGCGGCCTGGGTCTCGCGGTGTCCGCGGATTTCCGCGTCACCTGCCCCGAAGCACGGTTCTCCGCGAACTTTACAAAACTCGGCTTCCATCCCGGCTTCGGTTTGACCGTGACGCTGCCGGAGCTGATCGGCAAGAACAACGCCGAGCTGATGTTCTACACCAGCCGCCGCGTCACCGGCGAAGAAGCGGTCAAATGGGGCCTGGCCAACGAGCTGGTGCCGCAGGACCAGGTGAAGTCGGCCGCGATGAAGCTCGCCGGCGAAATCGCCGAGTGCTCTCCGCTCGGCCTGCTGTCGACCCGCGCGACGATGCGCGCCAGCCTCGCCGACCGCGTCATGGCCGCGACCAACCACGAGCTCGCCGAGCAGACCCGCCTGCGCGCAACGGAAGACTTCAAGGAAGGCGTCAAGGCCACGGAAGAACGGCGCGCGGCGAATTTCAGGGGGCGGTAGTCAACTATCGCGCCGGTGCTTCGACAACCTCTCCCGTCGTCCCCGCGAAGGCGGGGACCCATAACCACAGGGAGGAGTCGTAGCGCAAGCTGGTAACTCCGAGTCTTCGTCAAACCACACCCTGTGGTTATGGGTCCCGGATCTGCGCTTCGCTTGTCCGGGACGACGGCGGTAGGTGTGGCTGCTATTTCCTTCCCACCACCAGCGCATCCACGATCGTCACGCCCTGCCCTTCGGCGTGCACCAGCACCGGGTTGAGCTCGATCTCCGCAATCTGCCTCGCGTGGCGCGCGGCGAGCACGGAGATGTCGGCGATCAATTGCGATAGCGCCGCAACGTCCGCCTTCACAGCTCCGCGAAAACCGTTCAAGAGCGGCGCCGCCTTCAATCCGGCCAGCATTGCGCTCGCTTCTTCTGCGCCGACCGGCGCCGGGCGATAGGCGACGTCACGGAACAGTTCCGTGGTGATCCCGCCGAGCCCCACCATCACCATCGGACCAAAGGTCTCGTCGGTCATCGTTCCCACGATGATCTCGACGCCCCGCCTTGCCATCGGGCCGACCAGCACGCCCTGGATCACGGCCTCCGGCCGGTGCTTGCGCGCATTGGCGAGCAAGGCCTCGAACGCCAGAAACACCTCGCCCTTGGTGGCGATGTTGACGCGCACGCCGCCGACCTCGCTCTTGTGCGCGATATCGGGCGACTGGATCTTCATCACCAGCGGGAGGCCGATTCGGGCGACCGCTTCATCGAGCCCGGCCTTGTCCTTCACCAGCACCTCGTCCGGCAACGCGATGCCGGCGGCGCGCAGCAACGCCTTGCTGTCGGCCTCTGACAGAACCGGCGAGGTCAGATGCACGGAGAGATCGCGTGACGGCGGCCGTGCCTCGTCCGCAGGCTTCGGCAGCTCGAATCGGGCGTAGTCGACGAGCTGCCGCATCGCGACGCCGGCATGGGTCAGACCCGAGAGCACGACGACGCCGGATTTGCCAAGCTCGCGCCGCGCGAAGTCGGACGGCACCGTGTAGGAATAGAACACCACCGGCTTGTGCTGCGCCGCCAGCACCGACGTCAGCTCCTCTTCCCTGAAGGGCTTGCGCACCTCGCTGGAGAGCGACAGCACGACCAGGATCGCGTCGACCTCGTCGGAGGCCGTGAGCAGATCGACGCTCTTCTGGAGACCACCCGACGTGACGCCCTGCGCGGTGACGTCGATCGGATTGCGCGCGGTGCCATAGGACGGCATCAGCGTCTTGATCTCCGCCTGGATCCGCTCGGACAATTCGGGCACCTGCAACCCCCGCAGCGCCACCGCATCCGCGCCCCAGATGCCGGCGCCGCCGGAGACGGTGACGACGGCGACGCGATCGCCCTTCGGCAACGGGTTGCTCGCCAGCACTGCGGCGATCGTCAGCGCTTCGTCGAGATCGTTGGAGACGATGAAGCCGTATTTCGCGAACACCGCGTCATAGGCTGCCGACCAGCCGGCCATGCTCGCGGTATGCGAGGCCGCGGCACGCTGACCTGCCCCGGAGCGGCCGACTTTCGTCACGATGACGGGCTTCTTCATTTCAGCCGCCCGCCGCGCAGCCGCGAGAAACTTGTCGACGTCGCGGATGCTCTCGATGAACAGCAGGATCACGTCGGTCGAGACGTCCTGCACCAGGTAATCCAGGAACTCGCCAGCGCCGAGATCGGATTCGTTGCCGGCGCTGACGACGTAGCTCACGGCGACACCGAGCGCGCGGGCGCGGTGATAATAGGCAAAGCCGATGCCGCCGCTCTGCGCGACGATGCCGATCCGTCTTTGCGTGGCGATAAGCGGCACCACACCGGGCTTGACGTCCACGGCCGGGCTGAACGTCGCCGCCACGCGCTGCGCCTGGCTGAAGAAGCCCTCGGCATTCGGACCGGAGATCCGCATGCCGGTGCGCTTGGCCAGCGCCGCGATCGCATCCTGCATCGCTGCACTGTCGCCGCCCTCCTCCGCGAACCCGGAAGAGATGATGACCGCGTTCTTGACGCCGGCGGCGGCGCATTGCTCGAGTGCAGGCAGCACGGCACGGGCGGGAATGATGACGACGGCGAGATCGATCGGCGCACCGATCTCCGCGATCGATTTGTAGCAGACGAGCCCGTCGATCTCGGCGTAGTTCGGGTTCACCGGGTAGATCTTTCCGGGATACTCGTTCTTGCGCAGCATCGACAAGAGCCGCCCCGGGATCTTCTCGTGATCGCGGGAGGCGCCGATCAGCGCGATGCTCGCGGGCGAAAAGAAGCTGTCGAGCGGATGCGGCATGTTGAACCCTTGCTCTTGTCTCTATCCGTCATCCTGAGGCGCGAGCCGCGCGGTGCACAGCACCGCGCGGGGAGCCTCGAAGGATGAACGGCCCCGCCGTGGCCGTCGCCCTTCGAGGCTCGCCGAAGAGGCGAGCACCTCAGGGTGACGGATAACGGTTGAGGGATCAACTCACCCGGAAGGTTACGCCGCCCAGCAAGAACTCGTTGCCAGCCACCGCGAGGCCTTTCGCCCTGGCCGCATGCAACACGCTCGCGGCATCAGCCACCCGAAACTCCAGCGCGCTCATGATCTCGCTGGCGCCCTTCACAAAGCGGAAACTGGCGTTGGGCAGTTTCAGCTCGGCAACGCCGTTGCTGGCGGCATTGGGCGCAACCCCGATGATCCTGCCCCAATGCTCCGCGAGTCCCTGCGGCTCCGGGCTCTGCATCTCGACGCCGGTCAGTGCCTGCGTCACATCCTTGCGGATGAATTTTTGCCAGTCCGGTCCCGCCGGCGGATAAGCGCCCAGAATGTCGTCGCTGCCTTCGGTGTGGTTGAACTCGATGAAGGCCGCGCGGCAGTCGCGCGGATGGAGTTGCACGCCGTGATAAGGCGCATGGTCGATCACGTTCGCCGTGCGCACGCCAAGCGCGTTGGCGTTGCGACCGCGCTCGTCCGGATCGTCGCAGCAGAAGATCGCCATATAGCCGCCGCGGCCGCCGGTCTTCTCGATGAAGCGGCCGGCGGTGGTGCCGGCCTTGAACGGTGCCACCACTTCCAGCAGGATCGTGTCGACCGGGAGCAGCGCGTTCTCCAGGCCGTATTTCGCGACATTGCCGTCACGATAGCAGACGGCGAGGCCCATGATCTCCGCGATGTCGGAGATGACGGGCGCGAGCTGCGGCGCGACCAGGCAGATCTGCCGCAAGCGCATATACGAAGACATCGTCATTCGCCTCTGAAGGCGGGCTTGCGCTTCTCGACGAAGGCCTTTGCGGCCTCCTTGTGATCGGCGGTGTCGCCGCAGCGGGTGTGATGGATCGCCTCGCCGTCAAAGCAATCCTCCAGCGCCAGGTGCTCGGCATTGTTGATGTTGCGCTTGATGAAGCCGAGTGCGATCGAGGGGCCCTGCGCCAGCGACAGCGCGAGCTCGTGGGCAGCAGCGTCGATCTCCGCGTCGGGCACGACCTTGGTCACCATGCCGATCGCATGCGCCTCCTTCGCCGTCAGCACCGGCGACATCAGATAGAGCTCGCGCGCCCGCGCGCTGCCGAGCAGCTGGGTCAGGAAATAGGTGCCGCCGTAATCGCCGGAGAAGCCGACCTTGGCGAAGGCGGTCGTGATCTTGCAGGATTCGCTGGCGATGCGCAGATCGCAGGACAGCGCCATCGACAGGCCCGCGCCGGCCGCGGCGCCGTCGAGCTGCGCCACCACCGGTTTCGGCATCTGGTGCAGGATGCGCGAGACCTCCATGCCGCGGCGCAAATTCGCGAGCTTCTGCTCGAACGGCAGCGGCGCGCGGCCCTCCGCCATCGACTTGACGTCGCCGCCGACGCAGAACGAGCCACCGGCGCCCTTGAACAGCACCGCGCGCACCTCCGGATCGTCAGCCGCGCGCTGCGCCGCCTCGACCAGCCCGCGCACCATGTCCGGGTTGAGCGCGTTCTTCCGTTCGGGGCGATTCATCGTGATGGTGAGCAGCCCGCCTTCGAGCTTTTGCAGGACCATGTCGTTGCTCATGGGACGTCTCCCTCTTGTTGTTTGTTTTGGTCGTCGTTCCGGGGCGATGCAAATCATCGAACTATGGTGCGCAATTGCGCACCTGGGAACCTCGAGATCCCGGGTTCTCGCTACGCGAGCCCCGGGATGACGCTTCGCGTCACTTCTTCACCAGCGGGCAGCGCGACTGCTCCAGCGACTGGAACGCTTCGCTGCCGGGCACGGTGGCGAGCAGCTTGTAGTCGTCCCAGCGGCCCTTGGACTCCGATGGCTTCTTCACCTCGAACAGGTACATGTCGTGAATCATGCGGCCGTCCTCGCGGATCTTGCCACCCTTGGCGAAGAAATCGTTGATCGGCGTCTCCTTCATCACCTTGATGACCGCAGCCGCATCCGTCGTACCCGCCGCCTTCACGGCTTTCAGGTAATGCGTCACGGACGAATAGACGCCGGCCTGCGCCGAGGTCGGCGGCCGCTTCATGCGCTCGGTGAAGCGCTTCGAGAACGCGCGCGTGTCGTCGTTGAGGTCCCAGTAGAAGGCTTCCGCCAGCAGCAGGCCTTGCGCCGTCTCCAGTCCGATCGAATCGATATCGGTCACGAAGGCCAGCAGCGGCGAGACCTTCTGGCCGCCCTTGGTGATGCCGAACTCGGCCGCCTGCTTGATGGCATTGACGGTGTCGCCGCCGGCGTTGGCAAGGCCAATCACCTTGGCCTTGGAAGCCTGGGCCTGAAGCAGGAAGGACGAGAAATCCGACGTGTTGAGCGGATGGCGCACGCCGCCGAGCACCTTGCCGCCGGTCTTGGTGACGACGGCGCTGGTGTCCTTCTCCAGATCCTGGCCGAAGGCATAGTCGGCCGTGAGGAAGAACCAGGTATCGAGGCCCGATTTCACCGCCGCAAGGCCGGTCACGTTGGCCTGGCCGTAGGTATCGAACACGTAGTGCACGGTGTAGGGACCGCAGGCCTCGTTGGTGAGACGGATCGAGCCCGGGCCGTTGAACATGATGATCTTGTTGCGCGCCTTCGCGATCTCGCCGGCAGCAAGCGCGGTTGCGGAGGCCGCGACGTCGTAGATCATCTCGACGCCCTGGTTGTCGAGCATGTCGCGGGCGATGTTGGCGGAGAGATCCGCCTTGTTGAGATGGTCGGCCGCCAGCACCTGGATCTTGCGTCCCAGCACCTCGCCGCCGAAGTCTTCGACGGCCATCTTGGCTGCAGTCTCGCTGCCGGGACCGGTGATGTCGGCATAGAGGCTCGACATGTCGAGAATGCCGCCGATCTTCAGTGGCGGCTTGTCCTCGGCCTGCACGGCGCTCGCACTCAGCGCAAACGCAGCGGCAAAAATGCCCGGCAAAATTCTCTTCATCGAAAAGACCTCCCTTATCGCGCCGTGCTCTGATGGCGGCTTGGTTATTGCTTTTGGCTATCGCTATTGGCTATCGCTATTGCCGCAATCATGCCGCATGCGCGACAGGGCAGCAAGCGCGAGGGGCGTGCAGGTCGCGCGATCGTCACGCGTTTTCCGCAAAGCGGAATGGTGGGATGACGCAAGATGTTTCCGCATCGTCATTGCGAGCGCTTCGCTGCGCTCGCAATGACGGAGTGTGAGGAAGCCTCTTCGCGATCCGCTACGCTTGGGTTAAAGCTGGAGCGTAACGCAACCTCTCCGGGCAACGTGACACGATCACTCATCCTCATCGCCGCAGCGCTGCTCGTCCTCGCATCTCGTGATGCGTTGGCGGCGCCGTGCCAATTCGAGTCCCAGGGCGAAGGCCGCGTCACCGCGATCATCGATGGCCGCAGCGTGCGCCTCGATGACGGCCGCGAGGTGCGCCTCTCCGGAATCGAACCGACCGCGACGACGAAGCAGGCGCTGGCCTCGCTGCTGGTCGGCCGCGACGTGACGCTGCGGAGCGCTGACGACACGCCCGATCGCTATGGGCGCCAGGGCGGGCTGGTCTTCATCGGCGAAAGCGACACCCCGGTGCAGGCGAAGCTGCTGGCCCAGGGCGAGGCCATCGTCTCCGCCGAGATCGCCGACAAGGACTGTGCGGCCGCCCTGATGTCGTCGGAGGCCGAGGCGCGGCGCCAAAAAAAGGGCAACTGGGCTGACCTGTCGGCCATAAAAAACGCGGAAAGTCCGGACGATATTTTGGCCGGGATCGGGCGCTTTGTGGTGGTCGAGGGCAAAGTCCTGTCGGTCCGGCAAGCTGGGGCAATGACCTACCTCAACTTCGGACGGAACTGGACACGCGGCTTTGCCGTGACTATTTCAAGGCGCGCGTTACCGGCGTTCGAAAACGCCGGGGTTGCCATTAAGTCCTTGGAAAATCGACGTATTCGAGTCCGAGGCTGGGTTGAGGGGAATACGGGGCCGCGTATCGATGTGCTCCGGGCGGGACAGGTCGAGTTGCTGAGTGCAAACGAGCCGACAGGGGTAAGGCCTTAAACGGGCCGGGCACGGGTTAACGACGTGAATGGGGTGCTAGAACAGCACAAAACGAGTGAAGGCCGCCGCCTTCGGGCTGCGCCGGCTGCGCTATGCCTTGTGCTGGGCACGGCGCTCGCCGGCTGCGGCGATATGGGCCGGTTCCAGACCGCGGCGGCCCCGCCGGCGGTCGCGATGCCCAAGCCGAAGCCCGCAGTCGCGCAGACCCCCGCCACCGAAAAGGAGCACGAGCGCATCCTGGCGAGCTATGGCGGCGCCTATGACGACCCCAGGCTCGAATCGCTGGTCACCAAGACCGTCGACCGGCTCGTCGCCGCCTCGGACCGCCCCGACCAAGGCTACCGGGTCACCATTCTCAATTCCGGCGCAGTGAACGCCTTCGCGCTGCCGAACGGCCAGCTCTACGTCACGCGCGGTCTCCTTGCGCTTGCGAGCGATACGTCGGAATTGTCCTCCGTGCTCAGCCACGAGATGGCGCATGTGCTGTCCAAGCACGCCGCGATGCGCGAGGACCAGGCGCGCCAGGCCGCGATCGTCACCCGTGTCGTCACCGACATGAGCAACGATCCCGATCTCACCGCGCTCGCTCTGGCCAAGACCAAGCTCACCATGGCGAGCTTTTCGCGCAACCAGGAGTTCGAGGCGGACGGCATCGGCGTCGGCATCTCCGCCAAGGCACATTTCGACCCTTATGGCGCCGCACGGTTTCTTTCGGCGATGGAGCGCAATGCCGAGCTGAAGGCCGGCAAGACCTCCTCGCTCGATCCGCGCGCGCAGGACTTCACCTCGTCGCATCCGGCAACCCCGGAGCGTGTGCAGAACGCGCAGACCATCGCGCGGCAGTACGTCGCTCCGGAGGGCGGCGAGCGCGACCGCGAGAGCTATCTCGCTGCGATCGACAACCTCGTCTATGGCGAAGACCCGAGCGAAGGTTTTGTCCGCGGCCGCCGCTTCCTGCATCCGAAGCTCGGCTTCACCTTCCAGGCGCCGGACAATTTCACGCTCGACAACACCGCGCAGGCGGTGATCGGCGTGCGTGACGGCGGCTCGCAGGCGATGCGCTTCGACGTGGTGAGGGTGCCGGCCGAGCAGTCGCTCGGCGATTACCTCAATTCAGGCTGGATGGAAGGCGTCGAGAAGGCGTCCACGGAAGACATCACCATCAACGGCTTCCCGGCCGCGTCCGCCACCGCCAAGGGCGACCAGTGGCAGTTCAAGGTCTATGCGCTGCGCTTCGGCAGCGACGTCTACCGCTTCATCTTCGCGGCACGGCAGAAGTCGACCGAGAGCGAGCGCAACGCGCGCGAGACCGTCAACTCGTTCCGCCGCCTGACCCTCGACGAGATCCAGGCCGCGCGCCCGCTGCGCATCAAGGTCATCACCGTGCAGCCCGGCGACACCGTGGAATCGCTCTCCCACCGCATGGCCGGCGTCGATCACCCCGCCGAGCGCTTCCGCGTGCTCAACGGCCTCGATCGCACCGCGCAGGTGAAGGTGAGGGATCGCGTGAAGATCGTGGCGGACTGAGGCTGCAGTCGTTCGGCAAACTCCGCCGTCGTCCCGGCGCAGGCCGGGACCCATAGCCACAGGATTGAGTTCGGCGAAGACTCGGAGTTGACAGCCCGCTCCACAACCCCTCCCTGGGGTTATGGGTCCCGGCCTTCGCCGGGACGACACTGATTTTGCGGCGGACTGCTCGAGCCCGACTAGCCGCCCGCGTCCATATCGCCCGCCTCGCGCTGGCCGCTGAGCCAGAGCGCGAGCAGCGTCCAGAACGCGCCGGAGAGCAGATACGCACCCGAGGCGATGACGCCGAGATTGGTCGCAAGCAACAGAGCGACGAGCGGGGCGAAGCCGGCGCCGAACAGCCAGGCCATGTCCGAGGTCAGCGCCGAGGCCGTGTAGCGATATGCCTGCTTGAAGTTCGAGGCGATCGCGCCCGAGGACTGACCGAAGGACAGGCCGAGCAGGATGAAGCCGATCACCATGTAGATGGTCTCACCGAACGCGCCGGCATCGAGCAGCTGCGGGGCGAAGCCGCTGTAGATCGCGATTGCGATCGCCGATCCCATCAGCAGCGACTTGCGGCCGACGCGGTCGGCGATGATGCCCGAGAGCACGATCGCGCCGACACCGAACACGGCGGCGACGATCTCGATGATCAGGAAGCGCACCGGGCTTTCGCGGGTGAACAGGAACACCCAGGACAGCGGAAACACCGTGACCATGTGGAACAGCGCGAAGCTTGCGAGCGGCGCGAATGCACCGAGCATGATGTTCTGGCCTTCGCGCGCGACGGTCTCGGAGATACGCGCGGGCTGCAATTCGCGGGTCTCGAACAACGAAGCATATTCTTCCGTC
>Ga0207647_10004494_pt1 | contig 10334 bp, 9 predicted proteins | sample KBSCornC2_FD_184295 | JGI IMG/M metagenome (GOLD analysis project Ga0207647, IMG submission 184295) | Corn rhizosphere microbial communities from Kellogg Biological Station, Michigan, USA - C2 (SPAdes) (version 2) | ecosystem: Host-associated > Plants > Roots > Rhizosphere ...
TGCCATACGTGTAGATACGATGGACGTGGATGCCTCTCAATATGCCGAGATGAGCCGCGAGATGATGAAAAGCGGTGACTACCTGCATGTCTACGACCGGGGGCATGATTATCTCGATAAGCCGCCCTTTCTCTTTTGGGTTAGCTCCATCAGCATGAAGGTGTTCGGCGTTAGCAATTTTGGCTTTAAGCTTCCATCCATACTGTTCGCCCTGCTGGCCTTGTATGCTACTTACAGGCTCACACGCCTACTGTATGATGATAAGACCGCCCGAATGGCGGCCCTTATTCTCGGCACCTGCCAGGGCTTTTTTCTCATGACAAACGATATCCGCTGCGATACGATACTTATGGCCTGGGTAATAACGGCCGTATGGTTAATAAAAGAATGGGATGTAAGCGGCAAGCTTTCCTGGCTGCTTGCAGGGGCTGCCGCCATAGCTTTTGGTATGATGACCAAAGGTCCCATCGCGCTAATGGTCCCGGTATTCTGCTTCGCCAGTGATTGGGTGTTGAAAAGAGAATGGAAAAAACTCTTTAAGCCACAGTATGTCCTCGCAATAATAGTAATAGGGCTATTGCTAATCCCCATGAGTATCGGCCTCTACCAGCAGTTCGACCTGCACCCCGAAAAGCTGATAGACGGAAAGCATAATACTTCAGGTCTTCGCTTTTTCTATTGGTCGCAAAGCTTTGGTCGCATCACTGGCGAAAGCCCCTGGCAGAATAGTGTAGACATGAGCTTCCTCTTGTCAAACATGCTCTGGTCTTACCTTCCGTGGATATTATTATTTCTTATTGGCCTGGTAGTAAATGTAGTAGAGCTCGGAAGACACAAGTTTCGCCTGCATCCCCACCAGGAGTGGATATCTACCGGGGGCTTTATACTCACTTACCTAGCCTTAGGGTCTTCCCGCTATCAGCTACCACACTACATATTTGTTGCTTTCCCCCTTGCCTCTATAGTTACCGCAAAACTGCTGAAAGATTTCTTTGAAGGCAGGTATAAAAAAATATATAGCATCATGCGTCCTGTGCAGACAGTCATTACTGCATTGCTGTTTGTCGGCGCGTTGCTTACCATTACTTATGTATTTAAGGCCGGGGCTATAGCACTTACTATATGGATAGTATGTGTACTCTTTTGGCTATATATAGCCACGCGAAAACACCTTATGGGCAAGCTCTTATGGATAAGCGCCTGGGGTATTCTATTCGTAAATGTGCTGCTCACCAATTATTTTTATCACAATCTGCTGAAGTATGAAGTAGGCGCCATTGCCGGCCGCTTCATAAGTAAGAATAATATTAATACGGATAAAGTTTTTGCTTACCGTATGAAAGACCCTATCAATGCGCTGCCATTCTACGCACAAGGGGTAATACAAAAAAGCGATACGCCATTGGCAGTTTTACCTAAAGCAGATTATGTGCTTACTATGGATAGCGGCCTTACTGAGCTGCAAACAAAGGGCTATAAATACGAGGTAGCCTATCATGGCAAGCTCTTCAAGGTCAGCGAGCTAACGCCTGATTTTCTCAACCCCAATACAAGAGATAAAGCCACCAGCAACTATTACCTGCTGAAGCTAAAATAAACCGATACAAAGAATCACTAAGGGAACGATGAATAATTATTCAGGAATAGCAGGGAAACGTATAATAATAACCGGGTCTACCAGTGGCCTGGGTTTAGCAATGGCCCGGGCGCTTATAAAAGAAGGAGCGAAGGTCTTAATTACAGGAAGAGACCAGGACAAGATAGATCGGGCGGTGGCTTCCGTTCAATCCCCTGAAGGGGATTGTGCCGGGGCGCTCATCGATGTACGCGATGAGCAGTCTATTGAAAAAGGCCTTGCAGACATGGCTGCACGTTGGGGCAGTATTGACATATTGATCAATAATGCCGGCATCGGTATGCAAACGGTCAATCCCAATTTTTTAACTGACCCAATGCCTTTCTGGCAAGTTTCCTCATCAGGATTCCGCGACCTTATAGATACTAACCTTACCGGGTATTTTTTGATGGCTAAAGCAGTAGTTCCCTATTTTCTAAAGAATGGAAGAGGCAGGATCATTAACATTGATGTAAGCGAGTCAACCAAGAAACGAAAAGGTAGTATTCCTTATGGTCCATCACGGGCAGGAACTGAATCACTTTCCCACATCATGGCCCAGGATCTTGCAGAATATAAAGTCACTGTAAATCTGCTTCAGCCAGGTGGTCCTACAGATACAGGCATGGTGCCGGATGAATCACGAACTAAAACAAGCATACAATTCCTTCGCCCGGAAGTTATGGCGGAGCCCACCCTCTTTTTATGTTCAGATGAATCTGATGGCCTCAATGATGTACAGATTATTGCCAGGGATTTTCAGCAGTGGAAGGAGACGTGGTTTCAGCAAGGCCAACCGTAATCAACGGCTATATAAAACGAAAAAGAGGGGGTGCTTTTAAAAGCACCCCCTCTTTTGTAAGATGAAATGATTTATTTAAATCTTTTAAAGAAATAGGTCATACCGTCTTCGTCCATTATCAGTTCATTGTCCTGGCATTTCAGCACTTTAAACTGGCGCTTGTCCTTGCCGTCACAGTACAGCACCTGTCCCTGGTAAGATGATGCATACCATGATGGCGCATTGTCCGCATCTCTGGTAGCATATAGGTAACCAAGTTTACCATCAGAGCTGCCCCCGGTTATGTCTATCATTTTTAGCACACGCGTATAATCTACCTGTTGCAGTGTTTTATCGCTTGTACGTTTATACACGCTCCAGTGCCCCATCATTTGGTCTATACTTGCTACAGGTGCAGCGGGTGTCTCCTTTGGTAGTTGACTGGCATTCATCGTTACGGTATTGTCTATTTCAAACTGGTATATACCGCCTTCATCCTGTAGCACCAGTTTGTCCGGTTTCCTTTCCAGTATGGTATAGCCGCGTGCGCCCATATCCAGGTCATTGCCGGTTACCTTGTATGTGCCTTTGTAGATAAAGCCGCCTTGTTTTTGAAACACATACTCATTACCTATCAGGAACTGTATATGTATCGTGTCTTTGTAGCTAATTTCGGTTTTATCAGGCTTCATGCGCCTGGTTTCCTTCCATTTACCGAAAAGGTGCACCACCTTATCTCCGCAATAAGCAGTAAAAGAGCTTAACATTAGCAGCAGAAATAGTAATTTTCTCATGATATTTGTGTAAGAATTTTAGGGAATGTAGTTCAAAAGTATCAAATAATATTTTACTTCAAATCTATGCCATCCGACCAACTCAATATTACCATCATCCAACCGGACATAGTATGGGAAGATAAATGGGCTAACCTGGAGCAGTATGAAACGCTGATAGGTACAATAAAAGACAAGAAGCACATAATAGCCCTGCCGGAGATGTTCAGTACAGGTTTCAGTATGAATGCAGAACAACTTGCAGAGCCAATGACAGGTGAAACGGTGCATTGGATGAAGGACATGGCCGCAAAACATCGCTGCATCATTACCGGCAGTATTATCATAGAAGAAGAAGGCAATTATTATAATCGCATGTTATGGGTGCAGCCGGATGGCAAAATAGGCCATTACGACAAGCGCCATCTTTTTGCCTTCGGCGAGGAAGACCAATATTATACACCCGGCGAAAAAAGAACAATAGCCCAGGTAAATGGCTGGCGTGTATGCCTGCAGGTGTGCTACGACCTCCGTTTCCCTGTATGGGCGCGCAACCAGGGCGAGGAATATGATGTGCTGCTATATGTAGCCAACTGGCCTGAGCGCCGCTGCCTGGCATGGAAAACCTTACTGCAGGCCCGCGCTATAGAAAACCAATGCTATGTAGTGGGGGTAAATCGTGTAGGAAAGGATGGCAAAGACATAAAGTATTGCGGTGATAGCAGCGTCTTTGGCCCCCTGGGCGAAACTATCTGGCATCAGTCGCACGAGCCTGTAGTACATACCATAACATTGGAAAAAAATATACTCAAAACTACACGCAGCCATTATCCATTCCTTAATGATGCGGATAAGTTTTTGTTGCTTTAAATTGCAGGAAACGCTTCCTGTCTAATTGTTTATAAATGAAGTATTCTCTTAAAGCTTTCTTACTAATAGTATTACCGCTTATTTCTTTTGCCCAGGGCAAAAAAGTTGTTCCGCTTGAAAAAGAAACCGGCCTGGTAAAGGTAAATGGCAAACCCCAGTTCTTTATAGAAAGACGTAATGCAGTGGCCTGGGAGGCAGACTATGCTGTAGAAGGCCTGCAGCGCGAGCAGATAGCTTACTTCAAGCTGCAGAAAGGATATCACTATAGCACCAACATACATAATCATGACCAGGTGCAGTACTACACCCTCACCTTCACGCATTCCGGCGCGCATGCCGATATCCGCGATTTCATGAACAGTACCACTATTATCCAATCGCTGGCGAATATGCTGGTAAAAGAGAAGCTGGTACAGAATGGCAAGATAAATGAAGAACAGGAAAAAAGATTTATAGATGCAAATAGGGGTTTCTCTACCACCATCTATGGCGACAGTACCCAAAAAGAACTTGCCGATAACACAAAAAGTGAATATGACACCCTCACAGGCGCCATAACCATGAGGGAAGGCTTTATTTATTACAATCAGCAATCTATAGGTACCTACCAGAAAACAGATATAGATACTGACTTGGTGCTGGTACAGGTTTATGCGCCCAACCGCCAAAAGGTAGCAGAGGTAACACATGCAGCCGGCGATAAAGAGTGGGTGATAATTACAGTAGTAGACCAGGATCGTAAAATATTAAACTATGATGCAGACAAACCTTTGGAAACACTCTTTATGTACCTGTTAAAGAAAAAATATCTATAAGCACTTCACTATCTGCTATAGACGAAGCATATCCGGTGGCTGATTATCTAAGGTTTATATTTCGTACTTTTGCCCTCACCTTTTTCTATTGTTCATGTGGCATCGCATAGCCGCCTTCATCATTAAGTTTCGCGTACTTCTGCTCGTTCTTCTATTGGCAGCAACTGCCGTAATGGGGTATTTCGCCTCGAAAGTGGAGCTTAGTTACGAATTTACAAACGCTGTCCCCACTGATAATCAGAAATATATAGATTATCAAAACTTCCGTAAACAGTTTGGCGAGGATGGCAACCTCATGGTGCTGGGCGTGCAGACAGATAAATTTTTTACCAACCCTTTTTTCAATGACTATACGGTACTCGTAAAAAGAATAGAAAAAATTCCTTCAGTAGAAAATGTATTAAGTATTCCTACAGCTATTAATCTTGTAAAGGACACTGCTACGGGCAAGCTCAAGACAGTGCGCCTCACAGGTAATCCACCCATCACAAATGTTGACAGTGTAAGAGATGCCTTTTATAATCTGCCGTTTTACAAGGGTTCTTTATATAACCCTGATGCTAAAGCCTACTTAATGGCCATAAGCATCAATAAGCAGGTGCTGAATTCAAAAAACCGTTCAGTTGTTATCGGCGCTATTTTAGGTGTGGCCGATTCTTTTGGAGCCGCGCATAATACAGTTATGCATTATTCCGGCCTGCCGCTTATACGTACAGAAATGGCCAATAAGGTGCAAAAGGAAATGCGCATGTTCCTCGTGCTGTCATTTCTGCTCACCGCTATTATTCTTGCCCTGTTCTTCCGCTCTTTCATGACGGTGCTGGCCTCTATGCTGGTAGTAGGTATTGGTGTGGTATGGTCGGTAGGTACTATCGTATTGCTGGGTTATAAGATTACGCTACTCACAGCACTTATACCACCACTTATAGTAGTTATCGGTATTCCTAACTGCGTCTACTTTCTTAATAAATACCACTCTGAATATCATAAGCACGGCAATAAGACTAAGGCGCTCATGCGCATGGTGGACAGGATGGGTATCGTTACGCTCTTTACCAATCTTACCGCAGCAATTGGTTTTGGTGTATTTTATTTCACCAAAAGCGTACTGTTGAAAGAGTTTGGCCTGGTAGCAGGACTTAATATTTTCGCGCTGTTCTTTATATCTCTTATTTTCATCCCGGCACTTTTCAGCTATTTGCCGCCCCCTAAAGGTCGCCACACGCAGTACCTTAGCAGTGGCTGGATAAACAAATTACTTACTGCTATCACCAATTGGGTATTTGGCCATAGGGTTTGGATATACGTTTTCACATTGATCATTTGTGCATTCTCTGTTATGGGTATTATGCGCCTGCATAATGAAGCACACATTGTAGATGACCTCCCTAAATCCGACAAAGTTTACCAGGACCTTAAATTCTTCGAACATAATTTCCGTGGGGTTATGCCTCTGGAAATAATGATCGATACCAAAAAGAAATACGGGGTAGTGAAGCTGGAAACACTACAGGCAATGGATGACCTTTCCCAGTACCTGAAGCATTTTCCGCAAATAGGTCAGACTGTTTGTATCACTGACGGTATCAAGTTTGCAAGGCAGGCATATTATAATGGCGACAGCAGTAGCTATGCAATGCCTAATGTATTTGATATAGCATTTATACAGCCATATTTAAGTTCAAAAGGTGCCGGACAAACAAGCAACCTGTTTAATAAGCTGATAAATTCCTTTGTTGACAGTACCAAGCAAAAAGCGCGCATCAGCGTAAATATGGCTGATATCGGTTCCAAACAATTGCCGATATTATTAGATAGTATCCGTCCTAAAGTAAATCAGCTTTTCGATAGCAATAAATACAACGTCACGTTCACAGGCACCAGTATCGTATTTCTGGAGGGTAGCCGTTTTATTATCAATAGCCTTCGCGATAGCCTTATCCTCGCCTTTATTATCATCTTCGGCTGTATGGTAGTGCTGTTCCGTTCCTGGCGCATACTGCTTATATCTATAGTGGTCAATATTGTTCCGCTGCTCATCACCGCGGGTATCATGGGCTGGCTGGGCATACGTATCAAGCCATCTACAGTGTTAGTGTTTAGCGTAGCGCTCGGTATTACTATAGACGTTACTATTCGTTTCCTGGTCAATTTCAAGCAGGAGCTTTCATGGCACGATGATAGTATAGCCGCTACTGTAAGGCGTACAATACACGATACAGGCTTGAGTATCATATACACATCCCTCATCCTTATCGCTGGTTTTGGTGTCTTTATACTATCAGAGTTCGACGGTACTAAATCACTTGGCTATCTTACATCTATGACGCTGTTCCTGGCTATGGTCACAAACCTTACCTTGCAGCCGGCATTATTGATGTGGATGGATAAAATTGTAGTAAAAAAGAATTCTTCGGCAGACTTTTTGCTGGATGATGAACCGGAGATCACTGACGAAGGTCAGCCACAAGAATAGGCTATTTTTTATTTTTGCATTACAAATAGGATAGATTATGCATTTTGATAAAATAAAGAATAAGGGGCAGGGCAGGTTGTTTCAGAGTGAGTTTATGGAAACTATGACTAAGACACATCCCATAGTCATATACAGCATGTACATACCCGTTATTATTTTTATGTTGTACTACGGTGTGTCTTATAAAGGACTCACTGCCGGTCATGAGGTATTACTTTTTGTCGTAGGTGCGCTTACCTGGAGTTTATTCGAGTATGTTATGCATCGCTATCTGTTTCATATTATAGTAGAGAGTCCGCGTGCCAAAAAGTTTGTATATACCATGCACGGTGTACACCACGAATATCCCCGCGATCAGGAACGTTTATTCATGCCGCCAGTACCGAGCCTTATAGTAGCAAGTCTTATATTCTTCCTCATACACGCCCTTATGGGAGTGCATTCATTTGCATTTTTCCCGGGCTTTTTATTTGGCTACCTGGCATATGGCTCTATGCACTTTGCAATCCACGCATTTGCGCCACCACGCTTCCTGAAGGCACTATGGCGCAATCATCACCTGCATCATTACAAGGCTCCTGATAAAGGTTTTGGCGTAAGTTCTGTGCTATGGGATGTAGTATTCCGCACTGTACCTAAGAAAGAAGAAGCCTAAAAAAGAAAGAGCGGAAGACGAGATTCGAACTCGCGACTTTCAGCTTGGGAAGCTGACGCTCTACCAACTGAGCTACTTCCGCTTCTGGTGTTACTAAGATAGGGAAATTATTATTTCAACAATGTTGTGAAATAAATTCATTACAGCAGCATATTAAATGATCTCCTGCAGCAATACTTCCAGCTCAGAAATGATCATCGCAGTAGCCCCCCATATTATTGTGCCGTCTTCCAGCTTATAGGCTTTTACCTGTCTTATCACCCCGGGTACAGCTGGCGATACCACATCAGTTACTGTCTTCCTGCTTTCATGAAAAAGCTTGCTCACGGGTACCTCCATTATATAGGCTACTTCCTGCTTGCTCAGGTTGTATTGTGGACGCTCTTTGGCATAGCCCACATATGGATAAACATTAAAATTGCTTACAGGTATATAAAGAGGTGTAAGCGCACCAAGTATATCTATCTCTGCCGATAATATGCCCACTTCCTCCTGTGCCTCGCGTAGTGCAGTAGCACGCAGGTCTACATCAAAGCTTTCCTGTCGCCCGCCCGGGAAGCTCACCTGTCCGCTATGGGCGCCTTTATCCTCTTTGCGTTTCATCAGCAGCACATGCAGTTCTTCCGCCATCCGGAAAAGCAATACAAGCACAGCGCTGGCGCGCGCATTGGCAGGTATTTCTTCAGGCATAGGCACTACACGTACCGCCATTCTTTCCTGCGCGCTAAGGCCGGGTAATGGTTGCTGCAATCGCTGTCTAAGCTGTTCTAATTTATCTAAGGAATCCAATTGTTTAATATTACTAAAGAAGGTCGCGCATTAATACTACATGTTCTTGTCAGCTACGGTATTCATAAAGTAGCTTAAGGCGCCGGACGGGCACTGCTCTACTTGCTTAATAATAGCTGCGGTATCCGCACCTTCAGCGCGTATCCACGGGCGCTTTTGGTAGTCAAATACCTCTGGCAGCCCTTTCCAGCATTTAGTAGCATGTTTGCACAAATGCGCCTGCCATACTATAGTCACTTCGCCATTAGTATAATGTTTGCTTGTTTCCTGTTCCATACCGCTTTATTCTTTAGGCCGGGCAAGCTGCATAGCATCCCAGCGTTGTTGCATCTGTTGCATAATATCCAGTTGTAGCTGAAAAAGTTCAGCTGTATTCTTATGCTGATGTATTAACAGGTGGTCCAGTTTCTTATGCAGCAGCCTTACCTCGGTTTCTGCCTTCAAATTTACCTTAAAATCATATTCGTTCCGTTCACGGTCCGTTTCTGCCTGCCTGTTTTGGCTCATCATTATCACCGGCGCCTGCAGGGCTGCTATGCAGGACAGGCAAAGGTTCAATAAAATGAACGGGTAAGGGTCAAAGCCTTTATTGCTGAGTAAAAACACATTTACTGCCATCCATACAAGCAGCACTGTCACGAAGATGATAATGAAGGTCCAGCTGCCGCCAAATGCGGCTATTTTGTCTGCAAGCTTTTCTGCAAACCCTACGGGTTGGTCCGACGGATCATAGTTTATAGGCTGCAGTGCTTCTTCCTCTTCAAAGCGTTCGCCTATTTTGCTTTTCAGGCTTTGGTGCTCTTTGGTTTCTTCGTCTGATATATTGTTTATATAGTTCCGGAGTAGGCTGTTAAGTGCGTTGAAGGATATAAATGCCTCGTCATCTTGCTGGCCATCCTTTTCATTCTGTACAAACTTACGCAGAGAGGGACGAAGGTCCTTCAGTAGCAGGCCCTGTCCCTCCAGGTAGTTTTCTCCGGTTACAATACATGTACGTTGCATACTCTTATATCTAAAAAAGTATGCCATGTAGTTTTATAACTTAAACAGTCATAGGCACTTCCAGCAGCAGCACGTCGCTGGTTTCGTTTGCGCTTACTGTCACCTCATCTGTTGCCCATATACCCAGGGCGTCTCTTTTACCCAATGCTTTGTCGCCTATAGTCACATTGCCGTTTATTACAAACGCATATAAGCCATGGTCCTTGCTGTGCATTTTATGGTTTACAGTCTGTCCTTTTTCAAGTGTAGTACGATATATCCAGGCATCCTGGTGAATTTTCAGGCCTTCATCATTATTGTCAATAGGTGATACCAGCGGCTGCAGCTTATTTATGCGTTCTTCAGCCGGGAAAACTTTCTGGTCATAACGTGGTGCTACATTATGCTTGTTTGGGAATATCCATATCTGCAGCAGGTTCACTGCCTTATCTTTGTTATGGTTATACTCGCTATGTTCCACGCCAGTACCAGCACTCATCACTTGCACTTCATTAGGGTGTATGGCTTGTTTGTGGCCCATACTATCGGCATGTTCCAGTGCGCCATCCAGCACCACGG
>Ga0207647_10004495_pt1 | contig 10332 bp, 8 predicted proteins | sample KBSCornC2_FD_184295 | JGI IMG/M metagenome (GOLD analysis project Ga0207647, IMG submission 184295) | Corn rhizosphere microbial communities from Kellogg Biological Station, Michigan, USA - C2 (SPAdes) (version 2) | ecosystem: Host-associated > Plants > Roots > Rhizosphere ...
GCAAGCGCCCGGTGCGCCGGGGTTGCTTGTGGGAGGTCTGCGATGGCGCGGGTGCGAAGCCGCTCCACCTCCAACGCCAGCCGTTCTGGGCTGACGCAGCTTTGCAGAATCCTTTCTGCCGTATCGCGTTGCGCTTCCTCGGTGTCGCGCAATCGTAAGCTATGTCGCGGCAGCCCGGCAGCACGGAGCAGCGCGCTCAGCCATTTGCCGTCCCAAGACGGTGCGCTTGCAGTGAGATCGTGGCCGCTCAGCACCTCCACCATGCGCTGCGCCAGCACGTCATGTGGAATGCCTTCGCGCAGCAGGACCTCCCGCGTGAGATGGTGAATCGCCTCGGCCGATGCATCCCAATCGTCCCACCCCGGTGCCGGGTGGATCAGATGCGATTCCGCGGTGCCGTCTTCGAATACCCAAGCCACTTCGATCGGATAGGAATGTTTCGCGAGCGAGGAGGCTTCAAAATCGAGGAAGACAAGCATGCGAGGCTAACGCGCAGGACTGCGCCTTGGTTCGAGCAATCGGCGCGGAGCCCTGTAAATCGAGGACGTTCAGCTCCTCGGCGTCACCGGTTGACGAAGTTTTTACGCGACAGAATTGGGGATGATTATAGATTAAGTCGAAACGGGGAGTGTGTACATCATGGCGAGCGTTGCGGCGGTACCACGACCTAATGTTCATCCCGATCGGCGATTCTTCGGCGGAATGGCCGGTGTGTTGCTTCTGGTAACCTTCGTCGGTTTCGCGCCAACCTATTACCTTTCTTACTTCACAACCGCCCCGGCGCTGCGGCCGCTTCTCCATATTCATGGCGCTGTATTCACCGGCTGGATGCTTTTATATGCACTCCAGACGTGGCTGATCGGCGCGCGTCGCGTCGACCTACATCGCGCCCTGGGCGTGTTCGGCGCCTGCCTCGCAGTGCTTGTATTCATCCTCGGCGTCGTGACCGCGATCGAACTCGCCCGGGCCAAGCTCTCCATGCCGGTTCGGACGGGGCCGCCGGTCATCTTTCCGCTTGGCGCCATTACGGCCTTCGGCGTGCTGTGCGCGTCCGCCATTCTTCTGCGGCGCCGGTCAGCCCATCACAAGCGACTGATGTTCCTGGCGACGGTGGCGCTTGCGACCACCCCGCTCGCCCGGGTCACGCGCATGACGACGGCAGCGGTGACCCCACCGATCGGGGGGATGCTGCTGACCGACCTCTTCCTGGGGGCGCTGATCGCTTTCGATCTCCGAAGAAACGGCCGATTGCATCCTGCGACAATCGGCGGCGGCCTGTTCTTCGTCGCTTCTGAACTTTTTCGCGTGGCCTTCGGTCATACGTTTATCTGGAAGTCTTTCGTGCACACGGTCGTCGGGTAGGCGGCGGAACCCAATAGCCTCGGCGGCAGAAGACACTAAGCTGGCTGCGGGACTCGGGGGAACGGAAATGTCTGCACTCGCTATCGCCGCGCTGCTTGCTGCCGCGACGGCAGCATCGAACGCGATGCAGCCGACCGGGCAATGGATCCTGCAAGGTGAGGAAAATATGTGTGCGCTGCTTCACGTCTACGAAGGGCGCGGACAGAAGATCACCTGGGGCATCCGTCCATGGCCGCTCGGCGGGTGGGCGGACATATTGGTCTTCCGAACGGTGCCTCGCATCGACATGGATGAAGGCACTGCGCACCTTGCCATTGATGCCCAACCCGCGGCCGATGCACCTTACGAAATCTACTATCCGAACCCCAACACCGATACGCGTCTTATAGGTTTCACGATCGGCGAGAGCAGCCTGGCAAGCATGCGTGCGGCGAGGAGATTGTCGGTAGTGCTAGGGAAAGGGCGGCCGATAGAAATTGACCTTCCCGAAATGTCGCGACCCTTCGGCGCGCTCAACAATTGCCAAGCCATATTGCTGAAACAGCTACGGATCGACCCACAGGCTCTGGGCTTAATTGCTACGCCGCCGTCGCCGAAAGACGATGTGAACCGATGGCTAAGCCCTGCCGATTTCCCTGGCGACCGGTACTTTGATCCCGCGGGCACGACCAAGCTCTTGCTCACGATCGATGTCAGCGGGAGGGTAGCAGGTTGTCATCCATTCGGAAGCGCGGGCACTACGACTATCGATGCAGCCGCTTGTGCTATTTTCTTAAAGCGCGGCAGGTTCAATCCAGGTCTCGACATACAGCGTCAGCCGATTGCTGCCTATTCCTATCAACGCGTACACTGGCGCCGGATGAAGAACGGGCTCATCGCCCCAGAATCTGATCAACTAGCGCCCCCAATGTCGCAAAGCCGCTGATGGTCAGGCCGTTGGCGGAATCGCGGGAGACATTCGGGAGCATGGCCCTGCCGAAGCCCAGCTTGGCAGCTTCCTTCAGCCGCAGCGGTGCGTGTGCCACGCCGCGGACTTCCCCCGATAGAGCGACTTCGCCGAAGGCGACCGTGTCGGCGGAGATCGGGCGCTCCGCCAGCGCCGATATCAAAGCGGCCGCTACGGCCAGGTCTGCCGCGGGATCGGCGATGCGGTAGCCGCCCGATACGTTCAGATAGACTTCGCAGGTCGAAAAGCTGAGCCCGCAGCGCGCCTCCAGCACCGCCAGCACCATCGCCAGCCGCCCGCCGTCCCAACCGACGACCGCGCGACGTGGAGTGGCGCCGCTGGCGAGGCGTACGACCAGCGCCTGGATCTCGACCAGCACGGGCCGCGTCCCTTCCATCGCGGGAAAGACGATCGCGCCACTGATGCCATCACCGCGCTGCGTGAGGAAAAGGGCGGAGGGATTGGCAACCTCCTCCAGGCCTTTTTCGGCCATGGCGAAGACGCCGATCTCGTCGGTGCCGCCGAAGCGGTTCTTGACCGCGCGCAGAATGCGATATTGGTGGCTGCGCTCGCCCTCGAAGCTCAGCACCGTATCGACCATATGTTCGAGCACGCGCGGACCCGCGATCGTGCCGTCCTTGGTGACATGGCCGACCAGCACCAGCGCGGTGCCGCGTTCCTTGGCATAACGGATCAGCTCCTGCGCCGAAGCCCGTACCTGGCTGACCGTGCCGGGCGCGCCTTCGATCAGGTCCGAATGCATCGTCTGGATCGAGTCGATGATGAGCAAGGCAGGCGGAGCGCCTGTATCGAGCGTGGTCAGGATATCGCGCACCGAGGTTGCGGTGGCGAGCTGAACCGGAGCGCTGCCCAGACCCATGCGCCGCGCACGGAGCCGCACCTGATCGGCGGCCTCCTCGCCGGAAATATAGGTAACGCGCGAGCCGGCTCCCGCCAGTTGCGCTGCCGCTTGTAGCAGCAGGGTCGACTTGCCGATGCCAGGATCGCCGCCGATCAGCGTCGCCGAGCCTGCGACCAGACCGCCGCCCAGCGCGCGATCCAGTTCGGCCATGCCGGTGACGAGCCGTGCAGGTAAGGCCACGTCCGCATCGAGCCCGCTGATCGCGATTGCGCGGCCGCCCGAGCGTAGATCATGCTTGGCGGCAAAGGGGGTCACAACGCCGCCGGCTTCCTCGACGAGCGTATTCCACTCACCGCAGTCGACACATTGGCCCTGCCATTTGCTCGACACGCTGCCGCACAATTGGCAGACGTAGCGGCGCTGCAGCTTGGCCATTCTGGTCCCCGACTAATCGAACGAAGCAAGAACATAGCGGGAGCCGGATCGTCTGGCAATCGCGGCGCTGGCCTTGTCGGACTTTCCCTCCTAATCTGATCGCATGGCTTTTCTGCGCACACTCCTCTGGATCGCTGTCACGGTGATCGTGGTGGTGTTTTCGGTCCGCAACTGGGTGCCGGTGCCGGTCAACGTTTTCGGCGACACCGTCGTCGAAACCAAGTTGCCGATGCTGATCCTGATCGGTTTTCTGATCGGGTTCGTGCCGCTCTACATTTGGCATCGTGCGTTCAAGTGGCGTCAGAAACGCAAGCTTTCCGCAATCGACCGCACGCCGCCGCCACCCGTGCCTCCGGCGCAGCCGCTATCGCCTCTTGCCACGCCCACCAGCGATCCGGCACAGGCGGATTGATGTCCAGCCGTATTTTCGTCGCGATCGACACGCCGGATCTTGCGCGCGCAGTTTCGCTTGCGGAGAAGGTGAAAGCGCATGTCGGGGGGCTCAAACTCGGCCTCGAATTCTTCTCGGCACACGGCCATCACGGCGTGCGCGAACTGGGACAAATCGGGCTGCCGATCTTTCTCGACCTGAAGCTGCATGACATTCCCAATACGGTGGCGAGTGCGATACAGGCGCTGCACGGGTTGGCTCCCGCGATCCTGACCGTCCATGCGGCAGGCGGCCGCGCGATGTTGGAAGATGCCAAGGCGGCCGCTCCCGAGACGACCAAAGTTGTCGGCGTGACGGTGCTCACCAGCCTGGACGCGAACGATCTGGCGTCGATCGGCGTCGGTGGAGGCGAGCATGCGCAAGTCGAACGCCTGACCGGGCTCGCGCATGAGGCAGGGCTCGATGGTGTGGTCTGTTCCGGCTTCGAGGTGGCGGCGGCGCGCAAGATGTGGCGCGACGGCTTCTTCGTCGTGCCCGGCGTGCGCCCGGCAGGCGGCGCAATCGGCGACCAGAAGCGCGTGATGACTCCGCGCCAGGCGCTCGATAATGGCGCATCGATCCTGGTGATCGGCCGCCCGATCACCCGCGCCGAAGACCCCGACGCCGCCGCCCGCGCCATCGCTGCGACGCTCTGACCTCTCATTTCAGGTAAGGGCGCTCCGACCATCGGCTCGATTGCGCTCGAGCAGCGCGCTGCTAAAGCGTGCGCAACAAGACAAGCATAGGTCGTGAGGAATTAAGGGCATGAAAATTTCACGGATGCTGGCAACGGCAGCGATTCTCGCGCTTTCTGCGCCGGTGGCCATTGCCGCCACCCCCCGTCCTCTCGCTTGGCAGAACAAAGCCCTGTCGGCCGATGCGCGTGCAAACCTGTTGGCCCGCGCGATGACGCTGGATGAGAAGTTGCTGCTCGTGACCAGCTATTATGGCACCCAGGTCGACTGGAACAAATATCGCGATCCGCTTGCGCGCCGCCAGTCGGCGGGTTTCGTGCCGGGCGTGCCGCGGCTGAAATTCACCCCGCAATGGCAGACCGATGCGGGCAGCGGCGTTGCTACCCAAGGGGTGGCGGTGCCGGATCTTCAGCGCACCGCGCTTCCGGCAGGCATTCTCACCGCTGCGACCTGGAACCCCGACATGGCAGTCAAAGGTGGGGCGATGATCGGCGCAGAGGCGCGTGCATCGGGCTTCAATACGATGCTCGCTGGCGGCATCGACTTGCTGCGCGAGCCAGGCAACGGCCGCAATTTCGAATATGGCGGCGAGGACCCTCTGCTCGCCGGGATAATGGTCGGCGCGATCGTGCGCGGCATCCAGTCCAACCAGATCATCACGACCGTGAAGCATTATGCTTTCAACGATCAGGAAACGCGGCGGACGACGGTCAACATCCTGATCGATGAACCCTCCGCGCGGATGTCCGATCTGCTCGCCTTTCAGATCGCGATCGAAAAGGGCAATCCCGGCTCGATCATGTGCAGTTACAATCTCGTGAACGGCGAGTGGGCCTGCCAGAACGACTGGCTGCTCAACAAGGTGCTGAAGGGTGATTGGGGCTATAAGGGCTTTGTCATGTCCGATTGGGGCGCGATGCATGACACGGTCAAGAACGCGCTCAACGGGCTCGACCAGGAAGCCGGCGTCCAGAATCCGAAAGATTATGTCTACAAGGACAAATTGAAGGCGGCGATCCAGGACGGACGGGTGCCGATGGCGGTGCTGGACGACAAGGTTCGCCGTATTGCTCGCGCGCTGATTTCCAGCGGCGCGGTCGACAATCCGCCGACGGCGGACAACCCAATCGATTTCGCGGCGCATGAGGCCGTAGCCCAGGCGGATGCCGAGGAAGGCATCGTGCTGCTCAAGAATGACGGCAACGTGTTGCCGTTGGCGGGCGCGGCCAAGCGGATCGCGATCATCGGTGGACATGCCGATGTCGGCGTGCTGACCGGCGGCGGATCGGCCCAGGTCTATCCGCGTGGCGGTTCGGCCGTGCACGGCGAAGGGCCCAACCATTGGCCGGGGCCCCACGTCTATGCGCCATCCTCGCCGATGAAGGCACTGCAGGCCGAGCGTCCCGATGCCAAGATCGATTGGGCGAGCGGCAGCAATTTGGATGATGCCGCTGCGACCGCCAAGCAGGCGGATGTCGCGATCGTGTTCGTGACGCAATGGACCGCGGAAGCGCTGGATTTCCCGCTGATCCTGCCCGACAAGCAGGATGCACTGATCGATGCGGTGGCGCGCGCCAATCCCAACACTATTGTCGTGCTGGAAACCGGCGGTCCGGTCTTGATGCCGTGGATCGACCGCGTGAAGGGCGCGGTCGAAGCCTGGTATCCGGGCAGCAAGGGCGGCGAGGCGATCGCGCGTGTGCTGACGGGCAAGGTCAATCCCTCCGGCCACCTGCCCGCTACCTTTGGCTATGCGGCCACCGATTGGCCGCGCGCGTCGATCGCGGGCGCCGACAAAGGCGAGCACGAAGTGTTTGACGTCCGTTTCACCGAGGGTGCCGCCGTCGGCTACAAATGGTTCGACAAGAACGGGATCAAGCCGCTTTTCCCGTTCGGCCACGGCCTGTCCTATACACGCTTCACGCAGGGCGGCCTCAAGGCGGCGGCTAAGGGCGGCACGATCACGGCCAGCTTCAGCGTCAAGAATGTCGGCAGTGTCGCGGGCAAGCAGGTAGCGCAGGTGTACGTTTCGCCGGTGGGTGGCGGCTGGGAAGCACCCAAGCGTCTCGGCGGTTTCGCCAAACTCGCGCTCGCGCCGGGTGAGTCCAAGTCGGCGACCGTCACTGTCGATCCACGCCTGCTCGGCATGTGGGATAGTGCGCGGCCGGGCTGGAAGGTGGCTGCAGGCAAATATCGCGTGACGCTCGCCACTTCGGCGACCGATCCTGGCACGAGCGTGGTCGTCAGCTTGCCGGCGTCGCATCTGCCCGCCGGGCGTGGGGTCGCGAAGTAAGATGGCGCGGTCCGCGACGCTCGGGCGGATCGCTGCTTTACTGATGCTGGGCGGCGTTGTGGCAGTTGATGCTGCCGCACCCGTTGCGCATACGCCGTTAGGTGATCTGGTCGGCGTGTCGCAGGAAGGTGCCGATGCGTATCTCGGCATACGCTTTGCGGCGCCGCCCGTCGGCGCGCTGCGCTGGCGGGCGCCGCAGCCCGTGAGCGGCTGGTCCGGACTTAAACCCGCCCAGACGTTCGGGCATAGCTGCTGGCAGGCGGTGTCGCCGCAAGGGTTCGGGCCGTGGACGCACGAATATGTCGTCCAGGGCGACATCAGCGAGGATTGTCTTTTCCTCAATGTGTGGGCGCCTGCCAATGCACATGGCAAGCTGCCCGTGCTGGTGTGGATTCATGGCGGCGGCTTCAATTCGGGATCGGGCGCAATCCCGATCTATGATGGGCGCGTGCTGGCCGCGCGCGGGATCGTGGTTGTCACGATCAATTACCGTGTCGGCGTCTTCGGCTTCCTGGCGCATCCCGATCTCACGCGCGAGGCGGCGGGCGGCTCCAACGCCAATTTCGGCCTGCAGGACATGATCGCCGCGCTCAAATGGGTGCGTGGCAATATCACGGCGTTCCATGGCGATCCCAAGGCGGTGACGATCGCAGGCCAATCGGCGGGTGCCATGGCGGTGCACGAGCTGATCGCTTCGCCGCTTGCCAAGGGGCTGTTCGCGCGGGCCATTGGCGAAAGCGGCCTGCCCGATCCAGGGGATGCGCCGCCGCTTGCGCAGGCAGAGGCGGTGGGCGTTGCGTTCGCGAAGGATAAGGGCGCCGCGACCATCGCCGAACTGCGCGCAATGCCGCCGGAAGCGCTCGCCGCGAGCAAGGGCAGCAACCAAGTGCGGTTCGTGCCGATCCTGGACGGCGTGGTGCTGCCGAGCCTGAACCCGGTCAGTCGCGTGCCGACGCTGCTCGGCTACACCGCCGACGAAGGAAGCGCGCTGGGTCGCGATTATGGATCGCCCGAACCGGAGATGCTGCAGCGTCTGATTGCCGATCATTACGGTGCCTCGGGGACCCGTTTCGTATCCTTCTATCCAGCGTCCACACCTGAGGAGCGTGCTGAGTCCAACCGTCAGGTGCGGCGCGATTCAGGCGCGGGGGATATCTATGCCTGGGCGCGACGGCGGAGAGGGACGTCCGCCATCTACGCCTATCAATGGACACATATCGAGCCGGGGCCGCAGTCCGATCGCTGGCGCGCCTTCCACTCGTCGGAAATCCCCTATGTCTTCCAGACGCTGGGCGCATCGCCCGAGCGGCAGTTTACGGCGGTAGACCGGGCGTTGTCGCAGCGCATTTCGACCTATTGGCTGAACTTCGTACGCAGCGGCGATCCCAATGGCGGCGGATTGCCCCACTGGCCCAAGTTCGAACTCGGTTCTCCGCAGATCCTAGCGATCGGTGACCGGATCGAGAGCCAGCCCTTGCTGCCCGCGGACAAGATGGCGGCGATGCGCACCTTCATCGCCGGTGGCGGACAACCCTCCATCTTCTAGTCTGTCATCGAACTGTCACACATGCCTGCTGCGTTGCGGGCATGGCGACGATAGCGATCTATTCTTCCAAGGGCGGGGTGGGGAAGACCACACTCGCGGTCAATCTCGCGTGGGCTTCGGCAACCCTGTCCAGCCGGCGCACTTTGCTTTGGGACCTGGACGCGCAGGCGGGCGCCAGCTTCGTCCTCGCACCCAAGCGTAAGCAGGGTGACGAAGCGCGGGCGGTGATCGAGCGTGATCTGTTGCCCCGCAAGCTGATCATGCCGACCGGTATCTCCAATCTCGATCTGCTCCCCGCCGATGCATCGCTCCGTACGCTCGACGTGCTGTTCGCCGAAATCGACAGCAAGAAGCGGCTGCTCAGGATCTCGGAGGCGCTGGATAAGGATTATGATCGGGTCATTATCGATTGCCCGCCAGGCCTGGGTGTGACGGCGGATCAGGTGATCCGCAGCGCCGACCTGATCCTGTTGCCGCTCATTCCTTCAACGCTTTCCAGCCGCGCAGCGGAGGAGTTGGTTGCGCACCTGGGGCACAAGAAGGATGCACCACCCGTCATTCCGGTGTTCAATCTGGTCGATCGGCGCCGCGTTGCCCACAAAGCGGCGCTGCAGGCCGCACCGAATCAGCATGCCTTACCGATGACGAGTCTGGTCGAGCAAATGGCGGATCGCCACGCTCCGGTCGGCGCTTATGCACCCTGTGCGCCGGTCACGGCCGCGATCGGGGAGTTGTGGCGCGATATCGAATGGCGCGTCGCAAAAAATCCTGACTGAAGGCCTTTGTCGGCCCGACGCCAAATCCGTAGCAATTTGAAGACGTTGAGTCTCAGCAGCACGCGATAGGCGGCGCCCGAGTTTTATGCTCCCCGTACAACTACGGGGATAGTCCATCATGTCACCTTAAACCCTTAGGCGCGATTTGGACCAATCTAAGTCCTCAGATGAGCCGCGGGCTGTCCGCAGATCTCGACCGAGGTAGGCTTGGGGACGCGTATGTTAACTTGGTTCGAAAAGCGTGCGCCGATCAGGGCGAAGTTCCGCTTTCTGTTCGTCGTGTATTCGCTGCTCGGCGCGCTGGCGGCAGGCGCCGGCTCCTATGCCGCGATTCATGCGCAGGGGATCAATGCAACCCTGATCATCGGTGTTCTGGTCGGGACCGCTTTCCTTTTGGCGGGCGTGACGATGCTCGCCTCCAAGCTGATCTGCACGTCCTACGTGAACACGGTGCTGCGCATGGAGGCGCTGGCTGCGGGCGATCTCGTCAGTCCGATCGCCTACACCGAGAACCAGGATTGCGTGGGACGCATGACCAAGGCGATGGGGGTTTTTCGCGAGAACATGGAGAAAGTTTCCATAGTCGCGAAGGAGCAGGCGCTGGTCCAGCAGGCGCTGGCTGCCGGGTTGGACCGCCTCTCCGATGGTGATCTCACCGCCCGCATCACCACCAAGTTCCCCGCCGATTATGAATCGCTGCCGCGCGACTTCAACAATGCGCTGGATCACCTTTCAACGGTGCTGGCCGCGGTGACGCAGGCGAGCGGCGGCGTGCACACGGGTGCGGGCGAGATCAGTCAAGCGTCGAACGATCTGTCGCGGCGCACCGAGCAGCAGGCGGCGAGCCTCGAGGAAACCGCAGCGGCGATGGATCAGATCACCACCACCGTGCGCGAAGCGGCTGCAAATGCGGCGCGTGCCAACAAGGCGGTCATCCAGGCCCGCCAGGAGGCCGAGCAAAGCGGCCAGGTGGTCGGCCGCGCGATC
>Ga0207647_10004496_pt1 | contig 10332 bp, 5 predicted proteins | sample KBSCornC2_FD_184295 | JGI IMG/M metagenome (GOLD analysis project Ga0207647, IMG submission 184295) | Corn rhizosphere microbial communities from Kellogg Biological Station, Michigan, USA - C2 (SPAdes) (version 2) | ecosystem: Host-associated > Plants > Roots > Rhizosphere ...
TCCTGGCAAGCGGAAGCTCGCCACCGTGCTGGCACGGCCCTGACTATGTCGGTTCGCGCAGCCGCACTATGGTCGATGGGCGCGCAATATGTCGCGTTCGCGGTGAACTTCATCACCTCGGTGCTGATCTCGCGTTTCTTCCTCGGGCCGGAGGAAGTGGGCCTGTTCTCGATCGCGCTGGCGGCGGCGATGCTGGTGTCGATCCTGCAGGATTTCGGGATCACCCGCTATCTGGCCGGCGAGGCGGAGCTCGATGACCGCAAGATCAGGGCCTGCTTTTCGGTCTCGCTGATCGTCGCCCTGATCGTCGGACTGCTGATCCTCGCCATGGCCTGGCCGGTGGCGCGCTTCTATGACGATATGCGGCTGTTCCCCTTGCTGGCCGCCACCGGCTTGGGCGCATTCCTCGGCCGACTGGCCTTCGGCGCAGGCGGCCTGCGCGAGGACGAGTGGCACACCGTGCAGGCTGCCCGAAGCGATACCCCCCTGCAGCGGGTACGCGCCCAACGGCGCGGATGCCATAAGCAGGCCGATTGCCGTACCCGCCAGAATCCGTGGTTGGCGTTTCATATCAATTTTCTCCTAGTGGGGTCCCATCCCTGCCCAAACTTTCATCAACCGCAATTGGTTCCTTCAGGCATTGGCGCCAGCCAAGGACGCCTGGCCGGCCTTTTGAGGGCAATTTCGTGTTTTTCTAATGTTGATACTGGGTCACTGTCACAGCAGCGCTTGACCGGAAGGCCGCGGAGGGCCAAATCCACCAAAATGACCGCGCCATTCTGGAAAACCAAGACGCTTGAGGCGATGACCCCGACCGAATGGGAATCGCTTTGCGACGGCTGCGGCAAATGCTGCCTGTCGAAGCTCGAGGACGAGGATACGGGCGAGATCTTCTGGACAAGCGTCGGCTGCCGGCTGTTCGACGCCGAGAACTGCCGCTGCTCCGACTATGCCAACCGCCTGGCGCGGGTGCCCGACTGCGTCGGCCTGACGCCACAGAATGTGCGCACCATCACCTGGCTGCCGAAAACCTGCGCCTACCGGCTTATCGCCGAGGGCCATGATCTCTACTGGTGGCACAGGCTTGTATCGGGAAGCGCCGAGACCGTGCACGAAGCCGGCATTTCGATCCAGGGCCGCGTGAAGGCCAAGGAAACCGATCTGGCCGAGCCGGACGACTATTTTGATTATATATTGGACGACGAACCGTAATTGGTTCGCGTTTTGACGACGAACCCTGATGGGTCCGCGTCTGGATGAAGAACCGTAACCGGTTCGCATCTGGATGATGAACGACGAACCCTGCGGGTTCGCGTTTAAGGATGATGAGCGACGACCCTGGCGGGTTCGCGCTTACATGAACCGCACATGAACGGTCGGTTCGCGGAAAGTTCAGACACAAAAAGGCATTTTCCAATCATCGGTTCTAGGGCGAAAGCCCATAACAAGGAGAGAAGACGATGTTCAACACGATCAGGACGGCAGCCCTTTCGGCTCTTGTCGGGCTTGGCACTTTGGCCGCCATTCCAGCGCATGCGGACAGCCTCTATCTCGGTTTCGGCGACAGGCACGACCCGCGTTTCGGCATCTATACCGGCGACGATGACGGCTATCGCCGCGACTGGCGCCGCGACCGCGACTGGCGCGGCTGCTCGCCGGACCGCGCCCTCGACAAGGCTGAGCGCATGGGTCTGCATCGCGCCCGCATCGTCGACATCAGCCGCCGCACGGTGAAGGTTGCCGGCCGCCAGTATGGCGACCGTGTCGTGGTGGTGTTCGCCAACGAGCGCGGCTGCCCGATCATCTATCGCTGAGGCTGGAGCCGAAAGGAACGATCCCTCCGCGGGGATCAGATCAGCTGTTGGATATGATCTTCGCGAAGATCAATCCTAAAGCATGGATGAGCTGAAAGGACGATCCTCGAAGAGGATCGCCTATCACCTAGAAGGATGATCCTCTGCGAGGATCACCTGTTGGATATGATCTTCTGCGAAGATCAATCTTGAGTAGCGGAGCCCCTCGAGATGAGGCGCGGCTCGAAAAAAGCCCCGGAGGATCGGTCCTCCGGGGCTTTTTTGTCGATGGCATGCCCGCGACTGGGCCGGATATCACTTCAGCTCGAAGGTGACCGTGACCTGGACGTTGTAGGAATTCTCGCCGGCTTGCACCGGCACGGCCGAACGGGCCGCATCGAACGACTTGGCCGCCATCGGCATCGGCACCGGCGCAATATTCTGGTCGGTGATCTCGAGCACCTTGCCCAGGCTGACGCCGGCCGCTGCCGCGAGCGTCTTTGCCTTGGCCATCGCGTCGGCGACGGCTTTCTTGCGTGCCTCCGTGACCGTCGCCTTCGGATCGTCATTGGTGAAGGCGATGCCGCCACCCTGGTTGACGCCAAGCGACACCGCCTTGTCGAGAATCTCGCCTGTCTTGTCGACATTGCGCACGCGCACCGACAGCGTGTTGGTCACCTGATAGGCGACGAGCTCGGCTTCCTGGCTGCCGTCGGCCTTGTTGGTGTAGTTGTAGCGTGGGTTGATCTGGATGCCGGCGGTCTGCAGGTCGCGTTCGGCAATGCCGGCGGACTTCATCGCCGCGATCACCGCCGCCATGGCGTCGTTGTTGGCGTCGAGCGCTTCGCGTGCGCTTTTGGCCTCGCGCATGACGCTGAGCGAAAGGATCGCCATGTCGGGCGCCACCGTCGCTTCGCCTTCGCCGGAGACGATAATGCGGGGCGGGGGCTGGGTGTCGGCGGCGCTTGCCAGCGCCGGGAACGCGACCGCGGCAGCGAGCGCGATGGGCAAAAGATGTCTGGTCATGAAAACTCCTCGAAGTCTGCGGTCCGCCGCCCGTGCCGCATCTCAATCGACCCCGCAAAGGCGCCGATTCCCTGCAGTGCGGTGCATGGGCCTGGACCTGTTCACGCGCCTTATGGGCGCAAGCCGCTCTACGCAGCGAATATGGGCTGATTTTGACGGTTCCCGCCAGAGCTTTCGAAAGCCTTGTGCGGACGAGCGAAAAACACTAAGCCAGCCCGCGTGGGGCCTGTAGCTCAATGGTTAGAGCCGGCGGCTCATAACCGCTTGGTTGGGGGTTCGAGTCCCTCCGGGCCCACCATTGTCGTTATTTATCAATGCTTTATGGGATGGTTCGCCACGAGGTTCGCCAATAGGTTCGCCAAGCATCGGCTTGCGCGTCACCAGACGCACGACTCGATCCATCCCCTGGACCGCCAGCCGTACCTGCGATGCCTCGCGAGAATAAAGCTCCGCATGATCGATGTCGTCGTGCCCATTCAATCCCGCGACCGTCACCGCGAGCACGGCGGATAGGCTACGCGAAGCTGACGGCCGTGTACTGCGAGCTTGGGATCACGTCCGGGTAGCCACAACCCCAGACGGGACTAGATCAGTTCACCGTTTCACGGAAACGGCGAACTGCTCTAACTCTTTGTTTCGACGCAATTCCGGACGGAAAACCGCACACACTTTTCCTGGAATTGCTCTAGTGGCGCGCGCCCTTACCGCGTTCAAGCGCCGCTGCAAAACAGTTCCTCGTCCCAAATCGGCATGGACCTGGATTTCCATCGCAGGATCTGGGATCGTCTCAGCGATTTGGATGAGCTCGCCCACCATGGCGTGATTGCCGGCTACACCGCAAGACTGCCCCCTGCAGTCTCGCGCAGATGCTCGAGGAAGGCCCGCACGGCCGGCGCCTGTCCTTCACCCGCTCGGGCGAGAACACCGTGGCGATCACCGTCCCGCGCACCGACGGCTCGCCGGATGTCGTCACCGTCGTCGTCGAGCCGGCCGCCGGGCTCGCCGCCCGGCACGGCCAGGTGGTGCGCGGCGCCGAGGCATCGACGTACCACCTCCGGACCCCACCGGGCGTCGACCGGTTGCGGGGCGAACGGCTCACGATCGAGGGTCTGTACGCCGTGGTCGCGGAGCACCTGGACAGCACGACGGCGCTGCCGCCCGGAATCGCGGCGGTGCTCGCGCGCTTCGAGCAGCAGCTGGTGTCCGCCGCCGGCTGGCGCACGTTCCGGATGCTGGTCAAGGACCTGACCGAACATCTGGCCGAGCTCGGCCTGGACGACCACGCACTGACGGAGCTGGACGACCTCATCCCCTCGTCGCTGCGGCGAGTCCTGACCCGCAAGGGCCGGGCGCGATCGGCCCAGGCGATGGCCGAGCAGCTCGAGGAGCGCCTCGACCGCGGTGAAGCCGAGCCCTCCCGAGTGCCGCGGCGGGCGATCTTCCTGGGCGGGATGGCGCTGGACAAGCTGCTCATCGGCGTCGGCAACGCCGCACTCGGCCTTGCCCTGTTCCACAACTCGTCGTGGCTGGGCGCCACCTTCGCGATCGGCTACGGCCTGGCGGAGGGCTGCGGACAGGGCTATCTCATGTACCGGGGCCAGCTGGCCGGCGAGAAGCTCGAGCAGGCCGTCCGCGGCCGCGGCGCCGCGCTGCGAGCCGAGCGAGAGACGGCCCAGGCCGCCTTGCTGCGCGACGATGTCCGCGACGTGATCCGGCCGCTGCTCGAGAACGTGGTCAGGGTGCCGTCAGCAGAACCCGCACGACCGACGCCGACAGCACGCCGCTGGTCGGCGTACGACAGTGAGCCCTGGGTTTTGCAGCGCTCACAGCGCTATCACCTGTGGTCCAACCTGCCGTACGGCGTGATGTCGACGATCGAGCCCGTCGCGCTGGTCGGGGCCGGCGCGGGGCAGTGGGCGTTGGCTGCGGTGTTCGGGGTCACGGCCGGGCTCGGGTACGTCGGCGCGTCCTTCGGCGAACGGCGCCGTACCCGCCATGACGTCGCGAACCGCTTGCGGCAAGGCCAGTTCGACGACGTACGCCGGATCCACGCGCGCCGCCAGGAGGAGGCGCTGCGGGCCCACAATCTGCAACTCGGTATCAGCGCGCTGATCCGGGAGGCCGGACAGACCCCGCCCGCCGCGGCGACCACCCTGCTCGCCCGCCGGGTCAGTGACGACCAGCTCGGTCGGCCGGTGTTCGACCGGCGTCCGAATCGCGGCCTGGACATCGGCCAGGTCCTTGATGTCCGGTACCCGACGATCCTGGCGCCAGGCGCGGTCGGGACGGCGATCGGTCTGTTCGTCAGCCCTGTGGTGGCGGCGGTCCAGGCCGGCAACACGATCGTCAACACCTGGATCAACGCCATGGTCGAAAGCGGCTACGGGGACCTGGACACGCACTACACCGATCTCACGTCCGCCCAGCTCGCGCACGCGTCGCTGGTCCGCAGCCGCCAGAGCGACGACCGGTTGCTGGGCGGTGTCCACGACCTGGTCTGGTCCGCGCTGGCAGGCCCCGGCGACACTCGGCCCGCCGTACCGGGTGAGGTCGTCGCGGACCTCGTCGTCGCCGAACCGCAGGCGCCGATCATGCCGCCGTTCTGGCGGAAGATCTTCCCGCTGACCGCCTTGCTGCCGGGGATCGGCGAGTTCGCCGCGGTCAGCGCCCTGGGATCGACCGTGGCGGCCGTGACGGAAGCTGGGGAGACCGCGAAGGACGAGGTGACGACCGGTTCGGTGAACGCCGTCCTGACCAGCATCACCGGCACCGCGGGCCACTACCCGTTGAACTGGTTCCGCGCGGGCAAGCAGGCGCTGCAGGGGTATCACCGGATGGCCGAGGGGGCGATCGCGGAAGGCAAGACCAAGCAGCGCGCATTGCGGGCGGTGCTGGACGACGACCAGCACGGCAACGCGGCGGCTCTGGGACAGCTGTTCACCACGGAGGGCCGGACCGTCGACAACTCGGCCGCGGTCGCCGAGATGACGGCCGGCCTGTTCGCCGACGGGAGGACGAGGGCGCTGCTGGAGCTGCTGACGAAGCTCGACGGCGTCGAGGTCGATCCGGCCGATCCGCTGCGGGTCCGGGTGGAGCGGGACGGTCGCTCGCGGCAGTTGAGGTTCGTGGTGGGCGACGTGGAGAACCATGCGCCGGCGAAATGGGAGGCCGACGAGGACAGCGTCACCGTGACCGTTTCGCGGTTGCTGGGCGATGCCGTCGAGGTGTTCCCGGCGGTTGGGCACGAACTGCGCGAGATCGGTGAGCTCCTGGTCGGGACCCCGGCCGACGGCGCGCACGAACGCGGACAGGAGACCCAGCTGGCAGTACTCGGGTGGGTGGCCGACCAGGAGTCCGAACCGAAGGCCGGCGTACGGGCCGATCTCGCGCTGCTCGACACCGTCACCAGCCTCGGGCTGATGCCTGGGACCGAGACCGAGCGGTTCGCCCTCCTGGAGCCCGAACTGATCCCACTGATCGATCGCGTCGCGTCGCGCGTCGACGTACTGGAACAGGACGTGGCCGCGGTGTCGTTGGCGCCCGACGCCGCGCGACCACTGAGAATCGCGCACAACTCCTGGGAGTCGGCACTGCAGGGCCTCGGCGCGCAGGTCGGCGGCCTGGGATCGGTGGTCAAGGCACTGTTGCCCGCGCAGGTCGGCCTGGGGCACTACGCGCTCAACGTCACCAGGCAGTTGTTCGGCTTCGGCGCGGCCGGACTGACCGAGCTGATCAGCCAGGGCCGCGGCCTGCAGGTGATGTTGATCCCGCCGCCCGACGGCTACCGGACCGAGGACCACCTCAAGGCCGACGAGGTCGGCTGGTCCGATGCGATGAGCGACCGGACGCTGGCCGCCTGGGAGGAGTACCTGGCCGCGCACCCCGACCAGCTGCCCGACGTACTGCACGCCCACGACGGATGGATGACTCGGTCCGCGTTCGACCTCGCCGATGCGTACGGCGTCCCGGTGGTGCTGACCGTGCACGCGACCGAGATCGGCCGGCGTGGTGGCCGGCTGGATACCGACACCAGCCGCAGCATCCATGCGCTGGAGTGGCGCACAGTGCGCCGCGCCGACCACGTCATCGTCAACTCGCCCAAGATGAAGGAGGAGGCGGTCGCGGCCTTCCACCTGTCACCGGATCGCGTCACGATCATCCCCAACGGCACCGACCCGAGCCGGTGGAAGATCGACCGCGCCACGGTGGATCGTGACTCGGCGCGTGCCCGGCTGCAGGCGGGGCCGCAGGACACGGTGATCTATTACCAGGGCCGGTTGGCCAAGGAGAAAGGCGTCCAGGACCTGATCGCCGCGTTGCCGGCGGTCCAACGGCGTTACCCCGACGCGAAACTGCGGGTCGTCGGGGACGACACGGGCGAGTTCGCCGCCGAGCTGAAGCAACAGGTGTCCGCGCTGGTGACCGAAGGGCGCCTCGCCGCCGGGGACGTCGTCTTCCTCGGCCGGATCGGCCACGCCGAGGGCCTGCCGGAGCTGGTGGCCAGTGCCGACGTCGGCGTGATCCCGAGCCGTTACGAGCCGTTCGGTGTGGTCGCGAACGAGCTGGCCACCGCCGGGCTGCCGCTGGTGGCCTCGGACCAGATCGGATTCGTTGACCAGAGCAACGGTCTGGCCTACCCGGCCGGTGCCGTCGACGAGCTGGTCACGGCGATCCTCGGCGTCCTGGACGATCCGGCCGGCGCCGGGCGGCGGGCCGAAGCCGCCCGGGAGAAGGCGCTGTCCCCGATGTACCACTGGGAGGTGATCGCGCAGCAGACCGTCGACGTCTACCGCGGTATCGAAGCGCACCAGGTGCGCAGTCCCGAGGAGATCGGAGAGGTGGTTTACCCCGGGAGCGGCGACGGCGGGCACTGGTACCAGAGCGCCGTGTTCTACCAGGCGCTGGTCCGGGCCTACCGCGACGGCGACGGTGACGGCTACGGCGACCTCCGCGGCCTGATCGAGCAGCTCGACTACATCGAACTGCTCGGCGTCGACTGCCTGTGGCTGAACCCGATCTACCCCTCGCCGCTCAAGGACGGCGGGTACGACGTCAGCGACTACACCGACGTCCACCCGAGCGCGGGCACCCTCGACGACTTCAAGGAACTGCTCGCCGAGGCCCACCGGCGGGGCATCCGGATCATCGTCGACTTCGTCCCGAACCACAGCTCCGACCAGCACCCGTGGTTCCAGGAGTCCCGCCGCGATCCCGACGGCCCGTACGGCGACTTCTACGTCTGGTCGGACACGCCCGAGCGGTTCTACACCCCGCTGCACACCGATCCGGACGGCGGCGAGTACATCGTCGATCCGGACACCGGTGAGCGGCGGGCCATCGACCCGGAGTCGACCTGGCTGCGCATCACGTCGGCGTCCGGCCAACCGTTGATCGGTCCGCGGATCATCTTCACCGACACCGAGACCTCGAACTGGACCTGGGACCCGGTGCGCGGGCAGTACTTCTGGCACCGGTTCTTCGGCCACCAGCCGGACCTGAACTTCGAGAATCCCGCGGTCCAGCAGGCGATCCTCGACGCGCAGGAGTTCTGGCTCGACCTCGGCGTCGACGGGTTCCGGGTGGACGCCGTGCCGTACCTGTACGTCCGGGAAGGCACGAACGGCGAGAACCTGCCGGAGACGCACGCCTTCGTCCGGCGGATGCGCGCGCTCGCCGACCGGTACGACGCGATGGTGCTGTGCGAGGCCAACCAGCCGCTCGACGATCTGATGGCGTACTTCGGCGACCCGGCCAAGGGTGGCGACGGTTTCCAGATGGCGTTCGACTTCGCGTTGATGCCTCGCCTGTACATGGCACTCGCGAGCGAGGTGGCCGAGCCGATCCGCGAGCTCGTCCGGCATCGTCCCGCCCTGCCCGCGAGCGCCGCGCTGATGACTTTCCTGGACAACCACGACGAGCGCACCACCGAGATGGTCAGCAACGCCGAACGCGAGTACCTGCACGCGACGTACGACCCGACGCACCAGCGCAAGTCCAACGACGGCTTCGTCGGACGGCTGGCGCCGCTGCTCGGCAACGACCCCGCGCGGATCAAGCTGGCCAACGGACTGCTGTTCGCGCTGAGCGGGTCGCCGATCATCTACTACGGCGACGAGCTCGGCATGGGCGACAACCCGGCGCTGCCGGACCGGGACGCCCAGCGCACCCCGATGCCGTGGCGCCCGGACCGCAACGCGGGCTTCTCGGTCGCCGCGCCGTACCGGCCGTCGAACGGCGATCCCGACCCGCGGCATCTCTACCTGCCGCCGGTCACCGGCTCGCCGGACGGCTTCCGTGAGGTCAACGTCGAACACCAGTTGTACGACGAGTCGTCCCTGCTGTACTGGACCCGCGACCTGATCGGGGCGTACAAGCAGCATCCTGTGCTTGCCGTGGGCACCTTCACCGACCTCGCCGGCAGCAACGGTCACGTGCTCGCGTTCGCCCGGCAGGACGGCGACGAGGTGGTGCTCGGAATCTTCAACCTCGCCGGCACAACCCAGGCGACCGACCTGGACCTGAGTGCCTGGGCCGGTCGGCGGCCGACCGACATCCTCGGGCAGCAGCGGTTCCGGGCGATCGACGACCTACCGTACGCCGTCACGCTCGACGGCAACGGCTTCTACTGGCTCACCCTGAACCGCCGCGTACCGGAGTGAGGTCAGTCGTCGCGGGACTCGTCGAGGTACGCGGCCCCGTTCGCCAAGAGCAGTTGCACCGCGGGCAGAACGCGGTCGAGCGTCGGCTCGGCGGTGCCTGCTCCGGCTTCGGCGTGAGCGACGTACTCGCAGGTCTGCCAGAGGCTGTCGCACGCATGGCCCCACGTCCACAGCTCGTAGCTGAATCCGTCGACACGCGCCGTCGGGTTCGCGGGGACCGCGCCGAGGCCGTACCGCCCGGGAGCGCTCGGATGTTCACCCGAGCCGACCAGCAACGATCGGATCCGGCAGCTGCGCGCGAACTCCACTGCATCCGCGGTCCCTGGCTCGATCTCGACGAGCAGGTCGCGGCTGAGCAGCGTGTCCATCACAGCCGCTGCGTCCGCAATGCCGCCGGCGCGGGCGACGGCCTCGGCGGTTGACCGGGTCCAGGGAGCGTCGTCGGCTCCGGGTACGCCGTGAGCGAGCGCCCACACGGCCAGCTCATCGCCTGCGTTGAGCTCGTACTGCTGCCAGCCGATCCGGACGATGTGCTGCTCGCCCGGGTGGTTCGCGCCGAGGTAGTGGCCGACGGGGAAGATCAGTGCGTTGCTCATGCGCTCACTCCACTCAACCGGAAGCTGACATCGACGTACGCCGCGTTGACGAGCAGCAGCGGGTGCAGGGCGGTGAGGAATCGGCTGAGTAGTGTCTCGGCGTCCGTCCGGGCCTCAGCAGATCGGCGCGCCACGTCGGCCGCGCTCTCGCAGACCGCCCAGAGCGAGTCGTCCATCGCCGACCACTGCCACAAGTCATAGACGGCGAAGTCGACACGCAACACCGGCTGCCCGAGGAAGCCGATCGCGAATCCGCCG
>Ga0207647_10004501_pt1 | contig 10325 bp, 8 predicted proteins | sample KBSCornC2_FD_184295 | JGI IMG/M metagenome (GOLD analysis project Ga0207647, IMG submission 184295) | Corn rhizosphere microbial communities from Kellogg Biological Station, Michigan, USA - C2 (SPAdes) (version 2) | ecosystem: Host-associated > Plants > Roots > Rhizosphere ...
GCGCGCGAATGTCATTCAGCGTGCCATCATTGGTTTCGCCGACGATTGCGTTGACCGAGCGCACGTCCTCATTGCCCTTCTGCTTCAACGTCCACTCGATGGTGCCGGCTGCCGCTTCGGGGACATTGAGGGTGTTGGTGAGGAGGATCGGCGTCTCGATCTCGCCCAGCTCCCTGACTGGGGTCGAGCCCATGAACTTGCCGTAGGCGTTGCCGACCGCGAAGCCGGCGGGAACCTTGTCCTGGTAGAGGTTACCGCCGTGGGGCAGGATCGCGGTGACGCCCGTGCGGACGTTTGCACCTTCGATCAGTGTGACCTGTCCAACCCTGACACCGGCGACGTCGGTAATCGCATTGAGCGGACCGGTCGGGAGGATTCCGAACGATATGCCTGCGTCACGCGGGCGGGGTCGGTGTTGTGATTCAGCCGGACTGGTCATGATGATCAGCAAACCAAGCACTGCGGCGCGCGCGAGCATGCGAGTTCATTGTCTCTATGGACGGCCTTTGTCGAGGTCCGTTCCGAAAGCGCCCGTTGAGTTAGAGCACCCAACAATTTTTTCGCAATTCGGAACCTTTTTTCGTCGCGAACCTACTTACCTTCTTTAGCGGTGATCACTCCCCGCGGGGAACCCGTCGATGACGAACCACGGCTTGACGCGTCGCTTCGCGCTCTCTGTTGGCGCTGCTTTCGCGACGCTCGCGTGGTTGCTCCCGGGCCGCGCGTTCGCCGACACGATCCGTCGCCGCTTGCCTTGGGCGGCCGATCAGTCGGACCGACCCGACCGGCTCGACGAACGGCCGGGCTACGTCTTTCTCACGCCGGCCGAGGCGTCGTTCATCGAGGCGGCGGTCGCGCGGCTAATCCCAAGCGATGCGACGGGGCCTGGGTCGATCGAAGCCGGGGTTCCGCGCTTCATCGATCGACAGCTCGCGGGTCGCTACGGTGCAGGCGATCACTTCTACCTGCAGCCGCCCTTTCCCAAAGGACTTCCGACACAGGGTTGGCAAATGGCGTCGCCAGCTCAAGTCTATCGCGCCGCCATTCCGGCGATCGACCGGTGGAGCAGCGCGACCTACGGGGCAGCCTTCGCCTCGCTTGATGCAGCGACGCAGGACCAGGCGTTGAGGGCGCTGGAAGACGGCAAGGCGGAGCTCGGCGGCGGGGCGGATGCAAAGGCCTTTTTCGCGCTGCTCCTGCAGAACACGATCGAGGGCTATTTCGCCGACCCGATCTACGGCGGCAATCGCGATTTGGCGCCGTGGCGCATGATCGGTTTTCCCGGCGCGCGTTACGATCATCGCCCCTTCGTCGCCCGCTTCGGCGAGGCTTATCCACTGCCGCCCGTCGGCCTGACTGGTCGCGCCGAATGGAGGCGGCACAGTTAATGGCCGCAGCGGCAGTCGACGCGGTCATCGTCGGCTTCGGCTGGACCGGCGCGATCATGGCCGAAGCTCTGACTGCCGCAGGTCTCAACGTGCTGGCGTTCGAGCGGGGCGGCTGGCGCAATAGCTCGAACAATTTCGCAGTCACTTTCGACCAGGATGAGCTGCGCTATTTCTGGCGTCATCATTTGTTTCAGAATGTTGCGCACAGCACACTGACCTTCCGCAACAAACCCGACCAGCGCGCGCTGCCGATGCGGCATCTGGGCTCGTTCTTGCCGGGTGCCGGCGTCGGCGGCGGCGGTGTTCATTGGAACGGACAGGTGTGGCGCTTTCTGCCGTCCGATTTCGCCGCCCGCAGCCATAATCTCGAACGATACGGTGCGAATGCCGTGAATGCGGCCGAGATGACGATCCAGGATTATCCGGTCACCTACGCCGAACTCGAGCCTTATTACGACAAGTTCGAATATCTGTGCGGCGTTTCGGGCAAGGCGGGCAATCTTGGCGGCAGCATCCAGCCCGGCGGCAATCCGTTCGAAGGACCGCGATCACGCGAATATCCGAACCCGCCCCTCAGGATGACCTATGGTCCGACGCTGTTCGCCGAGGCGGCGAAGAGCCTCGGCTATCACCCGTTCCCGCACCCCGCCGCGAACATGTCCCGTCCCTACACCAATCCGCTCGGCGTCCAGCTCGCCGAATGCACTTATTGCGGTTTTTGCGAGAAATTCGGCTGCGGCAACGACTCCAAGTCCAGCCCGCAGACGACGATCCTGCCCGTGCTGATGCCGCGGCCGAACTTCGCGCTGCGCACCTATTGCGAGGTGATGAAGGTGGAGCTGACGCGCGACCGCCGCCACGCGACCGGGGTCAGCTATATCGACGAGAACGGCGTTCTCTCGTTCCAGCCGGCCAACATGGTCATCCTCTCGGCTTTCATGCCGGAGAATGTCCGGCTGATGCTGTTGTCGGGCATCGGTCCGCCCTACGACCCGCGCACCGGCAAGGGCACGGTCGGGAAGAATTATTCATACCAGATCGTGTCCTCGGTGAACGTCTTTTATGACGACAAGATCACCAATCCATTCATCGGCGCCGGCGCGCTGGGGATGATGATCGACGACTTCAACGGCGATAACTTCGACCACAAGGGCAAAGGCTTCATTGGCGGCGGCTTCCTCGGGGCGCTCAATACCGGCGCCCGGCCGATCGAGACGCATCCGGTCCCCGACAACACGCCAAAATGGGGGGCCGGATTCAAGCGGGCGATGGCCGACAATTACCTGAAGACCGTCCCGATCATCACCCATGGTGCGGTGATGAGTCACCGCACCAACTATGTCGACCTCGATCCAACCTGGCGTGATGTGCGCGGCCGGCCTCTCCTGCGAATGACCTTCGATTTCACCGACAACGAACATCGCATGAGCGACTTCCTGACGGACAAGGCGGCCGAGATCGGCCGGGCGATGGGCGGACGCGAAATCAAGGTCAACAAGCGGAGCGGATCGTACGACATCACGCCCTACCAGACGACGCACACGACCGGCGGCGCCATCATTGGCTCCGATCCCGCGACAAGCGCGCTCAACCGCTATCTGCAAAGCTGGGACGTCCCGAACGTTTTCGTCCCGGGCGCCAATGCCTTCCCGCAGAACGCCGGCTACAATCCGATGGGGACGGTCGCGGCGCTCTGCTATTTGTCGGCCGAAGCCATTGCGAACCAATATGTCAAATCCCCCGGCCCGCTGGTTCACGCCTGATGCACGACCGCCTTCCCGCCATTGCCCTGTGCATTGCCTTGGCGACCTTCGTCGCAGCTTGCGCGACCGCCGGCTATCAGCAGGAAGCGCCGGCGGTGCCGCAAGGCGTCCTCGACCCCGGAGGAGGGGCGATTGGCCTGCCCCCCGCGAATGCCGACGATGCGACCGCCGACGCCGCCGCGTGGGGGCGTTCCGCGGACGCGTCCGCTCCGCCCGACGCATCCTATCAAAATAGTGCCGATCCGGTCGCCCGCGGGCAATATCTCGCGGTGACGGGTGACTGCGTGTCCTGCCACACCAACCCCGGCGGGCAGCCTTTTGCCGGAGCCCGGCCAATCCGGACCCCCTTCGGCATCATCTATTCCGCGAACATCACTCCCGATCCCGTGACCGGCATCGGCAGGTGGACCGAGGCCGACTTCTACCGCGCGATGCACAAGGGCGTCGCGCACGGGGGCAAGAACCTCTATCCCGTGTTCCCCTATACCTATTTTACCCGCATGAGCCGCCCGGACGTCGATGCGATCTGGGCCTATCTGCTGACGCTTCCGCCGGCGTATCAAGTGAAGCCGGCCAACAAGTTGCCGTTTCCGCTCAACATCCGCTTCATCCTCAAGCTCTGGAACGCCTTGTTCTTCCGCTCGGGCGAGTTCCGGCCAAACCCGGCCATGACCGCCGAATGGAACCGCGGGGCCTACCTTGTCTGGGGGCCTGGCCATTGCGGCGCCTGCCACACCCCCAAAAATTTCCTCGGGGCCGACCGCAACAAGCGCGCGCTACAAGGCGGCACGCTCGATAATTGGGTAGCCCTGGATCTTACCGGCGACGCACGAGGCGGGCTGGCGAATTGGACCGGCGGTGACATTGTCGAATATCTGCGAAGTGGCCGCAACGCACGCGCCGCCGCCTCGGGTTCGATGCAGGAGGTCGTTTACAATTCGACGAGCCGGATGAGCGATTCCGATCTTGCGGCCATCGCGAGCTATTTGAAGCAACTGCCGCCAGGTCGCCGGCGCGGAACCTTCAAGTTGCCGAGTGAGGACGCCCTGCGCGCGGGAGCGGCAATCTACGCCGACACATGCTCCGCCTGCCACGGCGCCAACGGAGAGGGCGAGCCGCGTTACTTCCCTCCGCTCGCCGGTGATGCAGCGGTTCAAGCGAAAGATCCGACGACGATAATCCGGATCATCCTTGGCGGCAGCCGGTCCATTCCGACGCCTGCCAGGCCGACGCCTGCCGCCATGCCCGCTTTCGACTGGAAGCTCGACGACAGCGAAGTCGCCTCAGTCGCCACCTACATCCGCAATTCCTGGGGAAACGGTGCGCCAGAGGTGTCGCGCCGCCACGTCGCCAAACTGCGGCGGCTCGTCGGCCACGCAGCGCAAACCGCTCAGCCGTAGCGCGTTGAATTCTCGCTAATTTTAACTTGCCCGCTTCGGGCTGGCGTGCGAGTCTGCCCAGATCGAGCCGCCGAGTCCGGCGGCCAGTGATGCGTACGGCACGGGGGCGCGCTGTATGAGTGACGGGGCAACCGGACGCCGGAGTGGCGTCCGATGATCTTCAATTCGCTGACTTTCCTGGTCTTCTTCGGACTAGTGATGGCGCTCCACTACGCGCCCTTCTTCTCGTGGCATCAGAAGAAGATCAACCTGATGATCGCGTCGTACCTCTTCTACGCCGCGTGGAACCCGCCGTTCGTGATCCTGCTGTGGATTTCGACCGTGGTCGACTGGTGGGCGGCGCAGTGGATGGTGCGAGCCAAGGCCGAGCGGACGCGCAAGTTGTGGATGCTGACCAGCGTCGTCGTTAACCTCGGGATGCTCGGCTACTTCAAATATGGCGGCTTCCTGATGGACAATTTCGTGTCCATCGCCGGGTCGCTCGGGATCATCTATCACCCGCCGGGGTGGGACATCATCCTGCCCGTCGGCATCAGTTTCTATACCTTCGCAACCTTGTCCTACACGCTCGACGTGTACCTCAGGCGGTCGGCACCGGCCGGCAGCTTCCTCAATTATGCGCTGTTCGTGACCTTCTTCCCGCATCTGGTGGCGGGCCCGATCATGCGCCCGACCGAACTGGTGCCGCAGTTCGAGGAACCGCGGCAGGCGCGGCCCAACCAGATTTTCTTCGGCCTCGCGCTGCTGACCCTCGGACTATTCCAGAAGGTGGTGCTCGCCGACGGGTTCCTCGCGCCGGTAGTCGAAGCGGTTTACGATGCGCATGGCAAGATGCCCGGCATGCTCGACAGCTGGGTCGCGACGCTCGCGTTCGCGGGGCAGATCTTCTGCGACTTCGCTGGCTATTCGACATCGGCGATCGGCGTCGCTTTGTGCCTCGGCTTCGCCATGCCCGACAATTTCCGCTTTCCTTACGGAGCGGTCGGCTTTTCCGATTTCTGGCGGCGCTGGCACATCACTTTGTCGAGCTGGCTGCGCGACTATCTCTACATTCCGCTCGGCGGCAACCGCCACGGCCAGGCGCGCTGTTACGCGGCGCTGATGGGCACCATGCTGCTCGGCGGCCTGTGGCACGGCGCGAACTGGACGTTCGTGGTGTGGGGCGGGCTGCACGGTCTGTATCTGTCGGCCGAGCGCTGGCTGCGCGCGCGATTCAAGGGATTCACGCCGGGCCGAGCGGCGCTCATCGGCCTCGCGCTGCTGACCTTCCTGCTCGTCAACGTCACCTGGGTCTTCTTCCGCGCCAAGACCTTCGCCGGCGCCGGAACCGTGCTGACGGGGATGGCCGGCATGCAGGCGCACCCCGCGCCGCTGATCGCGTTCGGGCCGATGATCATCGCCATGGTCATCGTCTCGGCAATCCTGGGCACGCATCTCACCATGCGCAACACGACGCTGGAGGCAGTGATCGAACGGACGCCGTCGGTCGCGCTCGCGGGCATTTGGACGGCGTTGTTGTTCGCGGTCATCATCGAGCAGGGGCAGGGCAGTGCATTCATCTACTTCGCCTTCTGAACGCGGGCTCACCGGCACCCGCGACGGTGCGCTGCCGCCGGGTCTGAGGAAGACCGCGGCCGATCGTCCAGGGCAGGCGCAGCCGGTCCCGACGCGCGACGTGCCGCTGAAGCCTTGGGCTCGGATTGGAACCGCGGTGTTCTGCGGCGTGCTCTTGCTGACCGCGGCCTGGGAATGGAACGCGCGGGCCAACCTCGGCCTGCGTGCCGGCGACATCGACGACAGCCCGCAAGCCTGGGCGGAGGCCCGCCGCGCCGCCGATTTTGCGCCGGTCGCGATCGTCGGCGACAGCCGGATTCTGTTCGATACCGACCAGGCGCGCTTCCAGGCGATGACCGGCGTCCGCCCGGTGCAGGTCGCGCATGTCGGCACCGACGCCCGCGCGCTGCTCGAGCATTTTGCCAATGATCCCAAGTTCCACGGCCTGCTGATCGTCGGCATGGCCGACACAATGTATTTCGGAATGCCCGTCATCGGGCTCGGTGGGACCGCGATTCACAATTATGCGAAGAACGACAAGCCGTCGCAGCTGACCGGGCTATGGATCGACCGCTGGCTGCAGAATTATCTCGCCTTCATGGACTCCGATTACCGGCTCAGCATCATGCTCCCGAAATTGGATCACGGCTGGCGCAAGGGTGTCGACAGCCCCTACGAAAATGTCTGGAAAATTTCCGAGGATTTCCCAGGGCGCCAATTCTTTATGTGGGACCAGATCGAGCGCAACGCCTATTTGCGCGGCCATGCGCGGCACGCCTGGGACGGGTTCAAGGGACCCGACATCCCCAAGTCGGTTGCCGACAAGGTGATTGCGCGCAGCGCCGAGGCGGTGCGGCGGATCCGCGCCCGCGGCGGCGACGTGATCTTCGTCCGTCCGCCGTCGGCGCCGCAGCTGCGCGTCAATGAGCAGAAGCGGATTCCGCGGGCGCTCGGCTGGGACCGGCTGCTGATCGGTGCAAATGCGAAGGGCATCCACGCCGACGATTTGCCGCAGGCGCAGAACCTCGTGATTCCCGAGTGGTCGCACCTCAGCCGCCGATGCGCGGCGGTGTTCACCGACGCCTATGTGCGACGGCTGGTGCAGCTGACCGGGCGACTCAAGCTGCGCGCTGATGCGCCGCCGCCGCTCAGCCGCGCCGACTGCGTCCCGCAGACGATCGCTTCACGCTAGCTCGCCGCGAAGCTTCGACGTCAGGGCTTCCGCTTCGCCGGCGGATCGGCACGCGACGAAGATGGTATCGTCGCCGCAAATCGTGCCGGCAATTTCCCGCAACTCGGACTGGTCGAGGACAACGCCGACAAGGTGCGCCGAACCCGGTGGGGTTCTGATGACGACCAGGTTTGCGGCCGGTTCGACCGAGCGCACCCAGTCGCGAAACACCGAAGCGAGCCGCGGCGATGCAGCAGTCTCGCCCATTTCCGGCAACGCATAAGTGAGCTGGCCGTCACGCCGCACCTTGACCGCGCCCAGTTGCTCGAGGTCGCGTGAGATGGTCGCCTGCGTCACGGCATAGCCCGCAGCACCAAGCCGTGCGGCAAGCTCGTCCTGGCTCGACAGGGCGTTGGAGCGGATCAGGCCCGCAATCGTTCGTTGCCTACGTTCCTTCAAATCAGCCATGCGCATGATTATGCACATGCTTGCATAAATATGCAAATCGGTGAATAGGCGCGCCTCTCATGATTCGGACTGCCATCCTTGGAGCCTCGGGCTATGTCGGCGGCGAGCTGCTGCGCCTTCTCGCTGCGCATCCTGGGCTGGAGCCGGTGAAGCTGTTCGGCGACAGCAAGGCCGGGCAGCCGCTCGGACTCGTCCACCCGCATCTGGCGGGCGCTTATCCTGCTGCGGCGATCGACAAGTTCGATAATGACAGCCTGGATGGCATCGACCTCGTCTTCGCGGCTCTTCCGCACGGTCACAGCCAGCGGCTGGCGGCGACGATAATCGGCGCCGGCGTCAAGTTCGTCGATCTCGGCGCCGATTTCCGGCTCGATGATGCGGCAACCTACGAGCGCTGGTACGGCCATAAGCACGCGGCGCCGGAACTGCTCGGGAAGTTCGTCTACGGAATTCCCGAGCTCAACCGGGAGGCGATCAAGGGCGCAACGGCGGTGGCGGCGGCCGGCTGTTATGCAACGGCGGCGATCCTCGCGCTGAAGCCGCTCGTCGATGCCGGCCTGGTCAAGGCGGATAGCCTGATCGTCGACGCCGCATCGGGCGTCAGCGGGGCAGGGCGCGAGGCGAAAGAGGCGACCGGCTACAGCACGGTCGACGGGAGCTTTTCGGCCTACGGGCTGCTAAACCATCGCCACACGGCGGAAATCGAAATGGCCCTCGGCGGCACGGTGCTGTTCACGCCGCACCTCGCGCCCATGACGCGCGGCATCCTCGCGACCTGCTATGGCGATGCCAACGGGCCATGCGATCCGCTGCGGGTGCTCGCCGATGCGTATGCCGGCGAGCCGTTCGTGCACGTGACCGACGAGCCGCCCGCGACCAAATGGGTCAGCGGCTCGAACGGCGCCCGTCTCACCGCGCGCTATGACGAGCGTACCGGGCGAGTTCTCGCCTTGTCCGCGATCGACAATCTCGGCAAGGGCGCGGCCGGCCAGATGGTCCAGTGCGCGAACCTGATGCTCGGGCTCGACGAGACCGCGGGCCTGACCACGATCGGAGTTTACCCATGAGCATCACCGCGGCCGAGGGCTTCGTCGCAGCCGGCTGTCATGCCGGCATCAAGCGGCGCAAGTTCGACATGGCCCTGATCGCCACCGAGGACCTGCAGCCCGTGCCATGCGCCGCTGTGTTCACGCAGAACAAGTTCGCTGCCCCGCCGGTCGAGCTCGACCGCGCCACGCTGAACGCGAATGGCGGCAAGGCCGTCGCGGTGATCGTCAATTCGGGCAACGCGAACGCCGGGACCGGCGTGCCCGGCTACAAGAATGCGCAGCTCATGGCGGCAGCAACCGGCGAGGCGTTGCAGGTCGCCAACAGCCATGTCCTGGTTTGCTCGACCGGAATCATCGGGACGCCGCTGCCGATGGATCCGATCCTCGCCGCGACTCCGCGGCTCGCGCACAAATTGTCGGTCGACGGCGCCCACGACGCGGCGCGCGGCATTCTCACCACCGACCATCAAACCAAGGAAGTGGTCATCCACGGTTCGACCTTCACGCTCGGCGGCATGGCCAAGGGCTGCGGGATGATCGCGCCGAACATGGCGACCATGCTGGCGTTCCTGACCACCGATGCCGATGTGTCGCGGGCTGTCATGCAGAAGGCGCTCAAGGCCGCGGCGGACGCGACGTTCAATACGCTCAATGTCGATGGCGCGACCTCGACCAACGACACCGCGTTGCTGCTTGCGTCCGGGCGGCGCGGCAAGGCGGATGCGGACGAATTCGCCGATGCCGTGCTCGCCGCCTGCCGCGAGCTGACGATGAAGATGGCGCGCGATGCCGAGGGGATGACCCGTATTGCGCACCTCAGCGTGACCGGCGCGCACACCAATGACGAAGCACGGATCGCGGCGAAGAACATCGTCGAGAACAATCTCGTCAAGTGCAGCTGGTACGGCGGCGACCCCTATTGGGGCCGGTTGATGGCCGCGGCCGGATCAGCCGGCGTCGACATGAACGTCGCCAGGTCGCGCGTATCCTATGGCGGGATCGCCGTTGCCGCCGGCGGCGTCGGCATCGACCACGACGGACAGGCGCTCGCCGAGCACATGATGGGCGAGGAGGTCGAGATCGAGGTGCACCTCGGAGCAGGGCACGGTCATGCGAAGATGATCGGGATCGACCTCGGCCCCGGCTACATCAAAGAGAACAGCAAGACGTCATGAAGATCGTCCTGCTTCCCTCTGAAATCGCCACGGTTCTGGTCGAGGCGCTGCCCTACATCCGCCAGTTCGCCGGCAAGTCGGTCGTCGTGAAGCTCGGCGGGGCGGCAATCGACAAGGAATCCGACCTCGCCCTCGCCCAGGACGTGCTGCTGCTGCGCAGCGTCGGGGTGCGCTGTGTGCTGGTTCACGGCGGCGGTCCGCAGGTCGATGCGATGCTGCGCCGGGTCGGCAAGGAGCCGGAGTTCAAGGACGGCCTCCGCGTCACCGACGCGGAGACGCTCGAGATCGTCCGCATGGTGCTGGTCGGCAAGATCAACCGCGATCTTGTGGCGACGATCAATGGCCAGGCCGGCGACG
>Ga0207647_10004502_pt1 | contig 10323 bp, 8 predicted proteins | sample KBSCornC2_FD_184295 | JGI IMG/M metagenome (GOLD analysis project Ga0207647, IMG submission 184295) | Corn rhizosphere microbial communities from Kellogg Biological Station, Michigan, USA - C2 (SPAdes) (version 2) | ecosystem: Host-associated > Plants > Roots > Rhizosphere ...
AACCGCGGCTGGTCGTCGCCGACGAGCCGGTGTCCGCGCTCGACGTCACCATCCAGCTCCAGGTGCTGACCTTGCTCCAGCGGATCCAGCGCGACCGCGGCTTCGCCTGCCTGTTCATCACCCACGATCTCGCCGTGGTCGAGCAAATCGCCGACCGCGTGATCGTGCTGGAGAAGGGCCGGATCGTCGAACAGGGGCCGACCGACGCGGTGTTCGCGGCACCGACGCACGATTATACGCGCCGCTTGCTAGCGGCCTCGCCGGCGCTGGCGCTCACGGAAACGTTGGCCGCGCAGCAATAATGTGTATTTTCCAGTTTACAAAATACAATTAAACATTATTGATACTAAAAATACACGAATCTGACACGGAGAGGTCGGGGTTGCGGTGGGTGCTTCGGCGCCCGGCTAGGGGAGTGAGACGAACATGAAGCTTTCGCGTGTTTTGCTGTTGGGCACATCGGTTCTGGTTTCCGGCGCGATGCCGGGGCTGGCTCACGCCCAGTCGGCCGACGCACCGCCCCAAGCGGCCCCCGCCGGCCAGGCGGCCAGTGCCGACAAGGACAGCCCGCCCACCGAGGACATCATCGTCACCGGCGAACGCAACAACCAGTTCGGCACCGACACCGCGCAGTCGGGCAGCTTCCGCAACGCCAAGATCCTCGACATTCCGATGACCGTGTCGGTCATCCCGGACGCCTTGCTCAAGTCGCAACAGGCCGTCGACCTGATCGACGCGGTGCGCAACACCGCCGGCGTCTCGTCGTCGGGCGTCGGTCCCGCCTCGTACAACAACATCACGATCCGCGGCATCACCGTCGACACGCGGTCGAGCTACAAGCTGGACGGCACGCTCAACATCCTGTCGTCGACCGCCTTTCCGCTCGAGGACAAGGATCGCGTCGAGATCCTGAAGGGCGCCTCGGCGATCTATTACGGCTTCTCGCCGCCATCGGGCATCGTCAATTTCGTGATGAAGCGGGCGACGCCGGACCTCTATGTCGGCCTGCGCGCGTTCGGCGACAGCAATGGCGGTTATGGCGGCCATCTCGACCTCGGCGATACGGTCGGCATTTTCGGCTTCCGCATCAACGCGGTCGCCGCGCGCCAGGACACCGGCATCACGTTTGCGAAGGGCGACCGCTACCTGGCGTCGGGCACGTTCGACCTTAAGCCGACGTCGAAGCTGACGCTGTCGGCCGATGTCGAATGGTTCAAGCGCGGCATCGTCGAGCCGGCGACGTTCATCATTCCGAATGGCGCGACCAAACTGCCGCCGCTCGCCTATCTCGATCCCAGCAAGAATATCGGCGGGCTCGCCTGGGACACCAACCGGACCGAAGAACTCAACCTGCTGTTCAAGGGCGTGTGGAAGGTCGCCAAGGATTGGGACGTTACCGCTTATTGGGGGCGCTCGCATTTGACGCGCCTGCGCTACAATCCCGGGTTCGTGCCCGGCAACGTGACGTTGCTGCAGACCCCAGCGCAGATCGCGACCTACAATGCCTCGGTTACGCCCGGCAGTCCTACCTTCGGGGCGGGGGCCGTCCGGTTCGGCACCAATATCCAGAACGCGGGTTACGAAAATATCAGCTACGCGGTCGAACTGCATGGCAAGATCACGACCGGGGACATCACCAACAGTATCCTGCTCGGCGCGTCGCGGTCGCTGCGCAGCCTGGGTGGATCGCCGGCGACGCCGCGTACGGTGATCACAGGGGACAATTTCCTCAACCCGATCATCGTTCCCAACCCCTATGCGCTGGTCGCCAAGCCGCCGATCCCGTCGACGATCGACGACAAGGGCCTCTACGCGTTCGACGATCTGAGCTTCAAGAACATCATCCACCTGACCGGCGGCGTGCGCGTCACCGATTACACCAATGACGGTTCGACCAATCTCAACACCAAGCAGCCCTATAACGTGAAGCCGACTGCCTGGTCGGGCGGCGTGATCGTCAAGCCGATGGAATGGGCGAGCCTCTACGGCACCTATATCCAGGGCCTGGAAGAGAATGCGATCGCATCGAACAATGTGGACAATGCGCAATCGGTCTTCCCGCCGATTTCGAGCACGCTCTACGAGGCCGGCCTCAAGCTCCAGCCGCGCAAGAACCTGCTGATCCAGCTCGCTTATTTCGATATCCGGCGCGAGGGCGCGTATAACGAACGCATCGACCCTGCCACCAATCTGCTGCACGGTTTCGGCGACGCGACCCAGACCTATCGCGGGTTCGAGGGCAGCGTCAGCGGCTATGTGATCCCGGATCTGGCGATCAACGCCACGTTGATGCTGCTCAAGGCCCGGACCTTCCAGGCCGCCAATGCGAACTCGCTGCACACCGTCCCGGGCGGGACACCGGATGTCAGCTGGTCGCTGTCGGGCGAATATACATTGTCTTGGCTGACGCCGAGCCTGAAGGTGTCGGCGGGCGCGTTCCACACCGGCAAGCAGGCGGTGGACGATACCAACAAGGCCTTCACCGACCCTTATACGACCTTCGACATCGGCGCGTCGTACGAGTTCAACCTGGGCGGCCACAAACTGGTCGCGCGGGTCAACGGCCAGAACATCACCAACAAGCGCTATTGGGCGGCGGTCGGCGCCGGCGCGCTGGCGGAATCGCTGCCGAGCACGGTCAAATTCTCGCTCGCCTTCAATTACTGAGAGCAGCGATAGCGAGGCAAGAAACCGGGGGCGCCGAGCGCTCCCGGTTTTTTGTGCCGATCGGAGACGTAGCCAATGAATTGGAAACGCAAATGGATCGCCGCGCCGGCCTTGCTGTCACAGGTCTGCGCGCCGGCCATTGCCGGTCGGTACGCGATCCACGACGTCACGCTGATCGATGGCACGGGGCGGCCCGCCATTCGGCATCGTACGATCCTGATCGACAAGGATCGCATCGTCGCAATCGGCGGTTCGCGGCTGCCGATCGGCAAGGCGAAAGTGATCGACGGCCGCGGCAAATATCTGATCCCCGGCATGATCGATGCCCATATCCATCTGAGGGACACGGGTCCGGACGGCAAGAAGCACAGCATGGACGTTGCCGCCGCGCAGGCGACGCTGGCGGCGTTTCTGGCGCTCGGCTTCACGACCGTCGCCGATCTCGGCAATTTGCCGGGCACGGTTCAAGTCATGCGCGGCGCGGATCCGCGGATATCGGCACGGCTGCTGATCGCCGGTCGCGTGTTCACCTCGCCTGGCGGGCGCAACGAGGATATCGGCATCGCGCTCACGTCGGCCGATCCGGCGATGCTGGCGCGTCATCGCGACGAGGAACATCCCGACCTGATCAAGATGGTCGAGGACAGCGGCGGGTTCGGCGGGCAATCCTCCGCCACGGCGCTGTCGACCGAGCTGATGCGCGCGATCGTTGAGGAGTCGCATCGCCATGGGTTGCGCGTCGTGGTGCATGTCGCGCGTGAAGCGGATGCGCGTAACGCCATCGCGGCGGGTGCCGATGGTTTGGCGCATCCGGTCTGGGCGGAGGCCGAGTCCGAGGATTTCGTTCAGCTGATGGTGCGGAGGCAGGTCCCGTTCGCGACGACCTTGGCGATCGCCGATCAATATGGCCGGCTGATGCGGCACCCCGAATACCTCGATCGCCCGGACTATTCGCTTGTGCTTACCGAAGCCGAACGCAGCCGGCTGCGCACCGAACAGCGCGTTCAATTCCTGCGCCAGCCGACCGCCGCGTGGCGGGAACAGACCCTGCCGACCGAGATGCGCAACGTCGTCCGCATCGTCCGCGCCGGCGGCATCGCTGCGCTCGGCACCGACCTGGTCTCGGGCGCATCGTCGCACCGCGAAATGCAATTGCTCCGCCAGGCCGGATTGTCTCCACTCGAGATCATCAGGATCGCCACCTTCAACGCCGCAGTTTTTCTCGGCCGCGATCGCGACCTCGGCAGTATCGCGCCGGGAAAGATCGCCGATCTGGTCCTGCTCAACAGCGACCCGATCGCCGATATCGACGCGACCGAGGATATCGCGATGGTGATCCACAATGGCCTGGTCGTGGATCGCGAGCGATTGCCGGTCGCTGGGGTTCGATAGGGATCGTCGGCGTCGAGGAGGCGGAGCACCCGCTTCCTCGTATCTTCAGGGTCGGAGCGCTCGGTCGCTCCGACCCCTTTCTCTTCCAGAGGATGGATGCTTATCGGCCTTTCAGTGCCTGCTTCAGGCGAAGACGCGTTGCCGCCGGAGCATCCGCCCAGGGAAAATGTCCCGCTCCGGGGATGATCATCAAGCGTGCCTTCGGATAGGTGGCACGAAGAGCTGCCTCGTTGCCCCGGATCCAGTCGATATCCCCGGCCATGATCGTTACTCGGAATGGGGCGGCCGCCGGCGCAATGCGATAGTCGCGCTGATAGGATTCCGACAGCCGCGCAACGTCGAGGTGGATCTGGTCGTCGGACAAGCGATCGACAAAGGCCTTACCGCGCGCGTCATGGTAGAAGCTCGCGCGGAACTTGATCTTCATCGCGCCGATCCGGTCGCCGCGGGCGCGGTCGCTATCGTAACGCGCCAGGGCCTGGGCCGTCAGGCGGCGGCGCCAGCTGTCGAGCGGCGGCCCATTGGGCTTCATGTCGGGGCCGACCGAATCCATCAGGATCAGCGCGGCGACATGATCCGGATAGCCGGCCGCATAGGCCTGGGCGACCGCACCGCCGAACGAATGGCCGAGGATCACCAGCCGATCGGCTCCGGCGGCGGCGCGCACCGCATCGATATCGGAGACGCTTCCGGCAACGGTAAGGCCGCTGCCATCGCCAAGCGCGGGGCGCGACGCCCCGGTACCGCGCGGCTCTATCACGATCGCGCGATGCCTCGACGCTGTCACCATCCGGGCGAGGCCATCGACATAAACGGCGTCGAGCCCTGGTCCGCCGGGAATGATCAGGACCGGAGCGCCATGTCCGCAATCACGGTAGCCGATCGCACCGGTCGGCGTCATCGCATGATGCAACGGGCAGGTGATTGGCGGTGGCCCGGCGCCGATCAGCAAGGCGGCGCCCAGACAGGGAAGAAGAGTACGCATACCGGTTTCCCTCGTTTGGTTCGGCGAATATTGCACTTTTGAGAGACAAAAGACAAACTATATGAGACAGGCTTGGCGAGGGCTTTCCCGGATGGCAAACTCGGGGAATGGAGGACCTGTTTCGTTTCCCTGCCGCTCGTCGGCAAGACCCGGAGGTCGAGCAATGGTTCGCTCATGGCGACGCGCTTCGCGGCCTGGTTGAGCCGTGGTTCGAGCGATTGCGTGCGTGCGGTTCGGACGTGCGCGAGTTGATCCACGACGGCCGCCCGACCGCCTGCGCCGGCGATGCGGCTTTCGCTTACGTCGATGCGCACGCGGAACACGCCAATATCGGCTTCTTTTTCGGCGCCTTGCTCGACGACCCAGCCGGCCTGCTGGAAGGCGCCGGCAAGCGGATGCGTCATGTCAAGCTGCGGGTCGAACGCATGCCGGACGAGGGCAGGCTCGGGGATCTCATCACGGCGGCCTATCGGGATATTCGCCGGCGCCTCGACGACGCCCGGCCCTGAACGAAGGAGGAGGATATGTATGTTTGTGGCCTCGTCATCCCGGTGCCCGAGGACCAGATAGACGCTTACCGCCGCTGGGCGGCGAGTAGCGCAACATTCTTCGGCGAATATGGGTGCCTAGAGATCGTCGAATGCTGGGAGGATTTCATCCCCAACGGCAAGCATACCGATTTCCGCAAAGCGGTCGCCGCCAGGGAAGGAGAGAAGATCGTTTTCACCTGGCAGATCTGGACCGACAAGGCGACTTTCGAGGCCGCCGAAGAGAGAATGCACCACGACCCGCGAATGGATTCGGCCGGCGACCCTCCTTTCGATGCCAGCCGCCTCATTCTCGGCTGTTTCCAGCCCATCGCGCAGATGGGACGGGACTGAGTTACGCGCCCTTCCGAAGCGCATTGGGGAGCATGGCCTTGGCGCATGTCGTGATGGGCGTGGTGCTTCCTTTTGCATCCTTGCGCGCGAAAGTGTAATCCGGAGACCTGACTGAGCTGATGAAAGATCGAGAGAAAATGGCGGGAGCGGCTGCGCGCAAGATGGACATGGACAAGGCGCCGCCGCGCGCCAGCCGGTTACAGGCCGACCTTGCCGCGAGGATCCTCAGGATGCTCAAGGACCAGGGCGCGGGGCCGGGCCATCATCTCGTCGAACTCGATCTCTGTCGGCATTTCGACGTGTCACGTACGCCGGTACGCGGCGCGCTCAAGCTGCTCGCCGAGCAGGGCGCGGTCGAGGCGCGCGCCAATCGCGGCTACGTCCTTCGCGGCCCGGTGACCGAGGCGCCCGATCTCGATGTCACCAACCCGGAGGATGAAGAGGACCAGCGCCTGTTCATCGCGATCGCCGAGGCGCGCAACCAGGGCCGCATGCCCGATCAATGCAGCCAGCTCGAAGTCGCGCGGCTGTTCGATGCCAAATTGCCGACCGTGGTGCGCGTGCTGCGCCAGCTGGCCGAACTCGGGCTGGTCGAGCGCAAGCCGGGCAATGGCTGGTCGTTCACCTTGCCGATCAATTCGGGGCGCGCACGCGCGGAGAGCTATGCCTATCGCGCGGTGATCGAGCCTGCCGGTCTGCTCGAATCGACCTTCGAGCTCGACCGCGAATGGCTCGATCGCATCCGTGCCGAGCATCTCGCGTTTCGCAAGCGCAAATGGCGCGACACGCTGGCGGTCGAATTGTTCGCGATCAACGCCGATTTCCACGAAGGCATCGCGCGCTGTTCGGGCAATCGCTATTTCCTCGACGCGGTGCAGCGGCAGAACAAGCTGCGCTCGTTCATGAACATCCAGTGGATCAACGGTGCCCAGCGCGTGATCGATTCGATCGACGAGCATCTCGAGATCATGGACGCGATGGAAGCCGGCGATAACCAGAAGGCGCACGATTTGATGAAGGCGCATCTGGTGCTGGCGCGCGACGTCGAGGCGACGGTCTGAGTTAATTCGAGATTTAACGGGCGGGATCTCAGGCAGCTATCTACTAAGCATTTGCCTAAACCCCATCGTCACCCCGGCCTTGTGCCGGGGTCCACTCCTCCCCAAGCGAGCTGGGGTGTTGTGGCGCGGTGGATGCCGGGACAAGCCCGGCATGACGAAGAGGTGCCCGCCACCTGATCGGCGTACATAAAGATGTTGTATTTTTAAATCCAATAGGACAAAGTTGCCGCTCGATCGGGAGCGACGGCGACGATGCGATTGGATGATTCCACAGCTGGGCCGGTTCATGGTGGGGGAGACGCGACGATACCGGTGATCGGTGCGGCGGAAACGCGCGATGCGCTGCCGTTCGACGCGCTGATCCCGGCATTGAAGACCGCCTTTACCGCCGGCGCGACGGTGCCCGAGCGGCACCACCATCATATTCCTCATCCCGATGGCGACGGCGTTCTGTTGCTGATGCCGGCGTGGAGCGGCGGCCTGCTCGGGACCAAGGTCGCCACCATTCATCCCGGCAACACTGCGCGCGGATTGCCGAGCGTCCACAGCACCTACCTGCTCGCCAATGCCGCGACGGGCGCGCCGCTCGCCTTGCTCGACGGCAATGAGATCACGACGCGCCGGACGATCGCGGTGTCGGCGCTCGCCGCTTCCTACCTCGCGCGCGAAGACGCGGCCGACTTGCTGATCGTCGGGGCAGGGCGGATCGCGGCGCTCGCCGCCGAGGCGTTCGCTGCGGTCCGATCGATCCGATCAGTGTCGGTGTGGAACCGCGACGCAGTCAAAGCCGAACGGCTCGCGGCCGAGTTGCGCGCAGCGGGTTTCGCAGCGAAGGCAGCGGCATCGCTCGAAGACGCCGCGCGCCGCGCCGACATCATCACCTGCGCCACGCCCTCGACTGAGCCGATCATCCATGGCGACTGGCTGCGGCCGGGCACGCATCTCGACCTGATCGGAAGCTTCACGCCCGCCATGCGCGAGGCCGACGACGCCTGCTTCGCGCGCGGGCAAATCTATGTCGACACGCGCGACGCGTTGGCCGAGGCGGGCGACCTGACCAGCCCGATCGCGGCGGGAGTCATCGCGGCGGACGATATCCGGGGCTCGCTCGCCGATCTATGCGCCGGCCGCGTCGCGGGTCGGGCGGCGGACGACGACATCACCGTCTTCAAATCGGTCGGCACCGCGCTTGCCGATCTCGCCGCCGCGGCCCTGGTCCAGGCGCGGCGCGGCCCATCGGGAGCTTGCGACCTTGGCTGAACCCCGAACCCTCCATGTCGTCGACCTGCATACCGCGGCCGAGCCCGTGCGGATCGTCGAACGCGGCTATCCGGAGCTTCGCGGCGCGACGATCCTGGAAAAGCGCCGCGACGCGCTCGAGCGGTTCGACGATTTGAGGCGGATGCTGATGCTCGAGCCGCGCGGCCATGCCGGCATGTACGGCGTCATCCCGACCGCGCCGTGCCATCCCGACGCCGACCTTGCGGTGCTGTTCACCCATCAGGAAGGGTACAGCACGATGTGCGGCCACGCGACGATCGCGATCGGCCGCTGGGCGGTCGATACCGGGCGCGTCGCGATGGTCGACGGGCGCGCCAGTTTTGGGCTCGAAGCGCCGTGCGGCGTCGTTCGGGTCGAGGTCGAGGCGGCGGCCGATGGCGGTGCGCCGCTCGTGGCGTTCGAAAGCGTCGACTCCTTTGCCAGTCATCTCGACCTATCGGTCGACGTGTCGGGGTTCGGACCGGTCGGCTTCGATATCGCGTTCGGCGGCGCCTATTACGCGATCCTGCCCGCGTCGCGGATCGGCCTGTCGCTGATGGATACGCCGCTCGCCGACCTTGTCGCGGCAGGCGTGGCGATCACCGATGCAGTGCGCGGGGCGATCGCGATCGAGCATCCGACCGAGCGCGATCTGTCCTTCCTCTACGGCACGATCCTGACCGACGACGTGGTGCTCGGCGATCATGAGGGGCAGCCGAGCTACAATCTCTGCATCTTCGCCGAGGGCCAGATCGACCGCTCGCCGACCGGTAGCGGCGTGACCGCGCGGATCGCGCTGGCCGGTGCGCGGGGCGAGATGGCGGTCGGGCAGCAATGCGAGATCCGCGGCGTGTCGGGCGAAGGCTTTGTCGGCTCGCTCGCGCGGCACGAACAGCGCGATGGCGGTGCCGTCTCGCGCGTCCGTGTCGCCGGGCGATCCTATTACGCCGCGCGCAGCGAATTCATCGCCGAACCTGGCGACCGCTTCGCCAACGGCTTCGAGCTGCCCGCGCGGTTCGGCGATCTTCCACGATAAAAATCAGATCCGGAGAGCGAAATGAAGAGATGGATGGTCGCATTGCTCGCCACATTGGGGGCGGTGACGTGCGCGACTGCCGCCGAGGCCAAGGATCACATCAAGCACGCCAAGCACTCTAGGGCGCAGGTGCTGCCCGCGGCGATGTTCCCGCCGACGGAGTGCGAAGCCTATGTCGCCTATGACCGCGATATGAAGCTGCCCGGCTATATCCTGCCGACCAAGGCGGGGCCCAGGACCTGCATTCCCTTCACCTCGGTCGCGGCGCACAAGCCCAAGGCCTATCGCGGTGATTTCTACGTCACCAACTTCACCGACGAGAAGCTCCGCGAACGCTGGAAGAAGTGCAAGGACGACAAGGAATGCCACAAGCGCGTCTATGAGCAGGTGCTCAAGCGCCATCCGCCGAACAAGGAATATGCGCTCAAGGACGCGCACGGCCGCTATCTGCTCGGCAAGATCGATGAGAAGGGCGGGGACACCGACCTGAGCCAGATCCGCCGGCCGGCTTTCTTCGCGCGCGCGCCGTATAACGAGCCGATCGCGGCGGCCGATCCTGACACGTCTATCGTCGAATTCACCGCGCCGGTCGAAGCGTATGAACGCATCCACATGAAGATGACCGGCGATATCAGGATTCGCGGCTGGTACATTCGCGGCGCCGGGATCGATGACGGCAAGGGCGGCCGCAAGCGCGCGCTGATCATCATGAACGGCGGCGGCGGCGACCGCGTCACCGCGCTCGATGACCCCAAGGATGTCGCCTATACCGTCGATCCCACGACCGGCGTGACCATCCCCGACGACGACTGGCCCAAGGGCGGCACCGGCGTGCAGGGCGAGCGCTTCTGGCGCCAGGCCTGGTATCGCCTGCACCAGGCCGGGTTCGACGTCCTGGCGATGGACCGCCGCGGCGTCGGCATTTCGGGCGGCTATAGCGACACCAACACGCTGCAGCAGGGGCATGATCTGCTCGACATCGTCGCCGCGCTGCGGAGCGGGCAGGGGATGCGCGCGCTTGGCGCCGACGGCAAGCTGACG
>Ga0207647_10004505_pt1 | contig 10322 bp, 10 predicted proteins | sample KBSCornC2_FD_184295 | JGI IMG/M metagenome (GOLD analysis project Ga0207647, IMG submission 184295) | Corn rhizosphere microbial communities from Kellogg Biological Station, Michigan, USA - C2 (SPAdes) (version 2) | ecosystem: Host-associated > Plants > Roots > Rhizosphere ...
GCATAGCGGTTGACGGCGACAGCCCCGCGAGCGGCTTTGCGTATTCGTTCGCGAACCATTTGATGAAGCCGATCTCGTTGAGGCCCGAGGCGAGCGTCAGCAGCGAGGTGAAATAGAAGAACACCTCCCATGCGCTCTTCTCGCTGACGATGTCGGCAAACTCGATCACGCCCGTGACCAGCATCAAGGAGATCACGATGAAGACGACGGTGGTGGCGTTGACGAAATTCGAGCCGAGCAGCGGCACGTGGATGTCCGGGCTGGAGCCGGCGATCCACAGGAACATCGCGAGCACGATCAGCGCCAGCATGATCCACTCGTTGCGCGACATCGGGCCCATCTCCGCGAGCTCCTTTGCCGCCCATTCGGAGATCTCGGGGCTGCGCTTCACTTCGGGCCGGCAGATCACGTAGCTCAGCAGCGGGACGAGGATCATCAGGAGGATGCCGAGCGGCGCAAAGCCGATGAACCACTGGCCCCAGCTTACCTCGACGCCGACGGTCTTCTTGGCGATCGCCAGCGCCGCTGCATTGGGCGCGAGCGCGGTGAAGAACAGTGAGCTGGTGACCGCGGTCGCCGCGAACGCAGTCCACATCACATAGGTGCCGATCCTGCCGGCGGTCGGCCCCGGCTCGGAGCCGTAGATGCGCGGGATGTTGCTGATGATGGGATAGACGATGCCACCGCTGCGCGCGGTGTTGGAGGGCGTTGCCGGCGCGAGCAGAAAGTCCGACATCGCGACCGCATAGCCGAGGCCGAGCGTGTTGCGGCCGAGCTTTTGCACCAGCACCAGCGCGATGCGCCGGCCCAGCTGGCTCTTGCGATAGCCGATCGAGAACACGAAGGCGCCGACGATCAGCCACACCGTGCTCTCGGCAAAGCCCGCCAGCATCCAGCGCAGCGACTTGGTCGGATCGGGATCGATATAGCCACCGACGCCGGCGACCGTGAGCCCGATCAGGCCGACCGCACCGACCGGCATCGATTCCAGGATGAGCCCGGTGATGACGGCCGCGAACACGGCAAAATAGTGCCACTGATTGACGTTGAGCCCTGATGGCACCGGCCACAGATAGATCGCCAGCCACACCACGAGCGGTGCGACCAGCTTCCAGCGAAACCCTTTCGCCTCAGGCGCCTGCGAGCTAGCGGCCATGGGTCCTCCCCCTCGATTGTCGTTGCGTCGTGCCGCCCGTTGGCCGGGCCGCTTTTGTCCCTGCGCGGCGTATACGGACTGTCCGCGGCGCGATCAATGGCTTGACGCGGGTTCTGCCGCCCGCTGCTTGTTTTTCCCTGGTGTCACAAATGCCCGGTGCGCCGATGCTCCGGCTCGCCGCCGCGGACCGGAAACCGAATGGTGGTGCCGATGGTGATCCAGTTGGCGTTTTCGCCGGTGATGTTGCGGCCGTAGATCACGTCGACGGAGAAGATCTCGTTCGGCCGGTAGCGCACGCCGGTCTGGAAGCGCGGCTGCACGACGCTTGCGATCTCGGATGCGCCGGCCTGGCCAAAGGCCTCGATCGTCCATTGCAAGGTGTCGGTAAACTTCCAGTCGAAGCCGATGCCATAGGTCAGGTAGTGGCGATCCACGGTGCGATCCCAGAGCCAGCCGCCGTTGACGTTGATGCGCATGGTTTCGGACAGACGGAAGGTTGCGGGGATGACCGCAAAGGCGGATAGCGCCTCGCCGGTCGCGGCATCGAATGATCCCCCGCCATAGGCCGACAAGCCCCACCGGCCGACGCCGGTCGGGATGAAATTCGTCTTGGCTTTCGGAGCCACCGTGGTGCTCCAGTCGCCATCGCTGCGGGCCCGGATGGTCTGCATGCTCAGCTCGATCGGCCTGAACGGATCGATGACACAGGAGGGATTGGCGACCGCGGAGAAATCCGTGTTGGAAGCAGTCGACATCCAGCTTTCGACCTTGCAGGAGCCGACCTCCGAGATGTCGGCGGCATCCACCGCATAGGCGCCATTCGCGGCGCGCGCATCCTGCGCCGCGAGTGCGACAAGAGCCGCGATTGCGGCGGTTGTTCCAGCTCGTGCAGCCCATCCCATGGCGCGATGTTAGCAGAGTCTTCGCCTCGACAACGCCCGGATTCTGGGACTATCTTCCGTCCATGAGCGACCATCACCACCACGATCACGACCATTCCGAGCTGTCCGAGACCGAGCTGCGCGTGCGCGCACTCGAGACCATTTTGACCGAAAAAGGCTATGTCGAGCCGGCCGCGCTCGATGCCATCATCCAGGCCTACGAGACCAGGATCGGTCCGCACAACGGCGCGCGCGTCGTCGCCAAGGCCTGGACCGATCCGGCCTTCAGGCAGGCGCTGCTCGAGGACGGCAGCAAGGCGATCGGCACGCTCGGCCATGTCAGCCGCGTCGGCGACCATCTCGTCGTGGTCGAGAACACGCCGCAGCGGCACAACATGGTCGTGTGCACGCTGTGCTCCTGCTACCCCTGGGAAATGCTGGGGCTGCCGCCGGTCTGGTACAAGGCCGCGCCCTACCGCTCGCGCGCCGTGAAGGACCCACGCGGCGTGCTCGCCGATTTCGGCGTCGCGCTGCCCAGGGATATCGAAGTTCGCGTTTGGGATTCCACCGCCGAGACGCGCTTTCTGGTGCTGCCGATGCGGCCCGAGGGCACGGAGGGCTGGAGCGAGGAGCAGCTCGCCGAGCTCGTCACGCGCGACTCCATGATCGGCACCGGCTTTCCCAAGACGCCCGGAGCGCCGTCGTGAACGGCGTGCACGACATGGGTGGCATGGACGGGTTCGGCAAGGTCGAGCCCGAACCCAACGAGCCAATGTTTCATGCGGATTGGGAATCGCGTGTCCTCGCCATGGTGCGCGCGATGGGCGCGGCCGGCGCCTTCAACATCGACACCTCGCGCTTCTATCGCGAGACGCTGCCGCCGGATGTGTACCTGTCAAGCTCCTACTACAAGAAATGGTTTCTCGGGCTTGAGGAGATGCTGATCGAGAAGGGCTACCTCACCCGCGAGGAGGTCGCCGCCGGCCACGCGATGCAGCCTGCGAAGGCGCTCAAGCATGGCAAGTTCGATCTCGCCAACGTCGAGCGCGTGATGGTGCGCGGCAAGTTCGCCCGCCCTGCTCCGGCGCCAGCGAAATTCAACATCGGCGATCGCGTGCGGGCGAAGAACATCCATCCGGCGACGCACACGCGGCTGCCGCGCTATGTCCGCGGCCATGTCGGCGTGGTCGAGCTGAACCATGGCTGCCACGTGTTTCCGGACTCGGCGGCGATGGAGTTCGGCGAAAATCCGCAATGGCTCTACACGGTCGTGTTCGAGGGCAGCGATCTCTGGGGCGCGGACGGCGACCCGACCTCGAAGGTCTCGATCGACGCGTTCGAGCCGTATCTGGACCCGGCGTGATGAGCAGCACGCTTGCTGCCGCCGCGACCGCGGCGATCCCGAGCATTCCGCGCGATGACGACGGCCCGGTGTTCCGCGCGCCCTGGGAGGCCCATGCGTTCGCGATGGCCTTGAGCCTGCACGAGCGCGGCGTCTTCACCTGGCCCGAATGGGCCGCAGCCTTGGCCTCCGAGATCAAGCGCGCGCAGGCCGCCGGCGACCCCGATACGGGCGAAACCTACTATTTGCACTGGCTCGCCACGCTGGAAGGATTGGTTGCGCGCAAGGGCGTCGCGTCGTTGGAAACGCTGCACCGCTACCGCGACGCCTGGGACCACGCGGCGGACAGGACACCGCACGGCAAGCCGATTGAGCTGAAGCCGGAGGATTTTGGCTAGCTCGGTAATTGGCACGCTCGTGCCAAGCCCTACGCTGTCATTCCCCGCGAAGGCGGGGAATCCAGTACGCCGCGGCCTCTCGGCTCAAGCACGGTCTCTGGAATACTGGATCGCCCGCCTGCGCGGGCGATGACACTGACCGTGTAGCGTCAGCGTCCCGCCACATACTCCCGCCACCCCTTCGCCCGCAGGCTGCACGCCGGGCACTCGCCGCACCCGTATCCCCACTCATGCTGCGCGCCGCGTTCGCCGAGATAGCAGGTGTGCGACTGCTCGCGGATGAGATCGACGAGGCCGTCGCCGCCGAGGTCGTGCGCGAGCTGCCAGGTCGCGGCCTTGTCGATCCACATCAGCGGCGTATGCAGCTCGAAGGGCCGCGCCATGCCGAGCGAGAGCGCGGCCTGCATGGCGCGGATGGTGTCGTCGCGGCAGTCGGGATAGCCGGAATAATCGGTCTCGCACATGCCGCCGACGATATGGGTGATGCCGCGCCGGTAGGCCAGCGCCGCGGCGAAGGTCAGGAACACCAGATTGCGGCCGGGCACGAACGTGTTGGGCAGGCCGTCGGCGCCCATCGCGATCTCGACGTCGCGGGTCAGCGCCGTATCCGAGATTGCGGCCAAGGTCGGGATCGACAGCGTGTGGCTCTCGCCGAGTTTTGCGGCCCAATCGGCGCGGAGGCCCTTGAGGCCGTCGAACAGCCGGTCGCGGCAAGCGAGTTCAATGGCGTGGCGCTGGCCGTAGTCGAACCCCAGCGTCTCCACACGCGCAAAGCGGCTGAGCGCCCAGGCAAGGCAGGTGGTGGAATCCTGTCCGCCTGAGAACAGCACCAGCGCGGTTTCGGTCGAAAAAGCGTCACTCATGGCCCCGCGCTTTAGCACTGTGTGACCTACCCGCCAATCGGTGGAAATCGGCCTGTTCCGCCTCCTTGCGCTGGGATCGGCGGGCCGCTTTTGGCATAAGGTTTTGGACCCAGGAGAATGGCCCTCAATGACCCCTTCCCGCGACATTTCCCGCCTGATCGAGATCATGGCGGCGCTGCGCACGCCGGTGACCGGCTGCCCCTGGGACCTCGAGCAGGATTTTGCGACCATCGCGCCCTACACGATCGAGGAGGCCTATGAGGTGGTCGAGGCCATCAGCCGCGGCGATCTCGATGATTTGCGCGAAGAGCTCGGCGACCTCCTGCTCCAGGTCGTGTTCCACGCCCAGATGGCGGAGGAAAGGAACGCGTTCGCCTTCGGCGACGTCGTCGAGGCCATCACCCGCAAGATGATCCGGCGTCATCCCCATGTCTTCGCCGACAAGGACGGCAATCTCGCCTCCTCCCACGTCAAGGAAGTCTGGGACCGCATCAAGGCGGAGGAGAAAGCCGAGCGGGCTGCGCGCCGGCCGCCGGAAGCAACACCGTCGCACAAGTCCCTGCTCACGGGCGTGAAGGCCGGCCAGCCGGCGCTGACCCGCGCCATGGAGCTGCAGCGCAAGGCCTCGACCGTCGGCTTCGACTGGAACGACCCGCGCGCGGTGCTGGCAAAAATCCGCGAGGAAGCCGACGAGATTGAAGCGGCTCTCGACCGCAACGACAAGGAGGAGCTTGCGGAAGAGACCGGCGACCTGATGTTCGCACTCGTCAACCTCGCGCGCCATGTCGATGCCGATCCGGAAGCCGCGCTCCGCGCGACGAACGCCAAATTCGAGCGGCGGTTTGCGTTCATCGAACGTGCGCTCGACGCGCAGGGACGGACGCTGGAGCAAGCATCGCTGGCGGAGATGGACGCGCTGTGGAATGCGGCCAAGACCGCCACCTGACACAAGGGGACGACGTGGACATCAGGCAAGACGATCCGACGGCGCCATATGTCGCCGACTTGCTGGCGCATCATCTGGAAGAGCTCCGCAGCGTCATGGGCGAGCACGCGCAGGCGCTGGACGCGAGCGGTCTTTCGGCCGCATCCGTGACGTTCTGGACCGCCTGGCACAATGGTGCGTTGGCCGGCTTCGGCGCCCTCAAGCAACTCGATGACACGCATGGCGAAGTGAAGTCGATGCGCGCCGCGTCCACTGCGCGGCGGACCGGGGTCGGGCGAGCCATTCTGGACCACATCATTGTCGAAGGCCGCAAGCGAGGATATGCGCGTCTCAGCCTGGAGACCGGCACTGCGCCGCTGCACGCCCCCGCGATCTCGCTCTACCGCAGTGTCGGCTTCGTACCCTGCGAGCCGTTCGCCGACTATCAGGCGAGCCCACACAACCAGTTCATGCGCCTCGACCTGTCCAACTGATTACGCCGCGTGATGCGGCACCGCGTCGAACCGGTTCACCACGATATCGCGCTTGGTCTCGTCCACGCGCACCGTCATGTCGAAACGGCCGTCGTGCAGCTCTTTCGTCAGCACCTCGGAATTGCGATGCAGCCAGCTGATGCCGGCGCCGTCGGCGGCGTCGATGGAGAGATCGAGCGTCGTGCGTTTGGCCGCAAGCCGTTCCTCGATCGCGGCGAGCAGTGCGTCGACCCCCTCGCCTGACACGGCCGAGACCAGCATCGCCGGATGATCCTCCGGCCTGCGCGCGGCGATGTTCAAAAGCTCTTCACGCTGCTCGGCGTCGTAACGATCGATCTTGTTCCAGACCTCGATGATGCGGCCGGAATCGTCGGGGTTGATGCCGAGCTGGCGCAGCACGGCGTCGACGTCGCTCTGCTGCGCCTCGGCGTCCTCATGCGAGATGTCGCGGACATGCAGGATGACGTCGGCCTCCAGCACCTCCTCCAGCGTGGCGCGGAAGGCCGCGACGAGCTGCGTCGGCAGATTGGAGATGAAGCCGACGGTGTCGGACAGCATCGCCTTGCCGCCATGCGGCAAAGTGAGCGCGCGCAGGGTCGGATCGAGCGTGGCAAACAGCATGTCGGCCGCCTGCACGTCGGCGCGCGTCAGGCGGTTGAACAGCGTCGACTTGCCGGCATTGGTGTAGCCGACCAAAGCGACGACGCGATACGGCACGCGCTGGCGTCCGGCGCGATGCAGGCGCCGCGTCGCCTGCACCTTCTTCAGCTCGCTCTCGAGCTTGGAGATGCGCTCCTGGATCAGGCGGCGGTCGGCCTCGATCTGCGTCTCGCCGGGACCGCCCATGAAGCCGAAACCGCCGCGCTGGCGTTCCAGATGGGTCCAGGATCGCACGAGGCGAGAACGCTGATAGTTGAGATGCGCAAGCTCGACCTGGAGCGAGCCCTCCTTGGTCTTGGCGCGGCGGCCGAAGATTTCGAGGATCAGGCCGGTGCGGTCGAGCACCTTGGCGTGCAGCTCCTTCTCGAGGTTGCGCTGCTGGATCGGCGCCAGCGCGCAATCCATCACCACGAGTTCGACGTCGAGGCTCTTGGCCAGCGCGGCGATCTCCTCGACCTTGCCCTTGCCGATATAGGTGGCGGGACGGATCTGGCTGATCGGCGCGATGATGGCGTCGGCGATGACGAGATCGATCGCGCGCGCGAGGCCGGCGGCTTCGTCGAGCCGGGCCTCGGCGTCTCGCACGACATGACTTTCCGATTGCGCGTCGGCACCGCCCGCGCGCACACGCAAGTAGGGGCCGACGACAAGCACCCGCCCCGTTTGCTTAGCCCCAGCCGACCGCGGACGGTCGGCATCCCCGTCGAAATTCCGGGGTTCCAATCAGATCACTCTCAAGCCGGCTGATCCTCGCCGCCTTCGAACAGCTGGATCGGAGCGCCCGGCATGATGGTCGAGATCGCATGCTTGTAGACAAGCTGCGAATGTCCATCGCGCCGAAGCAGCAAACAGAAATTGTCGAACCAGGTCACGATGCCCTGGAGCTTCACTCCGTTGACCAGAAAGATCGTCAGTGGCGTCTTGGTTTTGCGAACGTGATTAAGGAAGGTGTCCTGTAGGTTTTGTGCGCGGTCTGCCGCCATTGTTTTTTTCTCGCTTTGAGTTTCTTTTTATTGCGCCGGTTGCGGCCCTCTTGGTGAAATTCGGGGCCTCGTCCGGTTGCCGTTCCTCATGAGATCCCCCTCGGAGGAACAGCGGTTCGATTAGAGGACAGGTCGGGTTATTAGGCAAGCCGCTTCGCGCGGCAGGCCACGCCGTATTGCCCCGAAAAACTACGGAAATCGATGATTTTCCTCGCTTATCCCCGAGGCGCAAACGCAACGTCTCGGCGTCAGCCGACGCCGAGCGCCTTCAGCTTCCGGTGCAGCGCCGAGCGTTCCATGCCAACGAACTCGGCCGTACGAGAAATATTTCCTGAAAAACGGCTGATCTGTGCAATCAAATAGTCGCGCTCGAACACTTCGCGCGCTTCGCGCAGCGGCAGGCCCATGATGTGCTCACCATTGTTGCTGGTCGGCATCGCCGGCACCATGGAGCCCACGTCCTGCGGCAACATGTCGGCGGTGATGATCACTTCCGGTCCGCCTGCGGCCAGAATCATGACTCTCTCAACGTTGTTGCGAAGCTGGCGCACGTTGCCGGGCCAGACATGCGATTGCAGCACCGCCATCGCGTCCTGCCCGATCTGCCGCTTGGGCAGGCCGCTGCCGGCCGAGATCTGCTCCATGAAGTAGTCGATCAGTTCCGGAATATCCTCGCGCCGCTCCGAGAGTGCGGGCACGCGGATCGGCACCACCGAGAGGCGATGATAGAGGTCCTCGCGGAAATGGCCGGCCGCGATCTCCTCTTCCAGGTTGCGCGCCGTCGAGGAGATGATGCGCACGTCGACCTGCACCTTGGCGGTGCCGGCGACGCGCTGGAACGACTGCTCGACCAGCACGCGCAGGATCTTGTTCTGGGTCTCGCGCGGCATGTCCGCGATCTCGTCGATGAAGAGCGTGCCGCCATGCGCTTCCTCGAGCGCACCGGGCTTGCGCGGCTGCTCGCCATTGGACTGCTCGACGCCGAACAGCTCGTGCTCCATCCGCTCGGGCGTGATTGCGGCGGCGTTGATGACGACGAAGGGACCGTCGGCGCGGCCCGAGGCGGTGTGCAGCGTGCGCGCAGTCAGCTCCTTGCCGGCGCCGGCGGGGCCGACGATCAGGATGCGGCTGTTGGCCTTGGCCGCGCGCTCGATGGTCTGGCGCAGCTGGTTCATGCTGGGCGAGCGGCCGACCAGCGAGCTTGCGCTCGGCGCGAGCTGCTTCAGCTCCTTGACCTCGCGCTTGAGCCGCGAGTTCTCCAGCGCCCTGGTGGCGACCAGGATCAGCCGGTCCGCCTTGAACGGCTTCTCGATGAAGTCGTAGGCGCCGCGCTTGATCGCGGCGACCGCGGTCTCGATGTTGCCGTGGCCGGAGATCATCACGACCGGCAGATCGGCATTGTCCTTCTTGACCTGCTCCAGCAGCTGCAAGCCGTCGAGCTTGGAGCCCTGGAGCCAGATGTCGAGGAACACCAGATGCGGCCTGCGGTTGGCGATTTCGGCCAATGCCGAGTCGCTGTCGCGTGCGGTCCGGGTGACGAACCCCTCGTCCTCGAGGATGCCCGCAACGAGATCCCGAATATCGGCCTCATCATCGACAATCAGAATTTCACTTGCCATGGGTCGCGCCTGTCTTGTCAGCTGCCTGTTGAGGCTTCGATCTTCGTTGAATCATTGGTCATTTCAGCCGGCTCTTTGGTTTCGGCAACCGGCCCTTTTGTTTCCGTGTCCTTGATGGATTCCTTGGCGATTTCCGCTTCCTTGATCGTTTGCTCGATCGTGTTCCTGGCGGCCGGCGCCTGCTCGGTCCCCTCGGCCTTCGCGGGCGCGCCGGAGATCGCAAAGCGCATCCGCATCCAGGCACCGCGCTGGCCCGCACGGAAGTCGGAGGCGTCCTTCAACTCGATGCGCCCGCCATGGTCTTCAAGCACGCGGCCGACGATCGCAAGGCCAAGGCCGGTGCCCTTGGCCCGCGTCGTCACATACGGCTCGAGCAGCCGCGAGCGCGCCACCTTGGGCAGACCGATGCCATTGTCGATGACGTCGATCAGCACGTCCTCGCCCTCGCGCGACACCACGACGTCGATGCGGCCCTTGCCGAGCTCTTCCGGCGGCACCTGCTCGATCGCCTCGGTGGCATTCTTGACGATGTTGGTGACCGCCTGCGAGATCAGCCGCCGGTCGAACTGGGCGCGCAGCGGATCTTCCCTGAACTCGGCCTCGATATCGAGCTCGGGATGGGCGACCTTCATCAGGAACACCGCCTGCCGCACGGTGTCGGCGACGTCCTCGCCCTCCATCACCGGTTTCGGCATCCGCGCAAAGCGCGAGAATTCGTCGACCATGCGCCTGATGTCGTCGACCTGACGCACGATGGTGTCGGTGCACTGCTCGAAGATCTGCTTGTCCTTGGCCTCGGTGATGTCCTTGCCGAACTTGCGACGAATGCGCTCGGCCGAGAGCTGGATCGGCGTCAGCGGGTTCTTGATCTCATGGGCGATGCGGCGCGCCACGTCGCCCCAGGCCGAGGTGCGCTGTGCCGACACCAGCTCGGTGATGTCGTCGAGCGTGATGATGTAGCTGTCGTGCGGCTGGTTCTTCTCGGCGCTGACGCGGACCGA
>Ga0207647_10004506_pt1 | contig 10322 bp, 10 predicted proteins | sample KBSCornC2_FD_184295 | JGI IMG/M metagenome (GOLD analysis project Ga0207647, IMG submission 184295) | Corn rhizosphere microbial communities from Kellogg Biological Station, Michigan, USA - C2 (SPAdes) (version 2) | ecosystem: Host-associated > Plants > Roots > Rhizosphere ...
GAGGATGCGGCCACGGGCACGTCGGGCGTGCGTTCGGCCGTGAACCGCAACATCTGGCGGCTGTTCGGCGAGCACGGGATCTCGATCCCGTTCCCGCAGCGCGAAGTGCGCGTGGTCGGCCTGCCCGATGGTCTTGCGGCAACTGGCGTGGTGGCGAAGGGCTTGCCCGTGGCCGGCGTCGGGACGGTGGACGGGCAGGCGTCGGCGGCCTAAGTGGCCTCAGGCGGCCCAGGCGCGGCGCGTCGCCCCGAATCGGGTAAATCTGACCGGCCAGAACGGGATCGCGGGGCTTTCCGGGTCCGGAGATGGACTGTCCGCCTTGCGTCAACACAAGAAAATATTCATTTTTTACAAAGACTTGGAACGGTTGAAGTAAAATTCCGGTCTACACGCGGTATGCTTTCATTTTTATGACGTCGGCCGGCGCCGGCGTCGCTCTCACCACAGGTAACTGCCTTGTTGAATTCCCTGCTCGATTTTCTTTCCCACGGGCTCCTGCGTTTTTCGTGGTGGCAGGTCGCGCTGTTCGCGCTCGCCGTCACGCACGTCACGATCATCGGCGTGACGGTCTACCTGCATCGCTGCCAGGCGCACCGCGCGCTGGAGCTGCATCCGATCGCGAGCCATTTCTTCCGCATGTGGCTGTGGATGACGACCGGCATGCTGACGGGCCAGTGGGCCGCGATCCATCGCAAGCACCACGCGAAGTGTGAAACCGAGGAAGATCCGCACAGCCCGCAGACGCGCGGGATCTGGAAGGTGTTCCTCGAGGGCGCCGAGCTGTATCGCGCGGAAGCGAAGAACGAAGAAACGATGCGCAAGTTCAGCCACGGCACGCCGAACGACTGGATCGAGCGCAATCTGTACTCGAAGTACCCGATCCTCGGCGTGAGCCTGATGATGGTGCTCGACGTCGCGCTGTTCGGCGTGCTCGGCCTGACCGTGTGGGCCGTGCAGATGGTCTGGATTCCGTTCTGGGCCGCCGGTGTCGTGAACGGCTTCGGCCACTTCTGGGGCTACCGCAACTTCAACTCGGCCGATGCGAGCACGAACCTGTTCCCGTGGGGCATCGTGATCGGCGGTGAAGAGCTGCACAACAACCACCACACGTTCGCGACGTCGGCGAAGCTGTCGAACAAGTGGTACGAGTTCGACATCGGCTGGATGTACATCCGCATCATGTCGGCATTCGGTCTCGCGAAGGTGAAGAAGGTCGCACCGACGCCGCGCCTGAACAAGCCGAAGACGGTGCTCGACCAGGAAACGCTGCAGGCCGTGTTGTCGAACCGCTACGAAGTGATGGCGAGCTACGGCAAGGCCGTCAAGCGTGCATACCGCCAGGAGCTCGCGCACCTGAAGGAGCTTGGTGCGAGCGACAAGTACCAGCTGATGCGCAGCGCGCGCAAGTGGTTCCACAAGGACGCCGACGGCCTCGACGAGCCGCAGAAGAAGCTGCTGCCGGAAATCTTCGCGAACAGCCAGAAGCTGCAGACGTACTTCCAGCTGCGCCAGGATCTGGCCGCGATCTGGGATCGCTCGACCGCGTCGCGCGAACAGCTGCTCGCGCAATTGCAGGATTGGTGCCATCGCGCAGAACAAAGCGGCATCAAGGCGCTGCAGGAATTCGCGACACGTCTGCGTCGCTACGCCTGATTCGAAATCGATTAGAATCTAAGGACGTCACAAACCCCGCGTTGGCGGGGTTTTTTCATTTGGGCCGCCGGTTTTTGATGGCCGATCGGCAGGGTGGATTGGTATGAGGCTTGGGGCAGTGGATTCGATGCCCCATGGGACCATGGGTAAGCGCTAAAGCACTAACTCTGGCCGACCGCGAAGCATGGGGCCAGAGTAAGCGCTAAAGCGCTAACTCTGGCCGACAGGAGATATGGAGATGCAATCGACGATCAAACCCGTCGAGTACGACCGGCCCGTCGCAGCAGGGACCGTGTGCGGCGTGGGACAAGCATGGGCCAAGGTGCCCGACGCGCCGTCGCCCGAGGAACGCGCTGCACTGAAGGCGCGCATCAAGGCGCTGCTCGCACGGGAAAAGGCCGTGCTCGTCGCCCACTACTACGTGGATGCCGAGCTGCAGGAGCTGGCCGACGAAACAGGCGGCTGCGTCGCCGATTCGCTCGAAATGGCCCGCTTCGGCCGTGACCACGACGCGCAGACGCTCGTCGTCGCCGGCGTGCGCTTCATGGGCGAAACCGCGAAGATCCTGAGCCCCGGCAAACGCGTGCTGATGCCCGATCTCGATGCGACCTGCTCGCTCGATCTCGGTTGCCCGGCCGACGAGTTCTCCGCGTTCTGCGATGCGCATCCCGATCGCACAGTCGTCGTCTACGCGAACACCAGCGCTGCCGTGAAGGCGCGCGCGGACTGGATGGTCACGTCGTCGATCGGCCTCGAGATCGTCGCCGACCTGCACGCGCGCGGCGAGAAGATCATCTGGGCACCCGATCGCCATCTCGGCAGCTATATCCAGAAGAAAACCGGCGCGGACATGCTGCTGTGGCAGGGTTCGTGCCTCGTCCACGACGAATTCAAGGGCATCGAGCTCGACCTGCTGCGCGCCGAATATCCGGACGCCAAGGTGCTCGTGCACCCCGAGTCGCCGGAAAACGTCGTCGCGCAGGCGGACGTCGTCGGCTCGACGACGCAACTGATCGACGCAGCCGTGAAGCTCGACGCGACGCACTTCATCGTCGCGACCGATCTCGGCATCCTTCACAAGATGCAGCTCGCGGCGCCCGGCAAGACCTTCATCGCCGCGCCGACGGCCGGCAACAGCGCGACCTGCAAGAGCTGCGCGCATTGCCCGTGGATGGCGATGAACGGCCTCGCGAACCTCGCCGACGTGCTCGAGCGCGGTCACAACGAGATCTTCGTCGATCCCGCGATCGGCGTGCGTGCGCGTCTGCCGATCGACCGGATGCTCGATTTCGCAGCGGCGCACAAGAAGCGCGTGCAGGCGAGCGGCGATCTGCAGCGCGACCAGCAACTGTTCGCGAACGTGGGGGCTGCGTAATGAGCGACTCCCGCGCCCACATTCGTTCGCTGTCACCCGAAGCTGGCGTTGCGGCGCTCACGCTCGTCCCAGGCACGGCGCCTTCCGAGGGGAAGGCCGCGGTGCTTGAGAGCGGCGCGCCGGAAGGCGCCGTTGCGACCGCAGTCTCGCCGCTGTTCGACGCCGTCCGCGCACAATACGGCGCGGCATTCGACGAAGCGATCGCGCGTAACGTGGCCGATGCGATCGCCGAAGACGTCGGCACCGGCGACCAGACCGGGCGGCTCGTGCCGGCCGGCGAGCGGCGCCGTGCGCGCATCATCGTGCGCGAGGAAGCGGTGCTGTGCGGCGTGCCATGGTTCGAGGCCGTCATCGCGCGGATCGATCCGTCGATCGTCGTGCAATGGCGCTATCGCGAAGGCGACCGGATGACGCCGGATTCGACCGTCTGCGAGCTCGAAGGGCCGGCGCGCGCGCTGTTGACGGCCGAGCGCAACGGACTGAATTTCCTGCAACTGCTGTCGGGCGTCGCGAGCGCGACGCGTCGTTACGTCGATCGCGTCGAAGGCACGCGCGCGAAGATCCTCGATACGCGCAAGACGCTGCCGGGCCTGCGGCTCGCGCAGAAGTACGCGGTGCGGGTCGGCGGCGGCGAGAACCAGCGTCTCGCGCTGTACGACGGCATCCTGATCAAGGAAAACCACATCGCGGCAGCCGGCGGCGTCGGCGAAGCCCTCGATGCGGCGTTCGCGCTCGATTCGGGCGTGCCGGTGCAGGTCGAAGTCGAGACGCTCGCGCAGCTCGACACGGCGCTCGCGCATGGCGCGCAATCGGTGCTGCTCGACAACTTTACGCTCGACATGATGCGCGAAGCGGTGCGCGTCGCGGCCGGCAAGGCCGTGCTCGAAGTGTCGGGCGGCGTCAATTTCGATACGGTGCGCACGTTCGCGGAAACGGGCGTCGACCGCATCTCGATCGGCGCACTGACGAAGGACGTGCGCGCGACCGACTATTCGATGCGGATCGTCGACTGACCTCGCGGGATGTCGTCTGACGAAAAAGGCCGTTGGCGTGCAAGCGCCAACGGCCTTTTCTGTATGGCGACAGCCCCCGGAAGGGCGTAGCGGTCAGCGGCGCGAGCGCGGCGTGAGCACGCTCGGCAGTGCCTTCGGCAACGTGTGCGGCCAGTCGCGGCTGTAGTGCAGCCCGCGGCTTTCGCGGCGCGAGTAGGCGCTCTTCACGATCAGTGTCGCGACGTCGACGAGATTGCGCAGTTCGAGCAGGTCGCGCGTCACGCGGAAATTCGCGTAGTACTCGTGGATCTCGTCGCGCAACAGCGATAAGCGGTGCTTCGCGCGTTCGAGACGCTTGTCGGTACGCACGATGCCGACGTAGTTCCACATCAGCCTGCGCAGCTCGTCCCAGTTGTGCGCCACGACGACTTCCTCGTCCGCATCCGACACGCGGCTTTCGTCCCATGCGGGCAGCGTGGCCGGCGTTTGGGCGTCGAAGCCGGCCGCCTCGATCGCCTCTGCCGCCGCGCGGCCGATCACGAGGCATTCGAGCAGCGAGTTGCTCGCGAGCCGGTTCGCGCCGTGCAGCCCCGTGTACGACGTTTCGCCGACCGCATACAGGCCCGCGAGATCGGTGCGCCCAGCGAGGTCGGTGACGACGCCGCCGCACGTGTAGTGCGCGGCCGGCACGACCGGAATCGGCTGCCGGGCGATGTCGATGCCGAATTCGAGGCAGCGCGCGTGGATCGTCGGGAAGTGTTCGCGCAGGAACGCTTCCGGCTGATGGCTGATGTCGAGATACACGCAGTCGATCCCGCGCTTCTTGATCTCGAAGTCGATCGCGCGCGCGACGATGTCGCGCGGCGCGAGTTCCGCGCGCGGATCGTGCGCGGGCATGAAGCGCGTGCCGTCCGGCAGCTTCAGCAACCCGCCTTCGCCGCGCACGGCCTCCGAGATCAGGAACGATTTCGCATACGGATGGAACAGGCAGGTCGGGTGGAACTGGATGAATTCCATGTTCGACACGCGGCAGCCCGCGCGCCACGCCATCGCGATGCCGTCGCCGGTCGCGGTGTCGGGGTTCGTCGTGTACAGGTAGACCTTGCCGGCACCACCGGTCGCGAGCACCGTGTGCGGCGCCTCGATCGTGATCGTGCGGTCGTTGTCGACGTCGAGCGCATACAGCCCGTGACAGCGGCGGCCGGGCAGGCCGAGCCGGTCCGACGTGATCAGGTCGATCGCATGGTGGTTTTCGAAGAACGTGATGTTCGGATGCTGGCGCGCGCGGTCGGACAGCGTCGCGAGCACCGCATGGCCGGTCGCGTCGGCCGCATGGATGATCCGGCGGTGGCTGTGGCCGCCTTCGCGCGTCAGATGGAAGCCGAGTTCGGCCGCATCGTCCTTCGTGAACGGCACGCCTTGCGAGATCAGCCATTCGATGGCTTCGCGGCCGTGCTCGACGATGTAGCGCGTCGCGCCTTCGTCGCACAGCCCGCCGCCGGCGACCAGCGTGTCGTCGACGTGGTTCTGGATGCTGTCCGCCGAGTCGAGGACGGCCGCGATGCCGCCTTGCGCGTTATCGCTCGCCCCCTCCATCATCGAACGTTTCGCGATCAGCGCGACACGTCGCGTGCTGGCCAGGTTGAGTGCGACCGACAGCCCTGCCAGGCCGCTGCCGACGATCGCCACGTCGAATTTCATGCTGCATCTCCATCGTTACGCTTTAGATCTTGTGCGTTCCGTCGGCCGTAGCCGCGGAAAGGGGAGAGCATACCGCGTCGGGCCCGCGCGCGTATGCGCAAAACAAAAAGCCCCGCATGTGCGGGGCTTTTTGGTCGCCGTCAGGCTACAGAAACCGGAGATTACTTGATCTTGGTTTCTTTGTATTCCACATGCTTGCGGACGACGGGATCGAACTTCTTGATCGCCATCTTTTCCGGCATGTTGCGCTTGTTCTTCGTGGTCGTGTAGAAGTGACCCGTACCAGCGGTCGACTCGAGCTTGATCTTGTCGCGTGCGCCTTTTGCCATGATTGTGCTCCTTGGGCTTAGGCTTCGCCGCGTGCGCGCAGGTCAGCGAGCACGGAATCGATGCCGTTCTTGTCGATCAGGCGCAGGCCGGCGTTCGAGACGCGCAGGCGCACCCAGCGGTTTTCACTCTCTACCCAGAACCGGCGGTTTTGCAGGTTCGGCAGGAAGCGACGCTTGGTCTTGTTGTTGGCGTGGGAAACGTTGTTGCCGCTCATCGGCGCTTTCCCAGTTACTTGGCATACGCGTGCCATGAGAGCACTCCTAATACGCTAAATTCGGGGTTCGATCGCCGATGAAGGTTCCATCGTACCGCCACGTGATCCATGGCTGCACTCAGAACGCCGAAGCCCTTACAGACAAGGCCCTTCGATGGCTAGAACTGGTTGGAAAAAAGACAGACGATGATTCTAGCAGAAAAAGTTCAGAAAAATCAAACCCAATTTCGCTTCATCGTCGCGGCGCCCCAGGGCGGGTCGCCGGGCCACAGTCTACAGCCAACCGGCACGCGCGAACGAAAATGTATCGGCGGTGCCGACGACCACGTGATCGAGCAGCTTCGCGTCGATGAGCGCGAGCGCCTCGTGAAGCACGCGCGTCAGGCGCCGGTCTTCGGCGCTCGGCTGCACCGCGCCGGACGGGTGGTTGTGCGCGATGATCAGCGCCGCGGCATTCAGCACGAGCGCGCGCCGCACGATCTCGCGCGGATAGACGGCCATCCGCGTGAGCGAGCCGCGGGCGCTTTCTTCCACGTCGATGAGGCCGTGACGGGCATCGAGGTACAGCGTGACGAACACCTCGTGCGGTCGCGTGCCGATCCTGAGCCGCAGATAATCCTCGACCGCGCCCGGCGAATCGATCTGCAGCCGCTCGCGCGCTTTTTCCACCAGCGCGCGCCGCGCGATCTCGGTCACGGCGATCAGCACCGCCGAGCGCGCCGTGCCGATGCCCGGGTGCGTGGCGAACACGTCCGGCTCCGCATCGAGCATGTCGCGCAGCGAGTCGCCGAACCGGGCGAGCAGCGCGCGGGCGCTGGCGAATACATCGCGGCCGCCGCCGCCGGTGCCGAGCAGCAGCGCGATCAGCTCCGCGTCGGTCAGCGCGGCCGGCCCGCGTTCCAGCAACCGCTCGCGCGGCAGATGCGGCTTCCAGTTTCGCGGACGGCGCTTGCGCGGCCGGGCCGGGCCCGTGTGGCGGGCCGGAGCGGCCGGCGCATCGGCGGGGTCGCGACATTCGGTCGCCGGGGCGGCGAGGCAAGGTGACAACATGAGCGAAACTCCATTGGCGGCGGGCGTGGATGCGACGTCGTCGCACTTTCAGCCTTGCGCGCTCAGGTGACTTACAATATTGGCTTTGCGCCGGGCCTTTCGGCCAGTTCGGGCGCCGACGAACACGAGTAATCCATGAGCCTCATCGATCTATCCGAAGTGAAGCCCGGTTCCCATGTCACGCTGCATTACCGGCTTGCACTGGCCGACGGCGCCGACATCGTCAATACCTTCTCCGACAAGCCCGCCACGCTGCTGCTCGGCGCGGGGCAACTGGCGCCCTCGCTGGAACAGATTCTGATCGGGCTCCGGGTCGGCGACCATTCGACTTATCAGCTAACGCCCGAGCAGGGGTTCGGTCCCCGCAATCCCGACATGCTCCAGCGCGTGACGCTGTCGACGCTGCGCGAGAACGGGATGGTCGGCGACGATTTCACGCCGGGCGAGCTGATCGAGTTCAACGCGCCGGACGGCGGCCGCTATGCAGGGGTGCTGAAGGAAGTCAGCGAAACCTCGGCGCTGTTCGACTTCAATCATCCGCTCGCGGGCCAGGCGCTCACGTTCGAAGTGAAAATCATCGGAATCCTGTAATCATGAGTACCACCGATACGCTGTCCGGGCAGACCGTCGCCGCCGATGCCGAAATCCTGCTGGCCCAGCCGCGCGGCTTCTGCGCAGGGGTCGACCGCGCCATCGAGATCGTCGAGCGCGCGATCGCGATGCACGGTGCGCCGATCTACGTCCGTCACGAGATCGTCCACAACAAGTACGTGGTCGAGGATCTGAAGAAGAAAGGCGCGATCTTCGTCGAGGAACTCGAGGAAGTGCCGGCCGGCAACACCGTGATCTTCAGCGCGCACGGCGTGTCGAAGGCCGTGCGCGACGAAGCGGACGTGCGCGGGCTGCGCATTTACGACGCAACCTGCCCGCTCGTCACGAAGGTGCATGTCGAAGTGGCCAAGATGCGCCAGGACGGCGTCGACATCGTGATGATCGGCCACAAGGGCCATCCGGAAGTCGAGGGCACGATGGGGCAGGTCGAGCGCGGCATGCATCTCGTCGAAAGCGTGGAAGACGTCCAGAAGCTCGAGCTCGCCGATCCCGAGCGAATCGCGCTCGTCACGCAGACGACGCTGTCCGTCGACGACGCGGCCGAGATCATCGGCGCGCTGAAGTCGAAGTACCCGAAGATCCGCGAGCCGAAGAAGCAGGACATCTGCTACGCGACGCAGAATCGCCAGGATGCGGTGAAGTTCATGGCGCCGCAGTGCGACGTCGTGATCGTCGTCGGCAGCCCGAACAGCTCGAATTCGAGCCGCCTGCGCGAAGTGGCCGAGAAGCGCGGCGTGGCCGCGTACATGGTCGACGCGCCCGACCAGATCGATCCCGCGTGGGTCGCCGGCAAGCGCCGCATCGGCGTGACGGCCGGCGCATCGGCGCCCGAAGTGCTCGCCCAGGCCGTGATCGCACGGCTGCGCGAGCTCGGCGTGCGCAACGTGCGCGCGCTCGACGGCATCGAGGAAAACGTGTCGTTCCCGCTGCCGCGCGGCCTGAATCTGCCGCCCGCCGTCTGATTGCCGCATCGCACCCGCGGTACTCCAAAAGCGCGCCTCCGGGCGCGCTTTTTTTGCGTCGTGAAAAACGACATCGCAACCATTATTCACATTAATAGTGCAACCCGGTTGCTATCCCCGCGCTTAACCGTCTCTCAAAATTGGTTGCAATGCAGGAAAACCCCATCGAATCAGGAATATTGGCGTCCTGTAAATGGAGTTACAATGCGCCCGTTTTCAAGCCGGAATGGCTTTGAAATCGGGTTTTGGGAAGGCGCGGGAGACCTATTCGATGCATGTGAAGTTGGCTTACGCCAGGTTCGTCGCCGCACCGGTTGCAATGCTTGCCGGTCGCAGCAAAAAGAGCGACGACCGGGCGGGTGGGGAGGCTGCGGCATACGCAGTACCGGCAGGCAGCGACATGCACGCTGCCGAAACCGGTCGTGCGACGCCGGCGGCGTGCCGCATGGCGCAATCGGACGGTGACAAGGATAACGGGGCACGTTTGGCGATCGAGGATTTCAACGCGCAGGGCCCGAAGATCGGCATGCATTCGGCACGGCGGGCAGCATTCGCCGGCAGCGCTGCGGCCAACCGGGCGACGGGCACGTGGGTCGCCCGACAACGAGCAGCCGACCGTGATGCGGCGGCAGCCGGGCGCGTCATCCGACGGACGCCCGGGTTTCGGGGCAACACAGGCAGCGTGCAGATGTCGGTGATCCCCTTTCATTTCGATTCGACGAAACGGCATGTCGCCGCGACCCGCGGCGCGGCGGGCGGCGTGCTTCGTTTCACGAATTCCGATGTAGTCCTGACGAAAGTCGGACGCCACCTTCGCGATGCCCGTTCGGGCGCCGCGCGGGCGGCAGCGGACGGCCGGCTTGCCAGACAGGCGCCGGCGTCCTGCATCGGAGCGCAAATCCCTGGCGGCAATGGCATGTGCGCCGTCAAGGTGGTCGAGCACGCGGGCGACGCGGCGCGGAACCTGATCTGCCCGGACGCGGGGTTCGCCCCGGCCCGGACGGAAAAAGGCGTGGACTTCGGGAAACCGGAGGCCGGCCGTTTCGGCACGCTGCCCTACGACTTCAAGGAGGCCAAGTACACCGTCCTCGATGTCGTGACGATTTAGCGACAGGACCCTCGATGGCACCGGAACAGTGCGGTGCCGTTTTTGTATCCGCTCCGGCGGCAGGTCCGGCCGTACAGGCCGGGCGGCGCGCGCCGGGACGATCCACCCTTACCGGTATCGACTAGTACCCGCAGTGTCGCCGAGAAGGCGCGATTCCTCGCTTACCCGCGGGGCGCAACGTCCTCCGGCAGCATGGGCCAAGGAGCTTTAAATGGATATTTTCGTCCAGCAGGTTCTCAACGGGCTGGTGCTCGGCAGTGTGTACGCCATCATCGCGTTGGGCTACACGATGGTGTACGGCATTCTCGGCATCATCAACTTCGCG
>Ga0207647_10004507_pt1 | contig 10321 bp, 10 predicted proteins | sample KBSCornC2_FD_184295 | JGI IMG/M metagenome (GOLD analysis project Ga0207647, IMG submission 184295) | Corn rhizosphere microbial communities from Kellogg Biological Station, Michigan, USA - C2 (SPAdes) (version 2) | ecosystem: Host-associated > Plants > Roots > Rhizosphere ...
CGTCTCACCGACACCTGGGGCATCGTCGACGTCGACGACCACGTCAACGGCGCGCGGTTCCTGATCGAACGAGAGGAGATCGCAGGTCCTGTGAATATCACCAGTCCGCAGCCGCTGCCGAATCGCGAGTTCATGCGCTTACTGCGGCAAGCTGTTCGCATGCCCATCGGCCTGCCTGCCCCTGCTTTTGGAATCCAACTCAGTTCCCTTCTATTACGAACGGAACCAGTGCTGGTTCTGAAGTCACGATGCAGCGTGCCGACGGTGTTGCAGCACTACGGGTTCACATGGAGCTTTCCAGACTGGCCGGGAGCTGTGCAGGATCTGGTCGTGGGTCATTGAATCATTGAAGAAGTGAAATGATTGAATAACGTTCGAGCGAAGCTCGAAGGTCCCACAGTCCTCTGTGTTGTCATCCCGGAGCGCTCGGGGTCCCCAGCGAACTTGTTCGCTGGGGTGATTAGCGAAGGGCCTGCTTTTCGGTCCAAAGATTTCGGTAGAAAAGCGGATTTCTCCGCTGCCTTTGGTCGCCGCGAAATGACAAACAAAAAGGCGGTTCAAGCTGCGCTCGAACCGCCTCATGCATGAATCACTGGTTCCGATTGCTCTAACCGCCGACTGCCACACGGCGATGGAAGAGCTCGAGCGCCATCCCGTAACCCCAGCGTGCCAGAGCGGGATCATAGCGAGGTCCCTCGTCCCGAAGGAAGGCATGCGCCCCATTCACTTCGTGCCAGGTAAAGTTCAGGTTCAGCTCATCCAGGCGCGCGAGAATCTTTCTCCGGCCTTCGAGTGGAACGTGCGGATCCTGCCGTCCCCAGATCATCAAGAGCTCACCTTTGATCTCGGCCGCACGCGCCAGAGAATCATCTCCGCTCACGCTCAGCGATCCCTTATGAATATCGGTTCCGTAGAAACAGACTGTCGCCAGCACGTCCGGATTCATGGCCGCGCGAAACGCAAGATGACCGCCAATGCAGATGCCCATGACGCCCAGCCGACCGGTACAGTCCGGCCGCTCCTTCAGATGGTCGAGCACCGCACGCGCATCTCCGTCATAGCCCGCCAGCGTCTTTGTCGTCTTTAGTGCATTGCCTCGGTCGCTTCCGGCCTGGTCATAACCCAGCACCGTCCCCGCGGTCTCAAATTCGTGATAGATCTCCGGAATGGCGACGATATATCCATGCCCGGCAATCATGGCCGCGGTACGGCGGATGGGACCTGTCACCTGGAAGATCTCCGTATAGAAGAGAACGCCAGGATACTTGCCCTCGCCTGCCGGACGAAAGATGTGTACCCGCATCGGACCGGTGGGGGTGGAGAGCTCTACGTGCTCGTTTTCCAGAATCGTCATGCACTCCACTATAGAAGAGAAAAGTTCAACTCGATCCGAGGGTGTGTCTCCGCTACACTGATGGTGCAATGGCTGCGAGCATGTATATCGTCGTGGAAGGAGAGGACCCCGGCTACGACATCTTTGTGAATGGACGGGCTCTGGCCCGTCACGAGGATGCCATCGAGAAGCTGGCGCTCCGTCTGAATGTAAAGCCCCTGATCGAGTTCTTCTCCGCCGATGAGAACTCCATGGCGCTGCTGATTGAAGAGGGCGCCGGCAATCCCGAGCTTCTGAGGCGCATGCCTCCAACCCAATGGTATGCACCGGCGGATGGCCTGCTGACCGTGCAGACGCTGCTTGATGACCTGCGTAAGGAACCGCAGCTTCTTGGCTCTGAGACGTCGATCGTGATCGCTGAACTGGAAGAGTACGAGACCGTACTGCTTAAAGCAGCCGTACGCGGTCACCGCTGGCATCTTGCTGTCAGTTGGCGCTGATGCGGCAGATCGCGGCGTTGCTGCTGCTCTGCTTCCTCTGGGGCATGGAGTGGCTGCGTGAGCTTCTTGTACTACCTGCTACGCCATCTACATTACGCGCAGCAATCACCTGTACTCTCGCTGCACTCCTGTATTCCTTCTCCCCTTTAGAACGCAGCAGCAACCGTCGTGGCATCCTCTCTGCGTTGGGGCTTTTTGCATTTCCCTTATTGCTGCAGCAGGCAGCCCATCTCTCCGGCTACACCAGTGCCGCGCTCTGGACTCTTACGCCAGCCCTGATCGTAGTTGTATGTGGAGCGCAATCTACCGGCCTGCGGCAGGAGATGTTAATCGCCGCTCTGGCCGGTGTGGCCGGGACATTACTCATCCTTCCATTCCAATTCCCTGCGTCGCCGTCCGATGGACTTCACTGGCTGATCTTTCTTACAGGAATCGCAAGCGCTGCCGTCGCTTCAGTCATGGCGCCGGCCGCAGCGGGATTCAGAACTACCGGCCTGTTGAGCGCTGCCGTCGTTCTTTGGGTCGCAACCATCGCACGTGGACCAATCTCCCTTTCGCTGCCTGAGCTGCTTTGGATCCTCTGCATCGATCTGCCGGCAATGTTCCTGCTTCTCTGGCTATTGCCGCAGATGACTCCGGAGGCGTTGAGCACACGCTATCTTCTGCCCATAGCCATCACCATCCTGACCAGTTGGATCGCTCTTCATCAACAGATGACGCTCCGCTTTGCCGGCGGAGCTCTTCTGCTGCTGGGGTCTTCCGCAAGCCTCATATTGCTCTCACGACGCATGGCTTAAACAGAAGCGGACTGCCGTAGCAGTCCGCTTCTGTTTTGTTATGCCTTAGGCAGGGCGATTGCCGCCACCCTGCTGTCCGCCACCCTGTCCACCGGGACGGCGTCCACCGCGGCGGCGACGACGGCCACGGCCACCATCGCGCTTCTGCTGTCCCTGTCCTGCACCCTGGACGAAACCTCCGGGCACGTCAGCGCGGTTGAAGTTCTCATCACCGCCGCCTTCACCGCCTTCGCTGCCCTCACCGTCGAAGTCATCGTCACCTTCCTCGTCGTCCTCGTCGAACTCGTCGCCACCCTCAATGGTGATGGTGGGCTCATTCGACGGTTGACGCTCGGGGCGCGGAGCACGCGGTCCACGGTCGCCGCGGTCGCTCTTTCCACCCTCCTGCGCGCTCTTGCCACCTTCTTGCGGAGCAACAGGAGGCAGACCGAGCTTCTCACGCTGTTCACGAAGAACAGCCTTGCGGGAAAGCTTGATGCGGTTGCCTTCGATGCCCAGAACCTTCACCAGGACCTGATCGCCTTCACGCAGCTCGTCCTTCACGTCCTTGACGCGATGCTCCGCTATCTCGGAGACGTGCAGCAGGCCGTCGGTGCCGGGGAAGATCTCGACAAAGGCGCCGAACTCCGCCAGACGGACAACCTTGCCGAGGTAGGTCTTGCCAACTTCGGGCACTGCGGTCAGATCGCTGATCATCTGGATGGCGCGATCCAGCCCATCGGAGTCCGAGGAGGCTACATTGACGCGGCCCGAATCGTCGACATCGATCTTCACGCCCGTGGCATCGATGATGCCGCGGATCACCTTGCCGCCCGGTCCAATCAGATCGCGGATCTTGTCGGTCGGAATCTGCATGGTGTGGATACGCGGAGCGTAAGCCGAAGGCTTCTCGCTCGGAGCAGCAATGACAGCGTCCATCTTATCCAGGAGGAAGAGACGGGCGACGCGCGCCTGCTCCAGGGCCTCACGCATGATCTGCGCGGTGATGCCCATGATCTTGATGTCCATCTGGAGAGCGGTAATACCGTTGCGGGTACCGGCCACCTTGAAGTCCATGTCGCCGTAGTGATCTTCCGCACCGGCGATATCGGTCAGAACGGCGTACTTGTCGCCTTCCTTCACCAGGCCCATCGCAATACCGGCGACAGCGGCCTTCAGCTTGATACCAGCGTGCATCAGCGCGAGCGACGCACCGCAGACCGTTGCCATGGAAGACGAACCATTCGACTCCAGAATGTCCGAAACGACACGCAGCACATAGGGCGACTCAGCCTCAGAGGGTAGAACCGCCTCGATAGCACGCGACGCCAGGGCGCCGTGGCCGATCTCGCGGCGGCCAACGCCGGACATACGGCCCACTTCGCCGACCGAGAACGGCGGGAAGTTGTAGTGCAGCATGAAGGTCTTCTTCTGCTCTCCGGTGTAGGTCTCGAGGCGCTGTGCATCATCACCGGTACCGAGTGTGGCAGTCACAAGGGCCTGTGTCTCACCGCGGGTAAACAGGGCCGAACCGTGGGTACGGGGAAGAACGCCAACTTCGATGTCGATCTGGCGGATCTGATCGAAGGCGCGGCGATCAGGACGAATACGCTCATCGAGCACCTGCTCGCGGAAGGTGTTTTCGCGCAGCAGCTCGTAGTACTTCGAAAGCTTCTTCGGAGCATCGGGCTCATCGGCCGGAAGAGCGGCCTTCAGCTCATCCTTGATCTCCTTGACCTTGGCATAGCTGTCGATCTTCGCGTACTTCTGCGTGTCGAGCGCATCCTTCAGGCGGTCGCCCACCTTAGACTTCAACTCGTTGTAATAGGCCTCGTCCTTCTCGACGGCGGCAACAGCGCGCTTGGTCTTGCCGGCCTTCTCCACCAGTTCGTTGATCGCAGCAACGATCTTCTTGACCTCACTGTGACCGAACTCAATCGCGTCGACAACCTTATCCTCGGCAACTTCCTTGGCTCCGGACTCGACCATCACGATGCCGTCCTTGGTGCCGACGACCATGATGTTGAGGAGGCTCTTCTCCTTCTCCTCATAGGTCGGGTTGACGACAAACTGGTCGTCGATCAGACCGACGCGAACTGCGCCGACCGGACCGGAAAACGGGATGTCCGACAGCGCCAGGGCACAGGATGCAGCATTGATGGCGACGACGTCAGGATCGTTTTCCTTGTCTGCGGAATAAACGAAGCCAACCACCTGCGTCTCATTGCGGAAGCCTTCCGGGAACAGCGGACGGATAGGACGGTCGATCTGGCGTGCGGTGAGGATTTCCTTCTCCGAAGGACGGCCCTCACGCTTGATGAAGCCGCCGGGGATGCGTCCACCGGCATAGGTAAACTCGCGATACTCAACGGTGAGCGGGAAGAAATCAATACCTTCCTTTGGCTCCGGGCTGGCAACAGCCGTGCCGAGGACTACGGTATCGCCGCTGGTCGTCAGCGCAGCGCCAGAGGCCTGCTTCGCGATCCGTCCCGTCTCAAATGTAATTCGCTTGCCACCGGCAAGCTCAACAGTCACTTCCTGTTTCATCTAGTGTTCTCTCTTTCTTTCTCTTCTGTCTTCGTCTCGAAACCTGGTGCCGTGTGTCAGTCAGACACACGGATGCAAAGACATGGCGGACCATTGGCGCTGGCCATGCAATGCAACAAATTTGGGTTGGGGATGCCCTGACAGAGGCGCGCCTGGTTGTTCAGCTACCATCGCGCCTGTCATTACCGCGCGCTCCAGAGTGGCGGAAAAGCATAAACGGCTGCTGAAGCCCGCATAGCGGACCCCGCAGCCGTATATGGAAACTTCGTGCGCGTGGGCATAGTTACTCGTGCCGCGTAAAGCTCAACCGGAAGCAGATGTTGAATCCGCTTACTTACGGATGCCCAGCTTGCCGATCACTTCGCGGTAGCGGTCAGAGTCGTTCTTCTTGAGGTAGTCCAGCAGGCGACGGCGCTTGCTGACCAGCATCAGCAGGCCGCGACGGGAGCCATGGTCCTTCTTATGGGTCTTGAAGTGCTCCGTCAGCTCGCCGATCCGCTCGCTCAGAATCGCAATCTGGACCTCGGGGCTACCAGTATCCGAATCATGCGTGCGGAATTTGGTGATAATTTCTGTCTTCTTGGCAGGTGCTAACACGGGATTACGTTGCTCCTCTACTTCTCTTCTCTTAAATTCACTCGTCTAGTGTCTTCTGTAGGATACCATTCTTGCCTTTGCCGGGCAATTTACCGGGCACTCCTATAAAGCAGGCTTTGACGGCGTCGAACGCGCTTCCATAGCCGCCCTCGTCGCGTAAAACGCCTCTTTCGGGCGAAGATTCCGATCGAAGAGCAGCGGACGCGTCTGATCGTCACGTCCATTTTCATACCGCAACCAGCTCTGGCCGTCATCGACCCCCCAGAACAGGACTGCGGTGACAGCCCGCTCTTCCAGCGCCATCGCCAGAAAACGGCTGTAAATCTGGGCAACCGCTGCATCCTGCCTTCCAGGAGTCCGGTCCGCCTCCCGGTCGCTGACGTCCATCTCACTCAGGAAGATCTGGAGCCCCATCTCACGCACCCGCTCCATAAACCGCTGCAACCCAGGACCATAGCTGTACATCGGCCGGGCTGAAATATGGCACTGAATCCCGACCGCATCGAGAGGCACACGCCTCGCCTTCAGTCGCCGCAGGAGGAGCAGGACGGCACTACGTTTTTGTTCCGCTTCGTAGGTCTCGCTCTCGAGACCATAGTCGTTGTAACTCAGAAGCGCCGCTGGGTCCGCCGCACGCGCTGCCTGAAAGGCCACTTCGAGATAGTCCGGCCCCACCATTCGAAGCCAGAACGAGTTCCGCAGGCCGTCAGGGCGATTGTCCTTTACTTCGATGGCCTCATTCACTACGTCCCAGGAGTGCATTCTTCCCGTATATCGGCCCGCAACTGCCTGAATATGTTCGGTCAATTGCCGGCGGGCCTCCTGCGCGGAATCGATGGCCTCCACCCACGAGGGCAGCGAACGATGCCAGCACAGCGTGTGTCCGCGTAGACGAATCCGGTTCTGCTCCGCAAAGGTAAGCAATGCATCCGCCTGCTCAAACGAATACTGACCGCGTGCGGGCCGCAGTGCGTCCCACTTCATCGCATTTTCGGGAACAATCAGGCTGGCCTGCTCACGCACCACAGCTGCATAGCGGGAGTCCTGTAGCAGCTTGGGATCTATAGCGAACCCTGTCAGAAGACGATGTTCCGCGGCCACGGAACGCAGGGACCACTGGCCGGTGATTTCTCGGGTAGGAGCCTGTTTTGGAGCCGGAGCAGACGTCTTCTTCCCGCAACCGATCAATGGAGCAAGACCTGCACCGGCGGCGGAAAGAAGACCATACCGCAACAGGTCGCGCCGAGGCAGAATCATTCCCCGCCCCGCTTCCCTGCCAGATCGCGAATCTCGCCGGTCCAGCGCAGGAAACGCATCAATTGACCACGCTCCCGCCAGGCAAACCGGAAGAAATCCGAGGCCGTAATCTGCTCGGCCTTCAACCCGGAATAGGTTTCCAGACGCCAGCGCAGGTAAGGAGAGTTCCACGGCCGCAGCCTGTGGCCCTTCGTCGCATTCCAAAGAAACAGCAGCCCACCAAACATTCCGCTGTCAGTATAGGGCGAGGGCGTGCCCTATGTGCCCTACGAAAGAAAGTCGAAGAGATTGGACTTACCCAGAGAGGCAATCACACTCAGCAATGCCTTCTGCTGGGTCTGTGTGTTGCTCAGATCGGTGGCAATCTGGGCCGGATCTGCGCTCAACAACTCCGTCTGCGAAATCGTAATCTCGGACTTACGCTGGCTGGCCGTATCGCTGGCGCTCTGTACGGCAGAGAGCGAGTTTTCAAAGGCTGCGCGCTGCGCCGTCACCGTATTCAAAGCCGCCCCCAGCTTGCCTGTTGCGGTCGTATCCCCGGAGGTCGCACCGGCAATAGCATCGTCCAACGCGCTGAGAGCCTGCGAGAAGATATTCGATCCCGGCACATTCGTGGCGACCTTCTGCCCTGTCGGAGTGGTTACGTACTGGATCGAGCTGTCTCCGGAATAGCTTCCATTCGAGGCAAATGCGGGAGCGTCGGTAGCGCTGCCGGCAAAGAGATATTGCCCCTGGAAAGAGCTGTTCGCCATGGAAAGGACCGTGGACTTGATGTTCTGCAACTGCTGCGCCACTGTCGCCTTCGCGTCGGCATTCAACGTTCCGTTGTTTGCCTGCGTCGACAACGAAATTGCCTGGGTCAGCTGCTGCACCACCGTGCTCAGAGCGCTGTCGGCTGTCTGCATGCGGCCGGTGAGACCGGTCGCGGTCTTGATAAACGTGTCGTTGAGGGAAAGCTCTGACTGCATGCGGGCCGCACTGCTGACTGCGACAGAGTCGTCTGACAACTGATTCACGCGCGATCCGCTCGAAAGCTGCTGCGTCAAACGCTGTTCTGTTGCTGAAATCGCGTTCAGCGAGCCGGTAAAACCAGTGATGAAATTGGGATCGATACGCATATCATGCCGTCCTTAGGAGACCGTCGTGTCCTGTCCGAGGTTGATCGCTTCCGCCATCAGTTTGTCCGCAACCGCGAAGATACGCGCATTGGCTTGATAGGCCCGCTGGTACATCGTCAGATTGGCTGCCTCTTCATCCAGTGACACCCCGGAGACGGCATCGCGCTGTGACTGGATCTGCGTCAGCGTCGCATTCTGAGCCGTATTGTCCGTGGAGGCCGCGCTTGCCTGCGCACCGATCTCAGACAGCATTGCCGCGAGAAAGTCTCCGCCGGTCTCTCCATTGGTGTTCTTTGCGTCCTTCAGCGCAGCTAGGGCGGAGGCGTTGCCACTGCCACCTGAACCTTCTCCAGAAGCCGCCGCGGCTATCCCCGAGGGGCTGGTCATTACGACCTTGATATTTGCCGCAAATCCTGTCGCGCTCGACGGCGACGAAAAGATTGCCCCACCGCTGCTGCCGTTTGCATCCACACCTGCAGCATTCTGAGTATTGACGGCATTCGCTACGCTCGTAGCGAGCTGGTCCAGGGCGGTGCGGGCGGTGGCCAGGGCTCCGTCGCGTACGGCGACCATACCGCCAATCTGTCCACCGGTAAGACCAGAGGTCGAGGAAGTATCCAATGCATACGAAGACGGGCCGCTGACTAGGACTGCACCGTTACTCGCGGTTACGGTTACAGCAGCGTTGTCCGTATTGGGGGTGACGGTAACACCCAGATAATTAGAAAGTTGGGTGATCGCCTGCTGCCGTTGCTCACTGATAGAGCCGTCAGTATCTCTGCCTTCAAGGATCTGCTGGTTGAGGCCGGCGATCGTCTTGCTCAGGCTGTTAATGTTTGTAGCAATGCCGCCGATCTGTGTATTGATCCCGGAGATCTGCTGGTCCAGTTGGCTCGCTGCAGAATTCATCGCCGAAGCGAACGATCCGGCCGCGGATAATACCGCCTGGCGTGTCGCAGTATCCGAAGGATTGGCCTCAAGACTGGCAAACGAGGTCCATAAGCCATCCAGGGCGCTTCCAAGAGCCGTGCTTCCGCTGCTGTTGACCGGAAAGACGTTTTGAAGATCGTTCAGTGCCGACAGCTTGGAGCTGGCCGCCTGTGCCACCTGCGTCTGGTTCGCCAGGCGCTGTTCCACGATGGGATCGCGCTGCTGGGTCACGCTGACGTTGACAGCGGAGACCGATACGGAATCCTGGAAGGAAACTACGCGGCGTGTATAACCAGCGGTGTTCTGGTTAGCCACATTCTGCGCGGTTACATTGAGCGCCTTCTGCGTCGAATCCAACGCCGAGCCGGCTAGCGACATCAATGAAGCCAGGCTTCCGATAGACATGAGTCTCCTATTTGAGCATCGACGAGATCAGCTTGTCAGCTACCGCGGTCGATGGCACGTTATAGCTGCCGTCGGCAATCGCCTTCTGCAGCGCGGCGACTTTCTCCATGCGCGTATCGTCGCCATTGACAGCCTGGGCGAGAGCTCCCGCCGCGGGGCTAAGGGTTGTCTGATCCTGCTGGATGCTCTTGGCTTCTGTTGCGGACGCGGCCTTGGCGCTCCGTGCCACGCCACTCGTCTTTTCAATACCGAGGCCATTTACCAGGCTGCCGAGATTTCCAATGCCACTCGTTTCGTTTGCCATACAACACTCCTTGACGGGCTTATCGGCCTATTGGGGCCAGACTTGAGCTCGTAACAGAATCTTTTTCGCGTTGTTCGACAGCCGCTACCATTCTTGAACCAAATCCCAGGCCACCCCGGCTTGCCATCGCTGTCGCCAGCGCTTCCGTCCCGTAGGACTTCAGGGCATCGCCAAACTGACCCTCTCCGTCTTCCTCGCTCCGCAGCGGCTTCAAAAGCTCGTTCATCAGCATACCTTCAAACTGCTTCGCTGCGTTTTCGAGCTTTTGTTGCCGTATTGCGGTTGCATCGCCCAGGGACGGGCCTACCGAGCTCACCATCATCACAGCACCTCAATCTCTGCTTCTAATGCTCCTGCCGCCTTCATTGCCTGCAGAATCGAGATCACGTCACGAGCTGTAGCCCCGATCGCCTGCAGATCCTTCACCAGTTCTTCCACAGTCGCACCCTGCTTGAGTTCGATTCTGTTGACCGGCTTATCCTTCGCATCCACCTTGGTTTGCTGCACCACCTGCGTTGTTCCCTGCGCGAAGGCGTTTGGCTGGCTGACCTCGA
>Ga0207647_10004510_pt1 | contig 10318 bp, 9 predicted proteins | sample KBSCornC2_FD_184295 | JGI IMG/M metagenome (GOLD analysis project Ga0207647, IMG submission 184295) | Corn rhizosphere microbial communities from Kellogg Biological Station, Michigan, USA - C2 (SPAdes) (version 2) | ecosystem: Host-associated > Plants > Roots > Rhizosphere ...
TCCCCGCGCATAGCAATCGGTTTTTCCAGTCCGGCGCGATCTGGGCGATCTCTGAGGTTATATGGCTTTCTCCCATCTCGGTTTATCTGCCAAAGTTCTCTCGGCTATCGAAACGGCCGGCTACAAAACTCCGACACCAATTCAGGATCAAGCTATCCCGCACGTATTGGCGCGACGGGATGTGCTCGGCATTGCACAGACCGGCACAGGCAAAACCGCGGCCTTCGTGCTGCCGATGCTTACGATGCTCGAACAAGGCCGCGCACGCGCGCGCATGCCGCGTACGCTCATCCTGGAGCCGACGCGTGAACTTGCTGCTCAGGTTGCCGAGCACTTCGAAAAATACGGCAAGAACCACAAGCTCAACGTTGCACTGATCATTGGCGGCGTGTCGTTCGACGATCAAGATGCGAAATTGTTGCGCGGAGTTGACGTGCTGATTGCTACACCCGGCCGGTTACTTGACCATTTCGAGCGGGGCCGGCTGCTCTTGTCGGGATGCGAGCTTCTTATCATCGACGAAGCCGACCGCATGCTCGACATGGGTTTCATTCCCGACATCGAGCGCATCGGAAAGCTGGTGCCGTTCACCCGGCAAACTTTGTTTTTCACCGCGACGATGCCACCGGAAATTCAGCGCATCGCCGACACATTCCTGCACAATCCGGTGCGCGTCGAAGTGACCAAACCCGCCACGACCGCCACGACGATCACCCAGTTGCTGGTCGCGACCGGCCGTGATCCTCATGAAAAACGCGATACGCTACGCCGGTTGATCCGGTCCGTGGAAAGCTTCAAGAACGCGATCATCTTCTGCAACCGGAAGCGCGAAGTCGCCAATCTTCATCGTTCGCTTTTGCGTCACAAATTCAACGCGGTCGCCCTGCACGGCGACATGGATCAGCCCGCACGCACGGCCGCCCTTGACCGGTTTCGCCGCGGCGAAGCGGAATTGCTCATTGCCTCGGACGTTGCGGCGCGCGGCCTCGACATCCCGGAGGTGAGCCACATCTTCAATTTTGACGTGCCACACCACCCCGATGATTACGTCCATCGCATAGGGCGCACCGGCCGGGCCGGGAGAAGCGGCACCGCAATTACGATCGTCGCGCCAATCGACGGCAAGGCCGTCGGCGCTATCGAGCGGCTGATTGGCCAGACAATTCCATGGATGGACAAGCCTGCGCCTTCCGAACCTTCGGCAGAAATTCGCGTCACCGCAGAAGCAGAGCAATTGCCGCAGAATTCGCCGCCGCGCCATCGGCGTGGGCACCAGCCGCCCCGCCCGCCAGCGAAAAAGAGGCAGCCTCAAAGGGTGCGGCCATCTCAGCCGGTCGAGGATGACAGCGGCGGCCACTTACCGGCTTTCCTGCTCCGCCCGGTGTCGGGTAAAGCCTAATAAGGCCATCCCAGCCACAGCGAGAACTCCTGACGCTTTGCAGCGCGCGAGTTCCAAATTTACCGGTCGTTCATTTCCGTCGCATACCGTCCGCGCGAGAGAGACGCCGTGCGCGCTGTCCTCTGCAGGCCAAGCCTGCATTCGGAGGTCTTAGCAATGACCGGGCGTGCCGAAGAGTACGAACGCACAACGGGATTCGCCGAAATCGCCCTTGGGCAGATGAAGGCGTTGCGGCACGCTAACAATCCGCGCAATTACGAGATCTGGTACACCTACGCGACAGGCTATCACCCTGCGCTGAATGCGCAGATCAACGCGATGCTCAAGGCCAAGGGCACAATCACGGAAGCGGATCTCGCCCAGATTTATAACAGCTACCTCTCGCCCTCGCGTCTGACCGAGCGCATCGATGAGGTGGGTAGCCAAGTCAAGTCCGAGATCGATCAGGTCATGTCGATGATCGATGCGGTCGCCGGTACCGCGAGCAGCTATACCGAAAGCCTCGCCGGCGCGAGCCAGCAGCTCGCTCTTTCAAAAGATCGCGAAGGGCTGCGGATCATCGTCGAAAACCTCGTGGCGACGACCAAGGCGATGGAGCGCTCCAACCAGCAGCTGGAAGAGCGGCTGGTTGCGTCGAAGAAGGAAATCAATGATCTTCAGGTAAGTCTCGAGGCCGTCCGCACCGAGAGCCTGACCGATCCGCTCACGCAACTGGCCAATCGAAAATATTTCGACACCATGTTGGAGAAGGCTATCACTGACGCGACCGGGAAAGACGAGCCGTTGTCCCTGATGCTGACCGACGTTGACCATTTCAAGGCGTTCAACGACAGCTTCGGCCATTTGACGGGTGACCAGGTCCTGCGTCTCGTTGCAATGTCGGTGAAGAATAACGTCAAAGGCAAGGATACCGCCGCTCGTTACGGCGGCGAAGAGTTCGCTGTCGTACTGCCAAACACCATTCTGCGCGCGGCGACTACTGTTGCCGATCACATACGCAAGGAAGTGATGTCGAAGGAACTCATGAAGCGCTCGACCGGGGAGCACCTCGGACACGTGACTATCTCGATCGGCGTTGCGACTCTACGCAAAGGCGATACGCCACAGTCGCTGATCGAACGCGCGGATGGCTGCCTCTATGCGGCAAAACGGAACGGCCGAAACCGTGTTGTTTGTGAAACAGACCCCGAGATTGCCGCGCCGAACGCAACCGTGCAGGTTGCCTGACGGCCCTAGTCCGCGGTCTTCGCCGGAGTAAGCTGCACAGATTCCCCGCAACCGCATGCGCTGGTCTGGTTCGGATTGTTGAAGACGAACTGGGCCGACAACTTTTCGGTCTTGTAATCCATCTCAGTGCCGAGAAGGAACAAAATGGCCTTCGGGTCGATCAGGATCTTGACGCCCTTGTCCTCGACGACCTCGTCGGTCGGACCCACGGCGTCGGCATACTCCATCGTATATTCCATTCCCGCGCAGCCGCCGTTTTTCACACCGACCCGGACACCAGCCATGGGCTTGCCCGCCTGCGCTATCACTGACTTAATGCGCAACGCTGCGGCCTCAGTCAGCCGCATCACCTGGGGTCTGGGTCGTGGCGTAGTCATTACGTCCTCATCGAATCTTATGTAGGCGAGCGATTACAGATTACCACATATTGAGCACAAGCCGGGCTTCGTCCGACATCCGGCTGGGGTCCCACGGAGGATCCCAAACGACCTCCACCTTGGTCTCCTTCACACCGGGAACGCTCGACACAGCATTCTCGACCATGATCGGCAGGTCCTGCGCCGCCGGACAGTTCGGCGACGTGAGCGACATGTCGACTTTTACGCCACGGTCGTCGCCGATATCGATCTTGTAAATCAACCCCAACTCATAGATGTCGGCGGGGATTTCAGGATCGTAAACGGTTTTCAACGCCGCAACGATGTCATCGGTCAGCTTGTTAAGCTCGTCCGGCGGAAGCGCCGGAGAGCCGGTGACCGCCGCGTTCTCCGGCGGTTTTTCCGCAGCTGGCTTATTTTGGGTCGTATCGTCGGTCATGCGAAGAATTCCTGAGCCTTTACAAGCGAAGCGGCGAGAGTATCGACTTCATCCTTGGTATTGTACATCGCGAATGAGGCTCGGCACGTCGCGGTCAATCCGTAGCGTGCGAGCAGAGGCATCACGCAATGCGTGCCGGCGCGAATCGCCACACCACCCCGGTCTATGATTGTTGCAACGTCGTGAGGGTGGGCACCCTTCATTTCAAACGACACGATCGGGCCTTTGTCAGGCGCCTTGCCGATAATCCGCAATGAATTGATCTTGCCGAGCTGCTCGTGGGCGTATTTGACCAACCCATCTTCATGCGCGCGGATGCGGGGCTTGCCGACCGCGTTGACGTAGTCAAGCGCCGCGCCGAACCCGATCGCCTGCACGATCGCAGGCGTTCCCGCCTCGAATTTGTGCGGAGGCTCGCCGTAAGTGATGCGATCCTCAAACACCTCATGAATCATTTCGCCGCCGCCATTGAACGGCGGCATCGCCGAAAGATGCTCGTACTTACCATAAAGCGCGCCGATGCCGGTCGGCCCGTAAACCTTATGTCCAGTAAAGACATAGAAATCGCAGTCAATGTCGCGAACATCGACGTCGAGGTGGACCGCTGCCTGCGCGCCATCGACCAGCACCGGAATGCCACGCGCATGCGCAATGCGCACGACCTCCTTCACGGGGACAACGGTGCCGAGCGCATTCGACATGTGCGTGATCGCCACCATCTTCGTACGGGGCGTCAGCAGCTTCTCGAATTCATCCAGCAGGAAATTCCCGTCCTCGTCGATTGGCGCCCATTTGATGACCGCGCCCTGCCTTTCGCGCAGGAAGTGCCAGGGAACGATATTCGAGTGGTGCTCCATGATCGAAAGGACGATTTCATCGCCCGCTTTGATGCGCTCGCGCGCAAAAGTATAGGCGACGAGATTGATCGCTTCCGTGGCGTTTCGCGTGAAGATGATCTCTTCCTTGCGTCCGGCATTGAGGAAGGCGCGCACCGTTTCACGCGCACCCTCGTACGCCTCGGTTGCCTCATTGGCGAGATAATGCAGACCGCGGTGCACATTCGCGTATTGCTCGGTATAAGCCTTCTGCAGCCGGTCGAGCACCTGCTTCGGCTTCTGCGCTGATGCGGCGTTGTCGAGGTAGACCAGCGGCTTGCCATAGACCTTGAGCGCCAGCGCGGGAAAATCCTTGCGGATCTGGGCGACGTCGTAGGAGCCGTTGCTGACCGCCGGATGCATGGTCAGCCTCGCGTTCCGAGCCATTTGAGCGCGGCAAACTTCAGCGCGTCGCGAATACCCTCATGCGCGATCTGTTCGATGGTCTCGTCGATGAAGGCTTCGATCAGTAGCGCTTCGGATTCCTTCTCGGAAATGCCGCGCGACATCAGATAAAACTTCAATCCAGGATCGAGCGCGCCGGCAGTGGCGCCGTGGCCGCAGACCACGTCGTCAGCGAAGATTTCCAGCTCCGGCTTGTTGTCGGCCTCGGCATCCTCCGACAGCAGCAGCGCGCGCGTCATCATCTTGGCGTCGGTCTTCTGTGCGTGCGGCTCGACCACGATCTTGCCCTGGAACACGCCACGGCTTTGGCCATCCAGCACGGTCTTGAATTGCTCGCGGCTTTCGCAATTTGCGGCGGCGTGCTCGATTACAAGCGTATTGTCGATGTGTTGACGGTTTTTAAGCAGACTGACGCCACCGATTGCGCCCTTGGTACCCTCGCCGGCAAAGCGTACGAAGGTCTGGTTGCGCACCACGGCCCCGCCACTGGTGAACACGAAATCTCTGTAGGCCGCCTTGGCGCCGACCGTGGCGCCAAGCGTCGAAACCCGCAGCGCGGCGCTGCCGTCATAGCCGATCTTGATGTGATCGACCTGCGCATTGTCGCCGATCACCAGTTCGAGGGCCGAATTGACTTGATAGTCGATGCCATCCGGGCCGGAGAAGCTCTCGATCAATGTCAGATGCGCGCCCGGCTCGACCACCACCACCGAGCGCGGATACATCGCGGCGGCGGCCTTGCCGGAAAACACATGCGCGATATGGATCGGCTTTGCAGGCGTCGCGTTTTTCTTGATACGCAAACCGACGCCGCCCGTCATGAACATGGTATTGAGACCGAAGGCGGCATCGTCTTTGCCGGGGCCCTGCCCCAACCGGTAGTCCGGAGATCCGCCAGCAAATGCAAACAATTCGAGTACCGTGACGCCTGGATCGGATTGGTTTTTGTCGCTCCACTCCGGCGCATAGCGGCCGTTGACGATCGCGATCAGGGACGGCTCAACGCCGGAAAGAACCGACGTGATATCGACGATAGCTTCCGGGCGCCGGTCGGCCGGACCCGCGAGCGGCTTGGCCTCGCGCATCAGCGCCCGCAAGTCAGTGTATTTCCACTCCTCGACCCGCCGATGCGGCAGCCCGCCTGCATCGAAGCGCTTGAAAGCATCTTCGCGCAGGGCGGCGACCACGCCATCGCCCGGCAACGTGCCGCGCGCGGCCGCATAGGCCTGCACAAGCCTTTGCTCGGCCGAGGTCTTGATGGCGCGAACTTCCGCGTTCATGGGCTCACGCCGCCTCATCGGCATATTGCGCATAGCCCTTGGCTTCGAGTTCGAGCGCGAGCTCCTTGCCGCCGGACTTCACCACCCTACCCTTGGCCAGAACGTGCACTACGTCGGGCACGATGAAGTTGAGCAGCCGTTGATAGTGCGTGATAACGATCATCGAGCGCTTGGGCGAGCGCAGGCGATTGACGCCCTCGGCCACGATTTTGAGCGCGTCGATGTCGAGGCCGGAATCGGTCTCGTCGAGCACTGCAAGCCGCGGCTGGAGGATCGCCATCTGCAAAATTTCGTTGCGTTTTTTCTCGCCGCCGGAGAAGCCGACATTAACCGCGCGGCGCAGCATCTCCTGGTCGATACCGAGATGTTTGGACGTCTCGCGCACCAATTTCATGAACTCAGGCGTGGAAAGCTCGGCCTCGCCGCGGGTCTTACGCTGAGCGTTGAGCGCGGTGCGCAGGAAGGTCATAGTGGCGACGCCGGGTACTTCGACCGGGTACTGGAACGCCAGGAACAGGCCCTTGGCGGCGCGCTCGTCCGGCGCCATCGCCAGAATGCTCTTGCCGTCGAGCAACACATCGCCCTCGGTGACCTTGTAGTTGTCCTTGCCGGCCAGCACATAGGCAAGCGTCGACTTGCCGGAACCGTTCGGGCCCATGATGGCGGCAACCTGGCCCTTCTCGACCGACAGCGTCAGGCCGTTGAGGATTTTCTTGTCCTCGACCTCGACATGCAGATTTTTGACCTCAAGCAACATTGGTTAACCCACGCTTCCTTCCAGAGAGATCGAGATCAGCTTCTGCGCTTCCACCGCGAATTCCATCGGCAGTTGCTGCAGCACGTCCTTGACGAAACCGTTGACAACCAGGGCGGTCGCTTCCTCTGCCGACATGCCGCGCTGGCGGCAATAGAACAGCATGTCCTCGGAGATTTTCGAGGTTGAGGCTTCGTGTTCGAACACGGCGGAGGCATTCTTCGCCTCGATATATGGCACGGTATGCGCGCCGCACTGATCGCCGATCAGCAGCGAGTCGCAATTGGTGAAGTTGCGCGCATTCGCCGCCTTGCGGTGTGCGGTCACCAGACCGCGATAGGTGTTGTTGGATTTTCCCGCCGCGATTCCCTTGGAGATGATGCGGCTGGTGGTGTTCTTGCCGAGATGCAGCATCTTGGTGCCGCTGTCGACCTGCTGACGGCCGTTCGAGATCGCAATCGAATAGAACTCGCCGCGTGAGTTGTCGCCGCGCAGGATGCAACTTGGATATTTCCAGGTGATCGCCGAGCCAGTTTCGACTTGGGTCCAGGAAATCTTCGAGCGCGCGCCACGGCAGTCGCCGCGCTTGGTGACAAAATTGAAGATGCCGCCTTTGCCGTCGGCGTCGCCCGGATACCAGTTCTGCACCGTCGAATACTTGATCTCGGCATCGTCATGCGCGACCAGCTCGACCACAGCAGCGTGCAGTTGGTTCTCGTCGCGCATCGGCGCGGTGCAGCCTTCGAGGTAACTGACGTATGCGCCCTTGTCGGCGATGATGAGCGTACGCTCGAACTGACCGGTGTTTGCCTCGTTGATGCGGAAATAGGTCGACAGCTCCATCGGGCAGCGCACACCCGGCGGCACGTAGACGAACGAGCCATCAGAGAACACCGCTGAATTCAATGTCGCGAAGAAATTGTCCGAGGTCGGAACGACCGAGCCAAGATATTTCTTCACCAGTTCGGGATGCTCGCGGACAGCCTCCGACATCGGCATGAAGATCACGCCGGCCTTCTTCAGCTCTTCCTTGAAGGTCGTCGCAACCGAAACGGAATCAAACACGGCGTCCACCGCCACGCGCCGCTCGCCCTCTGAGCGCACGACACCAGCGAGGATCTCCTGTTCGCGCAGCGGTATGCCGAGTTTTTCGTAGGTCTTGAGAATTTCCGGATCGACTTCATCGAGCGAAGCCAACGCCTTTTTCTTTGGTGCCGAATAGTAATAGGCGTTTTGATAATCGATCTTGGGATAGTCGACACGTGCCCAGGTCGGCTCCCGCATGGTCTGCCAACGCTTATAGGCCTCCAGCCGCCAGTCCAGCATCCATTGCGGCTCGCTCTTCTTGGCCGAAATGAAACGGACGGTGTCTTCCGACAGGCCCTTGGGGGCCTTCTCGGATTCGATATCGGTGACGAACCCGTATTTATATTGGTCAACGTCGATACGGCGGACCTGTTCGACGGTCTCTTGTACGGCCGGCATTCTTCCCTCCGCTCACGGTTGCAAGGACCGCGGGTTGGATTTGTCGGTTATGGTCGGTTCGCTTTGTGCGTCGCGATCGATCCCGGTTGGCGCCGCCTCAGGCGGCATTCGCTTGCCTGTTAAATAATGACGAAACCACCTTATTCCAAGTAGTTAGCAAGGCATCGATTTCGGCTTCGGTGGTGCTCCAGCCGAGGCTGATGCGTACGGCCCCGCGCGCTAGTGCGGGTTCCACGCCCATCGCCGCCAGAACATGGGAGGCCTGCACTTTGCCCGAAGAGCAGGCGGAACCTGAGGAAACCGCTACGCCGTTGAGGTCGAAGGCGATTATCGCGGTTTCCGCCTTCAGTCCCGGAACCGTAAACAGGCTCGTATTGGCCAGCCGCGCGACGTTTTCGCCAAAGATCACCACCTGCGGCGTCGACGACTTGAGACCCGCTTCGAAACGATCGCGGAGCGCTGCGAGCCGCCGCAGATCCGGCTCCCAAGCCGCTATGGCAGCAGCGCCAAATCCCGCAATGGCCGCCACGTTTTCCGTTCCCGGCCGTAGTCCACGCTCCTGTCCACCGCCCCTCATCAGCGGCTCGCCGACATGGACGTCGCCACGCCGGATGAGCGCGCCGGCTCCCTGTGGACCGCCAAGCTTGTGCGAGGAGATCGACATCAAGTCTGCGCCAAGCGCGCCAATGTCGCACGCAATTCGACCAGGGCCCTGTACCGCATCAACGTGAAGAACCCCGCCTGCCGCATGCACGATGTCGGCAACCTCTGCGATCGGCTGGACTACCCCGGTTTCGTTGTTGGCAAGCATCACCGAAACCAGCGGCCGCTCGGATCGCGACAGCGCCAGGCGAAGCATATCCAGATCGACGACCCCGCCGTGCGTCACCGGAAGTACTTCGACTTGTCCGGCGCCGAAGCGCCCGCCGCTCAGCACCGACGGATGTTCAATCGCGGAAAAAAACAACCGGTCGCGTGGTTCACGACGTCCGCCGATCTCGATAGCCGGTGTCAGAGCCAAGGCATTTGCTTCGCTTGCGCCGCTGGTGAAGGTGACATGTCTGGTCTCGGCACCGACCAGCCTCGCGACGTCGTCACGCGCCTGCTCGACAAGGCGGCGGGCTGCACGGCCTTCGGCGTGGACCGACGACGCATTGCCAGTCAGGGCAAGTGCGGCGCACACAGCCTCTCGCGCCTCCTCCCGAAGGGGGGCGGTCGCGTTCCAGTCAAAATACGCACGATCAGCCATAATTTTTGGCCTGTATTCGCCTACCGTTTTCTGGTCCTAGACCTGCAAAAAGCTTGCTTTTTGCCCTGCAGGTCGTGGTAGAAGCCCGAAATCACCCGGCCCTTATAGCGTGTGTAACAGCTGGGGACAGCGGAAATCATATAATTAGAATAATTCTAAACTACTTGTACCGGTTCGTTAAGGTCCCTCCGGAGCGCAACAAAATCCTATCGCCGCACCCGGCGAATACGTCCGAGGTTTGAGAGCAATGCCTGAGATTATCTTTGCCGGCCCCGCCGGACGCATCGAGGGGCGCTACCACCCCGCGCGACAAAAGAACGCGCCGATCGCAATCATCCTCCATCCCCACCCGCAGTTCGGCGGGACGATGAATCATCCAATCATCTATCAGCTCTACTACGCCTTCGTGCACCGCGGCTTCTCAGCATTGCGGTTCAATTTTCGCGGCGTCGGTCGCAGCCAAGGCTCATTCGATCACGGACAGGGCGAACTGTCGGATGCCGCAGCCGCGCTCGACTGGGCGCAGACCATCAATCCGGAGGCCAAGAGCTGCTGGATCGCAGGCTTTTCGTTCGGCGCCTGGATTGGAATGCAGCTTTTGATGCGCCGTCCGGAAATTGAGGGCTTTATCTCGATTTGCCCGCCGGCCAACCTTTATGATTTTTCGTTCCTTGCTCCCTGCCCCTCGTCGGGCCTCATCATTCATGGGGACAAGGACGCCGTCGTCCCTCACAAAGACGTGACGACGCTGGTCGACAAGCTCAAGACCCAAAAGGGAATAGTGATCGAGCAAAAGGTTGTGCAAGGCGCCAATCATTTCTTTGACGG
>Ga0207647_10004512_pt1 | contig 10313 bp, 5 predicted proteins | sample KBSCornC2_FD_184295 | JGI IMG/M metagenome (GOLD analysis project Ga0207647, IMG submission 184295) | Corn rhizosphere microbial communities from Kellogg Biological Station, Michigan, USA - C2 (SPAdes) (version 2) | ecosystem: Host-associated > Plants > Roots > Rhizosphere ...
GTATCGGATCGCCGCAGAAGCAGGCATCGACCGCCATGCAATGTTCGGCGGCATCCCACGCAGGCGGAAATCCCTCCGATACGACCAGATGAAGCTTGTCTTCGCTGGGATTGAGTACGCGCAAGCTGCCGCCTTCGGCATCGAACTGGCCCATGACCCGTTGCAGGAATCCACGGCACATCGTCTCCACGTCATGGGGCTGGCTCAGAAACGTGGTCATGTCGTAGAGGGCGGTCAATGCGCGATGGCGCGATGCCAGCTCTGCGGTTTTTTCCTCGACCCGGCGTTCGAGGTCGCAATAGAGTTCCTGCAGTTCGCCCGCCATGCGATTGAAGCCACGCGCGAGCTGGCCGAACTCGTCGCGCGTCTCCACCGAAAGCCGCACGGAAAAGTCGCGACCGGCCATGCGGTGCAGGCCTTCCTGCAGGTTTCGCACCGGATGGATGATCCACAGATAGAGCAGATGGATCATGGCCGACGTGCCGACGCACGCGAGCAGCGCGAGCAAGATCTGCGACAGGCGCAGCAGGGCGGTCTTCCGGGTGTTGTCCTGCTCGATCATCCGTACCAGCGTGTCGGCCTCGCCGACGAAGCCCGGCAATATCACGAGGTAGCTGACAGGTTCTTCGGGGCCGCGCCGCGCGTCAGCCATGAGAGTGGGCCTGACGGTGTCGTGCCATTGGCTCGCCACGCGTTCGAACTGCGCCCGTATGGACGGCTCATTGGGGAGAAACAACGGTCGAGCCGGATTGCCCGCACGCAGGCGCGTCAGCGTGTCTTCAAATTGCGCCATTTGTTCTTGCAGGCCGTCGAGCCGGCCGGCGCGGGCGGCCGCCAACTCGATGGCCATGCGGTTGGCGCGCATGCGCAGGCTGCCTGCGTCGTTGATCGCGGCGCCCGCACCCTCGAGTTTCCAGGACAGCAGGAGCGTGCTGAAGATCATGCCAAGCACCAGCGCCAACGCCGCCAGCGAGACGGCAATGATGCGTGTGGATAGCCGCTCGCGTGGCGCCGGAGATTCGGCTGCCGTGTTGGCGAGATCGGCCGGCTCGGCCATGGCGTCGCAAGAAGTATCGGTCACGGCATTACATCCACGGCAGCCAATGTCGCCCGTGGCCATCGGTGATGGCGGCGGATCCCGGGTGCGACGGAACATTTGGGATGTCCTGCTGGCTTCGGCGTGTACGTTCGGCCCCTCGGTCGTGGCTATGCGGGATATCCGCGACGCCGGGGTTTCATCTGAACGTGGCCGGGCAGGGAGCCGCCGGCTTTCACCGAATGTGCGGGCGGTAGCATCCCAAGGAGGACATCCTGCTCCCCGTACCTTCCGGGCGAGGTTACGTGAGCTTATCCATCGTATGAATGCGGCACGGCGTCACTGCATCGGTGAAGCCGTACGCAGGTATCCGCGGCGGGTGCCTGGGCAAGCCCGCCGTGGTGACGGCCGCCGTGATAATCAGCGTGAACGCACCAGTTGCCATGCGCGGCCCAGGTAGGTCACCGACGCCAAGCCGCTCCAGACATGCACCAGCCGCGTGAAGGGAAAGATCATGAACAAGCTAATGCCCATGAACAGGTGGGCCCTGTAGACCAAGGGAACGTCGGCGATGAAGCTGGAGGCATCGCCACGGAAGGTCGTCAGGTGCTGGGCCCAGGTCATCAGTTGCACCATGACGCGGCCATCGAGGTGTCCCGCGGAGGCCGCGATGGTCGACAGGCCAAGCAGCAGTGTCAGCAGCAACCACGCAAGCAGGAGCTTGTCTCCCCACGTCGTCACCGCCGCCAGGCGTGCCTGCGCAAGGCGCCGCTGAAGCAGGATCAGCAAGCCAACCAGGCAAAGCGTTCCCATGACGCCGCCTGCCGCCATGGCCACCTGTTGCTTGAACCCATGCGACACGCCAAGCATGTCCCAGACGGCCACGGGCATCAGTAGGCCGATCAGGTGGCCGAGGAACAAGCCGAGGACGCCGACGTGGAACAGGATGCTGCCGGTTCGGAGTTTTCCGCGATAAAGCAACTGCGAGCTGTCGCTCTTCCACGTGTATTGCTCACGCTCGAAGCGAAACAGGCTACCCAGAACGAACACCGTCGCAGCGACGTACGGATAGATGCCGAACAGGAACAGATGCGGGAGTGACATGGCGGGTGCCTCACGACGGCGAAGGAGTGGAGCGGGGATGCGGGTGGAGGGGACCTGGCTGGCACGCGGCGGGCCCCAGCAGTGGTTCCACGCCGTCCACGCCGGGACCGAACCGCTCCATGGCTTCGTCCATGTCCCGCACCGGAGGCTCGGGCTGCTGCCGCGGCTGGATGGGAGTCAGCGTCCGCAGTAGGGAGAACACCGCAGCGTAGGGATTCCCTTCGCGAGCCAGCCGATCGCCAATGGCAGCGAGAATGTGTATGGCCTCACCCAGCCAGTGCCCGGCATCGCCCCCCTGGGCGGCCAGCACGCCGAGGAACTCGAGGAAGACCGGCACGTGATCCGGCAGTTCGTGTGTCCTGGGAATCCAGCCGTGGCGGCGATACTCGTTGAGCAGGTCGACCATGGCCTGGCCGCGATCCCGGCCTTCGCCATGGATGTGCTCGAAGAGATACAACGCACATCCCGGATGCCGGTCGAATGTCGCGACGTAGCGTTCCTGCAGATCGATCAGCTCATCATCGTGCAGGCGGACTAGCAAGGGCGCCAGTGTTTCACGCACGCGGGGCAGGTCGGCCAAGTAGGTCTCGATGTCCGGAAGCCCGGCGATCAGCCGTGGCTCCGGATAATCGAGCAGGGCAGACATCAGGTGGTAGATGCGCCCGTCCTGCGGCGGCGCGATCGTAGGGTTGGCGGTGTTCATGTGGAAGTCTCCGACTTCTTCGCGGACGGGGACCGGCCAGCGCCCCGTGAGCCGCCACGCAAGCGTTGGCCGAACAGGGACCCGGGGGATGTGCCTCCCGAGCAGCCGTTGCCGAAGGTGAATCCGCAGCTTCCCTTTTCGTTGAAGCTGTCTTCGACGGTTTCCTTGTGGGAAGAGGGCACGACGAAGCGATCCTCGTAGTTGGCGATGGCCATGATCCGGTACATATCCTCGACCTGCGGTGCGGTCAGGCCGACCTGGGCCAGCACCGCTTCGTCGCACATGCCATGGACCGTTTGCGCACGCTTGTAAGCACGCATCGCCAGCATGCGTTCAAGCGCCTGGACGATGGGTTCCTCGTGCCCCGCCGTCAGCAGGTTGGCGAGGTAGCGCAGTGGAATGCGCAGGCTGGCCACATCGGGAAGAATGCCGTTCATGCCCATGTGGCCGGCCTTGGCGGCCGTCTGGATGGGCGACAACGGCGGGACGTACCACACCATCGGCAGCGTGCGGTATTCCGGATGCAGGGGAAAGGCGACCTTCCATTCGCAGGCCATGCGATAGACCGGCGAGCGCTTGGCGGCGTCGATCCAGCTTTGGGAAATGCCCTGCCGCAAGGCTTCGGCCTGCACTTCGGGCGCATGCGGGTCGAGGAACACGTCCAGCTGGGCCCGGTACAGGTCGCGCTCGTCGCCGGTTGCCGCGGCCTCGGCGATGCGATCGGCGTCGTACAGCATGACGCCGAGGTAGCGTATGCGGCCCACGCATGTCTCGGAACAGACGGTAGGCTGGCCGGCCTCGATGCGTGGGAAGCAGAACGTGCATTTCTCCGCCTTGCCGCTTTTCCAGTTGTAGTAGATCTTTTTGTAGGGACAGCCGCTGATGCACATGCGCCAGCCCCTGCACTTGTCCTGGTCGACCAGCACGATGCCGTCGTCTTCGCGCTTGTAGACGGAGCCCGAGGGGCAGGACGCCACGCAGGTTGGGTTGAGGCAGTGCTCGCACAGTCGCGGCAGGTACATCATGAAGGTGTTTTCGAAGGTGGCGTACATCTCCTTCTGCACGTCTTCGAACAAGGGATCGCGGCTTCGCGATTCGAACTCGCCGCCGAGATCGTCCTCCCAGTTGGGCCCCCATTCGATCTTGTCCATCTTCTTGCCGGTGATGGCTGATACAGGGCGCGCCGTCGGGGGCGTCTGCGACAGGGGCGCGTTCTGCAGGCGCTCGTAGTCGTAGGTAAACGGCTCGTAGTAGTCGTCTATCTGAGGAAGGTGAGGGTTGGCGAACAGGTTGCCGAGTATCCGCAGCTTGCCTCCCTGGCGAGGGCGTAGCTTGCCGTTGGCGTCGCGGGTCCAGCCGCCTTGCCATTTGCCCTGGTTTTCCCATTCCTTGGGATAACCGATGCCTGGCTTGGTTTCGACGTTGTTGAACCACGCATATTCGACGCCATCGCGCGAGGTCCAGACGTTCTTGCAGGTGACGGAACAGGTATGGCAGCCGATGCATTTGTCGAGGTTGAGCACCATGGCGACCTGCGCGCGAATCTTCATTGGCCAGCCTCCCCGGTGATGGCGCCTTCGAGCCAATCCACCTTGCTCATCTTACGAAGGATCACGAATTCGTCGCGGTTGCTGCCAACGGTGCCGTAGTAATTGAAGCCATAGGCCTGTTGCGCGTAGCCGCCGATCATGTGCGTGGGCTTGATCACCGTGCGGGTCACCGAGTTGTGGATGCCGCCGCGCATGCCCGAGGTCTCGGCACCGGGTACGTTCACGATCTTTTCCTGGGCGTGATACATCAGGCACATGCCGCGCGGCACGCGTTGGCTGACCACGACGCGGGCAGTGAGCGTGCCGTTGAGGTTGAACACCTCGACCCAGTCGTTGTCCTTGAGCCCAGCTTCCTTCGCCTCCGCTTCGGAAACCCAGACATGCGGGCCGCCGCGGGACAGCGTGAGCATGCGCAGATTGTCCGAATAGGTGGAATGGATGCCCCACTTCTGGTGGGGCGTGATCCAGTTGAGCACGAGTTCCGGGTGGCCATTGGGCTGCCGCGCCAGCATGGGCGTCACCGTCTTGGTATCGATGGCGGGCTTGTAGGTGCAGGAGCCTTCACCGAAATCCAGCATCCAGCGATGGTCCTGGTAGAACTGCTGGCGGCCGGTGAGCGTGCGCCACGGGATCAGTTCGTGCACGTTGGTGTAGCCGGCGTTGTAGCTCACCTCTTCCGATTCGAGACCGGACCATGTCGGCGCGGAGATGATCTTGCGCGGTTGCGCCTGCACGTCGCGAAACCGGATGCGGTCATGTTCGCGGCCGGTGGCGAGATGGCTGTGTTCGCGACCGGTGATTTTCGACAGTGCCTGCCAGGCCTTCACCGCCACGTGCCCGTTGGTTTCCGGCGCCAGGGTGAGGATCATTTCCGCGGCATCGATGGCCGTCTCCAGTCGCGGACGCCCGCGGGATACACCATCCTCCGTCACCACGCGGGTGAGCCCGGCGAGGTCGTGCACTTCGTGCCGGGTATCCCAGTTAATGCCCTTGCCACCGTTGCCCAGCGTGTCCAGCAGAGGACCAACAGAGGTGAACTTGCGGTAGATGTCGGCGTAGCTGCGCTCGACCACGGTCATGGCCGGTGCGGTCTTGCCGGGGACGAGCTCGCATTCTCCAAGCCGCCAGTCGCGCGGCTCAAAGGCTTGGCCAAGTTCGCTTGGCGTGTCATGCAACAGTGGCGTGCAGACCAGGTCCTTGCGCGTGCCGAGATAGGGTCCGGCCAGTTCGCTGAACTTGTGGGCGATGGTCTTGTAGATGTCCCAGTCGGTGCGGCTTTCCCACAGCGGCTGCACCGCTTCACTGAGCGGATGGATGAAGGGATGCATGTCCGAGGTATTGAGGTCGTCCTTTTCGTACCAGGTCGCGGTAGGCAGCACGATGTCGGCGTAGAGGCAGGTGGTGCTCATGCGGAAGTCGAGCACGGTGAGCAGGTCGAGCTTGCCCTGGGCGGCTTCGCGGACCTCGACCTGGGAGGGCTTGATGGCGTCGCGCTCATCGCTGAAGACCGCGTTTTGCGTGCCCAGCAGGTATTTCAGGAAGTACTCGTGTCCCTTGCCGGCGCTGCCGAGAATGTTGGAGCGCCATACGAACATGTTGCGCGGGAAGTTCGCGGGGTTGTCCGGCTCGTCACAGGCGAACTTCAGCGCGCCCGATGTCAGGCGCTCCACGACGTGCGCGACCGGGTCCTTGCCTGCCTCTTGCGCCTGTGTCACCAGATCGAGCGGGTTGGCGCCGAGCTGGGGCGCGGAAGGCAGCCAGCCCATGCGTTCGGATTTGGCGTTGAGATCCAGCAGCGACAGGCCGTCATAGCGCGCGTGGTCCGCCGTCGGCGCGAGGATCTCGCCCAGCGAAAGTTTTTCGTGCCGCCACTGGCTGGTGTGGTTGTAGAAGAACGAAGTGCCGTTCATCTGTCGCGGTGGTCGCGACCAATCCAGCGCGAATGCCAGCGGCGCCCAGCCGAATTGCGGACGTAGCTTTTCCTGTCCGACATAGTGGGCCCAGCCGCCGCCGCTTTGGCCCACGCAACCGCACATCACCAGCAGGTTGATGATGCCCCGGTAGATCATGTCGTTGTGGTACCAATGGTTGAGCGCGGCGCCGACGATCACCATGCTCTTGCCGTGGGTCTGATCGGCGTTGCCGGCAAATTCGCGAGCGACCTGGATGACCAGATGGCGGGGCACGCCGGTGTGCTTTTCCTGCCACGCGGGCGTGCACGGTACGTCGTCGTCATAGGAAGTCGCCACATTGGCGCCCCCCAGGCCCTGGTCGAGGCCGTAATTCGCCATCTGCAGGTCATAGACGGTCGCCACGGCGATGGCCGCGCCATCCGCGAGCGTTACATGGCGCACCGGTACGCGACGCATGAGCAGGGCGTCGTGGTCGGCGGCGAAGTAGGGGAAGCCCACGTCCACGACCTCGTCATGCCGATCCAGCAGCGAAAGCAGCGGATCCACGTCGGCGCCGCGTTCGCCGTCCTTCAGCTCGAGATTCCAGCGCCCAGGCGGAGCACCGTCGCCTTGTCCGCGTTCCCAGCGGAAGCCAATGGTGCCGTTGGGGACGACGAGGGCGCCGGTCGCCGCGTCGATGAGCAGCGTCTTCCAGTCCGGGTGCGCACCATCGGCGTGGTCGCCGAGTTGCGACGCCCGCAGGAAGTGATCGGGCACCAGGCATGATCCGTGCGGTTTCAGGACCACCAGCATCGGCATGTCGGTGTAGCGCTTGGCATAGTCCCTGAAATACGTGGACTTGCCGGTGGCGTGGAACTCCTTGAGCACCACGTGGCCCATCGCCATGGCAAGGGCGGCGTCGGTGCCTTGCTTCGGCGCCAGCCAGATGTCGCCGAATTTCACCATCTCGCCGAAATCGCTGGAGATGGCCACGGTCTTGGTGCCCTTGTAGCGCACCTCCGTGTAGAAATGCGCATCGGGCGTACGCGTCTGCGGAACGTTGGAACCCCACACCATGAGGTAGGTGGAGTTGTACCAGTCGGCCGATTCGGGAACGTCGGTCTGTTCTCCCCAGATTTGAGGGCTGGCCGGCGGGAGGTCGCAGTACCAGTCGTAGAACGACAGGCAGACGCCGCCGATCAGGCTGAGATAGCGCGCTCCCGCGGCGTACGACACCATCGACATGGCCGGAATGGGCGAGAAACCGATGATGCGGTCGGGGCCATAGGTCTTGATGGTATGGGCGTTGGCCGCCGCGATGATTTCCGTGGCGGTGTCCCAGTCGGCGCGAACGAAGCCGCCCTGGCCGCGCGCGCTCTTGTAGTGGTGAGCGCTGTCGGGGTTCTGGCTGATCGACGCCCACGCCGCGATCGGATCGAGCGTCTTGCGTGCTTCGCGCCACATCCGCATCAGTCGACCGCGCACCAGCGGATGCTTCACTCGCTGGGCCGAGTAGACATACCAGCTGTACGACGCGCCGCGGGCGCACCCACGCGGTTCGTGGTTGGGGAGGTCCGGCCGCGTGCGCGGATAGTCGGTCTGCTGGGTTTCCCAGGTGATCAGGCCGTTCTTCACGTAGACCTTCCACGAGCAGGAGCCGGTGCAATTCACCCCGTGCGTGGAGCGGACGACCTTGTCGTGCTGCCATCGATGGCGATAGCCGTCCTCCCAGCGGCGGTCCTCGTCGACCACGGCGCCATGGCCGTCGGCAAAGGTCGAGGTTACGCGGGTAAGGAAAGTCAGTCGATCGAGGAAATGGCTCATGCGGGTCTCCAATGTCTGCCAGCGCGGGCGCGTATGGTGGCTGGCATCACTCGGTGAAACGGTAGGCAGGTGCGCGTGGCACGCCAATTCGCCGAAGGAAGGTGCGGGCCTCCGTAGCCCGGCCTAGTCCGGGCTACGGAGGGGTTTGTCTCGGCTGTCACTCGCATGGCGGATGTCCAACGAGCAGCGATGGCTTTCGGGTGATTCCCCGCGCGTTGGAGATCAGCGAAGGACGACGATCAACACGGCATCTCCGCTGCCTTGCGCGAATAGAACCACCAGGTGATGACCAGGCAGCTCAGGTAGAACGCCACGAAGCAGTAGAGCGCAGCGTCCGGCGAGCCGGTCAGGCTGAGCGCCGTACCGAAACTCTTGGGTATGAAGAAGCCGCCGTAGGCACCGATCGCACCGGAGAAGCCGAGTACGGCGGCCGATTCCTTGCTGGCGTCGAGGACGGCCTGCTTCTGCGCCGCGATGCTCTGGCCGGCCGTCGCGCGCTGCCGATCAGTGAGGAAGATGATCGGAATCATCCGGAACGTCGAGCCGTTGCCGATGCCGGTCAGCGCGAACAGCACGATGAACATGGCAAGAAAACCATCGAAGCTTCCGCCTTGCCCCTGATGCGGCAGACAGGTCAGTACGCCGAACACGGCCAGGATCATGCCGAGGAAGGTCCAGAACGTGACGCGTGCGCCGCCCAGCTTGTCTGAAATCCACCCACCGATGGGGCGGGCGAGGGCGCCGGCGAGTGGGCCGAGAAAGGCATAGGCCGTAGGGTTCACGTCGGGAAACTGCGATTTCGTCAGCAGCGGCAGCCCCGCCGAGAAGCCGATGAACGAGCCGAACGTGCCGACGTACAGCCAGCACATCAACCAGTTGTGCTTGCGGCGGAAGATGATGGCCTGGTCGGCGAACGAGGCCTTGGCATCGGCGATGTCGTTCATGCCGAACCATGCGGCCAGCGCTGCAGCCGCGATGAATGGGACCCAGATGAAGCCTGCGTTCTGCAGCCAGACGCGCTGTATCGCGCCATCGCGGGTGAACTCATGCGGTTCGCCGGCGAGCGCACCAAACACGCCGACGGAAATCGCGAGCGGCGCGATGAACTGCACGACGGATACGCCGAGATTGCCCAGGCCGGCGTTTAGCCCCGTTGCAACGCCTTTCTTGGACTTGGGAAAGAAGAAGCTGATGTTTGCCATGGATGACGAGAAGTTGCCTCCGCCCAGGCCGCACAGCACGGAAAGCAACAGGAGCGTGGGATAGCCGGTGCTCGGGTCGCGCAACGCGAAGCCCATGCCAAGGGCCGGAATCAGCAGGCTGGCCGTCGACAGCGCGGTCCATCGCCGCCCGCCGAAGATCGGCACCATGAAGGAATAGAACAGGCGCAGCGTGGCGCCCGAAAGCGCGGGCAGGGCGGTCAGCCAGAACAGCTGGTCCTTGCCGAAGTGGAAGCCCGCCTTGTCGAGATTGACGACGGTCACGCTCCACAACGACCAGATGATGAAGGCAAGCATCAGCGCGGGTATCGAAATCCAGAGATTGCGATTGGCCACGCGTTCGCCTGACGACTGCCAGAAGGCCGGATTCTCCGGCTCCCAGCGGGAGAGAACGTACGATGACATGACGGATGGCTCCGATGTGGTTGCCGGGCACATGCCGGCGTGATGCGGGGGAAAGAGGCTGCGTGCTAGGGCGCCCGGTTCTTCAGGGCGTGGGCGACGCGTTCGGCGCGAAAGCTGTAGTGCATGCAGACCAGGCTGATGCAGACCGTGCCGTACATGAGCATGAAGCAGGTCGAGCGCACGCCGGTGAAATCCGAGAGCGCACCGAACATGATGGGCAGGAGGAATCCCGCCATGCCGCCCGCGAGGCCAACCACGCCCGATACCGCACCGATGTTGTCGGTGTAGTCATCCGAGATGAACTTGAACACCGACGCCTTGCCCACCGCCATCGCGATACCGACGACGAACATCAGCGAGGTGAAAATCGTGGGTGAGAGGCCGACATGGAGATTCTTCGGTCCGCCGATGGACTGCACGATGAGCGTGGTCTGCGGATAGCTGAGGATGAAGAAGGTCACCCAGCACAGCCACATCACCCACCACGTCGTGCGGTACGCGCCGTAGCGGTCCGAGATCCATCCGCCGATGGCCCGCAGTACGCCGCCGGGCAACGAAAAGCAGGCGGCGAGGAATGCG
>Ga0207647_10004513_pt1 | contig 10311 bp, 10 predicted proteins | sample KBSCornC2_FD_184295 | JGI IMG/M metagenome (GOLD analysis project Ga0207647, IMG submission 184295) | Corn rhizosphere microbial communities from Kellogg Biological Station, Michigan, USA - C2 (SPAdes) (version 2) | ecosystem: Host-associated > Plants > Roots > Rhizosphere ...
ACGATTACGTGGAGCAGCTCGAATGAAGAAGGTAGTCTTTGTTCTCGCCGCTGCCGGCCTGATGTCTCTGGCCGCTTGCAGCAAGCAGACCCCGGCGGAGAACGCCACCGATGCGACCGCGAACGCGCTCGACAACGCTGGTGAGAACCTCGAGGACATGGCCGAGAACACCTCGAACGACACGGCTGCTGCCGCTCTCGACAATGCGGCGGACAATGCGCATGACGCGGCCGACGCAGTCGAAGCCAACAAGCAGTAATCGACACCGCCCTTTCGGCGATTGACGGTTAAGAAACGGGCGTCCGGTGACGGGCGCCCGTTTTCTTTTGTTTGCGCGCTGCGGATAATTCGAAAGCATCCGGACGGCACGGGTAGGACTTGTCACGCCCGCCTGTCTTCCCCTGATCGCCAGGCTCCCTTGGCAGGGAGGGGAATAGGCGGCTAACGAGCGCGCGATGACTGGAAGCCCCCTCACCCTTTTCAACAGCCTTAGCCGCCGCCTTGAGCCGTTCGAGCCCTCCGACGGCCAGACTGCGCGCGTCTATAGCTGCGGACCCACGGTCTATAATTTCGCGCATCTTGGTAATCTGCGTGCCTATGTTTTCACCGACACGCTGCGCCGAACCTTGTTGTTCAAGGGCTGGGAAGTGCGCCACGTCATCAACATCACCGACGTGGGCCACCTTACCAGCGACGCCGACGCCGGCGAGGACAAGATGGAGCTCGCTGCGGCCGGTCTGGGCAAGGACATCTGGGAGGTGGCAGCCTTTTACACAGCCGCCTTCAAGCGCAACCTTGAGGATCTCAACATCCTCGATCCAACCATCTGGTCGGTAGCGACCGATCACATTCCTGAGATGATCGCGTTCGCGGAGAAGATTGCGCCTGCCCACTGCTATGAAATCGAGAGCGGCCTCTATTTCGATGTAACAACCGTGCCGGATTATGGTCGACTGGCGCGCAGCGTGTCGGATGAAGGCGAGAGCCGGATCGATCCCGTGAGCGGCAAACGTAACCCGCAGGACTTCGCGATCTGGCGGCGTTCACCCCCGGGCGAGAAGCGCCAAATGGAATGGGACAGCCCCTGGGGTCGCGGCGCACCGGGCTGGCATCTCGAATGCTCCGTGATGAGTCTCAAATATCTCAGCCCCGAGCCGTTCGACATTCATACGGGCGGCATCGACCATCGCGAAATCCACCATCCCAATGAGATCGCGCAGAATCAGGCTTATTGCGAATGCACGGCCGAGACGCCCGGTTTCACCGGCGCGCGCTTTTGGATGCACAATAACTTCCTGGTCGATCGCACGGGGAAAATGTCGAAGTCCGCCGGTGGCTTCACCACGCTGCAATCACTGATCGACGCGGGTGTTCACCCCCTTGCCTACCGCCTCCTGTGCCTCACTGCCCATTATCGATCGGAACTGGAATTCAGCGGTGACGCGGTGGGCGCGGCGCTGACCCGACTTAAGCGGATGGTGATGGCGGCGGAGAAGCTTGGAGACGACAACGGGACGCCGGCCCAGGCCTATCTCGATCGACTCCATGCGTCACTCTCCGACGATCTGAACACGCCGCAGGCCCTGGTCGCGCTGGAAGAAATGCTCGGCGACAAAATGCTTCGGACTGCGGACCGGCGCGCGACTCTCGCCGCATTTGATGCGGTGCTGGGGCTGGATTTGCTGAGGTTGAAACGCGCCGAATTGCGCTTGCGGCCTGTGGTGGCGAGTTTGTCGGAGATCGAAGTCGAAACGCGGCTGAATGAGCGCCAGCAGGCGCGCGCCGCCAAAGACTTCGCCCGCTCGGACACGATCCGCGACGAACTTGCCGCTGGCGGCGTCGAAGTGATGGACGGCGATCCGCTGCGTTGGGAATGGAAGGTAGCGCTTTAGCGGCACCTTACCCAGACTTGGGCCGGGGGTGTGATCAAGATGGTGTGCCCGTTCTATCGAGGAGGGGAACTAGTCCGGCATACCGATGAGTTAAACATCACCCTGTCAGTCCCCAAGTAGGCTTATCCTTGCCAATTCGGCCCCCATCCGCGAAAGCGGCGGCCGGAGTATATGAGATGGCGACGAACTGGACACCCGAGAGCTGGCGCACCCATGAAGCGCGGCAGCTGCCCCAATATCCCGATCTGCAGGCGCTCAACGCCGCGGAGCAGGAATTGCGTCGGTATCCGCCGCTTGTCTTTGCTGGGGAAGCCCGCGCGCTGACCGCCGAATTGGCCGAAGTCGCCGCCGGCCGTGCTTTTTTGCTTCAGGGAGGCGATTGCGCGGAAAGCTTCGCCGAGTTCCACCCAAACAATATCCGGGATACGTTCCGCGTATTGCTGCAGATGGCGGTCGTCCTGACCTATGCCTCCAAGCTGCCGGTCGTGAAGGTCGGGCGCATGGCGGGCCAATTCGCCAAGCCGCGTTCGGCCGACATGGAGGAAATAAACGGCGTCTCGCTGCCGTCGTACCGGGGCGATAACGTCAACGACATCGCCTTCACGCCCGAAGCGCGTATGCCCGATCCACAGCGCATGATCCGCGCTTATTCCCAATCGGCAGCAACGCTTAATCTGCTACGCGCCTTCGCCCAAGGCGGCTATGCCAATTTGCAGCAGGTGCATGCCTGGACACTCGATTTCATGGGGCGATCGGGCTGGGCAGCGCAGTACCAGCAATTGGCGGACCGAATCGGCGAGGCGCTGGCCTTCATGGCGGCCTGCGGCATCAATCCCGAGACTGTGCCGCAATTGCGCGCGACCAGCTTTTACACCAGCCACGAGGCGCTACTTCTGCAGTATGAGCAGGCGCTGACGCGGCAAGATAGCTTGACGGGCGACTGGTACGACACCAGCGCGCACATGTTGTGGATTGGCGACCGGACGCGCTTCCTCGGTTCCGCGCACGTCGAATATCTGCGCGGCGTCGGCAATCCGATCGGCATCAAGTGTGGGCCGAGCCTGGAGCCGGATACTTTATTACGGCTGCTCGATACGCTCGACCCCGCCCGCCAGCCTGGGCGCATTACGCTCATTACGCGCTACGGCTACGATAAGATCGAGGCCGGCCTGCCGCCGTTGGTCCGCGCGGTGAAGCGCGAAGGCCGGCCGGTGGTCTGGAGCTGTGATCCGATGCACGGCAATGTGGTGAAGGCCGCCAACGGCTACAAAACACGGCCATTCGAACGGATTCTGGCAGAAGTGCGCGGCTTCTTTGCCGTGCACAGAGCCGAAGGCACGCATGGTGGCGGCATTCATGCCGAGATGACCGGCCAGAACGTGACCGAATGCACCGGCGGCGCGATTGCGGTGACCGAGCAGGGTCTTGCTGACCGGTATCACACGCATTGCGACCCACGCCTCAATGCGAGCCAGAGTATCGAGCTGGCGTTCCTGCTGGCCGAGATGCTCAATCAGGAAATGCGCGAGCGGGAAAAAGACGCGGCCTGACGCTGAGGCGGGTATTACGGGAAATGACGGATTCCGTGCGGAGCCCGTCGTTGCCGTTTGCCGACGGCGGCCTCCGCCGAAGATTGGACCCTTTTCGATGTTGTCCTGCAGCATAACTTAAACAGCGTTGACGTGATGGACTCGCGCAAAGCACGGCTGTGTCCCTACATATATCACTGAACGTGCCGTAGAATATCGCACTGAAACTAATATCGCTGAGCTGCCCGCATAATCGGACGATGCTTGGGGCGCATTAGATTAGACCAATCCGGACCAAGGTTAGGCACGTGTTAACCACGGGCTTTTAGCTCTTGATCGTCGCCTGCTCGGGGGAGCAGGGCGTGACGTGAGAGGGTATGCGTATGTTTCTGGATTTTATAGCTGGGGGTGCGGCTGGCGTTGCCCACGTTTCGGTATGGCACCAATTGCCTTACTATGATCGCGGCGTTGCCTGCGCCTGTCCTTCGGATGCGATGGACCTGATCGAGGCGCACAAGTGGTTCAATCTGGCAGCGATGAGCGGCGATCCGCGAGGCACCGCTGCACGCGTGGATATCGCAAGGGACATGACGCCGCGTGAAATCGTCGAGGCGCAGCGTCGTGCTCGGGACTATCTGCGCAACCATTGATCGGCGGAGTCGCGGCCGCCAGCGCTTCTAGGGCAAACATCAACGCTGACGACCGCTTGTGCTTGTTCCTAAGGAATGGCGCCTGAACGGTAGCTCAATGGACGTTGCAGGCCCTGTTCATTGCTGGCGCTGTTATTCAGGCGCGCGACAGACATGAAAGCGCTAAGGTGCAGACCATGAACGCGTCCGCACGCAGGCCAACTGGGCGCTTTGCCGCTTTGCTGCTCGCTTTCCTGGCGGCGCCTTGCGGTGCGCAGGCGCCAGTGGCTGACGCGCCTGCACCCGAACCGTTTTTCTCTGGCACGATCCCGCCTGATCCTGCGCTGGCGGGTGCGGTCCACCGCCTCTCGCCCGAACAGCGCGAGGCCGCGATTGAAGCAGGAGCTGCCCGATCCACTCTGGGAATTGATGGCGGCAATGGCCCCGATCGCCAAATTCATGGCGAAATGGGTGTCGCAATCGGCACCGGCGGCTATCGCGCCGCCTACGGCACTGCGGTCGTGCCCCTGGGGGATACGGGCGTAGCGGCGGTTTCCGTCGAAACCGATCGCAGCAATTATCGCTGGCGACGCCGTTGAGCGCTTGCTGTCCGCGTTAGCTGCGCTGCTAATCGAACAAGCAACATGCTCTCGGCTTGCTGATCCGCCAATTTCTAGCAATCGGCCGCCTATGGTTGGAACGAAAAATCCGCGCATCCTGGTGGATGCCGATGCCTGCCCGGTTAAAGACGAAATCTACCGCGTCGCATGGCGCCGTGAGGTGCCCGTTGCAATCGTCAGCAATAGCTATCTGCGCCTACCGGATCATCCCCTGGTCGAACGCGTGGTCGTAAGTGGCGATTTCGATGCGGCCGATGACTGGATCGCCGAGGCTACCAACGCACAGTCCGTGGTGATCACCGCGGATATATTGTTGGCCGATCGCTGCCTGAAGGCGGGCGCTACCGTGATTGCGCCCAACGGCAAGCCCTTCACCACCAGTTCGATCGGAGCGGCAATCGCTACGCGCGCCATCATGGCAGATCTGCGCGCGGGCGGAGATCAGCTTGGTGGCCCTGCCCCGTTTAGCAAGGCGGATCGGTCGCGTTTTCTGTCGGCGCTCGACGAGGCGCTGGTGCGGATGGCTCGGCACTGATAGGCGCGCGGTCATGCTCAACTTGAACGGCATCACCGTGCGCCTCGGCGGACGCACGATCCTCGACGCTGCTACGGCCGCGTTGCCGGCGAAAAGCCGTGTCGGTCTGATCGGCCGCAACGGCGCCGGCAAATCGACTTTGATGAAGGCGATCATAGGCGCGATCGAACCTGACGACGGGTCGATCGAAATGCCGCGCAGCACACGGATCGGCTATATCGCGCAGGAAGCGCCCAACGGCGCCGCGACCCCCATCGAGACCGTGCTCGCTGCGGACAAAGAGCGCGCCGCCCTGCTCTTGGAAAGTGAGACCTGCCACGACCCCGATCGCATCGGCGAAATTCACGACCGCCTTATCGCGATCGACGCTTATGGCGCCCCGGCGCGGGCCGCGCGCATTCTGGTTGGCCTGGGCTTCGACGACGAGATGCAGCAGCGCCCGCTCGATACATATTCGGGCGGCTGGAAAATGCGCGTCGCGCTCGCGGCCTTACTCTTCTCCGAACCCGATCTGCTGTTGCTCGACGAGCCTTCGAACCATCTGGACCTAGAAGCCACTCTCTGGCTGGAAAGCTTCCTCAAATCCTATCCGGCGATGATGATCGTCATCAGCCATGAGCGCGATCTGCTCAACGGGGTCGTCGACAATATCCTTCACCTGGAAGGCGGCAAGACCACGCTCTACGCCGGCGGATATGACGCGTTCGAACGCCAGCGCGCCGAACGCGCCGCACAGCTCGCCGCGGCACGGGCTAACCAAGAAGCGCAGCGCGCCAAGCTGCAGGACTTCATCGCCCGTAATAGTGCTCGTGCCTCGACTGCCAAGCAGGCGCAGTCGCGGGTCAAGGCGCTCGCCAAGATGCAGCCGATTGCGGCTATGGCCGAAGACCCGACGCTGTCATTCGATTTCCCCGATCCCGACGAGCTGCGCCCGCCGCTGATCACGCTCGATATGGCTGCGGTCGGTTATGCGGACACGCCGATTTTGCAGCGATTGAACCTGCGGCTCGACCCGGACGACCGCATCGCCCTGTTGGGCCGCAACGGTAACGGCAAGACTACCCTCGCGCGACTGCTTGCGGCGCAGCTGAGGCCGATGGACGGCGCGATGAATGCCACTGGCAAGATGCGCGTCGGCTATTTCACGCAATATCAGGTGGAAGAGCTCGATCGCGACGACACCCCTCTCGAGCATATGACCCGCATGATGAAGGGCAAGACGCCCGCCGCGGTACGTGCGCAGCTCGGCCGCTTCGGCTTTTCCGGCGTCAAGGCGACGACCAAGGTCGCGAAGCTTTCGGGTGGCGAAAGAGCGCGGCTGGCACTGGCATTGATCACGCGTGAGGCGCCGCACATGCTGATCCTCGACGAGCCCACCAACCACCTCGACGTCGATGCGCGCGAAGCCTTGGTGCAGGCACTCAATAGCTATTCGGGCGCGGTCGTGCTGGTCAGCCACGATCGGCATATGCTTGAGCTGACAGCGGATCGTTTGGTGCTGGTTGCTGACGGCACGGCGCGCGAATTCGCCGGCAGCCTGGAAGACTATACCGATCTCATCCTCGGCAAAAACCAGCCTCGGAGCGAGAGTGCGCCCAAGGGAACGAAGAAGGACCGGAAGGCGGCCGCCGCAGAACGCGAACAAGTGCAGGCGCTGCGCAAGGAAGTCCGCGAGCTGGAGGCCGTCATCGCAAAACTCATGGCGGGCCGAAGCGCGATCGACCTGGCGATGTTCGACCCGAGCAAAGCCGAGCCGCTTCTTTCCGAGCTGACTATGGGCGACCTCATGAAGCGCCGTGCGGATGTGGAGACGGCACTGGAGGAGGCGGAAAGTCGCTGGATGGAAGCAAGCGAGAAACTGGAGCGTCAGCAGGCAGCCTAGGCCCGTTGGCTATCTTTTGCCCTGCCTAGGTAGGGATATGGATTCCGATCCGGCCTTTTCTCCCCCTGTCGACCTCGCCGCGAAAGCCTATGGTGCGAACCATCGGTAGGACCGCCAATGTTGATCTTGAGCTTGCCATTTGGGGGCTGCTCGCCTCCACACGCCAATCAGGTCGATTGCCGCTTCACTAGCGCGGCGAGCGATCGGTGATGGCCCGAGCCAGCGGTTCCACGTCGGACGCACCTTCACGCAACATCGTCATCTGCTGCGACGGGACCAGCAATGAGATTGTTGGCAATCTTTCCAATGTGCTGAAGCTATTCCGGATAGCCCAGAAAAGCGATGCGCAGCACGTCTTCTATCACCCTGGTGTCGGAACGATCGCCAACTCGAATGCCTGGGGCCGCTTCAAGCAGAACGCCTATGCCGTATTCGGCCTCGCGACCGGTGCAGGTCTCGATGACAATATCCTGAGTGCCTATCGCTACCTCGCGCAAGTCTGCCGCGCGGGCGACCGGATCTTTCTATTTGGCTTCAGCCGGGGCGCCTACACCGTGCGCGCGCTTGCTGGTCTGCTCCAGACCGTAGGCCTATTGTGGCCAGACCAGCTCAATGTGGCCGATTACGCGCTCACAGCCTACAAGAAGGCGAACGATGCGCACGACCTTAGCATCGCCTGGCAGTTTGGGCGTGTGGCCGCTGCGCGCCGCATACCCGTCCATTTCGTGGGCGTCTGGGATACCGTGGCCTCCATCATCGTTCCGCGCCGCGACCGCTTCCTCGCCTGGCCGATGTTGCGCACCCTGCCCCACACGAGCACCAACCCCATTGTCGAGATCTTTCGCCAGGCCATTGCGATCGATGAACGGCGGCGGCTGTTCAGGCTGAACCGCTGGCATGACGATCAGCCCTTCGTGGCCAACCCTTTCAGCAGCCCGCCCAAAACGCGCCCGCAGGACGTAAAACAGGTATGGTTCGCGGGCGTACACGCCGACATTGGCGGCGGCTATCCGGAAGCGGAAAGCGCGCTTTCAAAGTTCCCGCTAATTTGGATGATCGAAGAGGCGGCAGCGAAAGGCCTCAAAATCAATCGGGCCATGTTCGATCATCTCGCGCGCGGCGTTCCCATCCCGGGGGGAAAGGAGGATTATGTCCCGCCCGATCCGACGGGCACACTTCACAAGTCACTTCGGGGTGCATGGTGGCTTCTCGAAATCTGGCCCAAGAAGGCAAAGTGGCGGGAGTGGACCCGCCCGTCTTTGCTGGCCCGCTATCTCCCGCTCGGCGAGCCACGTGCCATACCGACGGGCGCCTTGATTCACCCCTCGGTCGAGCAGCGAATGGCCGCCGTTCCCAGCTATCGACCGGTCAATCTCGAGCGCCGAACGTCGGGCTGATCGCCACATCGACAAACTCCCTGGTGCCGAGCTGGTCAAAACCGTCGCGGGATCGGATCCGAACGCGCCAGCTACCGCAGCTTGGCGATATTCAGCCCGTCAGCCTTGGCGCGTTCCTTGACCGATTCCTCGCTTCGCGTGAGCGCCTTCGCGATGGCCTTCAGCGCCATGCCTTTTTTCGCAAGCGTATGGAGCTTCTGAAGTTCCGCGCTTGTCCAGGGCTGGCGATGCCGTTCGAACCGTTCAGCCATTATCTTGCCTTTCGAATATCCTGGATGCGAGCTGCCGGTTCGCGGCTACCGAGTAAAGCAGAAGAGATTTTGGGCGCAGCTCGTCTCACCTATGCAAGAAGGCTTTTACATATGCGATTGAGCCGCATAGGCTGGCGCGCATGAAAGCGATCCTCTGCGTCCAGCCCGCCGAACTCAAGGTAGTCGATCGACCCGTGCCAGAGCGCAAACCGGGCCAAGTTCTACTTCGAATCAGGAAGGTCGGCCTGTGCGGAACCGACTTCCATATCTTCGGCGGCAACCAGCCCTATCTCGAATATCCACGGGTCATGGGACATGAACTCGGCGCCGTGGTGGAGGCAGCCGATCCGGCGTCAGGCCTTTCGCCGGGACAACTCGTTACGGTCATGCCCTATCTCGCCTGCGGTCATTGCCATGCGTGTAGCCACGGAAAACCCAATTGCTGCACGCAGATTCAAGTGCTTGGCGTGCACATCGACGGCGGCATGAGCGAGTTTCTGTCGGTTCCGGAAGCCGCCGTTATTCCCGTCGATGGGCTGGAACCGGACGAGGCGGCGATGATCGAGTTTCTGGCGATTGGCGCCCATGCCGTGCGCCGTGGCGATGTCGGCGCGAGCGAACGCGTGCTCGTGGTGGGCGCAGGGCCAATCGGCATCGGGATCTGCCTGTTCGCCCGACTCGCGGGGGCATCCGTCACGTTGATCGATACCAGCTCCACCCGACTGAAATATGCCCGGGACAAATTGAGTATCGATCGCACCCACCAAGTTTCGGACAACATAGATGCGGTTCTTGCTGCGGAAACGTCGGGCGACTTTTTCGACATTGTGTTCGACGCAACCGGAAATCGCCAAGCGATGGAGACAGGCTTTTCCTATGTCGCTCATGGCGGCCGCTACGTCTTGGTGAGCATCGTGAAGGGCGATATCGCCTTTTCCGACCCCGAATTCCACAAGCGGGAGATGACCTTGCTATCGTCCCGCAACGCGACCGCGGACGACTTCCAGCATGTCATTCAGAACATCCGTAGCGGATCCATCCCAACGCGCGCACTGGCCACCCATCGACTGACGCTCGACGAATTGCCGACGCGAATGCCCGAGCTGATCGAACAGCAGGGAAATATCCTGAAGGCGATTGCGAGCGTTTGAGATCCCGGAACTGGAATCCAGCGGATCGATCGGGCGCTTAGGAACGAGGCGGACGCAAAAGGGCTCGACCGCGTGAGCGGCCGAGCCCTCTCCACTCTGAAAAATCAGATCAGAACTTATATTTCACCGACCCGCCGATAATCCGCGGATCGTTGATCATGCCGGTCAGATTGTTGAAGTCGATCGCGCTGACCGCGCGGATCTGGTTGAGGATGTTGCGGGCGAACACCGCCACTTCAATACCATTGTGCATCTGGTAGCCGACCTTCAGGCCGCCTTCCGTCAGCGCCCGACCGCGAAACTCCTTCGCTTCGTAAAGGAAGTAGTTGATCTTGCTCCGATAGGCCCAGTCGGTGATCGCGAAAATTTCGTCGCCATTGGCGAGTGGGATGCCATAACGCAGAGTGAGGTTGCCCACATAACGC
>Ga0207647_10004516_pt1 | contig 10308 bp, 11 predicted proteins | sample KBSCornC2_FD_184295 | JGI IMG/M metagenome (GOLD analysis project Ga0207647, IMG submission 184295) | Corn rhizosphere microbial communities from Kellogg Biological Station, Michigan, USA - C2 (SPAdes) (version 2) | ecosystem: Host-associated > Plants > Roots > Rhizosphere ...
AGCTGCGGTTGCCGGAGAACACGCCGGTCTCCGCGGCCGCGGGTCTGTGCGAGGACCTCGCGCTGCACGACTGGCTTTTGACGACGGTGGTGCACATGCTGGACAGCAGTCGGCTCGCCGCGGCGGACGGGCGCGCCGCGGTCCAGGCGTTGCGCCCGGCCGTCGACCATCTGCTGCATCTGTGGATGCCGCACGCGCAGGTGGACCGCTCGCTGGTCCACCTGTGGGAAGTGCTGGAGCGGGAACCGGGGTTCACACGCCAGTGGCAGAACCTGGTCCAGCGCATCCGGGACCAACTGGCCGTCCAGGCCATACCGCTGCTGCACCAGGCACTGAGCACGAGCTGAGGGGCGGCACCAACCACATACCCGACGGGGGAGAGACATGAGCGGAGCGTCGTTAGGATCCGGGGACAACGGAGCGGGGCTGCAGCGGCAGGGCATACCCAAGCTGTTCTGGAAGATCCTGATCACGGCGTCGGCGGCGGGCGGCGCCTTCCTGCTGACCATCCTGCTGAACGGCGACAACAACGACATCTGGCAGTGGGTGGCGTCCATCGTCCTCGGCAGCGCCACGCTGATCGTCCAGTACCTCGTGGACTTCGGGGAGCGCCTCGAGGTGGTCGAGGAGAGCCAGCGCCGGCACATCGACGACATGAAGCAGAGCCTGGCCAACCACCACGCGGAGATGCGCGCCGCGGTCGACCAGAGCTTCGCCAAGATCAACGAGGCTACGGAGCTGTTCAGCAAGGTGGACGGTTCCGTCCTGCGCTCCGAGGAAGTGACCCGGCTGGTCAAGGCGTACACCCAGGTCGGTGACGAGGCGCCGGGGATCGTGAAGAGCTTCGCCGAGGAGGAACTGAAGCGGCTCGCCGAGCTGATGGAGGACCTCATCAGCGGCAGAGCGGACTCCTCGTTCGAGAACCACGAGTGGCTGATCGACCTCGCCCTGTGCGTCAAGAAGACCCTGTACGCCACGAGCACGACCGTCGACCGGGACTTCTGGGCCAGCGAGCCCGCGAAGCGGTATCTCAGCGCGCAGGAGAAGGCCATCAAGACGCGGGGTGTGGAGGTCCGGCGCCTGTTCCTCGTGGACGAGCCGGAGGAGGTCACCGAAGCCCTCGAGCAACTCTGCGCGCGGCAGCGCAGGTACGGCATCGACGCGCGGATAGGCGTGCAGTCGCAGCTGGATCCGGGCGGCACGGTGATGGACTTCATCATCTTCGACGGGGAGCTGTCCTACGAGACACGGCCGGACAATCACGTCAGGCCGGACATGACGATGCTGAGGATGAAGCACGAGCACGTCGAGGACCGCGTCAACCTGTTCAACGAACTGTGGGCGGCGACGGAGCCGGACCATGAGCCCGAGCCGGAACAGGGGAGCGTCCGCCGCCGGCTGCGCCGGGTGGCCGAGTGACCCCGCCCTCGCCGCTGCTGTGACTGCTTTCTCCGTATAGGCGGTCGGTGGCGCCTCTTCGAAGTCCATGAACCGCTCGAAAATACCGTCGGTTTGCAGGGCCTGGTCAATGCGCATCGCGATTTCGGGCTGAGGCTTTTCGAAAGGCCTGCTCGAACTCCCGGATTGCGAGCCGTGACGCGTGCGAAGCGTTGGCCATGGCCCAACCACCTCTCCCTGGCCAGCACTTGTGGAGCACAGACTCCTGCCGAGTGTAGGCGCAGCGACCCACGCCGGAGACGAAAAGCGTGAAACTCAAAAGGAAAGGGGAGCACGCTGTAGGCGCAACGGACACGGTGCCCGCAATTATGAGTCGTGTTCGTTACGGTCGTTAAGGAGAGGAAATGAAACCGCCCGTCGGCACTCATGTCGTGGACACGCGTACTGGAAAGGTGGGAATCGTCATGGGGCACGAAGGGCCGTACGTGCAACTGAGACCGTACGGGGGCGGCAGGGAGTGGGACGCCGATCCCGCCGCCGTGCGCGGGGCCACCCAGGCGGAGCGGCTGAGCGCGGCGACCGCGTACGCCAACGCCCGCAGCCGGGGTGAAGTGCCTTGAGTAAGGTGCGGGCGCATGAGTCTGCCGAGCATATGGAGATGGCTGAAGCCGCGGGCCGCGCGGCGCTACCCCGACCCGCTCACGGCACACCAGCTCTGGATGGTGTCGCTGAGCGCGCCGGTCAGCCGGGACCGCAGCGCCTCGCGGACCACCCTGTACCCGTTCACGCGGATCGACGACGACAGCGCCCGCAGTTGGCTGGCCGAGCAGTGGGAGATCACCTCGCGCACCGAGCTGACCGACCGGCTGGACGGGCTGTCGCGCAGCGGCTACCGCGCGCGGGCCCAGCAGCTCCTCGGCGTCTCGCCGCTCGCCTGGGACGCCGCCCTGTACGCCGACATCGCCCGGCTCGGCTTCGGGTGCGGGATGGTCACCGAGGCCGAGGCCTGGACCGCGCTGAAGAACATCGTGCCGGCGGTCGTCGGGACGTACGCCTCCTGGCAGGAGTACGCCGATCACTACCTGCTGGGGCGGACCGTGTGGCGGGACGGGCTGCGCGGCACCCAGGACGCGGCCTTCCCCGCCCCGCAGTCCGCCGCCGACGCGCACCTGCGCGCCCTCCTGGACCCGGCGAACCGGGCCAGCCCGTGGAACCTGGCCCCCTGGGACACCATCAGCCACCCCGACCGTCCCCGCTGAGCCCGGCCGTACGCGAGAATGGACCTCATGAGTCTGTTCCGCGACGACGGCATCGTGCTGCGCACCCAGAAGCTCGGTGAGGCGGACCGGATCATCACGCTGCTCACCCGTGGTCACGGGCGTGTGCGGGCCGTGGCGCGTGGGGTGCGGCGTACCAAGTCCAAGTTCGGTGCCCGGCTCGAACCCTTCTCCCATGTCGACGTGCAGTTCTTCGCGCGCGGCAGTGAGCTGGTCGGGCGCCATCTGCCGCTGTGCACGCAGAGCGAGACCATCGCGCCGTACGGCGGCGGGATCGTCGCCGACTACGCCCGCTACACCGCGGGCACCGCCATGCTGGAGACCGCCGAGCGGTTCACCGACCACGAGGGCGAGCCGGCGGTGCAGCAGTACCTGCTGCTCGTGGGCGCCCTGCGCACCCTCGCCCGCGGCGAGCACGCCCCGCACCTCGTCCTCGACGCCTTCCTCCTGCGCTCCCTCGCCGTCAACGGCTACGCCCCCACCTTCAGCGACTGCGCGAAGTGCGGAATGCCCGGGCCGAACCGGTTCTTCTCGGTCGCCTCCGGCGGAGCCGTCTGCGTCGACTGCCGGGTGCCCGGCAGCGTCGTACCCTCGCCGCAGACCCTGGAACTGCTGGGCGCACTGCTTACGGGAGACTGGGAGACCGCGGACGCGTGCGAGCCGCGGTATGTCAGGGAGGGGAGCGGGCTGGTGTCCGCCTATCTGCACTGGCATCTGGAACGCGGGCTGCGTTCACTGCGTTACGTAGAGAAGTAAGCCGAAGAGGAGACGAGAAGCACATGGTCGTACGCGGGATCCTGGGACGCCAGCGCCGCGAGTACAAGGCACCGGAGCCGCACCCGTCCGGCGCCCGCGCGCCGAAGCTGCCGGGCGAGCTGGTCCCGAACCATGTGGCGATCGTCATGGACGGGAACGGCCGGTGGGCGAAGGAGCGCGGGCTGCCGCGCACCGAGGGCCACAAGGTCGGCGCCGAGCGCGTCCTGGACGTGCTGCAGGGCGCCGTCGAGATGGGCGTCGGCAACATCTCCCTCTACGCCTTCTCCACCGAGAACTGGAAGCGCTCGCCCGAAGAGGTCCGCTTCCTGATGAACTTCAACCGGGACTTCATCCGCAAGACCCGCGACCAGCTCGACGAACTCGGCATCCGGGTGCGCTGGGTGGGTCGTATGCCCAAGCTGTGGAAGTCGGTCGCCAAGGAGCTCCAGGTCGCCCAGGAGCAGACCAAGGGCAACGACAAGCTGACGCTGTACTTCTGCATGAACTACGGCGGGCGGGCCGAGATCGCGGACGCCGCGCAGGCGCTCGCCGAGGATGTGAAGGCGGGGCGCCTCGACCCCTCCAAGGTCACCGAGAAGACCCTCGCCAAGTACCTCTACTACCCGGACATGCCGGACGTGGACCTGTTCCTGCGGCCGAGCGGCGAGCAGCGCACCTCCAACTACCTGCTCTGGCAGAGCGCATACGCCGAGATGGTCTTCCAGGACGTGCTGTGGCCGGACTTCGACCGGCGCGACCTGTGGCGGGCCTGCATGGAGTTCGCCTCGCGCGACCGCCGCTTCGGCGGCGCCGTCCCGAACGAGGAACTGCTCGCCATGGAGCGGGACATGCGGGGCGGGCCGGCCACCTCGTAGCTTCGGCCGAAGCTGATCACCTGGCGGCCGAAAAGCGCCTGTACTATCCCGCCTCATGGTCATGGACATGGGGCGGGACGCCGAACAGGGCGTGGTCGAGCTGGTGTATCAGCCGGTCGCGGGGGATTTCTCGGGGGCGCTGCGGGAGCGCAGGCGGTTCAACCGGGCGGGGAGGATACAGAGGTGGGGGATCGGCTTCATCGCCGTGGCCCTCGTCATCGAGATCGCGGGTGCGCTCGCCGGGGGACACGTCGACTGGTTTCCGCTGATCTGGCTGCCGCTGTTCGCGGGACTCCTGCTCCTCATGCCGCAGTTGCAGGCCCGTACGGTCGTCAAGATCGCCGCTCGCAACGGCACGTACCGCGCGACGGTGACGGACGCCGGGCTGACGATGACGACCGACAACAGCACGACGTCGGTCAACTGGGCGGCGCAGCCCCGCTATCGGGAGACCAAGGACGCCTTCTTCACCTTCAGCGACGACAAGAACGCCACCTGCTTCACGGTCCTGCCCAAGCGCGGCCTGCAGAACCCCGCGGACGCGGACCGGTTGCGGGAGATCCTCGACCGCAACCTGACCCGCGTCTGAGCGCTCAGTTCTTCTGCGTCGCCGCGCACTCCGCGCACGTGCCGAAGATCTCCACCGTGTGCGCCACGTTCACGTATCCGTGCTCCGCCGCGATCGCCTCCGCCCACTTCTCCACCGCGGGGCCCTCGACCTCGACCGCCTTGCCGCAGACACGGCAGACCAGGTGGTGGTGGTGTTCGCCGGTGGAGCAGCGGCGGTAGACGGACTCGCCGTCGGAGGTGCGCAGGACGTCCACCTCGCCGGCGTCGGCGAGGGACTGGAGGGTGCGGTAGACCGTGGTCAGACCGACCGAGTCGCCCTTGTGCTTGAGCATGTCGTGGAGTTCCTGCGCGCTGCGGAACTCGTCGACCTCGTCGAGCGCCGCCGCCACAGCGGCACGCTGCCGGGTGGCGCGGCCCTTCACGGGCGGTCCAGCGGTCGTCACCGGTTCCTCCTCTTTTTGGCTGCCGGGCCATTGTGCCAGCCCGGCCTGTGCGCAGTCAGACGCCGACCTTCCCCTCGGGGGCGTGCGCGGCCGGAATTGCGCACTCCGCCGGGTCGCCGGCGGGCTGTCCGGCCGCTGCGGCGCGGGCGCGGCGGCGGGCCACCGGGGCCGCCAGCGCGGTCAGCGCCATGAAGGCCGCGATGGTCAGCAGCACGATCGTCGCGCCGGGCGGCACGTCCTGGTAGTACGACGTGATCGTGCCGCCGATGGTCACGGAGACCCCGATCGCCACCGCGATCGCGAACGTCGCCGCAAAGCTGCGGCTCAACTGCTGCGCCGCCGCCACGGGCACCACCATCAGCGCGCTCACCAGCAGCAGACCCACCACCCGCATCGCGACCGTCACCGTCACCGCCGCCGTGACGGCGGTGAGGAGGTTCAGGGCGCGCACCGGAAGGCCCGTCACCCGCGCGAACTCCTCGTCCTGGCTGACCGCGAAGAGCTGCCGGCGCAGACCGAGGGTGACCAGCACCACGAAGCCCGCGAGCAGGCAGATCGCCGTCACGTCCGACTCCGAGACGGTCGACAGCGAGCCGAAGAGGTACGAGGTCAGGTTGGCGTTCGAGCCGCCGGGCGCGAGGTTGATGAACATCACACCGCCGGCCATACCGCCGTAGAAGAGCATCGCGAGGGCGATGTCGCCGCGGGTGCGGCCGTACCAGCGGATCAGCTCCATCAGGACCGCGCCGAGCACGGAGGTGAGGGTCGCCATCCAGACCGGGGACGCGGAGAGCAGGAAGCCGAGGCCGACGCCCGTCATCGCCACATGGCCGATGCCGTCGCCCATCAGGGCCTGGCGGCGCTGCACGAGGTAGATGCCGATCGCCGGGGCGGTGATGCCGACGAGGACGGCGGCGAGCAGGGCCCGCTGCATGAAGGCGTAGTCGAGGAAATCCATAACAGGTCCTTCAGCTCAGCAGTCCTGTGCGCACGGGCGTGTGCTCGTGGGGGTGTACGTGGTCGTGGCCGGGCAGCGCGTGCTGGCCGACGGCCTGCGGGGGCGGGCCGTCGTGCAGGACGCAGCCGTCGCGGAGCACCACCGCGCGGTCGATCAGGGGCTCCAGCGGCCCGAGTTCGTGCAGGACGAGCAGCACCGTCGTACCGGCCGCGACCTGCTCCCGCAGCGTCTGCGCGAGCACCTCCTGGCTGGCCAGGTCCACGCCCGCCATCGGCTCGTCCATGATCAGCAGTTCGGGTTCGGCGGCGAGCGCGCGGGCGATCAGCACGCGCTGGTGCTGGCCGCCTGAGAGGGCGTTCACCGAGTCCTTCGCCCTGTCCGCCATGCCGACCAGCTCCAGGGCCCGGCGTACGGCCGCGTGGTCCGCCTTGCGCAGCACACCGAAGCGGGCCCGGGAGAGCCGGCCCGACGACACGATCTCGGTGACGGTGGCCGGGACGCCGCCCGCTGCGGTCGTGCGCTGCGGCACATATCCCACCCGCGCCCAGTCCCGGAACCGCTTCCGCTCCGTCCCGAACAGCTCGACCTCGCCGGCGCTCACCGGCACCTGGCCGATGATCGTGCGGATCGCGGTCGACTTGCCGGAGCCGTTGGCGCCGAGCAGCGCGACGACCTCACCGCGTGCCACGGTGAGGTCGATCCCGCGCAGGACGGGGCGCGAGCCCAGGTCGGCGCGGACACCGCGCATCGCTATGACGGGCTCGATGCCGGGATCGCCCAGTGCGCCCACGCCCATGTCGTCCTCCGTAAACGTCATTTGGATCCCAGGGCCGTCTGCAGCGCCTTGAGGTTGGCCTCCTGGACCGAGAAGTAGTCCTTGCCGCGGGACTTCGACGTGATGCCCTCGATCGGGTCGAGGACGTCCGTCTTCAGTCCGGCGTCGGCGGCGATGGTCTTCGCGGTCTTGTCGCTGACGAGCGTCTCGTAGAACACGGTCGTGACGCCGTCGGCCTTCGCCATCTTCTCAAGGTCCTTCACGCGGGCCGCGCTCGGCTCGGACTCGGGGTCGAGGCCGTTGATGGCCTCCTCGGTCAGGCCGTAGCGCTCGGCGAGGTAGCCGAAGGCGGCGTGCGTGGTGACGAACACCTTGGACTTCGAGCCCGAAAGGCCGTCCTTGAACCGGGTGTTGAGCGCGTCGAGCTTCTTGACCAGGGCCGCGGTGTTCTTCTTGTAGTCGGCCGCGTGGTCCGGGTCCGCCTTCGCGAAGGCGGCGCCGACCCCCTTGGCGACCTGGGCGTACCGCACCGGGTCGAGCCAGATGTGGGGGTCGAGGCCGGCCAGCTCCTCGTTCTTGGAGCTGTCGTGGGAGGCCGCGTGGCCGCCGACCTCGTTGCCGTGCTTCTCCAGCGAGGTGAGGGAGGCGGCGTCGATCTTCGTCTTGACCTCGGACTGGGCCACCGCGTCGTCGACGGCGGGCTGGAGGTTCTTGAGGTAGAGCACCGCGTCGGACTCCTGGAGCTGCGCGGTCTGCCGGGCGCTGATCTCCAGGTCGTGCGGCTCCTGCCCGGGCTGGGTCAGGTCTGTGACGTGCACATGGTTTCCGCCGATCTGCTCGGCGAGGAAGGCCATGGGATAGAACGACGCGACGACGTCGAACTTGTCCGTATTGCCCGTAGCGGCGTTCGCGCCCGAGCAGGCGGAGAGGGTGCCGAGGCCGAGTGCGGCGACGGCCGCCATGGCCACGCCGGATATGTGCTGTCGTCGTACGTTCATGACAGTCATTTTCAACAAACATGGAAACCGTTGTCAACAAAGCCTGGCAAAGGCTCGTGCAAGGCTCCTAAGCCGAACCGATTTGATTGAGGGGGAGCCCCCGCCGGTACCCTGAAGCATTCGCTCTGAAGCGTCTCGCTTCGTCGCCCGTCGTCGTAATGAAGAGAGCACCGTGGCCGCCGACAAGATCGACACCATCGTCAGCCTGAGCAAGCGCCGTGGCTTCGTATTCCCTTGCAGTGAGATCTACGGCGGCCAGCGCGCCGCCTGGGACTACGGGCCGCTGGGTGTCGAGTTCAAGGAGAACATCAAGCGCCAGTGGTGGCGCTACATGGTGACGTCGCGCGAGGACGTGGTCGGCATCGACTCGTCCGTGATCCTGGCCCCCGAGGTCTGGGTCGCCTCCGGCCACGTCGCCACCTTCACGGACCCGCTCACCGAGTGCACCTCCTGCCACAAGCGGTTCCGCGCGGACCACCTGGAGGAGGCCTACGAGGCCAAGCACAAGCGCCTCCCGGAGAACGGCCTGGCGGACGTGAACTGCCCGAACTGCGGCAACAAGGGCCAGTTCACCGAGCCCAAGCAGTTCTCGGGTCTGCTGTCGACGCACCTCGGCCCGACGCAGGACTCCGGCTCGGTCGCGTACCTCCGCCCGGAGACCGCGCAGGGCATCTTCACCAACTTCGCCCAGGTGCAGACCACCTCGCGCCGCAAGCCGCCGTTCGGCATCGCGCAGATGGGCAAGTCCTTCCGCAACGAGATCACGCCCGGCAACTTCATCTTCCGCACCCGCGAGTTCGAGCAGATGGAGATGGAGTTCTTCGTCAAGCCGGGCGAGGACGAGAAGTGGCAGGAGTACTGGATGGAGCAGCGCTGGAACTGGTACACGGGCCTTGGTCTCCGTGAGGAGAACATGCGCTGGTACGAGCACCCGGCGGAGAAGCTCTCCCACTACTCCAAGCGCACCGCCGACATCGAGTACCGCTTCCAGTTCGGCGGCAACGAGTGGGGCGAGCTGGAGGGCGTCGCCAACCGCACCGACTACGACCTCTCCTCGCACGCCAAGGCCTCCGGCCAGGACCTCTCCTACTTCGACCAGGAGGCCGGCGAGCGCTGGACGCCGTTCGTCATCGAGCCCGCGGCCGGTGTCGGCCGTGCGCTGCTCGCGTTCCTGCTGGACGCGTACGTCGAGGACGAGGCGCCCAACGCCAAGGGCAAGATGGAGAAGCGCACGGTGCTGCGCCTCGACCACCGTCTGGCGCCGGTGAAGGTCGCGGTGCTGCCGCTGTCCCGCAACCCCGAGCTGTCCCCGAAGGCCAAGGGCCTCGCCCAGGCGCTGCGCCAGAACTGGAACATCGAGTTCGACGACGCGGGCGCGATCGGCCGCCGTTACCGGCGCCAGGACGAGATCGGTACGCCGTACTGCGTGACGGTCGACTTCGACACGCTGGACGACAATGCGGTGACGGTGCGTGAGCGTGACTCGATGAAGCAGGAACGCGTGTCGCTGGACCAGATCGAGGGCTACCTGGCCGGGCGGCTCGTCGGCGCCTAGGTCCGACAGGGCGGGCGTTTCTGGGGGCTGCCGCCCCCGGACCCCCGCTTTCGGCCCTGAAGGGGCCTCGTCCTCAAACGCCGGACGGGCCGAAAAGACTCGTGGTGGCCCCCGATACAGACCCTGGATTGGTCCTGTATCGGGGGCCGTTCCGTTACCAGGCTGGCCCCATGAGTCTCGCCTTTCTCCTCACCACCCTTGTCGTCGTCGCCACGCCCGGCACCGGCGTCGTCTACACCCTCGCCGCCGGTCTGTCCCGCGGCCGTCGCGCGAGTGTCGTCGCGGCCTTCGCCTGCACGCTGGGGATCGTGCCGCACGTGCTGGCCACGGTCACCGGTCTCGCCGCGCTGCTCAACGCCAGTGCGGCCGCCTTCCAGATCCTCAAGTACGCCGGTGTCGCCTACCTGCTCTACATGGCCTGGGCGACCGTGCGGGACAAGGATGCGCTCGCCGTCGACGAGGAGGCCGCCCCCGGCTCGGCGGGACGCGTGATCGTGCGGGGCGTGCTGATCAATATCCTCAACCCGAAGCTGACGATCTTCTTCTTCGCGTTCCTGCCGCAGTTCGTGGACCCGGGTGAGCCGCGTGCGCTGCCGCGGATGCTTTGGCTGAGCGGCGTGTTCATGCTGGCGACCTTCGTCGTCTTCGCCGCGTACGGGATCCTCGCCGCGTCGGTCCGCAGCCGCGTCACCTCGCGGCCGCG
>Ga0207647_10004518_pt1 | contig 10306 bp, 6 predicted proteins | sample KBSCornC2_FD_184295 | JGI IMG/M metagenome (GOLD analysis project Ga0207647, IMG submission 184295) | Corn rhizosphere microbial communities from Kellogg Biological Station, Michigan, USA - C2 (SPAdes) (version 2) | ecosystem: Host-associated > Plants > Roots > Rhizosphere ...
GGCGGGTCAAGAACAGTCAACGCTCGATGCGCTGGAATCCCTGTGCCGGAGCGAACGTCCGGCTGCCTTCATCGTGGAGCCCTTGGTCCTGGGTGCGGGCGGTATGTTGATGTATCCCGCCTGGGTGTTACGCGAGATGAAACGGATTTGTGAGGCGTCGAATGTGCTGTTCATCGCCGATGAAGTCATGACCGGATGGGGCCGCACGGGAACATTGTTTGCGTGCGAGCAAGCGAACGTGTCGCCTGACATCGCATGCTATTCCAAAGGTCTTACCGGCGGGTCGCTTCCGCTTGCGGTAACGCTTTGCCGCGCTGACATCTTTGATGCGCACTATTCAGTGGATCGTTCGCGCACATTCTTTCATTCGAGCTCATATACCGCCAATCCGATCGCCTGCGCCGCCGCCAAGGCGAACCTCGATCTTTGGCAAGATACGGAAGTTCAGAACCGCATCGATTCCGTGGCTGCGATGCAGGAAAAATTAATTGGGCCATTTCGTGCCGACATGCGCTTCAAAAATGTCCGCCGGATTGGCACCATCACAGCACTCGATTTGGTGGTGCCCGATGGCGGCTATCTCGCGGGCGTTGGACCAAAGCTGCAGGCGTTTTTTCGCGCGGGAAATCTTTTGCTGCGTCCGCTCGGTAACACGATCTACGTTCTGCCTCCTTATTGCATCACGGAGGCAGACCTCAAGGAGGTCTATGCCGGCATCCGCTCGGCTGCCGATGCTTTGGTTTGAACCAAAGCGCTTTTGTCGCCGGGATGATGTCCAAGATCATCGTCGCGGTGAATGCCGATTCTGATGAAGTCAGGACCGTAAAGGCTCTAGCGGCCTGCTCCAGCCACTCCCATGGAGGTCATCGGCTTGACCGTGACGCCAGGTGGCGGAACGTCGTCATCCGGTACGAAGAAGTCTGACGTCAAGGGTACCGCGGGATCGGCCCTGTAGGGTTCGAAATCGCGCACGCCGCTCCCATAGAGTACCTTGTCGTCAATGCAGAATTGGCCGGTGAATTCTCGAGAGGGCTTGGTGAGGATCACATGAGCCGCGTCCGCCATGATCTCCGGCTTGCGGCTCGCGCGCATCATGGCATCGCCGCCAAGCAGGTTGCCGATCGCGGCGGTGGCGATGGTGGTGCGCGGCCATAGCGCGTTGACGGCGATACCGGCCGCCCTCAGCTCGCCGGAAAGGCCGAGCACGCAAAGGCTCATGCCATATTTCGCGATCGTATAGGCGGTGGAATGCTCAAACCATTTCACCTGAAGATCGAGCGGTGGCGACAGCATGAGGATATGCGGATTCTCAGCCTTCCTCAGATGCGGAATGCAATATTTCGAGACCATGAAGGTGCCTCTGGTATTGATCCCCATCATCAGGTCGAAGCGCTTCATATCGGTCATTTGCGAATTGGTCAGGCTGATGGCGCTGGCATTGTTGACGCAGATGTCGATGACCCCGAATTCCTTGACCGTCCTGTCGATCGCTTCGATCACCTGCGCCTCATCGCGGATATCACAGAGCAGCGGAAGCGCCTTGCCGCCCGCGGCGCGAATTTCATCGGCCGCGGTATAGATCGTGCCCTTGAGTTTGGGATGCGGCTCAGCCGTTTTGGCGGCGATCGCAACATTGGCGCCGTCCTTCGCCGCACGCAGCGCGATCGCAAGGCCGATACCGCGGCTCGCGCCCGACACGAATAAGGTCTTTCCCTTCAGACTTGCCATTGTGTCCTCCTGTGGGGCTTACGCTTGTTGTTGCTTTATTCGCCGGCCGCCGTTGCGCCGCGGGTGCGCGGGTCGGCTGCGCCGCGCCAGCCCGCGCCTGTCGCGACGATGGAGTTCGCCGAAGTCTGCCCGAGCGGTCCGCCGATGGTATGACCCCTTGCCTTCAACCCGGCAATCGCCGAATCATCAAATCCGCGTTCCAGCCAGATTTCATCCGGCAGCCATTGGTGATGAAGCCTTGGCGCGGCGATGGCTGCGGCGACATCCATGTGGTAATCGAGCACGTCAACGATCACCTGCAATACGGTGGAGATGATGCGGCTTCCGCCGGGCGAACCGGTTACCAACGCCACCCGCCCATCGCGCAGCACAATCGTGGGCGACATCGACGACAAGGGCCGCTTGCCGGGCGCGGGCAGGTTGGCCTCAAATCCAACCAGGCCATAGGCGTTTGAGGCGCCTGGCGCGGCGGTGAAGTCGTCGAGCTCATTGTTGAGCAGCACGCCGGTACCTTCAGCTACGAGACCAACGCCATAGCTGAAGTTCAGCGTATAGGTGTTGCTGACGGCATTTCCCTCGCCATCAACCACGGAAAAATGGGTGGTGTTGCTGCCTTCGCGGGGTTGCTTGAGCGAGGACGAATCGGTCCATGGGGTGGCGCGCTCCGGATCAATGGTCAGGCGTTGCCGGGCCGCATAATCCTTCGAAATAAGCCTGGTGACCGGCGCGCTGACATAAGCGGGGTCGCCAAGATGGCGCGCGCGATCGGCATAGGCGCGCTTCATGGCTTCGACCAGTAGATGCAACGAGGGCGCAGAGCCCTGAGCCAATTGTCCGAGCGGAAAGCCTTCGAGGATGTTCAGCGCCTCGATCAGTACGATGCCTCCCGAGGAGGGCTGTGGCATGGAGACGATTTCATAGCCGCGATAGCTGCCGCGCACGGGCTCGCGAATGATCGGCCGATAGCTGCGAAGATCATCCATTGTCATCAGGCCGCCGGCGTCGCGAACGGCCGAGGCGAGCTTTTCTGCCACCGGTCCCTCATAGAAGCTGCGCGCGCCTCCTTCTGCGATGGCTTTCAAGGTGGAGGCCAGATCACTCTGGGTCAGAAGATCTCCTTGACGCAGGCTGCTTCCATCGGGCCGCGAAAAAATCTTTTGCGATGAGGGCCAACGGGCAAGCCGGGGATACCATTCCGGCAACGTATCGGCGGTGTCATCGGCCACGACGAATCCGTTGCTTGCGAGCTTGATCGCCGGCTGCAGCAGATTGGCCAGACTGAATTTTCCAGAGCCGTATTTTTCCAACGCTAGCGCCAATCCCGCGACCGTACCCGGTACGCCAATGCCGAGCGCGGAGTCCCGCGACTTCGCGGCGTCGGGCTTGCCGTCGGCGGACAGGAAAATGCCGGATGTCACCGCAGCCGGTGCGGTTTCCCGGTAATCAATGGCAACGTCTTCATGACGCGCGGCCAGATGAATCAGCATGAAGCCGCCGCCACCGATATTGCCGGCCCGTGGGTAGGTGACCGCCATGGCAAAGCCGGTGGCGACCGCAGCATCAACGGCATTCCCACCGCGCTGCAACACATCGGCGCCGATTCGTGCGGCAAGTCTTTCCTGGGCTACCACCAGCCCATGTTCGGCGGCGACCCCGACGCCGGCGGCGGCCGAAGGCACATAGCTGCCGCGACCGGCCTCCTGCGCACCGACCGGTGCTCCAATCAGGGCAACCAGAACGAGGAGCCAGCGCAGGCGTCGTCGTTTGATTGAAGGCGTAGGCGACATTGGTGTCATGTGATCGGCAGTGTTGCGATTTTTGGCCCGGCGGCCAGGACAAATAGAGTGCTATTTTAACCATTGTTAGCAAAATGCCCTAGGTGATTCGCGAAGGACAACAACATGGCGGTGACCGCGTCTGAGACTCTTTCAGAGATACCGGGAGCTTATCCGCGGCGTGCGGCCGTCATCAGCTGGATTTTCTTCGACTGGGCCGCCCAGCCTTATTTCACGCTCATCACGACCTTTGTCTTTGCGCCGTACTTTGCCACCAACGTGGCCTCCGATCCCGCGACGGGTCAGTCCCTATGGGGATTTGCTACCGCAGGCGCAGGTCTCTTGATTGCGGTTCTGTCGCCGGTGCTCGGCGCCATTGCCGACGCCAATGGCCGGCGTAAGCCCTGGATCGCAGGCTTCGGTGCGCTCTTGGTGATCGGCTCCTGCTTGATGTGGATCGGGCGCCCTGGTGCACCCGAAACCATCGTGCCCCTGCTCGTCGCCTATGGTATCGCGACCATCGGCGTCGAATTCGCGACCGTCTTCAACAATGCGATGATGCCGACGCTGGTGCCGCCGGAAAAAATTGGCCGCTTATCCGGCACCGGTTGGGCCACCGGCTATATCGGCGGGATTTTCAGCCTGCTCCTCGTACTCGGCTTTCTTGCCGCCAATCCGCAGACCGGGCGCACGTTGTTCGGGGTCACGCCGCTGTTTGGCCTCGATCCGATATCGCATCAGGGCGACCGCATCACCGGGCCGCTCACCGGAATCTGGTTTGTGGTTTTCGTTTTGCCGATGTTTTTATTGACGCCGGATTATCCTGCCAAGCGTCCAGTGCGCGAGGCGCTGCGCGAAGGGCTTCTCGAATTGAGGGAGACGCTCGGCGATCTGCCGAAGCACCGCTCGATGACGGCCTTTCTTCTGGCCAACATGATCTATACCGATGGCCTGGTGTCGTTGTTTGCGTTCGGCGGCATCTATGCCGCGGGCACATTCGGTTGGCATACCCTTCAGATCGGCAGCTTCGGCATTCTGCTCGCGATCGCCGGTACGCTTGGGGCCTGGCTCGGCGGCAAGCTCGACGACTGGCTTGGACCAAAGCCGGTGATAGCGGGCAGCATGCTGATCCTGCTCCTGTCGATCGCGGCCATTCTGCTGGTGGACAAGGATTCGATTCTGTTCGTCAAGGTCGCGCCACCCGCGCCCGGGGGCGCGTTGTTCGCTGGCGCTGCGGAGCGCGCTTACCTCGTGCTCGGCTTTCTGATCGGCGCGGCTGGCGGGCCACTGCAGGCGGCGTCGCGCACGCTGTTGATCCGAATGGCACCGAAGGATCGCATCGCCCAGTTTTTCGGCCTGTTCGCGCTCACCGGAAAGGTCACCTCATTCATCGGGCCGCTGCTGATCGGGGCGGTGACGGCGATATCCGGCAGCCAGAAAATCGGCATGGCGATGCTGGTGCCGTTTTTCCTGGTGGGATTGGCGTTGCTGGCGCGGGTGCGTGACTAGAGCTATTTCGGTTCCGATTGAATCAGAACCGAAGCTCTGGTTGTTGTTTTTGACGCGTTTTCTTTGCGCGAACCGGTATCCACTCCAGATCAAGTCCGGGGCAGGCTTTCGCTCGAAAACGCTATAGCGCAAGCCTTTCCGTCAGTGACGAAAATGTCGTGTTCCTGTGAACACCATGGCAATGCCATGCTCGTCGGCGGCCTTGATGACTTCCTCGTCCCGCATCGAACCACCGGGCTGTACGACTGCGGTGGCACCGGCTTCGATGCAGGCGAGCATGCCGTCGGCGAAAGGAAAGAACGCGTCCGAGGCCACGACCGATCCCTTGGTGAGCGGCTCGGCAAGGTCCAACTCCTTGGCCGCATCCTGGGCCTTGCGCGCGGCAATCCGCGCCGAATCCACCCGGCTCATCTGGCCGGCGCCGATGCCGACAGTAGCAAGATCCTTGGCGTAGATGATGGTATTTGACTTGACGTGTTTGGCGACGCGAAAAGCAAACTTTAGATCGCGCATTTCGACATCCGTCGGTGCCCGCTTTGTGACGATCTTGAAGGTCATATCATCGACCACCGCGTTATCGCGGCTCTGGACCAAGAGGCCGCCGGCGACCGTCTTGGCGGTCAGGCCGGGTATGCGCGGATCGGGCAGCGCACCGGCGAGCAGCAAACGCAGATTCTTGCGCGCGCCGATGATGGCGATGGCTTCCTCGCTTGCGTCCGGCGCAATAATCACCTCGGTGAAGATCTTGGTGATCTCGCGGGCGGTATCAGCATCGAGCTGGCGGTTCATCGCGATGATGCCGCCGAAAGCCGACGTCGAATCGCAGGCCAGCGCCTTGCGATAGGCGCTGATCAGGTCGGTGCCTTCGGCCACGCCGCAGGGATTGGCGTGTTTAACGATGACGCACGCCGCGGTTCGGCTGGCGTCGAATTCGCCGACGCATTCGTAAGCTGCGTCTGTATCGTTGATGTTGTTGTAGGAGAGTTCCTTACCCTGCAACTGTCGCGCGGTGGAGACGCCGGGCCGGCGGTCCGGTGTTCGATAGAACGCCGCGCTCTGATGCGGGTTTTCGCCATAACGCAGCGATTGGATGAGCTTGCCGCCGATGGCCCGGAAATCCGGCGCCTCGATTTTCAACTGGCCGGCAAACCAGTTGGAAATCGCCGCGTCATAGGCAGCGGTGCGCGCATAGGCCTTGGCGGCGAGACGCCGCCGCAGCGCAAGCGTGGTCGCGCCCTGGTTTTGCGCGAGTTCATCGAGGACGGATTGATAGTCCTCGGCTTCCACTACAACAGTGACATCGTCGTGGTTCTTGGCGGCGGCGCGGATCATGGCCGGCCCGCCGATGTCGATGTTTTCGATGCATTCTTCGAAGTTGGCGCCTTTGTCGACGGTTGCCTCAAACGGATAGAGGTTGACCACCAGGAGATCGATCGGCGCGATGCCGTGCGTCTTCATCGCTTCGGCGTGTTGCTTGTTGTCGCGGATCGCCAATAGTCCGCCGTGAACCTTGGGGTGCAGGGTCTTGACCCGGCCGTCCATCATTTCGGGAAAGCCGGTCAGGTCGGAAACGTCCTTCACCGTCAGTCCGGCGGCAGCGATCGCCTTCGCGGTGCCGCCCGTCGAGATCAGTTCGACGCCATGGCCGGCGAGCGCGCGGGCGAATTCGATCAGCCCGGTCTTGTCGGAAACGGAGAGCAGGGCGCGGGCAATGCGGCGCGGATGGTCGGTCATGGGCAAGGTCCTTCGCTTAAGGGAGTGCCCAGGCGCGCGGCGGATGTTCCCGCGCTTCCCGATGGTGCTCCATCCAAAGTCGCCAGTTGCGCGAGAGCCGCTGGTTAGCAGCTTCCGGGGCCATTCTCAATGTCGGGATACCGGCTTTTCCCAGGGCCTTGTTGCGTGGGCCGCCTTAGTTGCGAGCGTCGATCAGTGAGCTGATCCGCTCAAGGTCTTCCGGCTGGGTTGGATTGTAGATCACCAGCGTCAGGTCCGGACGACCATCGACGGCAAAGGCCGAATATTCGAAGGCGAGGCGGCCGAGATCGGGGTGTTTGATGTGCTTGATGCTTTCGTGATGGGTGCTGACATTGTTGTCGCGCCACATCGCATCGAATTCAGGGCTGAGCTGGCGGAGTTCATCGACAAACGCGCGAACCTCCTCTGCCGCGCCTACACGCGCGACGTCGACCCGGAATGCGCCGACCGCGTAGCGTGCCACACTGGTCCAGTCATATTGCGAAGCGCGCGAGCGGGGATCGAGGAAGATGAAGCGCAGGATATTGCGCTGCTCCGCCGGAACGGCAGCGTAGTCGGTCAGCATCACCGTCGCGGCGCGGTTCCAGGCCACGACATCCCATGTTGCAGTTCGAATCAGGGCCGGGCTCGGCTCCAGGACATCGAGAATACGTTGCAGCCGAGGAGTGATCCCGTCGCGTTTTTCATAGCGGACCTCCGGCGGACGGCCGAGACCCAGCAGGAAAAGGTGCTCGCGCTCGGTGTCCGTCAGCATCAGCGCGCGCGCGATCCGATCAAGCACATCCGCTGACGGCGCGCCGCCACGCCCCTGTTCGAGCCAGGTGTACCAGGTCGGACTGATGTGGGCGCGTTGTGCGACTTCCTCGCGGCGCAGGCCGGGAGTACGGCGGCGCTTTCTGGCCAGGCCGAAGGCGGTCGGGTCGAGCTTGGCGCGGCGATCCCTGAGATAATTTCCGAGCTGGTTCACTCGGCTCGTGCGTTCGTCCATCGTATTAGTAATTATACTACGATAAGGTCACTACTTTACCAGAATAGCCCATCGCTCGACATTTGTCTCGACAGAACAGGAGACTTGCGATGCGCGTGTTCGTTACCGGCGCCACCGGCTTCATCGGCTCAGCCGTGGTCAAGGAATTGATCGCAGCCGGGCATCAGGTGATCGGCCTTTGTCGCTCGGAGGAGAAGGCGGCGGCGTTGAAGGCCGCCGGCGCCGAAGTTTATCGAGGGTCGATTAGTGATCCCGATAGCCTGAAGGAAGGTGCTTCCCGGTCAGATGGCGTCATCCATCTGGCTTTCAACCACGACTTCTCGCGATTCGTGCAAAACTGCGAAGATGATCGTCCTGTGATCCAGGCGCTCGGCGCCGTGCTGTCAGGGTCCAATCGGCCGCTGGTCGTCACGTCTGGCACGGGACTGGCCAACACCGTGCCGGGTCAATCCGCGCAAGAAGAAAATAAGACGGTGGGCACGGATATACACCCTCGCGCCGCCACGGAAGAAGCGGCCGCCGCGGTCGCTGCGGGTGGTGCCAACGTGTCCGTGGTGCGCCTCCCCCAGGTCCATGACACCCGCCGACAAGGCCTCGTCACCTATCTGGTGCAGTCCTATCGCGAGAAGGGGGTGTGCGGATACCCAGAAGACGGACTCGCTCGCTGGCCCGCGGCCCACCTTCTCGACGTCGCACGCCTTTACCGCCTGGCGATCGAGAAGGCCGAGCCAGACGCTAAATATCACGCCGTCGGAGAAGAGGGCATTTCGATGCGCGCCATTGCGGAGGCGGTTGGCCGCCGCCTGAATTTTCCGGTCAGGTCGATCGCCCCGGAAGAGACGCCGGCCTTTTTCGGCTCGATGGCGAGGTTTGTTGCGCAGGACGTGCCGGCCTCGAGCGAGCAAACGCGGAGAAAGCTTGGCTGGCAGCCAACCGGGCCCGGCCTGATTGCCGATCTCGAAAATCTGCAAGGCGCTTGAGGCTGCGCGCGGCCGAGACCTTGTTGGACGCGACTACAACGGTAATTCCGGTTCACGCCGGGCATCGCGGCGGGCGGTCGTTGCCGCCGGCGTCGTGCTGGAGCGGATGAAGCTCCAGCGGATTCCGGAAACCTGCCGGGCATCCTGCCGGATCACGATCTGGGCGGTGCGGCGCGGTCCATCATTGCCGGCGAGGAATACGCTCTCCTCCAGCTCGACCCGATCATCGGGCGCCTCGAAAGTCCACACCTCGCGATTGGGCAGCACCAGCATGACGCCACGCCCATCATTGAGCCGGCTTGCCTTGACAGCCGGATGCAGGTGGAAGCGCAGCGCGTACTCGGCATTGGTGCCTTTGATGCGCGCGCCAGGTGCCGGCGACAGCGTGTCCTCGCCGTCCAGCCGCGAACCATCTTCGGCGATTACCAGGACACGCCGATGCACTACACCAAATCGCTCCAGATAACCGTCATGGGACGCAGTCAACGTAGTGCCGCCCGGCACCGTCTCGCGAAAGCTCTCGACATGGGTCGGACCGCCGACGATCGGTGCGCCCTTCAATAGCCGTTTCACCGCGGACAGCTCCACGAACTGACAGGAAGAGGTTTCGCGATAAGTCAGCGTTGAATGGGCCGCGGTGCCGCGGGCGAAGGCGCGCCAATTGTCGCGCCCGGTCGAAGGCATGCCGCAATTCACCACGATGCGGCTCAGCCCCGAGGAAAGTTCAAACGACAAACACCCGGCATGGGCGTCGTGGCTCACGGCCGGCGGCGGAGGCACACCTGTATCGGCGATCAGGATGGTCGGCCCTGCTTCGAGGCGCTGGAAACCGGCGTGCGGCATGTTCGCCATCGGCACACCATGCGTGTCATCATAGGCGAGCAGCGTGGCAAGGAGCGCCGACGGCGCGCTACTCATCCCGTTGAACAGCGCAAAATTGCCGTCGCCATGCCGGAAAAACCGCAACATCGGCATCGTCCGGTCGATGGCGTTCAACAACGCTGGCGGCGGGGCAATGTTGCGCGCGGCAAAAGTTTGCCGCAACGGCAGGAGATCGGTAAGCAATTCGATCAGCGCGCCGGGGTTGCGCGAGATGTGGCCGCCATCGGGAAGGATCTGACGCTGCAGCTCGTCGGATAATTTGCGGCTTGCGGAACGAATATGCCCGGCCTGATTGGCGAGGCACAGCGACGCATAACACAGCGCCATCAGCACCTGCAGCCGCGGCACTCCGTCGGGAATATCAAGGGTCGCATAACGCAGATAACGGATTTCGCGCGCCAGCCCGCGAAGGTAGCGGCGATAAAACCGGTTATCAGCGTCATTGAGGACCAAGGGAGCCTGCGACAGCAGCGAGATGACACGACGCGCCAGCACGTCGGAACGACGGCCGATCGCCCGGCGCCGTTTGCTCCGGCTGGAGAGCCAGTCGTCCACCAGCGAGCGGGCATTGGCGCGGGTGAGGGCGGTGTCCGCCGCGCGCAAATGTCGGAGCCAGCCAAAGCCGAGCAGCGCCACTTCCCAATCGTCCGATGGCGGCTCAAGATCAAAAACCGACCGGCCATGACAGG
>Ga0207647_10004522_pt1 | contig 10305 bp, 10 predicted proteins | sample KBSCornC2_FD_184295 | JGI IMG/M metagenome (GOLD analysis project Ga0207647, IMG submission 184295) | Corn rhizosphere microbial communities from Kellogg Biological Station, Michigan, USA - C2 (SPAdes) (version 2) | ecosystem: Host-associated > Plants > Roots > Rhizosphere ...
TGTTTTGGTGTAGCGCCGGCCAAGAAGGTCTTGGACTGCGTCAGTCGAATTAAACGGTGGTTGGTACACGCTGATGCTCAAAATACCACCGGACTGTAGGCTGTAGCTACAGCTATTGCCTTTGTCGCCGCCCGTGACAGAGTATGGTTCAGCTCGCACAGGCAGCTTACCAACGCCGTCGATAAAGTTACGTATCACAGCCCTGTCGTCGGCGCGAGCGGTCAGGTAAATCTTCTGGCTATTAATGTCGGCGGTGGTTACGACGTTGCAGGCGTAGACTATAAGGCCTATCGAGGAACGCTCCGGCTGATCCAGCTTACTCATGTCTAGCGCAAGCGGATCACCGATGCCCGAACCGTACTCCTTGATGTCATAGCCTGGCCGAAAATGGTAGATGCTGGTATCGCTAGCGGGGTTTTTGCTTTCGCGTTGTTTTAGGTTATGTGCCCGTAACAATACCAGGCCGAGTATCAAAATGACTAAGACAGCTAGCGCGATCAGCAGTTTTTTGTTGCGGAACCACGCATGGTTCATGGGTTTTTCTGGTCCAGAAGACTGAAAATTGGTAATGGGCGGTGTGGGTTCAGTTTGCAGCATGGGGCTCCTTGTGCGATTAAGTGCAATTATTCTACAGATATTTTAGAACTAATGATGTATGATTTTTCACAAGATTAACAAAATTATGCATATAAAGTTACTACCTGATATGCATAGAATTATGCAGCTAAAATGGTATAATTAGCCTAGCTAATCTGTTGTATATGCTAGAGCTGAGCCCCGAACAATACTTAGAAATAGAAAATGATGTACCGCCTGAGCATCCGCGCCGGACATTTCTAAAGGCACTTGGCTGGGTTGGTGCCGGAATGGGTGCGGCGTATGCGGGACTGCGCATGGATAGCCAGCTTGGCGATGCGGTATATGGTGACACTCCGCCGGAGGTACATTTGCTGGAAGATTCTGACGCGGAAAAGCAATTCCCGCATCACTTTAATGTGGTTGGTGGCGGGTTTGGCGTGTACAACATCGCTGAATTGGCGTCGCATGTCCACAATGGCCTGCGTCAGTTTGGCCAAACGGCGTACATCAAAAATTCCAATGGTGGACTGAAAGTTGACGCCCAGGAAGACGCATTGCTCAATTTTCTCGAAGAGCGCGGCGGCGAAGTAGTGACACTTTACGGCCATAGTCTGGACGGCATGGTCATGACAGAGGTCGGACGCAACTTGCTGAAACATGGCGTGGAGGTTCAAGCGGTGTTGCTAGACTGCACGCCCGAACGCAAATATGATATTCGACCAGACAAGCGAACTGGCGCGGAATTTTTGGCAGCTGTTGATCGTGTCACCGAAGTACTAGACATTGGTAATGGAATTGTAACTCGTGGTGCGTTTGAAAGTATTTCCCGGATTTGCCAAGGGCGCGACGATTACGACCAAATCGTCAAGGAAGCGCTTGCAAAGATCGCGCCCAACAATTGTTCCGATCGACTACTTATGAAGCAGGCTGACTACGCTTGTTCGTTTAACGGCGCAAAGTTCGGACAAAGCTACCCAGCCAGGACGGTGGTCGGCAAACTTCGGCCCGCCGACTGGAACGCTGATCTGACGATCAATAACAAATCAGCTTTGATCGGCTGGCGCACGGATAGTTTTCCGCATTTGACTGTTGATGATGTGGCAGTGATGGGCGGCGCCCACGCAAACCCCGGCAATCAAGAGGCGCACTACACTACAACTCTTATTCGCTATGGAAAGGAACGCGACTTCTATCAGCCTAGCGTTGCCAAAAGCAACCATCACCCTATATAAAACTAGCCAGTAGCTAACGTTGTATTTGTTGCCGCAAAGGCTTATACTTCGGAGTGAATACAAGCATAAACATATAGGTGCAGCTAAGGGGATGAAAGTATTGATGCTTGGGTGGGAACTGCCGCCGCATAACAGCGGTGGCCTTGGTGTCGCTTGCCATCAACTATGTAAAGCGCTCTCGCGCAAAAACGTCGAGATCGAGTTCGTGCTGCCCTATCAGGCGCACCACGACGCACAGTTTATGACGATTACGGCCGCGCACCCGCAAGGCGTCGCAACGGTCCTGAAATCCGGCATTGCATACGACAGCTTCAAATATATTTACCACGATGGGCACGAAGAGTGGGTTGACCTGTACGGCCAGCAACAGTTGTACGAGCGGGCCGTGGCGGAGATGACTCTTGAAAAAGAGTTCGATATCATCCATGCACATGACTGGCTGACATTTCGTGCCGGTTTGCGAGCAAAACAGCTATCTGACAGGCCATTGATTGTGCACGTGCATTCTATTGAGAGCGACCGTGCTGGCGGCGATGGTGGTAATCCTCTGGTGCGTGAGATTGAATCAATGGGACTTTTGATGGCTGATCGCGTCTTAGCGGTCAGTCAGCATACCAAGGATGCAATTATTCGGGACTACCGTATTCCGGCGGACAAGATTGATGTTGTACACAACAGCATCGAAAAGTCCGATTTGCCAGAGCTGGTTGAGCAAAATGTCTACACATATCTGACAGCACTCAAGAGTCGAGGCTACAAAGTAGTGGTCAATGTCGGCCGGTTAACGGTCCAAAAAGGACTGCCGAACTTACTACGGGCAGCCCGGCTTGTCGTACAAAAGGAACCCAAAACTATGTTCCTGATAGTCGGTGCTGGCGAGCAGTACAACGAGCTAATGGAACTGGCGGCATCCTTAGGCATTGGTGCAAATGTGCTTTTTACCGGGTTTCAGCGTGGCCAAGCCTGGCGCGACGCCTTCACTGTTGGCGATTTGTTCGTCATGCCCTCTATCTCTGAGCCTTTTGGTTTGACGCCCCTCGAAGCCATCCAGTATGGTACGCCGTCGCTTATTAGCAAACAGTCTGGGGTCAGTGAAGTTTTGCTGAATTGCCTCAAAGTTGACTTTTGGGATGTCCAAGAAATGGCCAACCAGATTGTTTCAGTGGTGCAAAATGACGTGCTGCACGACAGCCTCAGAGACAACATGCTGCACGAATATCGTCGCCTGAGCTGGAATGATTCGGTCGACAAACTATTCGGTATTTACCAGCAGCATCTTCCCGAAAAGGTTGCTGTATGAGCAAGTCCATCGTCCTCTATCTGCACGTGCACCAACCATATCGCGTACGACATTATACGATATTTGACGCGGGCAATGCGTCTAACTACTTCGATGCGCCATATGACGGCCGGGAATCCAACGAGCGGATATTGCATAAAGTTGCCGAGAAGTCTTACCTGCCGACTAACCAGCGTTTGCTTGAACTGCTACACACACATCCGGAATTTCGCCTAAGCCTGTCTATCACGGGAACTGTTCTGGAGCAGCTGGAAAAATGGTCGCCTGACGCGCTCAAGTCTTTTCAGGATCTCGTGGCCACCGGCCAGGTAGAGATCGTTGCCGAGACGTACCACCATTCGCTGGCGTTTTTCTACTCGCGGGGCGAATTTGAAACACAAGTTGACATGCACCGCCGAAAAGTTCAGCAATTATTTGGTCAGACGCCGCAAGTATTTCGCAACACAGAGCTAGCCTACAACAACGACTTAGCATACTGGGCCGACCAAGCTGGCTTTAAGGGCATTTTAGCCGAAGGTTGGGATGCGGTGCTAGGTTGGCGCAAGCCAAATTACCTTTATAGGCCGTCGTATACTCAAAACATCAAACTGCTGCTAAAAAACTACAAGCTTAGCGATGATATCGCCTTTCGTTTTGGCGACCACGCTTGGAGCGAGTGGCCGCTGACTGCCGACAAGTTTACGCACTGGCTCAACTCCGATGTCGACGCACAAACATATAACTTGTTCATGGACTACGAGACATTTGGTGAGCACCAATGGCATGAGTCGGGTATCTTCGACTTTCTAAACCATCTGCCCGAACAATGGCTTAGAACGCCCGGCAACGACTTTAAGACTGTTTCTGAGGCCATTGACAGCTTCGAGCCAGTCGACACGCTCGACGTGCCCCAAACCGTAACCTGGGCAGATACCGAACGCGACCTGTCGGCATGGCTTGGCAACTCGTTGCAGGAGTCGTCCATCAAGTGTCTATACGCCCTAGAGCAGCAAATTTTGGGTTCCGAGGACTGGGCACTCATCGAAGACTGGCGACGACTGCAAACCAGCGACCACTTCTACTACATGTGCACCAAATGGTTTAATGACGGTGACATCCATGCGTACTTCAGCCCCTACGAATCACCCTACGAAGCCTACATGAACTTCATGAATGCATATCACGACCTCAGGTTTCGACTTATCCAGAAAGGAATTGAGGTCTAGTGGGCCGCCCAGTTGTCCTGAGTAATGGGCGCTTATTCGTGGGGCTAGACGAAAACGGCTTGGTCCATGACTTTTACTATCCGTATGTCGGCCTGGAAAATTTGACGAACGCGCGCAGTTCGCAGCATAAGGTTGGCGTGTGGGTCGACGGGCAGTTCCGCTGGACTAACGACGGTTCGTGGCAGATTACCGTGGATTTTGAGAGCGAAGCACTGGTCAGCGACATTCGCATGCGCTCAGAGGATCTAGGCGTTACGCTGGAGTTCCACGATTTTGTCGACCAGGAATACAACGCGTTCGCCAGGCGAGTTCGTGTTATCAACGAACGGGACACGGAGCGAGATATTAGACTGTTCATGCACCAGGTGTTTCAAATTTCCCGTTCAGGGCGCGCCGATACGGCGATGTTCGTGCCTGACGACGACTACATTCTAGACTACAAGGGTCGCTGTTGCCTACTAATGGCGGGCAAATTTACCGACGATGGTTCATTCGACCAATTCGCTGTGGGCAACTACGGCATTGAGGGAAAGTCTGGGACATACTCTGACGCCGAGGACGGAGAGCTGTCCGGCAATACGGTAGAGCATGGCGGTGTTGACAGTGTGCTTAGGTTTCGCCGTGTTACGCCAGCCAGCGGATCATTCGATGTTGACTACTGGATCGTAGCTGCCGAAAGTCAAACCGACGCCCAGGTCGTCCACACCTACTTCAAGTATTACCCTCTCGAAGAGCGGCTGGAAAAAACTCGGGTTCATTGGCGTAACTGGCTCAAGTCCGCAAGCGAAAAACTTGCCAGCGTACCAGAAGACCGGCGCAAACTTACCCAAAAGAGCTTGCTTATTATCAAGGCGCATTGTGACGCGCGCGGCTCAGTGCTGGCTAGTGGAGACTCCAGCATATTCAACTTTGGTCGGGACTATTATTGTTATTGCTGGCCACGGGATGCAGCATATGCAGTTTGGCCGTTGATTCGCCTCGGTATTTTCGATGAAGCCAAGAAGTTCTTTGAGTTTGCGCGCGACACCATGCACCGCGACGGCTATCTCATGCACAAATACCAGCCCGACCGCGCCATTGGCAGCACCTGGCATCCGCTTGTGCATGGCCGGCAAAAAGAGTTAGCTATTCAGGAAGACGAAACGGCAATCGTCATATATATGATCGGCAAATATTACAAATACAGCCGGGACAAAGCGTTCGTCGAGAACTTTTACAGCACATTTATTGAGCCTTGCACCAACTTTATGTGCAACTATGTGGATGAGGCCACGGGATTGCCCCACGCCAGCTACGACTTATGGGAGCAGAAGTTTTCAACTAGCACTTACACGGTTAGCACGGTGATTGCCGGCCTGGAGACCGCTGCGTATCTCGCAAGAGTAACCGAACATCCCGAAGATGCGTTGACCTGGCAAAACTCGGCAGACAAAATCCGCAGTGGCTTGGGCGCACTGTATCACCCGGACGGATACTACCGTAAAGGGTTTCTGTTGCAGGAAAACGGCAGTCTTGCATACGACGATACGCTCGATGTCTCAAACTTTTATGGGCCATTTATGTTTGTTGACGACTCGCTAGAGGATAAAAGGCTCGCGAGCACCATCGAGCACGTAGAAAAACGGCTGACGAACACCACTCCTGTTGGTGGCGTGTTGCGCTTCGAAGGTGACAACTACTTTTTGGCTAAAAGTCAGTACAAGGGCAATCCGTGGATCGTCTGCACGCTTTGGCTGGCTCAATACTACAAAGCAATTAATCAGCCAGAAAAGGCCGAGGGAATGGTGCGCTGGGCAATGGACCGTACTCTGCCAAGTGGTTCTATGAGCGAGCAATTTGATCCGGAAGATGGTTCAGCCATCAGTGTCACGCCCCTAGTTTGGAGCCATGCCGAATTCGTCAACACTGTTTTGGATATCGCAGACGTCGACTAAGCAAAAACCCGCCGTAATAGCGGGTTTTACCACATAATCTACCGTGATTATTTCTTGGGCTTTACTTCGTTGCGTCCAAGGTTTTTCTTGGTTTCTACAAACAGGACATGCCTGCGTAAGCGCGGACTGTATTTGCGCAGAGACAATTTTTCAGGAGTGTTCTGCTTGTTTTTCTTAGTGTAGTAAATACGCTCGCCAGATTCTTCACTGACAAGCCCTACGAGTACACGGTGGTCACCTTTTTTAGCCATAATGTGATGATTTTATCAGATATAGCGTCACTTGTAAACTGTTTTATGGTCCTAAACTGGGTACTGGTCTGCTTGGTCGCCAAATTCTCGTGCCGCCTCCATTGCACGTAATAACGCATGGTTTTCAGCCGTATCACCTATGCTGCCAATAATAGTGTTCCGTTCTGCAGTGCAGTCATTAACGAGCGCTTCGGCAGCTCTTACAGCATCTCGTGCGGCTTCGACATGGGTAGCATGGTTGCTCAGCTGGCTACCGTAGCTTTGCGCATCTTCGGCCATCCTTCCTAATGCACTTCGCGCAGCGACAATATGGGGATTTTGTGAATCGGATGGAATTGCCTGGTTGACCAACGCCCCGGCCTCACTAGCATGTTCAGTGATTTTGTCGCTACTTGCTTTGCCCTTTTTTACGCTATCGTCTGCGTAGCTACCCAAAAGTACCGCAACTTTGCCCAACATCTCGGAGGCGCGCTCTAGTGCCGCATCCCTAGCTACAGCCTCCACTGGCTCAAGGAACGGTGCAGAGCCCACCTTTTCCTTAGCATTACTTAACGCCTTTCTGACATCTCCCGTGCTCATATTCCCCCTATCATTTAAAACACAAAAATCCAGCGATGTAGGCTGGATAAATTATTTGGAGCCACGACTGAGACTTGAACTCAGGACCCCTTCCTTACCATGGAAGTGCTCTACCACTGAGCTATCGCGGCAAAATATCTCTGGTATTGTACTGGTTTTAAGATTAAAAAGCAATGCCGCCACGGGGGTGTAGTCTGCTTTTTCGGTTAATTATCCTTAGTAGCCTATCTCAAGGTAGGTTTGCCGACCGATAATCCCCAACTCTAGTATTTGTTTAAACTGGTCGATCACGTCGTCAGGTAGGCTAGATAGTTCTACCCACACAAGCTCGCTACATTTTTCTGGCTCCGCATTAATAAATGTATACTCTTTGTCGCGGATGATAAATTCGTATGCCACCGTCTCTCCGGCTGGCGTGTTACGCGCGGCCACACACGCAAACTCAAGATCTTTTGCATGAACTGCAACGCCTAACTCTTCCTTGATTTCCCGCAACATGGCTAAAGCTGGTGTTTCGCCAACCTCAATGTGACCGCCGGGCGGACAAAGACAACCATCCATCCAGCCCGTACTTGCCCGCCTTCCCAACAAAACTTTAGTGCCATTGACTATAAATACGTTGACTGTTGGAATTACGAGATGTTTCATCTACCAATTATAACAAAAAACACTCCCTGCGAAGTGCTTTAGGTAGAGGGCTGGTGCAGGGTGAGGGATGGCGCACTTCGTGCTTTGCCGCAAAGTTGTGCTCGGTATAAATACCTGCGCGCGACTTTGCTCTACCGAACCCAAAAATGCCTGCGGCATGGTGTTCCAGGCTTCCTCGCTCTCGACCAAACTAAAAAACCTACGCATAGGCAGGTTTTTTAGTTTGGTGCAGGGTGAGGGATTCGAACCCCCGAAGGCTGAGCCAGATGATTTACAGTCACCCGTGTTTGACCGCTTCACTAACCCTGCATACAAATTTGGAGCCGACAGAGGGATTCGAACCCACGACCCGCTGTTTACAAAACAGCCGCTCTGACCAACTGAGCTATGTCGGCAATGTGTTAATTATAGTACATTTGTCGGATATCGTGCTATGCGCTCCTTCTGTGGTACTCGTGTCGCATACAAGCAAGCTTGATGCAACGCTACGTTCCTCGTACGCCGAACCGACGACCCTCGGTTACAAAACCGATGCTCTGACTACTGAGCTAAGGTGACGTCTAATTAACAGATGTAAGTGTAGCAAATAACCGGTTCTTCGGCAACACCTACACAACAACGCGGCGAGGGCGCACCATGCGCTTTGGTTTACCAGCTGGAACAATGAGCTTTTTGATGCGATCTTCGATGATATCGGCTTCCGCTTGCTGGCCGCGGCTAAGGTGTGCTTTGTGTAGCAGCCCCAGCGTCTCTTTGTTTGGCTCCAGCTCTACGGCTTTTTCAAGTTCCTGGAACATCAGCTTGTCGTTATTTAGTTTTTCTTGGACTTTGGCGTAGGCTACGTGACGGGCGGCAAGTCCATCTTCCATCTTGAGCGCCTGTTCGAAGGCGATAGCAGCTTTTTCGTAGTTCTCGGTTTCATAATAAATTAAGCCAAGATTATGCAGGCTTGAAGGCGTTGCCTCAACGCTGGATGCGATCTCAAAGCAGTCGATGGCGTCGCGATACTCTTTTTGTTTGGCGTATAAAATACCGAGGCGGTTATAGGCGGCGGCGTTTTTTTCGTCGATTTTGAGGATGGTCAGCAGGGCCTTTTCAGCGCGAAGAAAGCGGTTTTCGCGCATGCCTTGGTGTGCGATATCCCATAATTTACCGAGACGAGTACCGACTTTTTTAGAAACATCGACGATTTCATCGTCATGGATCTTGGTGTTGAAATACGCTAGCGCCGCGAATGCAGCAACGATTAGCAGCTCATACATACTGAGATGTAGTATAGCAAAGTTCGTTGTGTAGTTACAGCTCGAGCACAAGATTGGTCAGCGTCAGCTTTGCCGACGCATTCTGAAGTAGCGCGGCTTCTGCATCGTAGCTGGCCTGCGATATACCATGCCAGCGCTTGATAGCTTGACTGTCCCCGGCACGCTCTATGGCAGCAGAGGACATCTGAGACAACATAGTTATGACCTGCAACGCCTCAACTTTTTGCTTGGCCAGTTCATCAACTTTGCATAATCTTTCAAACTGCGTAGACTGTAAAAGCTGGCGAGCAGTTTGCGCGCTTGCCTTGAGAGGATGAACATGGTCAGACAACAGTGCATGCATCAAACCGACTAAACCACCACTCATAAGATGGGCTTGTTGTATGTCTTTTGTATCAAAACCTAGTGTCGCAAAATATCGTTCGCTCGCTTCCCGGCCAACACGACGTACTTCCAGTATCTGAGTCCGCGAGCGAATGGTCGCTAAAAGTTGCTGCTGATTGCTGGCGGTCAAGATAAAGAATGTATTAACAGGCGGTTCCTCGAGCATTTTGAGTAACGCATTTTGTGCTTCGTGGAGCATAGTGTCTGCGTCTGGGATCAAAATAACGCGATGTGCACTCGCAATCGGCAGTTTTAACTTGATGAATTGCTGCAAATCTCGAATAGACTCGATAGAGATATTGCTTTTGTCTTTTTCTGGTACTACAATTTTGAGATACGGGTGCTCGAGAATCTTTTCTGGCGTAGTCGCCAACAAACTAGCCGTCAGGTGTACGCCGACCGTTTGTTTGCCACTGCCCTGTGCTGCGCTGATTAGCAAAGCGTGTGTTGGGCTAGCCAGGTATCGCTCGATAGCGCGGCTTGTTTGAGCATGCAACAAGGGCTGCTCCATTGCTATGCTTCTTTCATTTTACGGGCAAACTCTGGCGGTATTTCGGAGGTAAAAACTTTGCGCTCGCGGCTTGGCAATGTTAGTTCAAGCTGATACGCATGCAGATACAGACGATCTGCTATCTCGCCCCTGTAGAACGTGTCGCCGACAATTGGATGTTTTTGCTCGGCCAAATGCACGCGTAACTGATGGGTACGACCAGTTTCCGGCTTCAGCTCCAACAAGCTGTATTTTTCGGAGGTTTGCATAGTTTTGTAGTGCGTGAGAGCCGATTTGCCGTTCGCGCCCACACGAAATGTTGCAGGGGCTTTTGGGTTGCGCTCAATAGGCATGTCAATGATAGCCTCAGCTGGAGTAAGCCGGCCAGCGATAATCGCAGCATATGTTTTTTTGGTTTTGCGCTGAGCAAATTGACGTTGC
>Ga0207647_10004524_pt1 | contig 10304 bp, 8 predicted proteins | sample KBSCornC2_FD_184295 | JGI IMG/M metagenome (GOLD analysis project Ga0207647, IMG submission 184295) | Corn rhizosphere microbial communities from Kellogg Biological Station, Michigan, USA - C2 (SPAdes) (version 2) | ecosystem: Host-associated > Plants > Roots > Rhizosphere ...
GTCCCGGAGCGGCACGTGCGTCGTGACGGGAACGGTGCGGAGCGTTGGCCCGGCCAGCATCATCACCGCATTCTCACGGGCTATGCCGCAACGTTCCGCAACGAACTCTGTCTGACCAGGGTGCGAGAAGCCGATCATGTAGAGCTGCGCCTTGGACACCGGTCCTGTCACCAGCCCGCAGGCAGCACCCGAGCGCGCCAGTCCCACCGCCAGTTCCAAAGAATCCAGTGAGCAGCGCGCGCCGGCAATATTGGGCTGGCCGGGCACGATAGCGCCGGCATCCTCAAGTTGGATCAGGGGTAACGCGTCCGCAAAGACGTCGCGCGCTTCGGCGGGCTCGGAAATGCGCACCACGGGTCCGCTCCAGACCGCCTCGATCGAACGTATGTCGCCAACGACGAAGAAGGGGTGCAGCGCCTCTTCGACGCGTCTCGCCCAGGCCTTGGCGGCAATTTCCGGGCCGACGCCGGCGGGATCGCCCAGCGCCATCGCGAGCGGAGGCAGCTCGTCAGCGATATTCGATGACGGCATCGCGCCGTATGTCACGCAAATAGCGACGCGCGCGCAGGTTCACGCGTTCGTCGGACATCTGCTGCTGGACCTCATCGAAGGATGGCACAGTCTTATCGACAGGATCGTCCCGTCCGCACATCACCAAGCTGTGAATGCCGCCTTCCGAACCGCCGAAGGGAGGGGTAGCCTCACCGATACGCATCTGGATCAGGATAGGCTGGAGCTGCGGCGGCAGATCGCGAATCTTGATTTGATCGCTATCGACCACTTCGGCATTCCACCTTTTGGCGAAATCAGCGACCTGACCGCAGCCCTTGAGTGTCTTCAGATCTTCGTTGAAGGCTGTGACCTTGGGCTGGGCTTGTTCCTTGCTCACGTTGGCCGGGAAGGTGATCGTGACCTGCTTCAGCTGCACGAGAGTGTCGCGCGGATCGCTGGTCAGGACCTGCCGCTTGTCGATCAGCGCGATGATCGAATAGCCGCCGCCGACGGCGACAGGGCCGCCCACCTGACCGGGCCCCATCTCGCGGACCGCCTGGGCCAGCGGATCGGGCAGCTGCTCGGCGCGAACCCACCCAAGATCGCCGCCGACCGCGGCCGTCGAAGCCTCCGAATATTGACGCGCATAAGCGGCGAATGATGCCCCTTGGCGAATCTGATCCATGATGCGCTGTGCGTTCGCCATCACCTGCTGCTCGTTGGCAGGGGTTGATGACAGATAGATCTCGGAAACGTGATATTCGGCAGAACCCTTCGCTGCCTTCATCCGATCGATAACCTGTTTGACCTCCTCGTCGCTCACGCTGACAAAGGGTTCGACCTCGCGCCCGAGCAAGCGGCGCCAGGCCATTTCGCCTTCGATCTGGCGCTTGAGCGAAGCTTCATTGGATCCGAGGCCCCGGATCATCGCGGAAAATTCGGCCGGCGTTTTCTTGAACTGCTGCGCGGCGCGCGCATAGGACGCCTCTATTTCCTGCTTGGAAATCGTGATCTTGTTGGCGGCGGCTTCCTGGATCTGGAGCGTTTCATCGATCAGATTGGACAGCACCTGCGCGCGCAGTCGCGCCTTCTCCTCGTCGGGCAGCTTGCCGCTGCTCGAAGCCAGCACCAGCGCGAGGCGTTGGTCGACGTCCGTATCGGTGATGATCGTGCTGTTGACGATCGCTGTCGCTTTGCGCACCGACGGATCGCGCGGTGCAAGCAGGGCCACGTCCTTGGGCAGGTTGAGCTCATTGAGCGCGGCCTGATCGGATTGATCGGCCTGCGCCGATGCAATCATCGGGGTTGCCGTCAACGCTATGGCAGCGAGAATACGCCCCGCACGCCCCATCCTACGTCCTTTCACGCCCACTCCGTCGCTTGTCGGCAAGAGGCCGCATTGGGCCAATATGGCTGAACCCACGCTTAGCGGCCTAAATTCTTCAATGCCAGCCGCAAGCTGAAGGTACTGCCGCGCTTGGCGTCGCCGCTTTCATCGTAATCCTTGCGCCACGTGACACCCAGCGACATGCATTCATTCTCATAGAGCAGGCCCAGCCGGTGGCGCACCGGCTGATAGCCGTCGGAGGAGGCCGGCAGCGTCGGGTCTTCCTTATGCGTGGTGAGATCGATCACGGTTGAGCCGAAGATCGACCAGTAACGAGCCAGCCGTACGCGCGCTCCCAGTCGCACCTCCGACATGTCGCGCAGATCCTCGATCGACGTATCGATATTCCGGTTAAGCTTGAGATAGCCGACCTCTACATAGGTGTTTCGGCTCCCGACCGTCGCATCGATCTCATTCCGGCGCACCGCCAGATTGTCCTTGTCGAGGCGGAATCGCTCGGTGATCTCGATGAAACTGCCGTAACGGACACTGACGCGGCCGACATAGTCGGAGAAGCGATCGGACAGACCGGTTCCCGGCGGCAGGATGGTGGGCTCGGAACTCAGCCGATAGCTTTGGCCGACGATCGCGCGAACCTCGAGCTTGGGGCGCGTATAATTCCATTCGCCGCCATAGGTGATGCGGCTGGAATCTTCCCAGCGGTCATATCCCGAGAAGCGATTCAGCGCGAACAGATTGGAATCCTCAAGATCGACCGCGCGCGAATCCTCGTCGGGTATGGCGAGATTTTTGACCTTGGGTTCTGCGACGATCTGAACCCTCGGGACGATCTGCTGGGTGCCGCCAAAAAGCTCGCCGATGAACGGCCACCGCATATCTGCGGCCAGTGCGGCGATGCCGCGCCCGTGCCAGCCGTCGGTCCCCTGATAGAGGCCGGTCTTGGTCGCGGCGCTGTTGCTCGTGTGGTAAATATCCGCGCGGCTGTAAGCGGTGAAGATGAGCTCTTGGCCCAGCGGGGTCAGCGTGCGCAGATCCCAGCGCAGCCCGGCGAATGCGCGCTGCGTATCCTGCCCGTCGGTGCGGGTCAAAGCGAGGCTGTTCAATTGGGCATTGAAGACGCCACCTAGCCACGGATCGGCAAAGCGCCGGCGATAATCGATCGCGGGCAGTGCGATCGGTTGCTGCCCCTCTGCATAGCCCGGCCGGATATCCTGAACGAACCAGCCCGCGATCGAGAGGTAGGAATCCTGATCGATCCGCTCCGCCTTGAGTGTGGAGCGCAGCCGATCATCATTGGAGATATAATAGCGCTTCATGAAAGTGCGGTCGGTCGTGAGCCGCAGCGCGCCATGGACGGTCCAATCGGGGCTGAGCTGCCAGGTCCCGTTGCTGTCGATATAGCCGCGGATGGTCTCGTTGCTCTGGCCCGACGTGGACGAGTTGCTCGTCGCCGGCAGGCGCGAGCTGTACGTTACCATTCCGCTGACCTGGTAAGCGCCGTTGCCCGTGAGCGCACGATATTGTGCCTCTAAGGCCGGTAGGACCGCCGTGTAGAGATGGGGCGTAATCGTCAGATCGCGATTGGGCCCGATCTGCAGATAATAGGGCAGGTCGATCTCGACGCCGTTGCTCTTGTTGATCTGGAAATTGGGCAGAAGCAGCCCAGAATTGCCCTGGCCGGTATCGGAGCCGTCCGGATGCGAGAAGGCCGGCAGTGCCAGGATTGTCTGCCCGAACAAGGTAAGACGCGCGTCCTTGTAGCTGATCCGGTGCCGCCCTTCATCGACGATCACGCGGACGGCGCTGATCTGCCAGGACGGGCGCTTGGGGCAACCGCTGTCGGTCTCCACGCGGCAGGGCGAATAGGCAGCGTGATTAAGGGTCGTGATCTCCCCCTTGCGCTCGCCATGCGCGGCTGCGAGCCGACCGCCATTCGCCAGCACGAGAAGCATGTTGTCCGCAACACCGTCGTGCAGCTCGTCCGTCAGCTGGATGTCATCGGCATAGGCCTTGTCGCCATTGGCGTTGACCACCGCGACATTTCCTGTCGCGCGCACTTCGCCCGTTTGTCGGTTCCACGTCACCTTGTCGGCGCGGAGCCGTGAGCCGTTGCGGAACATGCGGACGTCGCCCGTTGCGGTGACGATATCGGCATTGTCGTCATAATCGAGCTGGGCCGACGAGAAGGTGACTTCGTCAGCCGGCGCGGTTTGGGCCTCCTTGTTCGGCGGTGGCGGTTCCACCGGGCGGGCACTCATGTCCTGCGCCCGCGCGGCCGCGCCCCAGGTCGCGATCATCGCAACCAGCGACGCCGTTGCGGCGCCCTTCAATCCCCAGCTTCTACGCCGCTGCATGGGGCGCGGCCCTATCGTGGCTTGCCCCCCTTCGCAATCGCGGAAAGTCTCACCCTATCGCCTTTGACAGGCTTTGACAGGCGCCTAATAGGCGAGGCAATCCAGCTCGAAAGGCTTGTTCCTTGCTCACTATCACATTTCGTGCAGACCGCCCTTCGGACTCCCGTCCGCTTGCTCTTCCCATAGCGAAGGATGAGGCGCTCGAAGGCCGTATCCCTGCCGAGGTGGTCGACATCGCTAAGGCGGCGGCCGTCAAATTCGCCGGCGAAGCCGGAAGCATCGTTGACCTCCATGGTCGCGTGGACGGCGCAATCCGCCGCATCCTATTGGTCGGCACGGGCGCCGACTTCGCGGCGGAAAAGGCCGGAAGTGCCCTTGTCGCTAAGTTGCTTACATCAGGCGAGACGGGTCTGGTCGTGGATCTGAGCTCGATCGCGGCGCCGCAGCGTGCCGAATTCGCCGCGCGTATTGCGCAGGCCGCGATGTTGCGGAGCTGGCGCTTCGATCTTTATCGCACCAAATTGCCTGAGAAGCAGAAGCCGACATTGAAGTCGGTAGATATCGTGGTCGGCGACGCGCTGCAGGCAGCCGAGACCGCGTGGGTTCCGCTCAAGGCGGTTGCGGAAGGCGTCGCCTTCACGCGCACCCTGGTGACGGAACCGGCAAACATTCTCTATCCCGAAAGCTTCGTCGAACGCTGTCGCGAGCTCGCGGACCTGGGCATCGAGATTGAGGTGCTGGACGAAGCGAGGATGCGCCAGCTCGGCATGGGCGCGCTACTGGGCGTCGCCCAGGGATCGATCCGTGAGCCGCGTCTCCTCTGCCTCAGGTGGGACGGCACCGACGGTAAGGCCGATCCTGTCGCCTTTGTCGGCAAGGGCGTTACCTTCGACACCGGTGGTATCAGCCTCAAGCCTGGCCCAGGCATGGAGGATATGAAGTGGGATATGGGCGGCGCCGGCGCCGTGGCGGGCACGATGAAGGCGCTGGCGCTGCGCAAGGCGAAGGCGCACGTTATCGGCGTCTGCGGGCTGGTCGAAAACATGCCCGACGGGAAGGCGCAGCGCCCCGGCGATGTGGTCACCACCGGTTCGGGCCAAACGGTCGAGGTGCTCAACACCGATGCCGAAGGCCGGCTGGTGCTGTGCGATGCCATCTGGTGGGTCCAGCAGGCCTACAAGCCGAAAACAATCGTCGATCTCGCGACGCTTACGGGCGCGATGATCGTCAGTCTCGGCCACGAGCATGGCGGCATCTTCGCCAACGATGATGATCTCGCGCAGCAGCTGCTGGATGCGGGCAAGGCGGTCGATGAGAAGCTCTGGCGGATGCCGATGGGCGAAGCCTACGACAAGATGATCGACTCGCCGATCGCGGATATGAAGAATATCGGTCCGCGTGAGGCCGGTTCGATCACGGCGGCCCAGTTCGTCGCGCGCTTCGTCGATGAAGGCGTCAGGTGGGCGCATCTCGACATTGCCGGCATGGTATGGGCTGCGAAGGCCGGCACGTTGTGGGAAAAAGGTGCGACCGGCTATGGTGTGCGGCTGCTGGATCGGTTCGTGAGCGACGTTCTGGAGAAGTAAGGCGGTTGCGCCTTCGCTGCAGCGCAGCTAAAGGCGCGCCACCTTCTGAAAATCAACAAAGATGGAGCATGGGACGCCCATGGCGATCACCCGCACCTTTTCGATCATCAAGCCCGACGCCACCCGCCGCAACCTGACCGGTGCGGTCACCAAGATGCTGGAGGAAGCCGGCCTGCGCGTCGTCGCGTCCAAGCGCATCCAAATGACCAAGGAACAGGCCGAGGGTTTCTACGCCGTTCACAAGGAGCGGCCGTTTTTCAACGATCTCGTCACCTTCATGATTTCCGGTCCGGTCGTGGTACAGGTGCTCGAGGGTGAAGACGCCGTGAAGCGCAATCGCGATATCATGGGCGCAACGAACCCCGCCAATGCTGAGCCCGGCACCATCCGCAAGGAACTGGCCGAGTCGATCGAAGCCAACAGCGTCCACGGTTCGGACAGCGATGAGAATGCAGCGATCGAGATCGCCTACTTCTTCAAGCCGGAAGAGATTGTCGGCTGATCGCTGAAAGGGCCGCTTCGGTGGCCCTATTTCTTGCTGGACGCGATAGGGGTGATCATTTCTTCGGTGCCATCCGCCGAGCCCAAATCGCGTCGATTTTTTCCTGGCCAGCCGCCTCGCTTGTGACCGATCCGGTGCGTGAAAGACCGCGCAGATGGACGTCGGTGCCACCGATCAGGCTATGGCTGGTGACATAGCCTATCTCATAAATGGCGCGGTCGACCTGTGGATCGCCCTCGGCCAGATAATGGGTTTCGATCAATACCGGCAGGCGCGCGTCGCCCGGGGCCGCTTCGACCCCCGCCGCCCTGCGCGCCCTCACCAATCCACTTTCGAACCATCCCTTCTCGATCCGAGCATCGCTGCTGGTTTCGGCGGGTGAGACACCCAGCTTCGACGGAAAATAGACGGTCTGGCTCTGGATCGCCTGCTCATCGGCGCGCGGCGCGAGGGCGAGCATTCCGCCCTCCTTGTCCGGCACAGCCTTCAGGATCAGCGTGGTCGCTTTCTTCGCAGACTGGGCAGTTTCCAATGCGTGTTCGGCCTCGGCATTCTTCCGTTCGCGCCAGCTGTTCCACAAGGTCAGGCCCGAAATAAGTACCGCGATGATCGCAATCGCTTCGCCGAGATTCAGCCAGCGCCGCCGCACGCGCGCTGCTTCTTCACGTTCCCGTGGCGTCTCCGCCATTCCATCCCTCCAACAGCTTGCGCGGTGCAACCGATCGCCAGCTTCTTTCGATCCAATCGGCGATATGATGCCAGTCGGTGCTGTCTTGGTCCAGTAGGACACCGATCCAGCCGCTCGGCCCGAGGTAGGGCGGCTTGAAATAGAGATCCGGATCGGCCCCGATCAGCATCTCTTGCTCTTCAAGCCCACTCGTTTTGACCAGCAGAGCGGTGCGACCGTCGCCGTGATGATTGTGCCAGAACCAGGCAAAGCTCCGGCCGCGGGCGCCGTCGATGAAGAAAACCGGAGCTCCGTGCGAGACCCTCTCGGTCGTGCCCGGCAGGGTGCGCACAATGCTGCGCAAACGTTCCAGCTCGATGGCCGGATCTGGGCTCACGATCCCCTGACCAGTTTGGAAAGCGCGGCGGGATAGAGTTTGTGCTCTTTCACAAGGACGCGCGCCGCCAACTTGTCCGCATCGTCGCCGGGGAAGATCGGCACCTCCGCCTGGGCGATGATTTCGCCGTCGTCCAACGCCTCGGTCACGATATGAACCGTACAGCCATGCTTTGTATCGCCCGCGTCCAGCGCGCGCTGGTGGGTATCGAGCCCTTTGTAGGCCGGGAGTAGGGACGGGTGAATATTGATCATCCGTCCCGCCCATTTCTCCACGAAGCCCGGCGAAAGCAGCCGCATGTAGCCGGCAAGCGCGACATATTCGACGTTGGCCGTGCGCAGCGCGGCGTCGACAAGCGCGTCAAACTCGGCGCGCTTCATTCCGACATGGCTTTTGGCCCACGTGGGAATGCCGTTCGCCTTGGCGAAGTCGAGTCCGGGTGCATCGGTCACGTTGGAAGCGACGAGCACCACCTCATAAGGGCAATCGGGCTTGCGCGATGCTTCAACCAAGGCCGCCATGTTGGATCCACGGCCTGAAATCAGGATACCTACGCGTGCGCGTCGCTCAGCCATTGTGGGTTGCGGACCACTCGGTCTTGGCGCTCCATGTGCCCTGCGCTCCATGCACCGTACAACCGCGCGGCCCCTCGGCGATGGTCCCGACCTGATAGGCCATTTCGCCGGCTGCCTCCAGCTTGGCGATTACCTCGGCGGCGTCGCTCGGACGGACGGCCGCTACCATGCCGATGCCGCAATTGAAGGTGCGCGCCATCTCTTCGGGCTCGATCGCGCCCTGGGCTTGGAGAAAGGCCATCAGGCGCGGCTGCGGCCACAAATCGGCGTCGACCGTGGCATGCAACCCGTCGGGGAGGACGCGTGGGATATTCTCCAGCAGTCCGCCGCCGGTGATATGCGCGAGCGCACTCACCTTGCCGGCGCGGACCAGCGGCAGTAGCGCACGCACATAGATGCGCGTCGGCTCCATCAGAACGTCGATCAAGAGCTTTTCTTGGTCGAACAACGCCGGACGGTCGAGTTTCCAGCCTTTGTCGGCCGCAAGCCTGCGCACGAGCGAATAGCCGTTGGAATGGACGCCGGAAGAAGCGAGCCCAAGCAGCACATCGCCCGCCTGAACCCTGGTACCTGTCAGCGCCTGGGCGCGCTCGACGGCCCCGACGGCAAAGCCGGCCAGATCATAGTCCCCCTCGGCATACATCCCCGGCATCTCGGCGGTCTCGCCGCCGATCAACGCGCAGCCGGCGATACGACAACCTTCCGCGATGCCCGCAATCACGCGTTCGGCGATGCCGGTGTCTAGCTTTCCGGTCGCGAAATAGTCGAGAAAGAACAAAGGCTCGGCGCCTTGCACGATGAGGTCGTTGACGCACATCGCAACCAGATCGATCCCCACGGTGTCATGCCGCCCGCTATCGATCGCCAGCTTGAGCTTGGTCCCGACGCCGTCGTTGGCGGCCACCAACAATGGATCGTCATAGCCGGCGGCCTTCAGGTCGAAGAAGCCGCCGAAGCCGCCAATTTCCGCATCGGCCCCCGGGCGTCGCGTCGCGCGCACCAGGGGCTTGATCGCGTTCACCAATGCGTTGCCCGCTGCGATCGAAACGCCCGCTTTGGCGTAGCTGTAAGATTCCGTCATCGCCCCTTCCATTCGTCCTGAGCGAAGTCGAAGGACGCAGTAGATCGCCGTCATGCGTTGCTTCCGCGCGGCAGGAACGGCCCGATTGCGTGGGCACTATCCATATCCTGCTTGGAAATCCACGGGGCTTTCGCCACAAGGCGCTACCGTGACGCCCGTTCGCCGCAATTCCCTTATCGCCGCATCGGTGGCCGTGCTGGGCCTCGCCGGGCTCGCCATTGGCCAGATCGAGGGCAATGACCGCGGCGTGCCGCCGATCGACAGCTCGGCTAATTACGAGGTCAGCAATGTCGCGGTCGACATCTCCGCCAAGACTGCGGACCAGGCGCGCACGTTCGGCTGGCGCCTGGCCCAGCGCCGCGCCTGGAAGATGTTATGGGCCAAGGTCAATAACCAGCCTGAGGCGAACGCGCCCAATTTGCCCGATAGCGCGCTCGATTCGATGGTCGCAGGAATTGAGGTCGAAGACGAACAGATAGGTTCCCACCGCTACATCGCGCATCTTGGCGTGCTGTTTGATCGCAGCCGCTCGGCCCAAGCGCTCGGCCAGGCGGAAGCGGGTCTGCGTTCGGTGCCGATGCTGGTCATTCCGGTCATGTGGTCGGGTGGAGCGCCGCAAAGTTTCGAACACCGCACGGAATGGCAAAAGGCCTGGGCGCGCTTCCGCTCGGGCGGCAGTCCGATCGATTATGTGCGGCCGGTCGGCAATGGCCTCGATCCGCTCGTGCTGAACGTTGCCCAGACGGGCCGGCCCGGCCGCGGGCTGTGGCGCAATATTCTGAATCAATATGGGGCATCCGATCTGGTTGTGCCCATCGTCCAGATCGCCCGGCAATATCCCGGTGGCCCGGTGGTGGCACATTTCGCTGCCCTGCACGGCCCCGACGGCGAAGTAATCGCGCGGTTTGACCTGAGCGCCCCCGATGGCGATCAATTGCCGCGCATGCTGGATGAAGGCGTCCGCCGCATCGATGATGCCTATGCACAGGCGCTGCGCGACGGCCGTCTGCGCACCGATGCCTCGCTCCAGCTCGAGCCCGCAGTCATACCAGCACTACCGGAGGAGGCGACGGTCGAGAGCGATTCGGCCGTAGCCCTGCCTGGGGCTACGTCGACGTTCCTGGTGCAGATCGACACACCTGACGATCCCACGCTCGTCCAGGAATTGGCCAGTCTGCGCCTGGTGCCCGGCGTCAAAATGGTCACCACCGACAGCGTCGCCTTGGGCGGCATTTCGGTGCTGCGCGTCGGCTATGATGGCGATCCGCAGGCCTTCCGCACCGCGTTGGCGACGGCCGGATA
>Ga0207647_10004525_pt1 | contig 10302 bp, 7 predicted proteins | sample KBSCornC2_FD_184295 | JGI IMG/M metagenome (GOLD analysis project Ga0207647, IMG submission 184295) | Corn rhizosphere microbial communities from Kellogg Biological Station, Michigan, USA - C2 (SPAdes) (version 2) | ecosystem: Host-associated > Plants > Roots > Rhizosphere ...
CGGCGGCGAGATCCGCGACGAGGGGGCCACCGGCCGCGGCGGCAAGCCGAAGGCCGGGCTCACCGGTTTCTCGGTGTCCGACCTGCGCATTCCCGGCCTGCCGCGGCCGTGGGAAGTGGATCGCCCGCTGCCGCCGCGCATGGCCAGCGCATTCGAGATCATGCGCGACGGCCCGCTCGGCGCCGCCGCGTTCAACAACGAGTTCGGCCGCGCCTGCCTGGGCGGCTATTTCCGCAGCTACGAGCACGAGAGCGCCGAGCCCGGCCTGCGCCGCGGCTACGACAAGCCGATCATGCTGGCCGGCGGGCTGGCCAACCTGCGCCCCGGCCACGTGCTGAAGCATGCGGTGCAGCCGGGCAACAAGGTGATCGTGCTGGGTGGCCCGGCGATGTTGATCGGGCTGGGCGGCGGTGCGGCCTCGTCGGTCGCCGGCGGCGCGTCGAGCGCGGAGCTGGACTTCGCCTCGGTGCAGCGCGATAACGCCGAGATGGAACGGCGCTGCCAGGAAGTGATCGACGCCTGCTGGGCGCGCGGCGAGCACAACCCGATCGTCAGCGTGCACGACGTCGGCGCCGGCGGCCTGTCCAACGCGATTCCCGAACTGCTCAACGACGCCGGCGTCGGCGGCGTGATCGACCTGTCGAAGATTCCCTGTGACGACCCCTCGCTGTCGCCGATGCAGGTGTGGAGCAACGAGTCGCAGGAGCGCTACGTGCTGGCGATCGGCCCGGAGAATCTGGCCGAGTTCGAGGCGATGTGCGTGCGCGAGCGCTGCCCGTATGCGGTAGTCGGAGACGCCACGGTCGAGCGCCAGCTGGTGCTGACCGACCCACGCCGCGGACTGACCGTGATCGACCTGCCGATGGACGTGCTGTTCGGCAAGCCGCCGCGGATGCACCGCGACGCCACGCGGTTGAAGGCACGCATCGACCTGGTGCCGGACCTCACCGGCATCGGCATGGACGAGGCGCTGCTGCGCGTGTTGCGCCTGCCCGGTGTGGGCAGCAAGAGTTTCCTGATCACCATCGGCGACCGCACCGTCGGCGGCCTGAATGCGCGCGACCCGATGGTCGGCCCGTGGCAGGTGCCGGTGGCCGACTGCGCGGTGACCATCGCCGACTTCGACGGCTATGCCGGCGAGGCGATGGCGATGGCCGAGCGCGCACCGGTGGCCCTGCTGAGCAGCGCCGACGCGGCGCGGCTGACGGTCGGCGAAGCGATCACCAACCTGGCCGCGGCGTCGATCGCCAGTCTTGGCGAAGTTCGCCTGTCGGCGAACTGGATGGCCGCGGTCAACCATCCGGGCGAGGACGCGGCGCTGTTCGATGCGGTCAAGGCGATCGGCATGGAGCTGTGCCCCGAACTGGAGATCTCCATCCCGGTCGGCAAGGACTCGCTGTCGATGCAGACCGTGTGGCAGGACGGTGGCACCGCGCAGCGCACGGTGTCGCCGGTGTCGCTGGTGATCACCGGTTTTGCCCGCGTCAGCGACGTGCGCCGCACGCTCACGCCGCAGTTGCGGCTGGACCGCGGTGCCACCGAGTTGTGGCTCATCGACCTGGGCGCGGGGCGCGACCGTCTCGGCGGCTCGGCGCTGACCCAGGTGTTCAACCGCGGCGGCGGCGTGCCGCCGAACCTGGACGACGCGAAACGGCTGAAGGCGCTGTTCGAGCTGGTCCAGGAAGCGAACGCGAGCGGCCTGCTGCTGGCCTACCACGACCGCTCCGACGGTGGCGTCATCACCACCTTGCTGGAGATGGCGTTCGCCGGCCACTGCGGCCTGGAAATCCATCTGGACGGCTGGGGTGAAGCGACCCTGCGTGCGTTGTTCAACGAGGAACTCGGCGCGGTGGTGCAGGTGGCCGAGGCGAACCGCGAGGCGTTCGAAGCGCTGTTGATCAAGTACGGGCTGGCCGGCATCAGCCATCGCATCGGCCGGCCGAAGGAGAAGCTGGGGATCAAGCTGTTCCTCGGCGACGAAACCTTGTTCAAGTGGCACTGGAGCACGCTGTTCAAGGCGTGGAACGAAACCAGCCACGCGATGCAGCGCCTGCGCGACAACCCGCTCACCGCCGACGCCGAGTCGGAGTGGCGGCTCGACGACGCCGATCCGGGCATCACCCCGAAGCTCACGTTCGATCCGGCGCAGGATGTCGCCGCGCCGTTCATCGGCAAGGGCGACCGCCCGCGCATCGCGGTCCTGCGCGAGCAGGGCGTCAACGGCCAGGTCGAGATGTCGGCCGCGTTCAGCCGCGCCGGTTTCGACGCGGTGGACGTGCACATGTCCGACCTCGCCAGCGGGCGGATCAGACTGGCGGATTTCCGCGGCTTCGCGGCCTGCGGGGGTTTTTCCTACGGCGACGTGCTCGGTGCCGGCCGCGGCTGGGCCACCTCGATCCTGTACAACGACTATCTGCGCGCCGAGTTCAGCGCGTTCTTCGCCGATCCGACGAAGTTCGCGCTGGGCGTATGCAACGGCTGCCAGATGCTGTCGCAGCTGAAGGAGATCATTCCCGGCGCGCAGCACTGGCCGAAGTTCCTGCGCAACGCGTCCGAACAGTACGAGGCGCGCCTGGCCACGCTGGAGATCCTCGACACGCCGAGCATCTTCTTCAAGGGCATGGCCGGCTCGCGGATTCCGGTGGCGGTGGCGCACGGCGAAGGCCGGGTGAGTTTCCCGCATGCCTGCAGCCCGTCGAAGTCGAACGGCGCGGTGCGCTTCGTCGACAACCGCGGCAAGCCGACCGAGAACTTCCCGCTCAACAGCAACGGCTCGCCGGGCGGCCTGGCCGGCTTCACCGCTGCCGACGGCCGCGTGACGATCATGATGCCGCACCCCGAGCGCGTGTTCCGCAGCGTGCAGCTGAGCTGGCATCCGGAACAGTGGGGCGAGGATTCACCGTGGATGCGCATGTTCCGCAACGCCCGCGTGTGGTGCGGCTGACCGCCCGCCGCGCAACGAGGCGCTGAGCGATGGCCCGGCGCCGCTGGCCGGTATGGCGTGCCGTGCTGGCGTGGGTGGCCTGGCTGATCCTGCTGGCGTTGCTGCCGTGGTGGCTGGGCCTGCCGCTGCTGCTGGCGCTGGCAGCCGGAGTGACCTTGCTGCAGCACCGGCTGGCCGACGCGCATGCCGCGTCGATCCGGCACGCCTTGCGCTGGGGTCTGCCAGGCGTGCTGTTCGCGCTGCAGCGGGCACTGGGCGGCGATGCGTTTGCCTGGGGCGCGGCCTTGCTGGGAGCCCTGGCCGGCTACACGCTGCTGGTCGGTCTGGAGGCGTGGCTCGATCGCGAACTGCATCGCGCACCGGCGGCCGCGCCATCCGCCGAGTGGCCCGAACTGGCGATGGCGCCGGTCGGTCCGCCCGCGGAGATCATCGAGCTGCAGCCGCCGGCGTGGCAGACCGCCACGGATGAGCTGGTCGATCCGCTGGGTGGTCACGTGGTCTACCGCGAACGCGCGTACCTCTTTGAAATCGGCGAGCGCATCGACGGCGTCGGCGCGCAGGCCGCATTCAGTCCCGGTGGGCGCTGGTTCGCCGCGCGCATGCACAACGACCGCGGCGTGTTGCTGTGGGATCGCCAGCGCGAACGGCAGCACCGCCTGCGCGGCTGGCAGCTGGGTGGCTGGTATCGCGAGCAGCCGTGGCTGCTGCGCCGCGACGACGACATGCCGCTGGCGTTGTCGGCGGTGCTCGGCGAGGACGATGTGGAAGAGACGTGAAGCGATGGCGGATCGCCGATTTTCTCGGTGCCATGACATCGCTGCCTGTTTTCCCCGGGTACGTCTCCGCGCATACTTGTCAGGTGGCTACTCCTGCTTCCCATCGCTCGCCGTTCGCGCTGGTGCTCAGCGTGATCGTGGTGTCCGCCGACAGTGGCCCGACGCTGCGCGAGTGCGTGCGCGGCGTGCTGGCCAGCACGCTGCCGCTGGAACTGATCCTGGTCGACAACAATTCGCATGACGGCGTGCCCGAGGCGATCGAGCGCGCGCATGCGCACGACACGCGGCTGAAGGTGATCTACAACTACCGCAACCTGGGCTTCGGCCCGGCGGCGAACCTCGCCGCGAAGCAGGCGCAGGGTCAGGCGTTGCTGATCCTCAACCCCGACTGCCTGCTGCGGCAGGGCGATCTGCAGCGCCTGCTGGACCTGCTTTCCGGCCAGCCCAAGGCCGGCCTGATCGGTGCAGTGGTGTGCGATGCCGACGGCCGCCCCGATCCCGCTTCGTGGCGCCGCGACCCGCTGCTGCAGCGTTCGCTCAACAGCCTGCTCGGCCGCCCCGGCGAGAAGGTCAACATCGAGCGGGAGATTCCGGCGGACGTGGTCGAGGCCGAGGCGGTGTCGGGTGCGGTGATGCTGATGCCGCGCACGATGTTCCAGCGCCTTGGCGGTTTCGACGAGGACTACTTCCTGCATTGCGAGGACCTGGACCTGTGCCGCCGGGTGCGCGACCTCGGCTACCAGGTGCTGCTGGCCGGCGACGTGCGCGTGCTGCACGGCAAGGGCAGTTCCAGCCGGCACCGCCCGGTGTTCGTCAGCCGGCACAAGCACCGCGGCATGTGGCGCTGGTTCCGCAAGCACGACCCGGCCGCACGCAATCCGCTGACGGCCGGCGTCGTGTGGCTGGGCATCTGGGGGCATTTCCTGGTGCAGGTCCCGGCGCAGCTGTGGCGATTGCTGCGGACGAAGAAAGCGGGCGACGGGCGAACAGTGAGGGACGAGTAGCGGGGCCTTCTGCGTTTGCATGTACCCGCCGCGGAGGTTGCGGCACACTGGCGCTTCCTCGCGCTGTCTTCTTCTCCGATGAATTCCCGCACCGTCACCACTCTTGCCACCGTCGGCCTGCTGGCAATGACCGCGGTGTGGGGCTCTACCTTCGTGCTGATCAAGGACGTGGTGGGGCGCATGCCGGTGGCGGATTTCCTGGCCGTGCGTTTCGTGATCGCCGCCGTGGCGATGCTGGCGCTGTTCGCCCGGCCGGTGTGGCGGCTCGGCCGCCGCCAGGTACTGTGCGGCCTGCTGCTCGGCGCGATCTACGGCGCCGGCCAGCTGCTGCAGACCTGGGGGCTGTCGCTGATCGCGCCCAGCGTCAGCGGTTTCGCCACCGGCATGTATGTGGTGTTCACGCCGATCCTGGCGCTGCTGTTGCTGCGCCAACATATGGCCGGCATCGTGTGGCTGGCGGTGCTGCTGTCCACCGCCGGGCTGGCGCTGCTGTCGCTCAACGGCGTCTCGGTCGACCTGGGCGTGTGGCTGACCCTGGCCTCGGCCGCGCTGTACGCGCTGCACATCGTGCTGCTCGGCCAGTGGTCGCGGCAGGGCGAGGCGTTCGGCCTGTCGGCGGTGCAGATGGTGGCGATCGCGCTGGTCTGCCTGCTCGCCACCGCGCCGCACGGGCCGGTATGGCCACCCGATCGCAGCGCCTGGTTCGCAGTGCTTTACATGGCGCTGATCGCCGGCGCCGGCGCGATGCTGATGCAGACCTGGGCGCAGTCGCACCTGCCGGCCACCCGTGCCGCGATCGTGATGACCACCGAGCCGGTGTTCGCCGCCGCGTTCGCGGTGCTGCTGGGCAGCGACGTGCTGAGCTGGCGCATGCTGCTCGGCGGCGGGCTGATCCTGGCCGCGATGTACCTGGTCGAGCTGATGCCGCGGCGCGCGGCGCTATCCGCCGAGGCGGCGCATCACGAGGTGTGAGGCTTCGATGCATGTCGTGCCGCCCGCGTCTGCAGCGCGATGCGCACCAGGTACACCACGATCGCCACGTTGCCGGCCAGCGTCGCCAGCTTCAGCCAGCCGAAGTGGTGCAGCGTCTCGTACAGTTCCAGCGGGATCAGCGAGCCGGTGGCGATCACCGTGAACCATTCGGCCCAGTACTTGCCCAGCCACAGGCCGACGCCTTCGATGCCGAACAGCACGGCGTAGCCGAGCGCGACCGCGCCGACCGCGACGAACCGGCTTGGCCCGAAATCCTCCAGCAGGCCGACCAGCTTCCAGCGCAGGCCGTTGCTGTCGGCCAGCGACAGGTGCTCCAGCCAGTGCACCAGGTGCTCGAAGTTCTGCTGGCGATCGAGATGGAACGCCGCCATGGCCACCAGCAGCAGGCACGCGGTCTTGATGATCTCGTAGACCGCGATGACGCGTAGGCCGGGGTGATGCTGCACCGGGGCGGCCGCGTGCGGGGGAAGTGCGGGGTTGTTGTTCTCGGGCATGAGGGGACACGGGACAGGCAAGCCGTCCATTGTCCTCACTTGTGCGCGCTTGACCAGTGCGCACCGGCACGGTCGCCGCCGCCGCACGGGTGCAGGAGCCTGCCGGCGGGCGATGCTCCCTGACGGGGATCGGGAGCCGTCGGGGGCATGGCCTGCCGGCAGGTTCGTGCGACGTCGCGGCGGTCTTTCAGCAGCAGCGCCCGCCCGTGCCCTTGTAGCGGGCTTCCTGCCGTTCGCGGAAGAACTCCTTGTAGCTGGGTACCTTGCGCTCGGGATGGTGTTCGCGCAGGTGCTTCACGTAGACGTCGTAGTCGGGTACGCCGCAGCACAGGCGGGCGGTTTGCACCGCCCACTTGCGCACGGACTGGAGGGTCGCGTTCATCACGTCGTCCTCAGCCGGCCACGCTGCTCAGCGCCACGTACGGTTCTTCGTGCGCGGTCGGGTGGTTGGTCTGCCAGGCCTTGACCAGCGCGCGCAGGCAGAACAGCACCATCGCCACCACCAGCGCCATGAACAGGCCGGTCATCACCATGTCCACGTAGTTGTTGGTGACGATCCGCTGCATCTCCGCCGCCGACTTGGCCGGCGCCATCAGTTGGCCCTGCTGCATCGCGTCCGCGTACTTGTTCGCGGCCGCGGTGAAGCTGATCGGGCCGACCAGTTTTTCGAAACCGGCGGTGAGCGTGCAAACGATCAGCCACAACGCGGGGATGCCCGGCACCCACACATAGCGCTCGCGCTTGAGCTTCACCACCACCACGGTGGCCAGCATCAGCGCGATCGCAGCCAGCATCTGGTTGGCGATGCCGAACAGCGGCCACAGGGTGTTGATGCCGCCGAGCGGGTCGACCGCGCCCTGGTACAGGAAGTAGCCCCACAGCGCCACGCAGATCGCGGTGGCCAGCAGGTTGCCGGTCCACGATTCGGTTTCCTGCAGCGGCTTGTGGATCAGGCCGGCGATCTCCTGGATCATGAAGCGGCCCACGCGGGTGCCGGCGTCCACCGTGGTGAGGATGAACAGCGCCTCGAACAGGATCGCGTAGTGGTACCAGAACGCCATCATGCCGCCGCCGGGAAGGATGTTGTGCAGCAGCTGGGCCATGCCCACCGCCAGCGTCGGCGCGCCGCCGGCGCGGCCGAGGATGCTGCCCTCGCCAATGTCCTTCGCGGTCTGCAGCAGTTCGTCCGGGGTCACCACGAAGCCCCACTGGCTGATCGTGGTGGCCGCTTCCTGCACGGTGGTGCCGATGATCGCGCCCGGCGAATTCATCGCGAAGTACACGCCGGGATGCAGCGAGGCGGCGGCGACCAGCGCCATGATCGCCACGAACGCCTCCATCAGCATGCCGCCGTAGCCGACCATGCGCGCCTGGCCTTCGTTGGCGAGCAGCTTCGGCGTGGTGCCGGAGGCGATGATCGAGTGCCAGCCTGATACCGCGCCGCAGGCGATGGTGATGAACAGGAACGGGAACAGGTTGCCGGCGAACACCGGGCCGGTACCGTCGATGAACTTGGTCACCGCCGGCAATTGCAAGGTCGGCGCGGCCAGGAAGATCGCCAGCGCCAGCAGCGCGATGGTGCCGATCTTGAGGAAGGTGGACAGGTAATCGCGCGGCGCCAGCAGCAGCCACACCGGCAGCACCGAAGCGCAGGAGCCGTAGGCGATCAGTAGCCAGGCCAGCGCCTTGGCGTCGAAGTCGAACAGCGGCGCCAGCGTGGCGGAGTCGGCCACGTGCTTGCCGAACCAGATCGAGGCCAGCAGCAGTACCAGGCCGATGAGCGACACTTCCAGGATGCGGCCCGGGCGGAACCAGCGCAGATAGCCGCCCATCAGCAGCGCGATCGGGATGGTGGCGGCCACGGTGAAGGTGCCCCACGGACTGTGCGTGAGCGCCTTGACCACCACCAGCGCCAGCACCGCCAGCACGATCATCATCAGCACCAGCACGCCGATCATGGCCACGATGCCGGGCACGGGCCCCAGTTCCTCGCGCAGCATGTGGCCGAGCGAGCGGGCGTCACGGCGCAGCGAGAGGCCGAGGATCATGAAATCCTGCACCGCGCCGGCAAACACCACGCCGAACAGGATCCAGATCGTGCCGGGCAGGTAACCCATCTGCGCGGCCAGCACCGGGCCGACCAGCGGACCGGCGCCGGCGATCGCGGCGAAGTGGTGGCCGAATACCACCCACTTGTCGGTGGGCACGTAGTCCAGGCCGTCGTTGCGCAGCACGGAGGGCGGTGCGCGGGTCGGGTCCAGCTTCAGCACGGAGTGTTCGATGAACTTGCCGTAGAAGCGGTAGCCGATCACGAAGACGGCGATCGACGCGGCGACCAGCCAGATCGCGTTGATCGGCTCGCCTCGGCGCAGGGCCACCACGCCCAGGCAGAACGCGCCGACGATGGCGATGGCGACCCACAATATCTTGCTGGCCGGACTGGGCTTGGGCATGACGGCGGCTTGCATGGGCGGGTTCTCCTCGACAGTGCCGCAAGAGTCGTCCCGCCAGCCGCGGCGGTCAATCCCAAAACCGGCCAATCGGCATTAGCCTTTGGTCGAATAGTGAAGTCCGCGTCGTCACGCCGTGACGAGGCGGCAGCGCTACACTGGCCGCCTTGCCGACCACAAGGAATTCGTCATGCGCATCGCAGTTCGCTACGGTTTGCTGAGCCTTGCCCTCACGGTTGCCGCGCTGCCGCTGACCGCCGCCGGCTCGGGCCAGTTCAAGGATCTGCTGAACAAGGTCAAGCAGTCGACGCATGCGTCCAATGCCTCGCAGCTCGGCAGCAATCTGCCGAACAGCGACATCGCGGCCGGGCTCAAGGAGGCGCTGGCCAAGGGCACCACCAACGCGATCAACAGCCTGGGCCGCGACGGCGGCTTCTGGAACAACAGCAAGGTGCGCATTCCGCTGCCGGGCAAGCTCGAGCAGGCGGGCAAGCTGGCGCGCCAGCTCGGCCAGGGCGCCAAGGTCGACGCGTTCGAGCTGAGCATGAACCGGGCCGCCGAGAAGGCGGTGCCGCAGGTGGCCGAGATCTTCGGCGACGCGATCCGCAAGATGACCCTGGACGACGCACGCGGCATCCTTGCCGGCGGCGACCATGCGGCCACCGACTTCTTCCGTCGCGTCGCTGGCGATGCATTGACCGCGCGTATCCACCCGATCGTGGCCAAGGCCACCGACAGCGTCGGCGTCACCCAGAAGTACAAGTCGTTCACCGCCGGCGGCATGGGCGGCGAACTGGGCAGCGCGCTGGGCGCATTCGGCGGCAAGTCGGGCAAGTCGAACAAGGGTGCCAGTCCGCTGGACCTGGACGACTACGTGACGTCGAAGACCCTGGATGGCCTGTTCACCACTATCGGCGAGCAGGAGCAGTCGATCCGCCACAACCCGGGCGCCCGCACCACCGACCTGCTGAAGAAGGTGTTCGGCGGTTGAAGCCGCTGGCGGCTTCGACAAATCGGTACGAGGCTTTGCCCGGCTTTTTTGCTGTTGAAGCACGGGGCATCGCCGCTTGTACCCGCATCGCATCGACCACAGATCATCCGGTAACGGTGTTCAAGGCGAGGTCCTCATGATCCGTGAAATCCTCAAGATGGGCGATCCGCGCCTGCTGCGCATCGCGCCGCTGGTGCCCACCGCGATGCTGGGCAGCGCGGAACTCGATGCGCTGATCGCCGACATGTTCGAGACCATGCAGGCTGCCGATGGGGTCGGCCTGGCCGCCCCGCAGATCGGCGTCGACCTGCAGCTGGTGATCTTCGGCTTCGAGCACTCCGAGCGCTATCCCGACGCTCCCGAAGTGCCGCGCACGATCCTGCTCAACCCGGTGATCACGCCGCTGTCGCAGGACATGGAGGAAGGCTGGGAAGGCTGCCTGTCCGTGCCCGGCCTGCGCGGCGCGGTGAACCGCTACACGCTGATCCGCTACGAAGGCGTCGATCCCGGCGGCGCCCGCATCGAACGCACCGCCGAAGGCTTCCATGCCCGCGTGGTGCAGCACGAGTGCGACCACCTGATCGGCCGGCTGTATCCCTCGCGCATCACCGACTTCAGCAAGTTCGGCTATACCGACGTGCTGTTTCCGG
>Ga0207647_10004526_pt1 | contig 10302 bp, 9 predicted proteins | sample KBSCornC2_FD_184295 | JGI IMG/M metagenome (GOLD analysis project Ga0207647, IMG submission 184295) | Corn rhizosphere microbial communities from Kellogg Biological Station, Michigan, USA - C2 (SPAdes) (version 2) | ecosystem: Host-associated > Plants > Roots > Rhizosphere ...
GGGCGGGTCGTGGCTCAAGATGCCGAAGAACCGGCACGCGCACGACGACGGCAAGTTCGAGGTGTTCCGGTCCGCGATGCTGCACGACTTCCTGCACGCCGGCGGGTTCCTGGTGATCGGCGCGGCCGCCGCGGCCACGCTGAACGTCGTCGTACCGCGCGCCTGGCTCGACCACGTCGCGGGGAACCTGCTGCTCTCGGTGCTGATCCTCGGGCTGCTCGCGGTCCTGCTGGCGATCTGTTCCGAGGCGGACGCGTTCGTCGCGGCGAGCCTGACCCAGTTCTCGCTGACCGCGCGGCTCGCGTTCATGGTCGTCGGCCCGATCGTCGACGTGAAACTGATCGCCCTCCAGACCGGAACCTTCGGCCCGAAGTTCGCCGTCCGGTTCGCCCCGGCCACCTTCGTGGTCGCAATCCTTGCCAGCCTGCTCGCCGGATGGTGGTTGTTGTGAAGCGCAACGTTGCCGGGTTGGTGATCGTGTTCGTGGGGGCCGCGATGGTGCAGCTCGCGACCTCCGGGACGTACCTGCGGTATGTGAAGCCCGGGATGCGGTGGATGCTGTTCACGGCCGGGCTGATCCTGATCGCGCTGGCGGTGACCGACGTCCTCGTGCGGATCCGTGCGGCGCACGACCATGCTCTGCCGCGGGCCGCGTGGTTGTTGCTGGTCCCGGTGTTCGCGTTGCTCGTCGTCGATCCGCCCGCGCTCGGCGCGGACGCGGCGCAACGGCAGTCACCGGTCGCCGCGAAACCCGTCGCGCCGCAAGGAAACACGTACTGGGACCAGGCGGTGGGCCCCAAGCCGATCGCGGTGCGCGACTACGCCGTCTGGGCGGTGTGGGAGAAGGAGACGATGAAGGGCAAGTCGTTCCAGCTGACCGGCTTCGTCACCCCGGCGAAGAACGGCATCTGGTACGTGACGCGGATCGGCCTGACCTGCTGCGTCGCGGACGGTACGGCGTTCATGGTCGAAGCCCGCGGCCAGGCCGCGCCCGCGAAGAACCAGTGGGTGACCGTGACCGGCGAGTGGGCGGAGCCGACGCGACGGGTCGACGGCGACGTCGCCGCGCTCACCATCACGACGGTCAAGCCGGTGACCGCCCCAGCCAACCCCTACGAGTAGTTCACCCAGCCCGCGACCGCCGGCACGCCGGTCGGCCGGTGTACGGCGACGAAGCCGAACGGCCGCTCGAGGTTCACGTACAGCGCCTTCGCGCCGAACGCCGCGGAGCCCGCGGCCATCGGCATCGCGGTGACCGCGGCCGCCTCGAACCCGGTGGCCGAGAACCGCGCAAGCACGGCCTGTTTCGCCTGGCCGATCGCCAACGGCTGCGGACTCAGCCCCGGGAAGTGTCCTGTCCGCGTGTCGGATGCCGCGCTCAACCCGAACACCGAGGCATGCTCCAGCAGGTCGTGCTCCGCCTCGATCTCGAAGTACGGCATCGACAGCGCGACGACCGGCTGCATCGACTCGATCACCTCGACACCAGGCGCCGACCGCTCGGCCGCCAGCACCTCGGTCCCGCTCAGCCCGTCGCCGTCGAGCTCCAGCGCCGCGCCGAGCACCGCCGCCCGCCCGCCGTCACCGATGACCAGCCGTACGTCGAACTCCCCGATCCCGCGCACCGTCACCATGGTCAACGGACCCGTCACGGTGTCGTACACCTGAAGGCTGTCGAGGTCCGGATCCGCCCGGCTCAGCCAGCGCCGATCGTTGCGCGGGTACTCCTCGAACGGCAGCGCCCACTCCGTCTTCAGCACCAGCGCCGACGCGAGCACCAGCAACACGTCAGGAGTGAGCTGGACCGGCATCCGGCGTAGCAACCCGTCTGTCCGCTCGACCACCCAGGCGTCCAGGGCGGCGCGATCGGTCAGGGTCCCGCGGACCTCCGGCGGCAGGAACCGGTCCACGCCCGGCTGCAGATCGATCTCCGGACGCGTCCACAGTCCCAACGCCATCCGCAGATCGGGCGCCTCCAGCAGACCGCCGTACCGGCCGCCGGCGGCGTCAGCCAGCTCGGTGTGGGCCGGTTCGTCCGCGACCTCGGCCAGCATCGCGAGCAGCGGCTGGACGCCGAGCCCGGAGATCACGGTGCTGTCCTCGCCGGGCAGTTCGGCGATCCATCGCGCGGTCAGGCGACCGACTTGAGATGCGTCCACTCACACATCCTGGCGCACCGGCGTTTCATCTCCATGAAGCGCACAGTCGAGCCCAAGGTCCTGTACTTCGGTACGCCGGTCGTCCTGATCAGCTCCGCCAACCCCGACGGCACCACCAATCTCGCCCCGATGTCGTCGGCCTGGTGGCTCGGGTACACCGCGATGCTCGGGATGGGGACCAGCGCCCAGACCGTGAAGAACCTCGTCGAGCGGCCGGAGATCGTCCTGAATCTGGTCGACCCGGAGATGGTCGCCGCGCTCGACCGGATCGCCCTGCTGACCGGCTCGCAGGAGATGTCCGACGCGAAGCGGGCCCGCGGGTACCGGCACGAGCCCGACAAGTTCGCGGCCGGCGGACTGACCCGTGAGCCGAGCGAGCTGTCCGGCCTCGACTCGGTCCTGGAGAGCCCGATCAACCTGGAGGGCCGGATCGAGTCGATCACCGGGATCGGCGGGCCGGACTCGCACCTGTGCGCGCTGGAGATGAAGGTCGAGCGGGTCCGGGTGCGCGAGGACCTGCTGATGAGCAACGAGCGCTACATCGACCCGCTGCGCTGGGACCCGCTGATCATGAAGTTCACCGAGTACTTCGCGGGCGGCGCACCGGCGTACCCGTCGTCACTTGCTCGGGGCTGGCAGATGCCGCCGATGGCCGTCGGTACGAACAGCTGACCGCGGCGTGGGCCGTCGGACGATCGTGCACGCCATGCCGCCGATGACGAGCACCGCGGCGATCGCCTGCTGCGGACCGACGGCCTCACCGCGCAGGACCCACGCCGCGGACATGCCGACGACGGGCACGAGCAGCGAGAACGGCGCGACCGTGCTGGCGGCGTACTGCCGGAGCAGGTAACCCCAGACACCGAAGCCGAACAGGGTGGCCCCGAAGGCGAGGTACGCGATCGCGCCGATGCCGCTCAGGTCGATCGTGCGGAGCGCCTCGACGTCGGCGCGCGGGCCTTCGGTGAGCAGCGAGAGGATCAGCAGCGGTACGACGGCGACCGCGCTGATCCACACCATGAAGCGCAGCATGTCCGGCGGCTTGGCGTACCGAGTGATCGTGTTCGAGATGCTCCAGGACGCGCCGGCGACGATCACGAGGACGAGTGCGCCGAGCGGGGCGGACAGCTTGCGGTCGAGGACGATCAGGACGATCCCGGCGCAGGCGATCGCGATGCCGACGAGGTGTGCGGGGCGCGGGCGTTCCCGCAGGACGGTGATCGCGATCAGGACCGTGAAGATCACCTGACTCTGCAACACGAGCGACGCCAGACCCGCCGGTACGCCGTGGTCCATCGCGATGAACAGCAGCCCGAACTTCGCCACGCCCAGCGCGAGTCCGACGCCCACGACGTACCGCCAGGGGACGCGTGGTCCGCCGAGCACGAAGATCGCCGGGACGGCGACGAAGAAGAACCGCAGCGCGGACAGCAGCAGCGGCGGAACGCCTTCCAGACCGACCTCGATCACCACGAAATTGATGCCCCAGACAACGACGGCGGCGAGGGCGAGGAGCAGGTCACGAGGCTTCATGCCGTCCAGTCTCGGCTGGAGTACACTTAAGGACCAGCACCGATTACTACCGCTATCAATGTAGGAGAGCTACATGATCGATCTCGGGCGGCTCCGCGCACTGCACGCTGTCGCGCAGTACGGATCGGTCAACCGGGCGGCCGAGGTGCTCGGCTACACACCGTCGGCGGTGTCGCAGCAGCTGACGAAACTGGAGCGGGAGACCAGGACGACGCTGATCGAGCGTCAGGGCCGCGGGATCGTGCTGACCGACGCGGCCCGGCAGTTGGCGTCGACGGCCGCGCGGATCCTCGAGTTGGTCGAGGACGCGGAGCTGACCCTGGAAGAGCAACGCGGTCAAGCGATCGGGACGCTCGGTGTCGCCGCGTTCCCGACCGCGGCCCGCGGATTGCTGCCGCCCGCTCTCGCCCGGCTGGTCCACGATCACCCGCAACTGGACGTCCGGGTGCTCGAGACCGATCCGTTCGAGGCCGTGGCGGCGGTGAACCGCGGCGAGATCGACATCGCGATCGTCCACGACTGGCACAACACCCCGCTCGCGCTGCCGGATGGACTGTCCCGGGTGAAGCTCGGCACGGACCCCGCCGACGTCCTGGTGCCGGCGACGCATCGCCTGGCAGGCAAGGAGTTCGTCCGCGCGGAGGATCTCGTCGGCGAGCGCTGGATCTGCCAGCCCGTCGGGTCGATCTGCTACGAGTGGCTGATCCGCACGATGCGCCGCGCGGGCGTGGAGCCGGAGGTCGCGTACTCGGTCGCGGAGTACCAGACCCAGTTGGCGATGCTCGACCGCGGCCTCGGTATCGGCCTGCTCCCCCGCCTCGGCCGCGGACCGGTCCCCGACGGCGTGGTCGTCGTACCGCTGCAGCCTGCCCCGAACCGCCGCTTGTACGCCGTGTGGCGCACCACCACCTCGCGCCGCCCGGCGATCACCGTCACGCTCGCGACGCTGAAGGCCGCCTGGCCCGACCGGGATACCGCCTGATCGGTTGTGATCACTTTGCGCGACCGGTTGACAGCGTTCCGCGTCGGCCGCTACGTTCTCGTGAACTATTAGGAAACCTTCCTAATCATCCTCCCCGACGCCCCCTCGGAGGACGTTCATGATCCACTCTCTCCTGGCCGGCGCCCTGCTGGCCGCTTCGGCCCTGCTACCTGTTTCCGCGCAGGCCGCCGACACCCCGGTTGGCCGCAACGGCCAGCTGCACGTCTGCGGCACCAAGCTCTGCAACGAGCGCAACGAACCCGTCCAGCTGCGCGGAATGAGTACGCACGGCCTGCAGTGGTACGCCAACTGCCTGAAGACCGCCTCGCTGGACGCCCTGGCGAACGACTGGAACGCCGACATCCTGCGCATCTCGATGTACGTGCAGGAAGGCGGCTACGAGACCGACCCGGCGAAGTACACCAATCTGGTGAACACGCTCATCGAGGAGGCGACCGAGCGCGGCCTGTACGCGCTGGTCGACTGGCACCAGCTCGACCCCGGCGACCCGAACCAGAACCTCGACCTGGCGAAGCGGTTCTTCACCGAGATCGCCGAGCGGCACAAGGACAAGTTCAACATCATCTACGACATCGCCAACGAGCCGAACGGCGTCAGCTGGGCCGGCATCAAGTCGTACGCCGAGCAGATGGTGCCGGTGATCCGGGCCAAGGACCCCGACGGCGTGATCTTCGTCGGCACCCACGGCTGGGCCTCGCTCGGGGTCTCCGACGGCGGCAGCGAGGCCGACGTCATCAACAACCCGGTGAACGCGTCGAACCTGATGTACACGTTCCACTTCTACGCCGCCTCGCACCAGCAGGAGTACTTCGACGCCCTGGCGCGCGCCGCGGACCGGATCCCGTTGTTCGTCACGGAGTTCGGCACCCAGACCTACACCGGTGACGGCGGCAACGACTTCACCTGGTCGCAGAAGTACCTGGACTTCCTGGAGGGCAAGCAGATCGGCTGGACGAACTGGAACTTCTCCGACGACTTCCGCTCCGGCGCGGTCTTCAAGGAAGGCACCTGCGACGGCGACGACTTCACCGGGACGGCGATGCTCAAGCCGGCCGGCGTCTGGATCCGCGACCACATCCGCAACCGCCCGTCGGCCACGGCGACGATCGATGTCAGCACCTCCGCACAGCTCACCGCCGCGCTGACCAACGCCAAGCCCGGCGACACCATCAAGCTCGCCGACGGCACCTACACCGGCAACTTCAAGACCACGGTCGACGGCACGTCCGCGGCGCCGATCACGCTGACCGGCTCCGCGAACGCCGTACTGAAGGCCGGCGGCGGCTATGGCCTGCACCTGAACGGCGCGTCGTACTGGACCGTGCGCGGCCTCACCGTGACCGGCGGCCAGAAAGGCATCATGATCGACAGCGCCACCCGCGTGACGATCGACGGCGTCACCGTGCACGGGCTGGACATGGAGGGCGTGCACTTCCGCAACAGCAGCACGTACGGCGTGATCAAGAACTCGCGCATCTACGACACCGGCAACGACGGTCGCGGGATGGGCGAGGGCGTGTACGTCGGCAGCGCGGGCGGCACCTCCGACAAGTCCGACCACGTGCAGATCCTCGGCAACACGATCGGCCCGGACGTCGGCGGCGAGGCGGTCGACCTGAAAGAGGGGACGACCGGCGGGCTGGTGTCCGGCAACAGCTTCGACGGCCGCGGCCTCACCGGTGCGAACTACGACGACAGCTGGATCGATGTCAAGGGCAACAACTACGTCATCGAGAACAACACCGGCAAGAACACCACGAACAACGGCTACGAGACGCACACCCAGCAGTCCGGGTGGGGCTGCGGGACGGTGTTCCGCGGCAACACCTCCGACCTGACCGGCGCGACCGGCAGCGGCCGGTACGCGTTCAACATCACCAATTACAACGCGAGCAGCTGCAAGGTCACCGTCGACCGCAGCAACACGATGACCGGCGGAAAGGCCCTGACCAACCCAGGCATCCCGGTCACCTGACAAAGCTCCCCGGCCGCCCTGCCCGGCGGCCGGGGCCCCGGCCCGGCTGGCCCGCCCCGTCAGCCGGGCCGCACGCCGGCGATCCGGCGGAGTTTTGTCTCGGTCTCGTCGTCGAGGGCGGTGTAGACGGTGGCCCGGAGAGGGCCGAGCTGGGACAGCCAGAGGTTGATCGGCTCGATGCGCAGGATGCCGTGGCCGTCGACCTCGAGCATCTTCGTGCGGGTGCTGGGCGCGGCCACGTCGTACCGCTCCCAGAGCTCCGCGAAATACGGCGAGCTGTTCAGCAGGCCGTGGATCAGCTCCTGCCAGAGCGCGTCGCCGAGGTGGTCGGCGGACGCGGCGCGGAAGGCCGCGACCATGTGGTGCTTGGTCGTTTCCCCGTCGAGGAAACTGCACTTCCACTCGTCGGACACGAAGTTCAGCCAGAGCATGTTCCGCTCGTCGACCGGCACCTGGTCGAGGTCGAGGACCACCCGGCAGTACGCCGTGTTGAAGGCGAGGATGTCGTACCGCTCGTTCAGCACCACCGCCGGGTACGGCGAGACCGCGTCGAGGGTCTTCTGCACCGACGACGGCAGCGCCGAGCACACGCCCTGCGTCGGCCCGAACCGCAGCCCGGCCAGCCGGAACAAGTGGCTGCGCTCCTGCCGGTCGAACCGCAGCGCCGTCGCGATCGCGTCCAGGACCTGCGCGGAAACGTTGATGTCCCGGCCCTGCTCGAGCCAGGTGTACCAGGTGACGCCGACCCCGGCGAGCAGCGCGACCTCCTCGCGCCGCAGCCCCGGTGTCCGGCGCCGGCCCCCCGGCGCGAACCCGACCTCGTCCGGCCGGATGCGTTCCCGCCGGCTGCGCAGGAACACGCCGAGCTCGCGGCGCTGGGCCGTTGCCGTTGTGTCGGAGGCGACTGTCATGCTTCCATCATGGACACCGGCCCAACCGGGTGCCAGGTGCTGTGAGTAATAGGATAAGCAGACTCTCACTACCAGGCTCGGAACGCCGTCAGGCTTGACGCATGACAGACCAGCTCCAAGCCACCACTGTCCCGGTCGCCGCCCGATCACGGGCCGCGACAGGGCTCGGACCGGTGGCCCTCACCAGCCTGCTCTTCGGTTCGCTCCTGCCGATGCTCTCGTTCTTCATGGTCAACGTCTCGCTGCCGGCGATCGCGAAGGACCTGCACGCGAACGCCGGCCAACTCCAGCTCGTGGTCGGCTGCTACGGCATCGCGGTGGCCACGCTGCTCGTCGTCGGCGGGCGGCTCGGCGACAGCTTCGGGCGCCGGCGCCTGTTCCTGATCGGCCTCACCGGCTTCACCGTGTCCGCGCTGATCTGTGCGGTCGCGCCGACCATCGGCGTACTGCTGGCGGCTCGCATCGTGCAGGGCGTGTCCGGTGCCGCGATCACGCCGCAGGTGCTGGCATCGATCACCAGCCTGCTCACCGGCGAGCGCCGGTCCCGCGGCATGGCCATGTTCGGTGTGGCGAACGGGATCGGTGCGGCGCTCGGCCAGATCCTCGGCGGCGTCCTGATCGAGGCCGACCTGTTCGGCCTCGGCTGGCGCGCGGTGTTCCTCGTCTTCGTCCCGGTGGGGGTCGTTGCGATCGCCACCGCGCTCCGCGTGCTCCCAGAAAGCAAGGCAGAGCAGGCGCATCGCGTGGACCTCGTCGGAGCCGCACTGCTCGCGCTTACCCTGGTATTGCTGCTCCTGCCGCTCACCGAAGGCAGGCCGCTCGGCTGGCCGCTGTGGACCTGGCTGAGCCTGGCTGCGGTGATTCCGGCGACCGCGCTCCTCGGCGTCCACCAGCACCGCGCCGAGCGGTCCGGTCACGCCCCGCTGATCCCGCCGACGGTACTGCGCCTGCGAGCGATGCGGATCGGCCTGCTGCTGGCCGTCGGCTTCTTCAGCACGTTCGGCGGTTTCATGTTCTGTTTCGCCCTCGCGACGCAGGGCGAAGCACACATGACTCCGCTGGAGGGCGGGCTCAGTCTGCTGCCGCTGGCGATCGGCTTCCTGATCACCTCGATCTACGCACCGCGCCTGCAGCAGCGGTACGGCGCTGGGCTCATCCTGCGCGGCTGGATCATTCAGGCGGTCGGGTACGCCCTGCTCGGCGTCGTTGCGCTGACCCTGTGGCCGCACGTCACCCCGATCACCATCGGCGCTCCGCTGCTGGTCGGCGGCATCGGCGCAGGCCTTGTCATGGTGCCTCTGATCGGCGTTGTGGTCGGGCAGGTTCCCCTGGCCCAAGCAGGCCTCGGCTCCGGCATCCTCCTGACCAGCCAGCAGACCTGCCTCGCGCTAGGCGCAGCCACCGTCGGCACGGCGTACTTGTCCCTTGCCGGCACCTCCTGGGGCCAGGGCGGCGCACTGGCGGCGGTAGCCATCGGAATCGCAGCAATCTCCCTGCTGATGACCCCGATCACGCACCAGTTGCGGACCAGTGGGAAGGGCGCGTAAGAGCTCGCGGGAGCGTCGTGAACTGGTCGCCGCGAGCGGCGTTGACCTGGGACTGGGTGAGAAACAGGGCACCTGTCAGGTCGGCGCCGCTCAGGTCGGTGTCCCGGAGGTCGGCGCCGATCAGGTCCGCCTGGCGTAAGTCGGCGTCGCGCAGGTCGGCGCCGATCAGATAAGCGCCACGCAGGTTGGCCTTCGCGAGGTCGGCGCGACGAAGGCGGGCTCCGATCAGGTCCGCGCCGCGGCGGTCCTTCCGCTTGGGCTGCTTGCCGCGGACGTGCCGGCTCGTCGTCAGGAGCAGCTCGTTGACCACGGCTCGCTCGGCCGCCACGTCGACGGCCGTGAGGTCCGCCGTACGGCACACGGCCTCGACTCTGTCGATCGCCGGCTGGGCGTCCGCGGTGTATTCGAGCGCTTCGGTGAGATACCAGAGCAGCTCGTGCAGCTGGCGCAGGATCGGGAGCGCGGCGAACATCTCCGGCCCCGGCTTCCCCATCCGCTGCGAGATCACCTGCCCCGCACCGAAGCAGTCGTAGACCGTGCAGCCCGCGAACCCCTCGGCCCGCAGCCGGCTGTGGATCGTGCAGCGGTGGTCGTCGCTCAGATTCGGGCAGGCCTCACCGGCGGACTTGTCGATCGCGAAGTCCGCCGACTTGGTGAAGGTCAGCGCGATGCAGCACAGGCCGAAGCAGCTACCGCAGTCCGCCTGGAGCTCAGTTCTGCTCAGCAACCGTCTGGCCGGTGCGGCGCCAGCGGATGCCGGCCTCGATGAACTCGTCGATCTCACCGTCGAACACCCCGGAGGTGTTGCCCGACTCGTACTGCGTCCGCAGGTCCTTCACCATCTGGTACGGGTGCAGGACGTAGGAGCGCATCTGGTCGCCCCACGAGCCGGCCACGTCGCCGCGCAGCGCGTCCAGCTGGGCCCGCTCCTCGGCCTTCTTCAGCGCGAGCAGCTTGGCCTTCAGGATGACCATCGCGCTGGCCTTGTTCTGCAGCTGGGACTTCTCGTTCTGGCAGGAGACCACGGTGCCGGTCGGGAGGTGCGTGATCCGGACCGCGGAGTCGGTGGTGTTGACGCTCTGACCACCCGGACCGGACGACCGGTACACGTCGATCCGCAGCTCTTCTTCCGGGACGTCGATCTCGTCGGTCTGCTCCAGCACCGGGACCACCT
>Ga0207647_10004528_pt1 | contig 10301 bp, 8 predicted proteins | sample KBSCornC2_FD_184295 | JGI IMG/M metagenome (GOLD analysis project Ga0207647, IMG submission 184295) | Corn rhizosphere microbial communities from Kellogg Biological Station, Michigan, USA - C2 (SPAdes) (version 2) | ecosystem: Host-associated > Plants > Roots > Rhizosphere ...
ACACCATGTGTAGCCGGGTGCGTAGGCCCCAGGTTCAGCGTGGTGGTCTGTTTTTGTAACGACTCTTCCGAGAGTTTTATATGATGTTCAGACATGTTATAGTCCTCTACAATTTTTACTTATTTATACTACTGTTCCGCCTCTGCCAAACATTTCATCATCCTTATCTATACGCGTAGGATCTTCCATGGGATATTCCTTACGCATAGGGAAATAATCCATCTCATCCACATTCAATATACGTATAAGATTAGGGTGACCTACGAAATTAACACCGAAGAAGTCATAGGTTTCACGCTCCATCCAATTAGCCCCGGCAAACAGCTGGGTAGCGGTAAATACATCCGGTTTTTCTATCGGCGTATATACCTTCATACGCAGGCGTATATTGTTTTCCAGGCTATGCAAATGGTAAATAACAGATAGCTCTTCACCCTTTCTATCCGGAAAGTGTGCGCCTGTCAGGTCTGTCAGAAAGCGGAAACGCAGTGTTTCATCATCATACAGAAACTGCATTACTTTCAGGTTCATTTCTGCAGGAGTGGTAAAAGTGAGCATGCCATACGGCTCTGCCCATTCAGTGAGCTGCTCACCGAATTTTTCTGTTAAGCGTTCTTTTATTATTTCTTTGGTCAATGCCATAATCAGCTCAAATAATAAAACCAAAACCCGTCTTTGAATTTTGGTTTTCTAATTTCTAATTTCTTACTGTATGCCGTAGCTCTGCATCAGCTCTTTATACTGCTCGCTGTTCCTTCTGCGCAGGCTTTCGTTCTGCACAAGGTCCTGTAGCTTCAGGATGCCATCCAATATACCTTCCGGTCTTGGAGGGCAACCCGGCACATATACATCCACCGGTATCACCTGGTCTATGCCCTGCAATACAGGGTATGAGTCGAAGATACCACCTGTGCATGCACAGGCGCCTATTGCTATCACCCAGCGTGGCTCTGCCATCTGCAGGTATACCTGGCGCAATATCGGACCCATCTTTTTAGCTATGGTACCTGCTACCAGCAGCATATCGCACTGGCGCGGGGTAAAGCCCATACGCTCCGATCCGAAACGGGCCAGGTCGTAGTTAGCACCCATGGTAGCCATAAATTCGATACCACAACATGAGGTAGCAAAAGGTAAAGGCCATAAAGAGTTCTTACGGGCCAATCCTACTACTTTATCAAACGATGTTGCAAAAAAACCTTCCCCGGAATACCCTTTGGGCATTTCCACCATCTTCACCTTCGTATTATACTGAACCGGACGAGGCATAACTATTAAAATTTAAACATGTTAAACAATCTAAAGCCAAAAGCTGTTCATTCCGCCCTCAACTTGTAACTCCTAATCTTCCCAATCTAAAGCTCCCTTCTTCACTATATATATGAACCCACACAGGAAGAATGCTACGAACAGCAATACTTCTATGAAGCCATCCTTACCCAAAAATCTAAAATTCACAGCATAAGGATAAAAGAAGATCACTTCCACATCAAACAATACAAACAAAATAGCCACCAAAAAGTACTTAATACCCATTGGTTGACGGGCATTACCTACAGAAGGGATACCGCTTTCAAAGTTGATAAGTTTGTCTTTTGTTCTTCTTTTCGGCCCTAGCAGGTGCGTTACCGCCATCATTACCACCACAAATCCTATAGCAAGAACCAATTGTAAGGCTACCGGAAAATAATTAAATGGCGTGTTTTGTTCCACTGCCAGCAATAAAAAGTTCATAAGAGATTCCCAGCTCCGAAGAGATTTTTATTAGAATACACAAAGGTACGCTTATCAACTAAAATAGCAATCATGATTTATTTGTATTTAACCCGGCATTAATATTTAAACATAACCTATATTCTATAATTGAGATCAAAGGGCGCAGCAATGTTACATTGCCAAAGATATTCTATCTTTGAATTGAATTATTACCTTAAATTAATTTATACTTATGAAATATTTATATCTCTCATTATGCTTACTGATTAGCACCTCACTAATTGCTCAACCATATGTTCCATCTAATGGCTTAATTGCTTATTATCCTTTTTCAGGGAATGCTAATGATTTTAGCGGAAATGGCTACAATATGACTGTTACTGGTGCAACCTTATGCCCAGACCGACTAGGAAATGTCAATTCAGCATACCAATTCAACGGTATTGATAATATTATTTCCTATACAGATTTATTACCAACTGATACAAATTTTACTTATTCCTGCTGGATTCTATCGTCGGTTACGCAGAATGCACTTATTATACATAATGGCAACTCAAAGGCAAACGGATACGGCCTTCTTATGGACGATAGTGCATCTACATTACATGGCCCGGGCAATGATATTACTGTACAATGCCCTGATGCCGGATATTTCGGCACACACCATTTACCCATAAATGGCTGGCATCATTTCCTTTTTAGGGTTACAGGCAATAATCATATTGATTATTATTTTGACGGATTTAAAACTAACTCTATGTCGTTCTCTTATATCTCCCCTTCAGGCAAATTCCATGTTGGCGAAGATTATTCAATGTCGTCTTATCCGTTCAATGGCAAAATAGACGACATAGCTGTATATAATAGAGCCGTAGATTCACTTGAAATACTACAATTATATTATGGCTGTCACAAGCAAATTACAACACAACCCATATCTACTTCTGTAGTTTCAGGCGTTTCTACTCAGCTATTCGTTCAAACAAGCGATACGTTTCATACTATTCAATGGCAAGTTGACAATGGGATTGGCTTTATTGATCTTACTAATGCTGGTCCCTATTCAGGTGTAACCACCGACACATTACATATTTCAGCCCCGCCTATCTCTATAAATAATAATCATTATAGGTGCATCGTTAGAAATGCTATAGGATGTGTTGATACATCTAACAGTGCAATACTTAGGGTTACATTAGGCGCAGAAAGTTTATCAATGCAAGACTTTATGCATGTTTATCCTATTCCTGCCACCAAAGAAATTAATGTTCAGTTTAGCGATAAAGACATTGAAGGAATAATTCAGCTTTTAACTGTTACTGGGCAAGTTATACAACAAAAAAATATTGATACACAAACGATAACTTTTAATCTCAGCAGCTTGCCCGAAGGCATGTACATTGTTAAGATAAGTTGCATGGGCGAATCATACTATAAAAAAATAATAAAAGAATAGTCAGCTTAATTATTTAGATTGCTTCCCTCATAATTAGCTTCAAATGCTATTAATATTATCTTTGCCCATTCATAACCAAGGGGTCAACCTTTTATAAATAATTTCAATACAATGAGCAGCATTGTTAAGCCAATAAAAAGACGACTTATAAAATGGATTGCTAAAATATATAATCCGCTTATCGATTTGAAAATTGGCAATCAAACAATTAAAGTTCCTTTTTCGCATTATTTAAGGGAAAACGTCGTAATATATCCTGATTATAATACCAATCTTCCCCGCATAATTAAGTATGTAAGCGATCGAGTACCTAATGTACGTGTTATTGATATAGGTGCAAATATTGGCGATACTGTCGCTTTCATAAAAAACTATACTGATGTTCCCATTTTATGCATCGATGGTGAAGAAAAGTACCTTGAAGTTCTTAGAAAAAATGTTGCTCAATATAGTAATGTATCGGTTTGTCATTCATTGGTAGGCAACGAAACAAAGGAAACAAACCTTACTCTGAAAATGGAACGAGGCACTGCCTTTGTAGAAGAAAGCAAAAAAACCATTACAATACGATCATTAGATGATATTCTTACTGAATTTACAGATTTCAGAGACAGCAAGATATTAAAGATTGATACAGATGGCTACGACACTCTGATTCTAAGGGGGTCAGAACAATATTTAAAACGCTCTAAACCAATATTATTTTTTGAGTTCGATCCCTATTTGGTGAAGCTTAACGGTGATGATCCATTTAGTATTATTTCATACCTAAAGGAATGCGGATACTATTATTTCATCTTCTATATTAGTAATGGCGATTATCTATTAGGTTGTAGCATCGAGCAGGAAGATATTATCACTCAGCTTATTCATTATTTCTCAGGAAGAAATGTAGAACTATACACTGATATTTGCGCTTTTTCCGTTGCAGACAAACCGCTTTATGATATATGCGTGCAGGAAGAAACCAAATACTTTAAAAAGGTGCGAAATTATTAGATTGATTATTTTTGTTTATTGCTCATTATCTCATCGATAATTGGTAACACTTTTTCTGCAGGGATAAGTTTTATTGTATTATTTTTTGTAACGAACGGATTAAATAATGTATCATTTTGCTCTGCTATCAGCTTATCAATAAAATCAGGATATACAACGTGAAAATTTGTTGATACTTCTTTAGGGTATGGAGCATAGCGCTTATAGTATTTGCCACTATACAAGCCTATAGTATTGCAATCGCATGCAGCCGCCATATGTACTGGCCCGCTATCTACACTTATTACAAAGACAGCACCGTTCAATAAATCTATAAGTTCGGCTAAAGATGTCTTATTTACATAGTTATAAACCTCTTTACCGTATGCAGTAATAAATTTTTCTGCATCCATCACATCAGACACCCCTCCGCAAAGAAGTGGAATGATATGATATTTTGAATTTGCATACTCAGCACATTTGACAAAATATTCTATTGGCCATTTTCTTTCAGGATTACCTGCACCTAGCGAAAAAAGCATGTATGCTTTTTGTGGTTGCTTAAACCCAACTGGTTTATAGGGCAGCTTTGAGTTTACCGGTAAATCATCCTTACCTAATATCGCTTCCAAAAAACGGCTATTCCTTATAGAATCAAATATTCTTTCATTTCCTGCAGCTACTATTTTGGTATAAATGAACTTATCAATGTTTATACTATTTTGCCCTGCATTAGCATTATCTCTTTCTGTAGCAAATTTGTTATCTCCTTTAGCTACGTATGCAAACCCATCATCGAGCACTATACTTCTTGAATAAATGCAGTTAATCACTTCCGAAGTTTGCAGCAATCTTACTTGCTTTAGCAAAGAAAATCTATACTTAAGTTTTCTGTTAAAATCTTTCTTATTTATCCATATTCCATCATCTATTGTATCCTTATCATATACATCAAATATACTTTTCCATGCAATGTTACCAATCATAGTAATTTTATAATTCTTATACCTATCCGATGTTCTTATATATTTAAGAAGATTTCTAAATAATATATAATCCCCTATTTCATCTGGCTTAATTAGTAATAAATGTTCTTTCCCTTTTTTGGCAGGGATTAATTTCACAGCAATAACTATAAAACGATATAATATCCCCGCAATAATATTTTTTACCTTTTTCATTAATATTAATCCTAACCGTTAAACCTACAATTTTCTTATTTATCAAGAAAGTAGCAAAAATAACTCTATTCAATATCATATTCATTAATCAGCTTGTTTAAGTATTTTGCATGTTTAATATTTAGTAGGCTGCTTAATGCTGGTATCCATTATCATTATAAATTATAATACTTTCCAGATCACTTGTGATTGTATTGAAAGTATTATTCATCATACTAAAGATATTAATTATGAGATCATAGTGGTAGATAATGCTTCCCCTACCGATAACCCAGATGCCTTTTTGCAGCGATTCCCAAAGATCACCTTGATTAAAAGCCATGTAAATGGCGGATTTGCAAAAGGTAATAATATCGGTATTCAGCAAGCTAAAGGTGATTTGATCTTGTTACTCAATTCGGATACTATTCTCACTGAAAATAGTATTTACACAGCAGCCTGTGCATTTACAGGAAACAATAAAATAGGGGCGCTAGGCGTACGCCTAGTTTATCCTGATGGCAAACTCCAGCATACAGCACGCAAATTCCGCAGTATAAATAATGAATTACTGGATCTCTTAAGGCCTCTATTATATTTATTGCCTTATAAAAAAAGAGCTGCAATTATGCTCAACCAATATTTTAAGGGCAATTTTAATACTCCCTGCGACTGGGTTAGCGGTGCCTTTATGATGTTTCCGTTATCTTTATACAAGAAGTTGCCTGGCAACAAACTGGACGAACGCTTTTTTATGTACGGCGAAGATGAATTGTGGTGTTACCAATTCACGGAATTAGACTATATCAATTTCTATTCTTCAGAGACTACTGTGGTACACATAGCCAATGCAAGTACGAGCCAGGCAAAGCAATTAAAACTCCTAAAAACTTTTATTGAAAGAGAATTAGAAATAATGGCATACCGAAAGGGTAAAGGTCTATATTACTATATTTTCCGGGTCATTTTCACAACTAAAGAGTTATTTAGATATTATATTAAAGTGTTTATCTCTAAAATGTTTAAGTACAGAATAAGGTAGGTATGGGTATTGTTTTCAGGCAATCTGTAAAAACATCTATTGTAGTATTTGGCGGCGCACTTCTGGGCGCGCTGGTTATATTCTTATCTCTTCAGTATATTCCCAAACAGGAGCTGGGATATACACGTACATTAACGAACCAGGCGGTAATAGCATCACAAATTTTATTACTGGGCCTCAGCAGTACTCTAAGTGTTTATATACATAAATATGAAGACACGGATACAAAAAAACACACACTTATTACTTTAACATTGTTAGTGCCTTTATTGATTGTTGCACTTGCCACTATCATATATTTCGCATTTAGTTCGCAAATCATTAATCTTTTTCAGCCACAGGATATACCCTTCATCCGTAGGTATTTTTCTCTCCTGCCCCTGTACACCATTTTTTTTATCTATCAAACTATACTCGAACAATACCTTAGCTCTCAGATGAAACTCGCTATAGCGGTATTTCTACGTGAAATTCTGCTTAGGGTACTCAATATTACTTTGATATTCCTGTTCGGTTTTGGCTATATTAATTTCGATGTCTTTATTATTGCTACCGTATTAATTTACCTTATTCCTCTTGTATTTCTTTTTTTATTAGCCACACGTATCAAAAGCTTCAGATTTTCACTTCGCATAACGTTGTTTTCAAAAAAAGAATATAAAGAGATAGTGCACTTCGCCTGGTATCACAGTCTATTAAGCATTTCCCTTACTCTTATCGGCTCCTTAGATGTACTAATGCTTGCGCCATTAGATAAAAGCGGCTTAAGTTCTGTGGCTGTATATGCCAATGCCGTATTCATTATGTCGCTGTTACAAATACCTTATAAGGCAATGATGCCTGCCACTTTCCCTATTCTCACTCAGGCCTATGAAAATAAAGATCATGATAAAGTCAAAGATCTGTTTACCCGTTCTTCACTCAATATATTTATTGCCTCTTTATTGGTAGCGCTCCTTATCGGCTGTAATCTGCAAAATGCAGTATCGATCATGCGTAAAGGCTACGAAGCCATTGTCCCACTTACTATCATTATGATGGTGGGCAGGCTGGCAGATATAGCAACTGGCATGAATGACCAGGTATTGTCCATTTCCAATTATTATAAAATCAACTTTTATCTTTCTTTGGGTGTAGTGGTACTGATGATTGCGTTTAATATATTATTTATCCCATCCTTTAGTATTTACGGGGCGGCATGGAGTACCTCGCTGGCATTAATTATCTACAATACTGCCAAATTGTTTATTGTAAAGAAAAAGCTGAACCTGATGCCCTTTTCCTCAAATACATGGCGGGTATTATTGGCTGGCACGCCATCGTTATTAGCCGGCATATATATTCCTTATATTCTAAACCCTTATGTTGATACCATTATTCGTAGCCTCGCAATATTTGCTCTTTATGTTGCAATGCTTGTCTGGCTTAAGCCTTCTGATGATATGATGGTTTATATTGCTGCTGTCCGTAAAAATAAGCGTCTATTTTAATTTATATTATTTTATATTTATAATAACGTTCATTATCAAATGGTAGTGAAGTTTTATTTATACATAAATAAAATCATAGTTATGAATAAATAATAGCCCTGAAAAATATACTTTTGAATAGCTATTTACGTTTTGATTAATATTTTTAATTGTAAACCCAATCATCAGCCTAACGTGTACGTCTATATGTACGTCTATAGTAATGTATTTAAGGACTGCATTTTATAATTCATCTTATGTGCCTTTTTATGAATAAAGCGATCTCTACCTCATTTCGTTTATCGCTATTAGTAATATTTTCATTACTATTTACTGCTAATAAGTCTTATGCATCGCATGTTTTAGGAGCAGATTTTTATTATACATGGGTAACTGGCTATACTTATAATTTTACAGTAGTTATTTATGGAGATTGTGCTGGCTCTGCTTTTCCTAATCTGCCAAGTTCATCTCCTCAAATTATAATACTTAATGGCTCATCCCCTGTCGATTCTTTCTTTTTAACTGTACAGGCCCCTACTGCAGGTGTAGAAGTAACACCTGTTTGTGACGCATATAAAGATAGTACTACCTGCAAAAGAGGCACCATACCTGGTATAACCAAGTTTGTCTATTCCGGCAGCCGCACATTATCCGGCACCTCTGCCAACTGGAAGTTCTTTTTTAATGGCAATATGGGCGGCTCTTCAGCTGCCGGGCGTAGCGGAGCTATTACTAATATTGCAAGCGGCAGTCTTACGGGCCTCATTGCCACTTTAAATAATGTTAGCGGCCCCAATTCTTCGGCAACATTTACCACTATACCTACACCATTTTTCTGCCTCAAGGAGCCCGCCAGTTATAACCCCGGCGCTGTAGATCCTAATGGCGACAGCCTTTCTTTCGGCCTAGTCCCGGGTATTGACGCTACTTTTGGCAGTACAGCCACAGTATTATATAACACCACTGGTTATGTTTACTCTGCTACCAACCCAATACACGTTACCGCAGGTACACTTAGCTTCAGCAAAACTACAGGGCAGCTTAATTTCTTTCCGGACATAAAGCAACAATCCATAGTTGTAGAGCGCGATTCAGAATTTCGTGCGGGTGTGCTCATAGGGAGCAGTATGCGAGAAATGAATGTTATAGTTCTTAACTGCAATAATCCACCACCTACAGGCAAAATAACCTCTAATACTGCAGGCACCATTATAGACAGTACAGACATTAAAGTATGCCAGTCAGATGGCAGCTTTACATTTCATATAGATCCCATTAGCCCTGATAGCGCTAAGATGTCCGTTACTGCCGCAGGCTTACCGGCGAGTGCTACCTATACAGTTACTGGCAATGGTACTAAAACTCCTAAGGGAACTTTTGCCTGGAATGTTACATCTGTACTACCCGGCAATTATACTTTCTTCCTCACCTTTCAGGACAGTGCCTGTCCGCTCTCCAGTAAGCAAACAATGGCATATACCATTACAGTTCTGGCCAATCCCAAACTTACATTTTCACTTGTATCAGGCGCTACCTGTGTCAAAAAAGCAGTGTTTGACTTAACTCCCTCAGGCAGTGGCCCATGGATTTTAAAAGCTTTTCAGGGTACTACTACACTATTTACTTATACGGGGGTCACTGCAACAAAACGAGACAGCCTTGCCCCCGGCACATATACCTTTAGAATTACTAATAGCAACGGTTGCTATAAAGACACCATAATTACTATAGCCCCGCCTCCATCTATCTATCCATCTCTGTCATTTACTTTACCCACCTGTGTGGGAGATAGTGACGGCAGCATTACTGTCACGGGCACAAATGGGGTTGCCCCATACACCTATGCTATAGGCACAGGTACATTTTCATCCACTAATACTTTTACGGGACTTAAATCCGGCATTTATACATTGCACGTGCACGATGCTAATTTCTGTAGTAAAGACACCAACGTCTTCTTCCCTGACCCTCCTGCTATTCATGCCAGCGTTTTATTTACTAAGCCTCCATGCAATCATTTTAATACCGGCAGTATTTCCATTACTGCTACTAACAGTACAGGCCCTTACCAATACGCATTAGGCACAGGTGCTTATAGTTCCACAAGTGTTTATACAGGGTTATATTCAGGTCCTTATATTATTCATATCAAAAATTCAGTTGGCTGCACTTTTGACACTACAGTTATTTTACCCGATTCGGTTAAAATATCCGCAACACTTGCCCTTACAAATATCCTCTGTAATGGCGATAGTACAGGCGCAATAGCTGTGAGTGCCAGCGGCGCATTTGGCCCACCTTACACTTACCAGCTCAATAGTGGCACTTTCGGCACAAGCAGCACCTTTCCAAATCTGCCTGCAGGTACGTTCTCAGTACATGTGCAGGATACTGAGTTTTGCCATTTCGATACTACAGTAACACTTACCCAGCCATTGCCACTTGCGAAATCTCATACAGTAGTTAACGTAGAC
>Ga0207647_10004530_pt1 | contig 10300 bp, 10 predicted proteins | sample KBSCornC2_FD_184295 | JGI IMG/M metagenome (GOLD analysis project Ga0207647, IMG submission 184295) | Corn rhizosphere microbial communities from Kellogg Biological Station, Michigan, USA - C2 (SPAdes) (version 2) | ecosystem: Host-associated > Plants > Roots > Rhizosphere ...
AGATGGACTTCGCCAAGGCGAGCGCCATCATCAAGGAACTGCTGCAGTAAGGGATTACGGCTTCACTAAAGCGTTTCGCCGTTTCACGGAAACGGCGAAACGCTCTATCCTTTTGTTTTTACGCAATTCCGGACGGAAAACCGCTGACACTTTTCCTGGAATTGCTCTAATCCTTGCACATGGGTATCGGCTGCGGCGGTGGCGCCGGATGATCCTTCTTGTACTGCGCGATGATCGGCTCCAGCGTCTTCCTCGGCCAGAATTTGGGCGTGCCGATCTCCTTCAGGCAGGAGGCGTTCCAATACGCACTTGCGCCTGAGAGCGCCTGGCCGGCGGCCTTGGCCCGCGCGATGGCGGCGATGTCGCGCGATTCAGGGTAGATGTAGAGCGTGGTCGGGCTGTTCTTCACGAGGGGGATGATCTGCTCGGCATCGGCCGGCGACCAGCTGGTGCAGCCATTGCTGCGGCCGCCGGCATAGTTCACCAGCTTGCCGAACGGGACAAGGCCGTCATGGTCGGCGTATGAGCTGTTCGGGTTCTTGCGCATGCACATGCCCCTGAGCAAGGCAGCCGGATGGCCGCCGATCACGCGCTGCCTGGCGTTCGCCGCTTCGCCTTCGCCGTCGAACTGGATGAAGCTGCGCATGAACACCGCGTTCTGCGCGCCGACACGATAATAGCCCTTGAAGGACGTCTTGGTCTCGGCGGTCATATAGGCGCCGCCGGCCGTCAGCTCGGAGTCCATCGCGTTGCCGAAGTTCTTCGCGCAACGCCGGCCGTTGGAGAAATCGGCAACGCCTTTCAGGTTGCGGCCGCCGCCATGGCCAGAGGAAACCGCGCGGAAGAGCTGCTTGCTTTCGCAAATGATGTAGTAGCGCTGGCCGAGCACGCTGTTGCCCAAATCGCCGGGACGCGTGGCATCCATGGCGAAGTAGCAGGGGTTGCTGACCGAACCGTCGCTGACTTTCTTCTGGTAGAGCGCGCGCGCCCGCTCCAGAACGACCTGCGAGATCTGGCCCTCGCCGTCGCCGACATGGCGCTGCAGCCAGTCGGGAACGGTCGACGGCCGCAAGGCCGCGAATGAGCTGACGGACGCCGTCAATGCGGCGAGGATCGCGACAAGACAGAAGATGGCCGCGCCCAGCGGAACAGATCTCAACCGCACTGGTTTGCCCCCTCCTGTCGAAATGTCTAGCACCCGTGAATCACCCGGGCCGATCATAGAAGGTCTCGCATGCATCGGCGAAACACTTCTAGTTTAGCGACGCCTTTTGGATGTCGGATTTTCGGCCCGCTTCGATTGAGCTATGATGTGATTCCGGCGCGCCCACGCCTCCTCCCTCCATCGGGAAGCATCGTTCATGCAGGGCAGTTGACCGCTCAACCAACTGTTCGAGCGCCAGGCATAAGGAGGGGTTGCCAAGACTGCTCGCGGCAGGAGGTTTTTCGATGCGGCTTTCCGCGCCCGTCTATCATCTGAAACGTCAGGCGAGGCTCCTGTCGCGCCGGGAAAATGTTCCACTCCACACAGCGCTCGACCGCATTGCTGGTGAAGAAGGTTTTGGCAGTTGGAGCCTGCTTGCGGCCAAGGCCGCCGAGGCCGCGCCCGCCGGCGCCCTGTTGGGGCGGCTGATTCCCGGCGACATGGTTCTCGTGGCGGCGCGGCCGGGCCAGGGCAAGACGCTGATGAGCCTCGAGCTCGCCGTGGCGGCCATGAAGCAAGGCAATCGCGCCATCTTCTTTACCCTGGAATACATGCACGCCGACATCCTGGACCGATTCCGTGACATCGGGATCGACCCGGCCGCTTTCGACCACCTGTTCGGTTTCGATAATTCCGACGCCATCAGCGCCGCCTACATCATCGAGGCGTTGCGGTCGGCGCCGCGCGGCACGCTGGCGGTCATCGATTATCTGCAACTGCTCGACCAGAAGCGGGAGAATCCGGAGCTTTCGGTCCAGATCCGCGCCTTGAGGGCGTTTGCCCGCGAACGAGGACTGGTGCTGGTCTTCATCTCGCAGGTCGACAGGTCATATGATTCCGCCCGGAAGCCGGTGCCGGATATCGGCGATATCCGGCTGCCGAACCCGCTCGACCTGTCGCTGTTCGACAAGGCCTGTTTCCTGAACAAGGGCGAAATCCGGTTTCAGGAGACTTGAGGGCGGTCCGTCAGGCGGCTATCCGTGCCGGTGTCGGCAGGAAACGAACCATGATCGAGATCGTCAAACCCGCGCTCGAACATTTGCCGTCCTACAAGGCGGCGCTGGAGCGCGGGTGGTCGCCCGACAATGTGCGGCTCCTGGAGGCGACGCGCGAGCAGCTCGAAGCGATCGAGAGAGATCCCGTTGAATTTCTCGCCGACCTTGACGACCCCGAAGCGAAGGGGCCGCCCGTCACCTTGCCCGACGGCACCAAGGTCGCGCGGCTGCCGGGCTTTCGGCGCTGGATCTGGGATGGCGAGGCGGCAGGCTCGATCGGCTTTCGCTGGCAGAAGGGCACGTCGACGCTGCCTTCGCATGTGCTTGGCCATATCGGCTATGCGGTGGTGCCGTGGAAGCGGAACCGCGGCTATGCCACTGAAGCGCTGCGGCTGATGCTGGACGAGGCGAGGGCGGTCGGGCTCGATTATGTCGAGATCACCGCGAAGCCAGGCAATCCGGCTTCGCACAAGGTCATCACGGCCAATGGCGGCAGGCTCGTCGACCGCTTCTTCGAGGATGCCGCCTATGGCGGTGCGGAGAGCCTCAAGTTCCGCATCGACCTTTGAAGGTTACTCGCCGGGCTTGAAGGAAGGCCTTGAAAACCTGGCCTCCATCCTTTCGGGAGCGCCAGGTTTCTCGCGACCGGAGGTCTGAGGCAACAGGCCGAGAGCGTGGCGGGCTATCACTCCGCCGCCGCCGGCAGCGGTGGGGTCGCGCGGCTGCGCCACTCCCAGGCCTGCGAGGCGACAGCCACCACGACCGCCACCAGCATGGCCAAGGCGCCGGCGAGCGGCAGGCTGCGATAGCCGTAGCCGGCATTGAGCATCGCCGCGCCCAGCGACGCGGCCAGCGCGATGCCGACATTGAAGCCGGATGGGATCAGCGAGGAGGCGAGGTTGGAGGCATCGGCCGTCCAGGCGAGGATGCGCGTCTGGATCGGCGCGCCGATGGCGAAGTTGAGACCACCCCAGATGACGATGGCGACGACCATCGGCACCGGGTAGGGGCTGACGAGATGGATGACGCCAAGCGCGACCGCCTGCAGGGCAAGCATGACGATAAGCGAGGGCATCAGCTTCCAGTCGGCGAGCTTGCCGCCGACCAGGACGCCGATCGTCGCGCCGACGCCGTTGAGCAAAAGCACAAAGGGGATCAGGCTCTCGTCGAGGCCCGTGACTTCGAGCAGCATCGGCGTGATGTAGGTGAACAGCGCAAACTGGCCGATCATCAGCATCAGCATCAGGATCAGCGAGGTCCAGACCTGCTGGCGGGCGAGCACACGAACTTCGCGCGCCAGCCCGGCTGGCCGGTTGGCGGCGCCCGCCGTGCGCGGCAGCAGCGCCAGCATGGCGACGATCGCGATGATGCCCAGCGTGCCCATCACCCAGAAGGTCGCGCGCCAACCCCACAGGCTGCCGATCGCCGTGCCGGCGGGCACGCCTATGACATTGGAAACCGTCAGCCCCGAGAGGATGACGGCGACCGCCCGGCCGCGCTGGTCCTCGCGCACCAGGCTGACGGCAACCACCATGGCGACACCGAAATAGCAGCCATGCGCTACGGCAGTCGCAATGCGCAGCAGAAGCATCGAGGTGAAATCGGGCGCCAGAGCGCAGGCCGCCTGGCCAAGGGTGAAAGCGATCGTCAACCCGATCAGCAGCGTCTTGCGCGAGACCTTGCCGGTGGCCAAAGCCAGCAGGGGGCCGCCGATGGCAATGCCGCAGGCATAGCCGGAGACGAGATAGCCGGCGGTCGGCACCGAAACGCCAAGGCCCTGCGCCACCTCCGGCAGCACGCCGGCGATGACGAATTCGGTGGTGCCGAAGGCGAAGGCGGCAAGGAAAAGGGCAATCAGCGGCAGCATGGCTCAAAACATATGCGAGGAATGCACGCCTCAAACCATGCCTGGGCGAGCGCGGCAATGCAGAAATTGGCGATGGCGCTTTAGCTTTTCTTGACTGGACCGATCAAAGTCGGCCTGCCGCCGCGCCTACGTTGCCGTTTTGCGTCCGTAAGGGATCTTCAGCCAGGCCCGCTCATGCAGGTAGTAAAGCAGCGATTTGGTAACGACCTCGGTAAGTCCGATCGTGGCGGCGAGCTTGATGCTGCCGGTGACCACCAGGGAGATGATCATCGTGTCGATCGTGCCGGTAACACGCCAGGAAAGCGCCTTGGCGAAGCTGCGCGAATGCGTGTCCATCGACGGATCGTCCTCTCAACAGGTCCTCAGGCGATCCTTAGCCGACGGAAGCGAGGATGAGCAAAGACTAATTTTTTGGCTGCAACCGATCAGCTGGCCTTCAGCCGCGAGCCGCCGAGCAGGCCGCGCTCCTCGAGCACCGGATAGGCGATCGAGGCAAGCAGTGAGTTGATCTGCTTCAGGTCGCGGATAGTGTCGAGGTGGATCGAGCTCGTCTCGACGCTCTTGGCGGTGCCTTCGCGCAGGCGCAGGAAATGGCTGGCGCTGGTTTCCTTCTCGCGTTCGCGCAGGAGATCCTTTTCCAGCACCAGTTGGCGCGCGGTTTCCGGATCGCGCGAGACCAGCACGTTGAAGGCGAGCCGCGCATTGGCGAGTACCGAGGAATGGAAGGCGCAGAGTTCCTGCCAGCCTTCCGGTGTGAATTCCAGGCCGCGCTCCAGCTTCTTCCTGACATGCACCAGCATGTTGCGCACGATGATGTCGCCGACCTGCTCCAGCTTGACGCAGGCGCCGATAAGCTCCTGGCACCGCAACGCCTCGTCCTCGGTCAGCGGATTCCTGGTGATCTTGGCGAGATAGAGCTTGATCGCGGCGTGCTTTCGGTCGACGCGGTCGTCGAGCGCGGCAAGCGCCTTGATCTTGGCGGGATCGGCATCCTCGTAAAGCTCGATGATGCGCTTCAGCATGATCTCGACCGTCTCGCAGACCCGCACCACCTCACGCGTCGCGTTGGCGAGCGCCTGGCTCGGCGTATCGAGGGCGCTCTCGTTCAGCGCCGACAGCTCGACGACCTCGAGCGCGGCGGCGGGTTCAGGCTTGCTGCCCAGCGCCACGATCTTTCCGGAAGCGCGGTAGACGAGGCCGGCCAGCGGCAGCCCGGCCAGCAGGATCAGCACGTTGAACAAGATGTGGGCGTTGACGATCTGATCCGGCGCGGTCTTGCCGAGGAAGGCGACATCCGGCTTGAAGGTCGTGATCAGGACCAGCATGATCAGCGAGCCGAGGCCGCGCATCAAAAGGTTGCCGATCGGCACGATGCGCACTTCGGGCGGCGCCGACCGCGTCAGCATCGGCGCAATCAGCGACGAGCCAAGGTTGACGCCAAGCACCAGCACCACGCCGAGCTCCGGCGTGATCAGCCCGCGGCCGGCCAGCGTCGCCATCAAAAGGACCGCGGCGATGCTTGACTGGAACAGCCAGGTGACCAGCGCGGCCAGGAGATAGGTGGTGATGGAATCGCCCGAGAAATAATTGATGATCAGCGGCATCAACTGGCTGTTGCGCAGCGGCTCCGACGCCTGACCGATCATCTCCAGCGACAGGATCAGCAGGCCGACACCGATCAGGATACGGCCCATCTGCCGCCAGTCGCGCCGCTCGGTGGCCATGAACATGACCGTGCCCGCGATCAGGCAGAGCGGCACCAGAAGCGTCAGGTCGAAGGTCAGCAGCTTGGCCACCAGCGCCGAACCGATCTCGGCGCCGCGCACTGCCAATTGACCGGCGGCGCCCGAAACGATGCCGGCGCCGGCGAAGGAGCCGACCAGCAGCGTCACCGCGGTCGAGCTCTGCAGCGCGATCGCCAGCCCACAGCCGGCCAGCACCGCCATGATCGGATTGCGCATGGTGGCGCGCAGCCGGTGGCGCAGCAGGTCGCCATAGGCGCGCTCGACGCCGGTCTTCACCATGCGAGTGGCGAACAGCATCAGCGCCACCGCGCCGGCAAGGTGCAGGAGGACGACGGAGCCGCTCACAGCCGACCTCGGGGGGTGGCTCCGGCGACGCGGAGGGGGATACGAATCTTAGCCATTTCGAGGCCTGGGAATATACCAGTTAAGATTAGCCGAATAATAGATTTTTCTGATGTGATGATCGCCTTTGCTCGACGGAACATGTCGGAAATGAATGCAGGGCGCATTGGTTGCACGGGCCGCGCGGCGGCGCTTCGCCCAGCATGGCGCGACGGCTGGGCGGCAGGGCCGAGCGCGATCCGGAGCCTTGTTGAAGCAGCGCATGCAAGCGTCGGAAATCATTACAGAATTGTAATTCTCATGTTCAGTTTCAGTTCATCCATTGGCGGCTACTCCTCCGCCTATCGACAACAAGGAGTACCGACCATGAAGCGTCTCATACTTTGCGCCGTCACCGCCTCGATGCTGGCCGCCTCGGCCTTCTCCGGCCAGGCCGCGCCGCTCGCCCAGCCGAGCGCGTCGCGGTCGAACTACACGCAGGTCGACTGGCAGAAGCCCGGCAGGCATGTCGACAAGCGCGTCATTATCAAGAAGAAGGTGGTGAAGCGCAGCCATTGGCGCAACGGCCAGAGATATTCCAACTGGAAGCGTCACCAGCCGGTCCGCGACTGGAACCGCTACGGCCTGCGCCGCCCCGGCCCCGGCCAGGAGTGGATCCGCGTCGGCAACGACTATGTGCTGGTCAGCATCCTCTCCGGCATCATCTTCGGCGCGATCGCCGCGCAGTAATCCGCGACAATCCGGAAATTAAAGAAGGCGGCCGCCCGGCCGCCTTCTTTTCGTCTGTGAAAAGCGGGTACGATGGGCCGAACGGGGTCGCCGTGCCCGGTCGGCTTGATTATATGGAGGGCAAACGAGTTTCCCGATGCGCTTTCCGCCCGCCTTCCTCGACGAGATACGCGACCGTGTGCCGATTTCGCAGGTCGTCGGCACGCGCGTCGCATGGGACAGGAAGAAGACCAACGCGTCGCGCGGTGACTACTGGGCCTGCTGCCCGTTCCACGGCGAGAAAAGCCCGTCCTTCCATTGCGAGGACAAGAAGGGCCGTTATCACTGCTTCGGCTGCTCGGTTTCGGGCGACCATTTCAAGTTCCTCACCGAGCTCGACGGCATGGCCTTCCCCGAAGCGGTCGAGAAGATCGCCGAGATGGCCGGCGTGCCCATGCCGGTGCGCAACGAGCAAGAGGAACGGCGCGAGAAGGAACGCGCCAGCCTGACCGACGTGATGGAAATGGCGACCGCCTTCTTCCAGGAGCGGCTGCAGGGACCGGAAGGCGCCAAGGCGCGCGCGTATCTGCGCGACCGCGGGCTGACGCCGGCGACGCAGCAATCTTTCCGGCTCGGCTATGCGCCCGACAGCCGCAACGCGCTCAAGGAACATCTTGCCGCCAAGGGCGTGCCAAAGGCCGATATCGAGGCCTGCGGCCTGGTGCGGCACGGCGACGACATTCCGGTCTCCTATGACTGGTTCCGCGACCGCATCATGTTTCCGATCCCGGATTCGCGCGGCAAGATCATCGCCTTTGGCGGCCGCGCTCTGGCGCCCGATGCCTTGGCCAAATACATGAATTCGCCGGAGACGGAGCTCTTCCACAAGGGCAACGTGCTCTACAATTTCGCCCGCGCCCGCAAGGCTCTCGCCAAGGGCGGCACGGTGATCGCGGTCGAAGGCTATATGGACGTGATCGCGCTGGCGCAGGCCGGCTTCGAGAACGCGGTGGCGCCGCTCGGCACCGCGCTCACCGAAAACCAGCTCGAGCTTCTGTGGCGCATGGCGCCGGAGCCGGTGCTGTGCTTCGACGGCGACAAGGCCGGGCTGAAAGCGGCATGGCGCGCCGCCGACATGGCGCTGCCTTCGGTCCAGCCGGAACGTCGCGTGCGCTTTGCGCTGCTGCCCGACGGCAAGGACCCCGACGATCTGGTCAAGGCCGATGGGCCGGATGCGTTCCGGACGGTGCTTGCGGAGGCGCGGCCGCTGGTCGATCTTCTGTGGATGCGCGAGACGGCGGGCGGCGTCTTCGAGACGCCGGAGCGACGGGCGGGGCTGCAAAAGACGGTGGGGGAGCTCGCCAGCCGCATCCGCGACGAACCCGCGCGGCCCGTGCCCTGGGGCGATCGGACGCTGCAACAGCCTGCGCGCTGGTCAGCGATCATCGCGACACCTGCCGTGTCGTACCAGGTCGAATACTGGGCCGGCAACAACTACGTCAACGTGCGCGCGGGCGAGAACAATTTGTTCGCCACCCTCAACAACCTGCACAAGGGTACGGGGCTCGGCGTGGCGTGGGTGCTGCTGGCCGACACGATCGGTGGCGCCATGGTGCTGCTGTCGCTGACCGGTGTGCTGCTTTGGACGCAGCTTCATCGCAAGCGGCTGATCGGTGTGGCGATCGCGGCCGCCTCGACGGCGCTGACGATCGGGCTCACCATCGTCGCGTTATGACGACGTTGGCGCCGCAGCGCTACAGCAAGCGATCCGTAGCACCTTCGCGCGTGTCGTCCGGCACGCACGCATAGCGGCCCGCGTCGAGCGGAAACAAGCGGACCGGCGTCCCGTACAGCCGCTCGATGTTCGTCGTCGTCAGCGCGCGCGCGACGGTGTCGAGCGCGAGCGTACGGCCATCGGCGAGCAGCAGTGCACGGTCCGCGTGCGCCAGCGCCTGATCCGGTTCGTGCGTGGAGAACAGGATCGTCATGCCGCGCGCGCGCAGCCGATCGAGCTCGCGCAGGACCCGCACGCGGTTGCCGAAGTCGAGGCTCGCCGTCGGCTCGTCGAGCACCAGTAGCGAAGCTTGCTGCGCCAGTGCGCGCGCGATCATCACGAGTTGCCGCTCGCCACCCGAGATCTCGGTGACGGGTCGCGCCGCCAAAGCGCCGATGCCAAGCGCTGCGAGCGCGTCGGCCACGGCCAGCCGATCCTGCCGCCCGGGCCGCGCGAACGTGCCGATATGCGACGCTCGCCCCATCAGCACGGCGTCGGTGACACTGAACGCGTACGCCGGCACGTGCTGCTGCGGCACGTAGGCCACACGCATCGCGCGCTGCGCGGCGCTGAGCGAGGCGATCGGAACGCCATCGACGTCGATGGTACCGGAGCGCACCGGCAGCAAACCAAGCACCGTGCGAAACAGCGTCGTCTTGCCCGCGCCGTTGCCACCCAGCACCGCGAGCGTTTCACCCGCGGCAAGCGTGAACGTGACGCCTTCGCCGACGCTGCGCGACGCGAAGCCGTAGCCGAGCTCACGCACGGTCAGCATCGGACGCGCAGGCGGAATGGACATTCGCCGATAGCCAGACGTGCGCGGCGAACACCGCTTAATCAGTCGACGGCCACGATGACGCTGCTGGCCTTGATGAAGACGCGGGCGGGCCTGCCGACTGCGAGGCCCAACGCCTCGGCGGACCGCGTGCTGATCGTCGCGACCACGTCCATCCCCGGCGCGACGGTGATCGTCACTTCGGCAGTGACCGGCCCTTTGATCAGGTCCTTGACGATGCCGGAGAAATTGTTGCGAGCGCTGGTTTTCATCGATCGTTCCTCGTGGTGAGTGGGTATCAGGCCATCCGGCGCGACCGCGCGAGCAGCGCGATGAACACGGGCGTGCCGATGACGGCGGTCAGGATGCCGGGTGGGACTTCGATTGTCGCGAGCGTTCTCGCAACCGTGTCGATCAGCAGCATGAACATCGCTCCGAAGAGTGTCGCAACCGGCAGCAGTCGCGAGAATTCGGGGCCGACGACCAATCTTGCCATGTGCGGGACCACGAGCCCGACCCAGCCGATGATGCCGGACACGGCGACGCTTGCCGACGTGGCCAGCGTTGCCGCCGCGATGACCACTGCGCGCAGGCGCCGCGTATTTACGCCGAGCGCGCGCGCCTCGTCCTCGGGGAGTGCCAGCAAGTTGATCCGCCATGCGAGCGCCAGCAGCACGGCGAGCGCGAGCGCAATTGCGGGAACAAGGCTCGCGAGTTCCTGTCGCGACGCCGACGCAAAGCTTCCCATCAGCCAGAAGGTGATTGCCGGCAGTTCGTTGTACGGATCGGCGAGGTATTTCAGCAGAGAGATCGCCGCGCCGAGGAGGCTCGCGACGACGACGCCGGTGAGGATCAGCGTGACGAGCGCCTCGTGCGCACGCAGGCGCGAC
>Ga0207647_10004531_pt1 | contig 10300 bp, 8 predicted proteins | sample KBSCornC2_FD_184295 | JGI IMG/M metagenome (GOLD analysis project Ga0207647, IMG submission 184295) | Corn rhizosphere microbial communities from Kellogg Biological Station, Michigan, USA - C2 (SPAdes) (version 2) | ecosystem: Host-associated > Plants > Roots > Rhizosphere ...
CAGTAATAAAATACAAAATGACAGGTTAAAGTATAGCGTTTTCATGGCGATGCGGGGCTTGTAACAGGTGGTTGATATTCAAAAGGTAGCTGATCGCCCACGCGTTTCTTTATCCAATCGCCCAGGATAAGAAAAGTGGTAAAATAGCCGGTAGGTACGTTACCGGCGGCATCCACAGATGCTCCTTTCTGTGTGGTGAAAATTTTAGATTCATAGTGAGGTGGTTTTATAGTAAATTTTAAATGCTCAATGGCTTCGCCGTCGGCAGCGCCGGTTGATTTGCTTAGCATCCTGATAGCTTTTTTAGGGTTGTATTCAACAAAAAGCGCCCTGTACTGCCTGTTACTTAAAAATACAAAAGGCCCGTCGTGCGGTATATCAAACGTTGCCAGATAATTGGTGTTGCGCACATCAACGCCAGCTATAAAATTGGTAATAAAACCCTCCTGCAATGCGGTATTGGTAAAAACTGATCTGAAAAATTGCATCATCGAGCCTGTGTAGGTTTCTGAGCGGTTTTTCGCCCACTCTTGTTTTTGTGAATCAGTGCCGGGCAGTTCTTCGAAAACCGCATCGCCATCATAGGCTGTGTTTATGGTGTGCTGCAGGTGTCTGAAGGATTTAAGCAGATATTTTATGCGATAGCCAAGCCTTTTATTATCAATGATCAATAGCTCATCCGCGTCGGCATAAAGGTTTTTATCGCGTGTGCTGAAGTTGATCACCTCGGGATTTAGAATTTTACAGGAGTCGGCATTTATGGTACTTCCCAACAGTTCTTTAAAGAAAAGTGTGAGGTGCTGCGCCGAGCGGTCCTTGCCCCCAATGTTAACTTGCTTCAGGTGTGTCTGATTGATTTTTAGCTTAATGTTAAGTTCGGGGAAATTGGTTTGTACCGGGAAATGATGGCTAAATGGCAGGTAGCCTATCATGGTAACATTTAGCTGGTAATTACCCGCATCCAGGTGGTCAAATCTAAAATTACCCTGTTCATCGCACACAGTAATTCTTTGCGAGCCGCTGATAAACACTGTAGCACTTTTTAACGGTGCGCCCTTTTCATCAGTAACCCTACCAGCAATGGAGAAATTGTTTTGTGCCGAAGTTTTGAACCCGGTTAGCAATAAAATACAAATTGATAGTATAAAATATTGCTGTTTCATGGTGTGGCATATAGTTTAACCGGCGGCTGATATTCAAAAGGTAACTGATCGGCCACTCGTCTGTAAGTCCAGTCGCCACGTATCAGGAAACTCAGCAGGTATCCTGAAAATACACGCCCGCTGGCATCTATGGTAACCTGTTTTACATAAGACATTAAATCAGATACATATTTTGGCTTCACGCCCTGGTTTGAAGCCGGTTGTATAGGTCGTTTACGCAGTACTGATGAATCAACAACAAGCGAGGTTTCTTTGGTACCGGACTTCAGTAGCTGAGCAACTTTATCGGGCGAATAGGTGACATGTAATCCGGTAAATTTTAATGCGATAAAATTAGTGTCTATCGCTGTTACCAGCGTATCAAAATCTACAGGTTTTGAATCATAATACTGCTTGTTGTCCTTTTTATATAGCTGGCCGGCTACAAAACCCTCGCGAAGCGCCGTATTAGTAAAAACCGATCGTAAGAAGTGCATCAGTGAGCCCGCATACGCCAGTTGCCTGTTTTTGGTCCAACTTTGTTTTTGTGCGTCGGTTCCCGGCAATTCTTCAAATATTACATCTCCGTCGTATGACGTAATTGCAGCCATTTTATCGTATTGAAAAGTTTTAAGCAGGTATTTAATGCGATAGCCCAGATTAGGATTTTCAATGATCAAAAACTCATCAGCATCGGCATATAACATACTTTGCTTAGTGCTGAAATTAATCACCTCCGGATTGACGATCTTGCAGGCAAGCGCATTAGGCGTATCGCCCAGAAATTGTTTTTTAAACATCTCAAAATGCTGCGCCCAGTTTTTATCGGTGCCGATGTTGATTTGTTTTAATACAACAGATTTAACTGCGAGCTTAAAGTCGATATTGGCTGAATGTTCTTTGAGCATCACATCTTTATTTGCTACAGCGTAGCCCAACATTTTTGCCGACAGATGATAAGACCCCGCACCCGGAACGGTAAGTTTAAATTGCCCTGTTGCATCGGTGGCGGTAGCAATTTTGCTCCCGTCGATAAATACGGTAGCGCCAGCCAGAGGTTTTAGGCTTTCGTCGGTTACTTTACCGTCAATGATATAAACCGACTGAGCATGCGCCCATGTCGCGGTCTGAATTAAAATCAACGATAGCAAGCCACGTAAAATCAATGGTCTCATAAGGCGAATCAGGTTTTGGCTCTTTTGGTCTTTATTGTGTAACAGGTTAAGGCAATAGTTAAAATTAGATTTTTTAAACGCGTCTTCAAATAATGTTTACAGACTTTTAGTGCAGTTTTTGGGGCTTGTGTTTGACTTTAACAAAATTTGATTTTAATGATTCTAAATTGTAATAAATGAAATATTTAATTGTTATATCTATTATATAAGCAATACTTTTGCAAAAAAATTAAAAAAGCACACTATCGATCTCTCCGGTCGTAATTGCTTTTCGCTCTTTTAATCATGAAAAACGCAGACGCATCAAATGGACTTCCTGTTTCGCCATCATTGAACAGTTTAGAATTAGCCGAGGGAGATTCAAAAAAGCCCTTAATTGTAAAAGGCCGTTTACTGACCATTTGCGGCTACTGCCTTGCAGTAGCTATAGCCGTCAGCTTTATAGCCAAGGTTTTGGTATCGCTCATAAACCTGGTAACTAACATTGCTTTTTTCGGCTCATTCAGTATCAACTTTAACAGCCCGGCCAATAACCATTTAGGCATTTGGGTGACGGTGATACCTGTTATTGGTGGCTTGGTAGTTGGCTTGATGGCGCTGTATGGTTCAAAAGCTATCCGCGGGCATGGTATTCCTGAAGCTATGGAGCAGATATTGGTGAATGAGAGTAATATTAAACCTGCTATTACCATATTAAAACCTGTTTCATCGGCTATTGCTATTGGTACAGGAGGGCCGTTTGGTGCCGAGGGACCGATCATTGCTACAGGCGGTGCGCTGGGTTCAACCATAGGACAGATATTTAAAGTAACTTCAAACGAGCGTAAGATCATCCTCGCAGCGGGTGCCACGGCTGGTATGGCAGCCATATTTGGTACACCTATAGCTGGTATTTTTCTGGCGATCGAGCTGTTGCTATTTGAATTTTCGCCACGTGCAATATTGCCGGTAGCACTGGCTTGTATCACCGGCGCAGCGGGTCATCATTTTCTGTTTGAATCAGGCCCGGTATTCCCGATGCCTGACGTAGCCGTGCCATCAAACCAGGCGCTGCTTATTTACAGTATTATGGGAATCTTTGTTGGCTTCCTTTCATTAGGCATCACCAAAATAGTTTATTGGGTTGAGGATGCTTTCGAACACCTGCCTATCCATTGGGCGCTATGGCCTGCAATTGGCGGTCTGGCAGTAGGTGTTATAGGCTTTTTCGCTCCGCATACCTTAGGTGTGGGTTATGATAATATTACCGGCATACTATCGGGCAGTTGGCCATTGACGCTGGTACTTACGCTATGTATTTTCAAATTCTTATCGTGGGCCATTGCTTTGGGCAGCGGTACCTCAGGCGGTACCCTTGCACCTTTGATGACTATGGGCGGTGCTGCCGGCGCCGTTATCGGTATGTTAATCTTAAAGGTATATCCCGATGCAGGTATCAGCATTCCGCTGTCAGCGTTGATAGGTATGTCGGCTATGTTTGCCGGTGCATCGAGAGCATATTTAACCAGTATTGTTTTCGCGTTGGAAGCTACCATGCAGTCGAATGCTTTATTGCCGTTGCTAGGTGCTTGTACAGGTGCTTATATTGTTTCTTTCTTTTTGATGGAAAACACCATCATGACCGAAAAAATCGTTCGTCGTGGTTTGTCGGTGCCTGATTCATTTAGTCCTGATTTGCTGCAAAAAATAACAGTCGCTCAGGTAGTTAAAGGCAAAGAAAGCCTGGTTAACGCGAATAGCAGCATTAACGATGTACAAGCCTGGATCAACAATAATCATCGCGACGAAAGCCAGTTTATTGTTGTAGATGAAAAAGGCGAATATGCAGGTACCCTGCGCTTAGCAGAAATTTATAGTAATCAGGTAAATGGTACTGAGCCGGTAAAAAATATCGTGGCCACTAAGGTAGACGCAGCCATTACAGGCGAAGATGCGCTGCGCAAAGCCATGGAGCGTATGTCAAAAAATGACGTAGAAGTTTTACCGGTAGTAACGCGTAATGTGGTGACTGGTGTGCTGTCGTATAAAGACATCATCAACGCATACACCCAAAACATCGAGAAAAACGAGTACGCGCACGTGAAGATCTCGCTGAGACGCCGTCGCATGAAAATGATGGTAAAGAGCAGGCAGGATAGTTAATAGATAATACACGATTAGCATCGCAGCAGGGGCTGTCATGTTGGCGGCACTCGAAGCATGAGGCTAAAAGCCCTCGCTCATCCTTCGAGTGCCTCAGGGTGACAGCCCATTTTGTTTTTAGTCCAGAGTATAACAATAGCTCGCGGTAGAGACGCAACATTTTGGCAACTATATACTACTTTACACCATTTATTTTAAAATAAATTTGCATTTGGTGTAATTAACTTCTATATTTATATTGTAATTCACAACAAGCAATGATAAATATAGAGTTTAAATCAATACGAGAATTAATCAAAGCGTTCCCTGACGAACAAACCTGTATTAATCATTTGGAGCAACTGCGTTGGAATGGCAACGTAGTTAGCCCATTTGATGAAACCTCTAAAGTTTACAAAACTGCACGTGGCTACAAGTGCAAAAATACAGGTAAATACTTTAATGTACGCACCCAAACTCTTTTCGATAACACTAAGATTGAATTACAAACTTGGTTTATTGCTATATACCTTGTAACTGCCCACAAAAAAGGTATCTCTTCACTTCAATTAGGTAGGGATTTAAATGTAACTCAAAAAACCGCTTGGTTTATGTTACAGCGTATCCGTAATTGCTTTGGTATTGATGCCGCCGAAACTGACCCAAACAATGATAATAAATTAGGTGGTTCGGGTGTAGTTGTTGAAGTAGATGAAACGGTGGTTGGTGGTAAAGCAAAGAACATGACCAAGGGCAAACGTGCTAAAATGGCTGAAAATAGATACAGCAATAAAACGGTTGTTGTTGGTATTATTGAGCGTGGCAGTAATCTACGTTTACACGCTGTTAAACAAGGCGATTTTATTCCTGACATAGTAAGAGCCAACGTAGATACTCAAAGTGTTCTTATGACCGATACCGCTAATACTTACATTGGTGTTGGTAAAGAATATGCCTACCATGAAACAGTTGACCATGTAAGAAAAGAGTACACTAAGGAAAAAGTATATTATACTAATACCATAGAGGGCTGTTTCTCTTTGTTTGATAGAATGGTTATCGGTATATATCACTATGTATCACCTAAACATATGCAGATGTATGCTAATGAATTTTCATTTAGATTTAACAGCCGTAAAAATACAGAGTGCAACAGATTTAATCTTTTATTAGCAAATTGCACTAATCGTTTAACCTATAACCAACTTACAAAATGAGCAAGAATATTATAAAATATGAGGGCGACTTAGATTTAAACGGTCTAATCATACCTTGTTACGTGCTTGAAGATGGCACGAGGGTATTGTCAGGCAGGGGTTTACAAGAAGCTTTAAGTATCCGGGATAAGCCCGAAGAGGGCGAAAAAAGAGGTGGCTATATTTTACCTACTTTTTTGGCTTCTAAGGCACTTAAGCCGTTCATTGAAAGCAAGTTAGATGTGGCCAAACTTGAACCTATAATTTGCTATCGAGGCAATCAAAAAATACACGGATATGAAGCTACGGTATTAGCTGATATTTGCGATGCAATGCTCGAAGCAAGAAAGATGGGTGTAAAGATGACCGAAAGGCAACAGATTGTTACCACACAATGCGAAATTTTAATACGTGCATTGGCCAAAGTTGGTATAATAGCTTTAGTTGATGAAGCCACTGGTTATCAATATGACCGAGAGAAATTTGAACTTCAAAAAATCTTAAAAGCGTATATATCAGAAGAGTTACTTGCATGGCAAAAAAGATTTCCTGATGAATTTTATAGGGAGATATTCCGTTTAAATGATTGGCCATTTACTGTAACACAAATTCAAAGAGGTGAAAGGCCTGGAATTATAGGTACTTGGACAAAAAAATATATTTATTCTGCGTTACCAAAGGGGGTATTACCTGCTTTATTAGATAAAACACCACGCAACGTTAAAGGTAAGCTAACAAAAAAACTTCATCAAAGCTTAACACGAGAACAAGGGATAGAGCATTTAAATAAACAGATCATTAGCGTTGTTACATTAATGAACATATCCGACAGTTGGAAACAATTTGAAAAGCTTTGGAATAAAAAGTTTGGCCAGCAAGAATTATTTTCAGATTATACCTTATTAGAGCCTCCAAAATCTGCCAATCAAAAAACAGGGGAAGATTTGTCTGATTTTAATCAAAAATTAAACACCGCCCTGAATTTCAATCCTAAAAAAGAAAATAAAGGCGATGAAGATGAGGACGACGATTTAGAAGCTGGTGCAGTTGTCTCTAAATAACTTATAAGACAATTAATTCATATATTTAAGCCACCTAACAAGTGGCTTTTTTTATGAATTTTAGTTATCGGTATTTGATTTACAAGATTTATAGCTGGACGGCAAATAAAAAAGGCGATACTCCAATTGCAAATACCATATTAACATTGGGGGCAGTTCATTTCTTTCAATTAGCAATTGTTTTATTAATTATCGACAGATTGATAACGCCTTTAAATTGGATATATGATTTGAATAAAAGCTACCTACTTGCAGGTGCATTGTTTTATTTTGTTATTCTTTATTTCCTCATTTATAATAAAAATAGATGGAACTCGTACATTGAAGAATTTAGTAATGAAACAGAAAGACAGCGGAAATTGGGAAACCTGTGGGTTATAAGTTTTTTAATTGGTAGTATTTTATTGTTCTTTATTTCATTACCCGTTTTATTTAGTATAGGGAAACGATAGCAAGTATATTATCAATTACCTGACAAGCGGTTGGTGTAAACTGATATATAGTTACCAACATTTTGCGTCTCCCGTTTACACAAGTACGGAATGCATATCTTCATCAAGAGATGATCCAAAAAATGACCTAAAAGTCCGGAAATGGTGATCCAAAGTGATCCGCTTTTTGAAAGTGTGTTATATAAATTGTTGGTTTTGAGTTATTTGTTGTTATGTGGTGATCCAGGTGATCCAAAATGATACACACTTACATGTGGATCAGTACACTTCATAAAGGTTCTCTACGTTGTTTTGCTCCGCGCTGTAACAATCGGTATACAAAACCCATTCGGATGACTTTAATGGTATATTTATTAACCAAATAAATAACCATGCCGTCAATCAGCTTGAAAAAGCTAGTAGCCTTTTGTTTTTTGCTGTCGATATCAATAGTGGTGTCGGCGCAGGCGCCGCAGTATCCGTCCATTAACCAGGTTAGAAAAGATTTCAAAGCTTTATTGGATCGCCCGAAAGTCGACCCCAAACCTGAATTTACAACCGTGCGCAAAGACTCGATACAGGTAGATCATGGTTTCATTTATACCGAAGCCAGTGAACGTATGCCCGTACTGATTTACAAACCCGTAAAAGAAGGGCAAACTAAATTCCCGGTAGCAATATTTCTGCACGGTACCGGCGGCAGTAAAGACGGCGGCGATACCAAAGGTTTGTTTACCCGCTTGGCCAAAGCCGGTATTATGGGTGTAGCGATAGATGCACGTTATCATGGCGAGCGCATTCCCGGCGGCGCACATGGTTCGAGAGAATATGCTGAAGCTGCTTACCATGCCTTCAAGACCAACGACGCTACCCATCATGCTTACCCTTTTTTATACGATACTTCATATGATTTGTGGCGATTGGTTGACTACCTGGTTAGCCGACCCGATGTAAAAGCCGACCGTATAGGCATGGGCGGTATATCTATGGGGGGTATGGAGACATGGATGGCGGCATCTGTCGACACACGGGTTTATGCTTCTGTTTTGGGCATATCGGTACAAAGCTTTAAATGGTCGTTAGAGAATGATAGATGGCAGGGTAGGGCCGGTACTATCGGCGAAGCCCACAAAAAAGTCGCGCACGATCTGGGCGACTCGATCGTAAATCAACACAATGTAAAAGCGGTGTGGGATAAAATATTGCCCGGTATTACCGGCGAGTTTGATTGCCCGTCCATGCTGCGACTACTGGCCCCGCGACCCTGTTTAATCTTGAGTAAAGACAAAGATCAGAATAATCCATATCCGGGTGCTCAAATTGGTTTTGCTACCATAACCGAGGCTTATAAAAAAGCAAATGCCCCGGATAAATTAGATATTGAAGTTCAACCAAATCTGGGGCATGTGTTTAACGTAAAAGATATGGAGCTGACTTACCAATTCTTTTGTAAATACCTGCTTAATTAAACCATCACAACATAAAAGCCTTGAGGTATGAGTGGCCCCACTTGCCCCAATCTTTCAGCGCTTTGTCCAGCGTTTCTTTATAGGTTTGCTTGTTTACCGCTTTGCCCTTTTTAGGCGGTACTATTTCATTTTCGGGGATGGTGGTGTCTGTAACTTTAGTGGCTATCCATGATACGTTTTCATGCGGCAGCGCAACTTCCAGTATCATGCCCGGCAGGCCGGTGAATGATTCGGGTCCGCCGGTAACCAGGATCTTATCAGTATAAAAAGCGACCACGTAAATTGAATCCATAACAATAGCATTGGCACGTCGACAGGTGTAACCCGCGATTTCCCGGGTTTCGTCTGTTATCTTCCAGTTGATCTTTCGGGTGGTGTCTTTTAACAAAAAGGTTTGCTCAAAAATCTCTTTCTGAGCGGTGCTCATGCCGGTATTAAAGTCAGAATATATAGTTGAGTGTTGATTGGCCATTTCTACATTGAGGAAATTGCTGCGTTTTTCTTCATCTTCAATAGGAGTGAACAAGCTTTTATTGTTGCCGAACTTAAGCGTGCTTTTTGAGTATTTAAATTGTGGATTATTCTTTTTATACTCCTCAAAAGGCTTTGTCCACCAGCTATCATCGTCATTTTGAATTTGCTTAGTTATAAGTGCAAACATGTTTGACTTTTTCTGAAATTCAATAATGCCCGATGTGGTAAAATGCGCTGCCTGGGCCAGGCAAGTGCCGGTTATCATAAAGAGGCAGCAAATGGTGATTATAAGATTTTTCATAGGTTTATTATTTTGATATGCCTGCGTTCATTTTTGAGAAATCGTACGATACGGTGAGCATAAAATATCTTTTAATTGTAGTGTATCTTTCTTCAGTAATAATACCACCATTGGCGTAACGGTTATAGCCTTGGTTTTGGTTTAAAATGTCGTTTACGGTGCCAATTATTTTCAGACTCTTTTCTTTAAAGAAAGTTTTGCTGATGGAGGCATTTAACAACATGCGTTTAAATTGGGGCAGAGCTGCTGTTTTGGCCGTGTATGTATAGTCTGCGTCTGAGGTTAACTGCCAGTTATGCGAAAAATATACTCCTGCCCAATACTGCGCATTGAAACCACCACTATTGCTGTTATACATGCTTTGTAATGAGCTTTGGTTAATGTTATAAGTAGGGCCGCCTGATAAATAAAAATTGTATTTGTTTTCAACATATCGGTTAAAGCTTAAGGAGGTGCCGTAATTGTTATTTTTGGTGGTATTTAGCTGGCTGACACCATTAATATCGTTGGTCACCATATTATAAGTCGTCCTGCTGCCAATATTGCCGTTTATGCCGATGTTAAAGCCTGCTATTTTACGGCCATAATAAATGTACCCACGGTAGCTATGCTGTATTTTGCTGCTTAGGTTAAAATATTGGCTGGTAGTTTTACCAATGGCGTCGGTAGAAGTATTGTTTACAATAGGATTAGTTGTAAAGCCGTAATCTGCGTTTATATAAAGATTTTCCCCGCCTATAATTTTGTACGAGTTATACGACATAATAAAGTGATTATAAAATGACGGTATCAGGTTTGGATTTCCTAAAGTGACGTACAATGGATTTGTATTGTCTTTTACAGGTTGTATCTGACTGATGGTTGGTTGTTGAGTTTGGCCGGTATAGTTTGCCCTAAAGGCGCTTTGCTGCGAAAATTTATATATATAAC
>Ga0207647_10004535_pt1 | contig 10297 bp, 5 predicted proteins | sample KBSCornC2_FD_184295 | JGI IMG/M metagenome (GOLD analysis project Ga0207647, IMG submission 184295) | Corn rhizosphere microbial communities from Kellogg Biological Station, Michigan, USA - C2 (SPAdes) (version 2) | ecosystem: Host-associated > Plants > Roots > Rhizosphere ...
GTCCCATCAGATCGCACAGGCGCAGACAATCACGGAAGGCAAAACTTGGGCACTATTTTGAGCACCCCTGACCAAAGCACGACAGACCTGAGCACAACGGATTTGAACAACACAGATACAGTCGAGACTCCCACCACCGCTGAGAACACCTCCGCTCAGCCTGAGCATGAGCACGGTCATGATCATGCAGGGCACGATCACACGCACCAGCACGGGCCTGTATTCAATCCGGAGGTCACCCGCTCGGTCGAGGTCACCATCCCGGAGGATGAGGTCTCACGGGCTATGCGCTCGACGGTAAAGCGCTATCAGAAGCAGGCACGCATCCCGGGCTTCCGTGCCGGCAAGGTTCCGGAGTCGCTGGTCCGCGGACGCTTTGCCGAGCGAATCCGCCAGGAGGTACTCGAGGCGGTGATGCCGCAGCACTTCCAGAAGGCCATCACCGAGGGGAACTTCCGCCTGGTATCGCAGCCCCAGGTGGTCGATATGACCATGGAGGACGGCAAGCCGCTGTGGTTCAAGGCGAGCTTCGAAGTGATGCCGGAGTTCTCTGTAGATGGTTACCAGGATGTAAAGGTGGAAAAGCCGAGCTCGGCATTCAGTGACGACGAATTTTCCGGGGAAGTTGAGCGCGTGCGCGACTCCCGCTCGACGATGGAGCCGGTCGAAGAGGAGCGTCCGCTGGTAGACGGCGATTGGGCGCAGATCAGCTTCACGGGTAGCGTGCAGCCGGCGGCCGAAGGCGAGAGCGCGACGGAGAGTGCCCCGCTCACCGGCGAGGACGTAATCCTCGAAGTTGGCGGGGCGAATACCCTTACCGCCTTCAGCGAGGCTCTGCGCGGAGCCACGGTCGGCCAGGAACTGAAGTTCGAGGTGAATTACCCAGAGGACTTTGGCGAGAAGCGGCTTGCGGGCAAGAATGTGTCCTACGACGTTGCAGTCAAAGGAATCAAGCGGCGGGTGCAGCCAGAGTTAAACGATGACTTTGCTAAAGAGCTCGGAGATTACTCAAGCTACGAGGACTTCACGACAAAGTTTCGCGAGAACCTGCAGGCGGAGAAGGACCGCCGCACCGAGACCGATACGCGCGACCGGCTGCTGACTGCGCTGAGCGAGCGCTTCCAGTTCCCGGTGCCGGAGTCGATGATTCAACAGCAGATCGACGCCCGGCTGGACCGCGGCCTTCGCTCTCTCGCGGCACAGGGCATGCGTGAAGAAGATATGAAGCGGCTGGACTTTGCGCGGCTGCGTGCGGCGCAGCGAGACTCGGCTACCAGCGAGGTGAAGTCGCTGCTCATCCTCGACCGCATCGCGGACGCGGAGCAGATCGGCGTCTCCGACCAGGAGCTTCATCAGGAGCTCGAGTTGCTCTCGCTACAGTTACGTGAACCACTGGATACCCTGCAGGTGCGATTGACGCAGGATGGGTCCATGGCTAGAATCCGGGAACAAATTCGGAGAGACAAGACCGCGAAGCTGTTGTACGAGAGACTTTAGTTGTAGTTGGAGCGCGTCGTAATGGAGTAGGCTTAGCGCTCTTGAGGGGACGCAGGAGAACCAGCCAGCCAAAGAAAGCAGCGGCGGGCGAGGAGCATAAAGAAGAGCATGGCACTGGTACCGATGGTCATCGAGCAGACGAGCCGTGGCGAACGCGCCTACGACATTTACAGCCGTCTGCTGCGCGACAACATCATTTTTCTGGGGACGCCGATCGATGATCAGATCGCCAACCTGGTGATCGCGCAGATGCTCTTTCTCTCCGGCGAGGACCCGGAGAAAGACATCCAGCTTTACATCAACTCGCCGGGGGGCTCGATTACAGCCGGCCTGGCTATTTATGACACGATGCAGTTCATCAAGAATGATGTCGTGACGTACTGTATTGGTCAGGCGGCATCGATGGGGGCATTTCTGCTGATGTCTGGCACTTCAGGCAAGCGTTTTGCGCTGCCCAATTCCCGTATCCTGATTCACCAGCCGTCCATGGGCGGACTTTCCGGCCAGGCCACCGATATTGATATCCACGCCCGCGAGATCCTGCGTATTCGCGAGATCACCAATAACCTGATGTCCAAACATACGGGTCAATCGCTCGAACGTATTGAGCGGGACGTCGAGCGGGATTTCATTATGAATTCCCCGCAGGCGAAGGAATACGGCATCATCGACGAGATCATCGATCGTCCGCGCACCTAGGCGGCCGACAAGGACCTCGGCGAGAAGGAGTAGATTCCATGAAAACGCGCACGGGTTCCGACGAGACACTCCGCTGTTCGTTCTGCCATAAATCGCAGGACGCTGTAGCAAAACTGATCTCTTCCCCCAGCGACTATCCGCGTGCGTACATCTGCGACGAGTGCGTCGCGGTGTGCAACTCTATTTTGGACGACGACCGGACTGAGACCCAGCCCGGCGCAGCGCCTGCCCATCTGCCAAAGCCGCAGGAGGTAAAGGCGTTCCTGGACGAGTACGTGATCGGCCAGGAGACCACAAAGAAGAAGCTCGCAGTCGCGGTTTACAACCACTACAAGCGCGTGCAGATGAATCGCACGCGCGGCAACGACGTCGAGCTGTCGAAGTCGAACATCCTGCTGGTTGGCCCGACGGGCAGCGGCAAGACGCTGCTGGCCCACACCCTGGCCAAGATGCTTGATGTGCCGTTCGCCATCGTGGACGCGACCACGCTGACCGAAGCCGGCTATGTAGGCGAGGATGTGGAGAACATCATCCTCAAACTGCTGCAGGCGGCCGATGGCGATGTCACGCGCACGCAGACCGGAATCATTTACATCGACGAGATCGACAAGATCGGCCGCAAGGACGAGAACCCTTCGATCACGCGCGACGTCTCGGGCGAGGGCGTGCAGCAGGCGCTGCTGAAGATCCTCGAGGGCACCGTAGCCAACGTGCCTCCGCAGGGCGGACGCAAGCATCCCCACCAGGAGTTCACGCCGGTGGACACGACGAACATCCTGTTCATCTGCGGCGGGGCCTTTGTCGGCCTCGAGCGGGTGATCGGACGCCGGGTGGGCAAGAAGGCGCTGGGCTTCAAGGCGCTGACAGAGAAGCAGGCCAAAGCGGAGAGCGCGAGCGCTGCACAGCGTGACACCGAGTTGCTGCGTCAGGCCGAGCCGCAGGATCTGATCAAGTTCGGGCTCATTCCCGAGTTTGTCGGACGCCTCCCGGTCATCGGCATTCTGGACGAGCTGGATGAGGTCGCGCTGGTCGAGATCCTGACCAAGCCCCGCAACGCCATCCTGAAGCAGTACCAGAAGCTCTTCGACTACGAGGGTGTGAAGCTGAACTTCACCGGCGAAGCCACCACTGCAGTGGCGCGCGAGGCGCTGCATCGCAAGGTTGGCGCACGCGGGCTGCGCATGATCCTCGAAGAGCTGATGCTGGACCTGATGTATCACCTGCCCAGCAAAAAGCAGATCAAGGAGCTGGACATCACAGCCGAGATGGTCGCGAAGCGGGACTTCTCCGAGCAGTTGCTGGAGAAGGCCGGCTAGATCACGGCGCAGAACAGAAAGTACAAAGGCGCTGCTTGGCAGCGCCTTTGTTGTCTTTGCTGCAGAACCAGCTAGGCACTGTAATTCGCCACCACTCGAGCCACTTTTCCAATCGCTGACAGCTCCATGAACTCTGCGGTGCGTGTCCCCTTTTGGTTTGTGTAGTAGAGCAGGACGCTGTTCACGCCCCACAGGACGTCTTCCAGGCGAAAGTGGAGTTCCGGGTAGGTTTCCAGTCCCCGCTGAAAGTAGGCTCTCAAGTTTGCCTTTCCGACCACCTTGCCATCGGAAATACCCAAAAGCTGGGCGGCAACCGGCGAGGTCAATTCGATTGCATCGTCGTAGTGCATCATGATCAGGTCCAGATCATGACGGTTCCAGGCCGTCACCCAATCGTTGGCCAGATTTAAAGCCTCGTCTTTTGTCATTGCCGCTTCTTCTATTTGAAGCTTCATCCATCCGTTAGAAGGACACCCGCGCGCTCAACTGGATCTGCCGTGCGGGTGACATGGCGCCAGTAATGGTGCCGAAGCCGGCGGTATTCACAAAGCGGTTTGGCACATCGTAGTTCACTTTATTGAGGGCGTTGAAAAACTCACCGCGCGTCTCGAGCTTCGTCCTTTCGGTCACGCTGAAGGCGCGCACCACAGCCACGTCGAGCGTTTGCATTCCCGGGCCATAGACCGAGTTGCGTCCCACGTTGCCGAAGGTGTACGCGGGCGGCGTCGCGAAGGCGCCGGGATTGAACCATTGCTGGGGATTGCGCGTGCCATGCGGAAAGATCTCCTGGCCGGTGAGGTTGGCGCGGATTGGGTTCTCGCCCAGCGCAGTACCAGCGTTGGCGGTATCGCCAAAGACGGAGATCGTCATGGGATAGCCGCTCTGCACCTGATAGATGGTCGAAAAGCGCCAGTCCTTCGTGAGAGCGGTGCTCAGGTGCGAGCGGTTCCAGGCGGGAGCATCGTAGACGCCGCTCAGAGAAAAGCGATTGCGTATGTCGCAGGCCGGACCGCGCTCGGCTTGAAGATCATCGTCGTTCTGCGGAATAGACGACTCGTACATCGGCGAGCGGAAGTCCGGCGCATTGGTCAGGCTCTTGGCGAGGGTGTAATTCGCCAGCAGGCTGAGACCATGCGCGTAGCGGCGGCGCACATTGACGTATCCGGCGTCGTACCAACTCTGTGCCGTGTTTTCGAGCAGGTTGATGGAGCTTACTGGACTGAAGAGCGGATCGTCGGGATTGGCGACCGTCACCGTCGGCGGCAGCACTGTTCCGGGAACGAACTCCATGCTCTTGAACTTCCGGCGAGGCTGGATCGCGCCGGCTCCGGGCTGCGCGTTGTTGATGAGGTGCGCACGCTGCAGGTGCCAGCCACCGGAGCCGATGTAGCCGATCTCCAGCGTGGTTTCCTTCCCAAGGGCCTTTTCAACCGATGCGCTCCACTGCTGGATGTACTGCGCCGGCGCGTGGACATCCATCGCGGTGAAGCTGACAACTGTCTTGCCGAGCACAGGATCGCCGAAGTTGTAATTCGCGATCGCCGGGGAGGGTGTGAAGTTGTCGCTCTGCGCGGTCTCCGGGAAGACGTAGGGGACGTTATGGCGCTGGTTGCACCAGGTGTTCATATCCACGGGCGTGTAGAAGACGCCGTAGGCCGCGTGCAGTACGAGACCGATCTCAGGTAGGGATTGCGCCACCCCAAAGCGCGGTGCGAAGTTCGCCCTATTGGGATACATCAACCCTCTTGGATAGCCGTTCTGTCCGCCGATGAAGGGAGACGGCACACCATCGTTGAAGACGAGGTTGCTGTTGGTGTAGGTGACGTCCCAGAGCGGGCTCATATATTCATAGCGAAGTCCGAAATCGAGCGTGGTGGTGGCGGTCACGCGCCATTTGTCCTGCGCGAAGCCATCCGCATACCACTGGCGTAGATTCATCTGCGGCACTCCAGCCTGGCGCTGCCGTACCACAGGCATGCCCAGCAAAAAACTCGCCAGCGCGGAGCCGGTGCCGTCGTTGGTCAACGTCTGGGTGGTGAATCCGTTGGTGAACTGATAGTAGCCACGGTTCTGGAAGAAGCCCCACATCGGCCAGATGTACCACTGGAATGTGCCGCCGAATTTCAGGCTGTGGCGACCCTTCTGCCAGTTCAGCGTGTCGCGGCCCTCGATCACCGTGTCCCAGGCGTGCATCGGTGTAGCGGAATAGCTGTCGCCGATGGGCGAATAGCCTTGCACATTGAAGTAGGGCGCGCCCCATGCACCGGGGCCCCCGAAGCCGATGCCCTGAATGCCCAGCTGGCCCACGATGTTGTTCGTGTTCGCGCTTTGCGTGGTGTGATTCATGCTCAGGCGCGAGATGGCGAGTGTCGTTGTATTCAGCAGCGATCGGGATAGCACCTGACTCCAGCCAAGCACGCCCTGCTGCGAGAGGTTGTCGTGGAAGTAGCCGAAGCCGGGCAGGTTCTCCGGCATGAAGCCGTTCTCGCCTTGCGCGCTGTAACGGAAGAAGGCATTGCTGCCGTCGTTGAAGTTGCGATCAATGCGCACCGTACCCTGGTCGGTGTAGTGTTCTTCGTTGCGAATGTCCAGGTAGTTGTTCGCATCGTTGCCCGCGCCAACCACACCCGGCTGGCCGTTCATGGTCATCGCGGAGCCCATGTCCATCATGTTCGGCCGGGGCACGTAGTTGTTCAGCATGATGGCCGTCGCGCTGTTGATCCGGTTGGCCGGAATCACGTTGTTCGGAAACGGTTGCCGAATGCTTTGCGGATTCGACTTGCTCACGGGTAGCGCGGGATTGAAGTCGGGATTCGCTACAGTCGTTTCGGGATCGTAGATGGTGACGCCGCTCTTGCTGAAATCGCCGTTGACCTCGGCATCGGTGGGGACGGTGTCGGTCATGGCATCCGCAGCGACGTGACGATACCCTTCATAGTTCACGAAGAAGAAGGTGCGCTTGCCATAGACGGGTCCACCCAAGGCCGCGCCATAGTTGTTCTGCACCAGATGCTTGTTCATGCCCATGTCCCCGAAGGTGTGGGCATCGAAAGCACCATTGCGCAGGAACTCATAAACAGTGCCGTGAAAGGCGCTGGTGCCGGAGCGGGTTGCGATGTTGATCTGACCGCCACCCGCGCCGCCCATCTCTGCGGCATAGCTACCCGTCTGCACCTGGAATTCCTGCACCGAGTCCGGAGACGGGCTGAAGTTCTGGGTGTTGAACGTCGGGTCCGTGTTAGTGGCGCCGTCCAGCAGAAAGTAATTGGCATTTGGGCGGGCGCCACTGATGCTGATGGCGGAGAACTGCCCCGGCCGCCAATAGAGCGGGTTGGCATTTCCCTGCTGCGCGCCGCTGCCCTGGTGGGCGCCAGGCACGGTCGTCACCAGGTCGATAAGTTGGCGTCCGTTAAGCGGCAACTGCTCGACGGACTTCCGGTCCACGACCTCACCGACACTGGCATCGGCAGTCTTCAGCACTTCGGGTGCGATGGAGACGGAAATGGTTTCGGCCTTCTTGCCCAGCTGCAGCGGCTGATCGAGCGTCATCTGCTGGCCGACTTCGAGTTGAATCTGCTCAGTGCGCTGGTTGAAGCCGGGACTGTCCACCTGGACGCGATAGGGGCCGGGCGGCAGACCCTCTGCGTCGTAGAGGCCTGCACTGTCCGACAGAACCTCCCGCGTCGCGCCGGTCACCGTAGAGGTGATGAGCACATGGGCCTTCGGTATGGCACGCTGCTGCGGATCGGTGACGGAACCGCGGAGGGCGGCGTAGTTGCTCTGGGCGTGGAGGGTTCCTGCTACGGCGAGCAACACGGATAAAACAAGGAACTTCTGGGCGGGAATAAAGAACTTCGTGACCTGGGACAATTGCCTCTCCAAAAAGGGACCAGTATGCCCTCCTCTTCTGGGCTCTCGGGAGGGCGTGCTGCCGAACCATAGCCGGTCGCGAGCGGCTTCGTCTTCAGTCGAAGGCTTGGCTTCGGCCTCGACCGGTGGGTGGAGATGATTTCAGACGGTTGGTAATCGGTGGGGTTCGCATTTATTAACCTGGCGGACCGAAAGTGCACTCAGAACCCCAATGGTTTAACCTTTTTGTAAGGGACCGATACAAGCGCACGGCTTGTCGGTTAGCATACGTTGACCTTGGATTAATTCGCCTGACGGTGATCCTCCCACAGGCGTTTGAACATCTGACAGATACCGGCCGGACTGCATGACCCGGCTGTCTCGCTTACTGCGTCTTCCAACGCAGGTTTTGACGCCGACGCTCACCGGCAATCGTGAGCGGAAGGACAGAAGTGGCAAACAATAAAGAGCCAAAAGAGCCCAGGGAGACAAAGGAGCAGCGGGAGCGCGGCGAGATGCGCAAGCTGCCCATGATGCCCATCCGCGAGATGGTGATCTTCCCCTACATGATGACGCCGTTCATTGTCGGCCGCGAATCGAGCGTCCGCGCGCTAGAAGAGGCGCTCAACGGCGACCGCCGCATCTTCCTCGCCACCCAGCACGATGCCAGCATCGACGAGCCGAAGGTGGAGGATGTCTATTCCGTAGGCACCATTGGCAATATCGTCCAGAGCGTGAAGATGCCGGACGGCAACATTAAAGTACTGGTTGAGGGATTGGAGCGGGCCAAGTCCACCGAGGTCAACGATTCGGATGGCTTCTTCGTCGCCACCGTCCGCATTCCGCGGGTCGCACCTCCCGGCCCGCAGACCGAGCAGTTGATGCAGAAGGTCACCGGTCTCTTTGAGCAGTACGTGAAGCTGCAGCAGAGCCTGAACTACGAATCAATCGTGGCCGCTGTCCGCATGGATGAGCCGGGCAAGCTGGCGGATACGATCGCTGCCAACCTTCAGCTTTCAGTGGAGGAAAAGCAGGAGCTGCTGAACCTCTTCGATCCCACGGAGCGGCTGGCTCGCATTGCGGACCTGCTGGACATGGAGATCGAGAAGCTGAACATGGACCGCTCCATCCAGGGCCGGGTAAAGCGGCAGATGGAGCGCGCGCAGAAGGAGTATTACCTCAACGAGAAAATCAAGGCCATCCAGAAGGAGTTGGGCCGCGGCGAAAAGAGCGAATTCGACGATCTGAAGAAGAAGATCGAGACCGCCGGGATGCCCAAGGACGTGATGGACAAGGCGATGCAGGAGCTGAAGAAGCTCGAAGCGATGCCGCCGATGTCGGCCGAGTCCACCGTCTCGCGCAACTACTTGGACTGGCTCCTGGCCGTGCCGTGGAAGAAGAAGTCAAAAGAGACGCGTTCTATCGACACGGCAGAAAAGGTTCTCGACACCGACCACTACGGTCTCGAAAAGATCAAGGAGCGCATCCTCGAGTTTCTGGCCGTGCGTCAGCTGGTGAAGAATCCGAAGGGATCGATTCTCTGCTTCGTCGGACCTCCGGGTGTGGGCAAGACCTCGCTCGGTATGTCGATCGCCAAGGCTACCGGCCGCAAGTTTGTCCGCATGTCGCTGGGCGGCGTGCGCGATGAGGCGGAGATTCGCGGTCATCGGCGGACTTACATCGGCGCGCTGCCCGGACAGATTATCCAGTCGATGAAGAAGGCCGGAACCAAGAACCCAGTCTTCATGCTGGATGAGGTAGACAAGATGGCCTCGGATTTCCGCGGCGATCCTTCCTCTGCATTGCTCGAGGTGCTCGACCCGGAGCAGAACTCGAACTTCCAGGACCACTATCTCGATGTGGAATACGACCTGTCACAGGTGCTGTTCGTAGCGACGGCAAACGTGCTGCATACCATTCCCGGCCCACTGCAGGACCGCATGGAAGTGCTGCGGCTGCACGGTTACACCGAGGCGGAAAAGATCGAGATCGCCAAGCAGTACCTGGTGAAGAAGCAGCTCGAAGGCACCGGCCTGAACGACAAGAACATCTCCTTCTCCGACGATGCATTAACCGAGATCGTGCGCAGCTACACGCGTGAGGCGGGCGTTCGCAACCTGGAGCGGGAGATCGGAAACATCTGCCGCAAGGTGGCACGGCGCGTCGTGAAGAACGGTGCGAAGCACAAGGAAGTCATCACCAAGGAGAACATCGCCGAATTCCTGGGCGTTGTGAAGTTCCGCGACTCCCAGGCGCACGAGAAGAACGAGGTTGGACTGGTCACCGGGCTGGCATGGACCGAGGTAGGCGGCAGCATCCTTTCGACCGAGGTGCAGGTGCTCGACGGCAAAGGCAAGCTGACGCTGACCGGTCAGCTTGGCGACGTGATGCAGGAGTCGGCGCAGGCCGCGCTCTCCTACATTCGCAGCCGCGCCCAGCATTTCGGGCTCCCACGCGACTTCTATCGCAACGTCGACATTCACGTGCACGTGCCGGAGGGCGCGATCCCGAAGGACGGGCCATCCGCCGGCATCACCATGGCGACTGCCCTGGCCAGCGCGCTCATCAAGATTCCAGTGCGCCGCGATCTCGCCATGACCGGCGAGATCACGCTGCGCGGCAAAGTGCTTCCCATCGGCGGCTTGAAAGAAAAGCTGCTGGCAGCCCACCGCGCCGGCATCTTTGAAGCCATTCTTTCGAAAGAAAACGAAAAGGACGTCGCTGAACTGCCCGATAACCTGAAGAAGGCGATGAAGCTGCATTTCGTAGAGACGATGGACGAGGTGCTGAAGATTGCGCTCGAGTCGCCGCTGCCAGAGCTGAAAGAGGAGACGCCTGAAGCGTTGGCCGTGGTCCACGCTCCGGTTGCGCAGGACCAGCCGCGCGCACATCAGTAGCTGATTCAGCGATCCAAAAAGGGCGCTGCCGCGGCAGCG
>Ga0207647_10004536_pt1 | contig 10294 bp, 7 predicted proteins | sample KBSCornC2_FD_184295 | JGI IMG/M metagenome (GOLD analysis project Ga0207647, IMG submission 184295) | Corn rhizosphere microbial communities from Kellogg Biological Station, Michigan, USA - C2 (SPAdes) (version 2) | ecosystem: Host-associated > Plants > Roots > Rhizosphere ...
GACGACGCGTGAATGCCAACGCTGCCACACGACAAACGCCAACACCAGACATGCCACAACCGACAACACGGCTGCTGCGCGCGCTGGCGTAAACTGAAAAGCCGCACGCCATGAAGGAGGGCCTGCTGTGTGCAATTGCACTGCCTCGCTGCATTGATCGCAGATGTCGAGGTGACTTTCAAAGATTACTCTATCGGCTGGGTCGATTGACCCGTTCGCGAACGCCCTGATTTCTGCATTCGACAGATGAAAAGGTTCGTCCGAGGGGTCCGGCAGTAGAGCTTCCGTTAACTCACTGTAGACCAGCGCTGTATCTTCGGATGGCAGAATTCGACGCAGGCACGATTCACATTCAGCAACGTGCGAATCAATTCTTTCCCGTTCTGTTGGCCCTATGGTCCGCTCGCGGAAAAGACTAACCTCGGTTTCGCTAAGATGATCGGTCATTCGTCGTCCGTTTTTTTCGCCCTGCTGTTTACTTAAACCGTACTTCTCTCCCAATTCTTACCAATCGCGTTTGAAATTTCTCACTTCTCTTCGAGCTTTCTCATTCTTCGCGCCAGCCGTTCTCGAGCCGTTTTGCGCAGGTTAATGACTTGCTGCCGAGTTATGCCGAACATTTGCGCAATGCGGAGATCGTCAAGCGGCAACTCGTTCCATAGCTTCTGAAAGTCTGCGTAAGGCATCTCCAATAATCTGGCGAGCTCCTCTTTAGAAGCGACCCCGAGGAAAGGTAGAAACGAAATCATTCCTCCGTCCCGCGAATCTCTGAGGTTAAGCAACAGAGCGGCACGTTGGAGCACGGGCAATTGACACACCTCAAACCAAACTTGCTCAAAGAACAACCGCTGCTCGAGGACCAAATCAACCCTCGGCTCTGAACTCCTAAACTGTTCATCCCTGTCATAGGCACCGGCATCAATCGATTCGGCTGGAGGATCGTGGATGTGCCATGTTTCAGCCGCGATTTTTACGACTTCATCGAAAACTATCGGTCGACCGGAGCGCTCAAATAAGTCCTCGAGGAATTCATCGGTCTTCATCTGCGCCGCACTCAGTCTGCCGTCTGTCGGATGTGGAATTGATTCGGAGACATCGGGTGCTTCCGCTTTGGAGCCGGTTTCCTGACTTCCGCTGAAACCTGCATACCACCGCTTATCTTCGCCTTGCCACAAAGCAAATCGCGGGTTCTGTCGCAAACGGCGGCGCAGCAAGTTTTTTAGCCGCCACCGCTGCGGATGCTTCTCGCGAAAATAGTCTGCACACGCCGAGGAGGTTTTGATGGCGACAAAGTCGGAGAAATTGGTGATTGCAGTGTGATTTGGATTCTGTCTCAGGGCTCGCAAGGTCGAGATAATCGAGGCCCGCATATCGCCGGCTATCTCCAGCGCGTCCTGGTTTTGCTGAGTGCCGCGTCCATTGAGGGACACTCGCAGCTTGCTTCTAACTATTTTCTTGATAATTGGGTCGGCATGTTCATCGATAATCGTGCGCAGCAATTCATCTGAGATCGATTCCGACTTGGCAGTCAGGAAAGGAGCCAGCATCGAGTCGGAGCCGTCGTATTTGGGGTCGTGCTGCATAAGAAACGGTTTGTCGGCGCAGCAGATATTTAGACGGATGAGAAGCTAAAGTCAAAGAAGTGGGATCAGAACACTCGCGTCTTTCGATACACGAGTTTCGGACATCGGTGTCTTCGCTCGAGTCAGTCCTGTCAGTTCGAGCAAACGCTGAAACCGTTTATCGGAACGTAAACTGTCGAGAGCAGGCTCGACCCCAATCCAGACAAGCCACAAGTCGCGCTGCTCGTACGCCTCTTCGAGCGCAAGCAGCGTTTTTTCCTTGTCACCCAGAAAGTGATAAATCAACGCGACGTGATACGTTATGACATTGCAGTGAGCGGGCAGCGCGGCGATTTTTTCGAGAATCTCTTCCGCCTCGCGGCGCATCCCTGCGGCGGCATAAACCAGCCCGCGCCCGGTCGTCATCATCAAGGTCCCGTTCGAAAACTCCTCAGCACGCTTCATCGCGCTCAAAGCTTCGTCATGTCGCCCGACGTGGCGAGCGACCCAAGCGAAGCCGAAATAGGCCATCGGATTAAGCGGGTGCGCGGCGATCATGCTTTGATACTGCTCTAAACATTCGTCGAAACGCCGCGCGAAGTATAAACCCCAGCCGACGCTGAATTGATAAATCGGCGAAGTAGGATCGAGTTCGAGACTGCGGCGAGCGTGTTGGACGGCCTCTTCTACAAAGCCTTGCTGTACGAGATGGTTTCCGTAGCGGAGATGCGCGAGCGCGCTGTTCGGGCTGATCTCAAGCGCGCGCAGAACATGGCGTTCAGCTTCCTCCCATTTGAATCTTCCTGAAAGAGCGAATCCAAGAGCAGCGTGAGCTTCGGCTAGCTGCGGATCCAGCTCGACGGCCCTGCGCGCGGCGGCTTCAGAAGCCGCGAGACAGTGATTCGCCGGCATCACTCCATGAACGGCAAGAAAGTAGTAATAGTCGGCGATGGCTGTGTGGGCAAGCACGTAAGATGGATCGAGTTGGACGGCGCGTTCGTAGGCAGCGAGTGCTTTGGCGAATCCATCTTCGGTCAGGCTGTTGAAATGAAAGCGCCCACGCAGATACGCCTCGAACGCCTCCGGGTTGTCCGTGCCACGTTTGGCAAGCCGCTCGCGCTCATCCGAAGTCATTTGCGGGATAAGCGCAAGAGCAACCTGTTCGGCAATTGAATCTTCAAGCTGAAGCACGTCCGTCAACTTCTCGTCGAACTGACCCGCCCAGCAGATCGCCTCTTCGGAGATTCGTAAAAGCTGTACGTTGACGCGTAAGGTCTCCCCCGCACGACGGATGCGCCCGTCGACGACGTAATCAACTTTCAGATCGCGCCCAGCTGCGAGCGTTTCCGTCTGCCCGTCACCGTAACGCACGACACTGCTCGTCGGTCGCATCACGAAGCGACCGACGCGACTAAAGCGCGTGATGAGCGTGTCGCACAGGCCGATCCCTAAATAGTCTTCGTCTGCATGTGTCCCGATATAGTTGAAAGGTAGAACAGCGATTGAGAACGCGGCGCGGCGATTTGTCTCGGCGTCGCGTTCGCTCGTCTCCTCCGCAAGCGGTAGCGGGCGTGTGTAGACAAGGTCGACGCTCTCGACCGGCAACACGCGCACTGGCGCTACGAAGCGATAGCCTCGGCGTGGCACGGTCTCGATGTATTTCTCGCCGTCGGCCCCGTCGCCGAGCGCCTTCCTCAATGTCGAGACGTTGACCGAAAGATTGTTCTCTTCGACCGCAACATCCGGCCAGACCGCCTGGATTAATTCCTCGCGGCTGACTACCCGCCCACCGCACCTAACCAGGATGGCGAGTGTCTCCAGCGCTTTCGGCGTTAGAGAAACCGGATGTCCTTCACGCCACAAAACGGGCGTTGAGGGATCGAGGCGGAATGGGCCGAACTCATAAAGATGAGGATCTTCGCTAGTCATGAGGCTTTAAGAAATCTTAAAGAAATATCAAAGGACTTTGATCGTCAGTTTCGTGTCTAATCCATTCGCTCCCGTAGTTTGAGTCGAGCGTCAACAGGCTGGCTTAGCGCATCCATTGTAAGCATGGATCAGCGCCGTGGAAAGAGTTTTACGTGCGTTTGCGAGGGAATCTCCCACTGCTGCCGTTTCACGATTCTACAGTTTTCCAATTGAGTTAGGAACGAACCTCATAGCAAATCAGACTCACACAATCACGGAGGAACACATGAGCTACTCACCCCAAATCACCGGCACTACGTTTCTCGTTTTCTCGATGACTCTACTCCTAATGCTATCGGGCTTGTTGGCCCACGCCGATAGAGTCGAGCCAGCCGAAAAGATGGCAAAGAGTCTCACGCAGACGCCCACGACATCCAAACTGCCTGCAACGGGTTCGCGTAGCAACCAGAAGGAAAAAGACGATTGCGCTAAAAGGGGGACCAGCCCAGGGCAGACTTACAGTTGGATGCCGGAGTACCCAATGGATCGGAATTCATTTTGGAATGGAAGACCCGATACAACCTGGTTCCCGTGGGTGGGCCGTGACGGACGCGGCGGAGTGCCCGGAGCAGGAGACACGGCGGTGCTCAACTCAGATGAAGCAGGTCAGTTCAACGACTTCATCTATCTTGACCAAAACCGAACCGTTGGCACGTTAATCATGCGCGGCCAGCGCAACCTGAGTTCCGGCCTCTGGGCCACTTTGCGATCTACCATTGGGCCTTTCACCCTCACGGTTACGGATGCTTTTGAGTGGACCGAAGGCAGGATTCTAGACGGCGCACTGGTCGAGACCGGTACGAACAGCGCGGTGACGATAACCAGAGGCTCCCTTGGAGACTACGGATTCAGCCCAGGCTATCTGACAATCAATAAATGCGGGACGATCTCCGGCCCATTCACCATCGTTCGGGGTAGCAGATTGACTGTAGGAGAAAACGGCAAGCTGACTATCAGCGATTCGTCCGTGCTCGTTGATGGCGAGAATATTAGTGCCAGCACAGTCGATATTTTGGGAACCGCAATCATTGGTGAATCAGGTGGTATTGACGTCAATAACCTCGGCGCGATCAATGTGAGCGGCACGCTCGATATTGAAAGCAATGGAGGTGTCAGCTCGAATTGTGAATGCGTGATGACCATCGGCGAAGGCGGCAGCATGGTTAAGTCAGCGGGTGACGGAAATTCATCGATTGGACTTAAGATCGATAACGCCGGAACCATTTCAGCCGGGGCAGGAACGCTCGCCTTCTCTAACACTTTTACTCAAACCGGAGGTGCTACCACCCTTGCAGGGGGAAACATCAGAATTGATCGCTCACTTGATCTGCGCGGTGGTGAACTAACGGGGTCAGGCGTAATCGAAGGTACTGTCATAAACGGCGGAGGCACGATTAGCCCCGGCACGGGCGTGAATCCTTTTGGCACTCTGACAATCACGAATTGCTGCACTCAAACAACCACTTCACCTGCCACTCAAACAACCGCCGGCAGATTAAGAATCGAGATTGGCGGTCGTACTCAGTTCGACCAGCTCAGGATCGGCGGGAATCTAAATCTTAATCCGCTTGTGAACACTAACTCACCGTCAACCATCGATCTTAATGTTCTCAACGGATATCAGCCCCATTTCAACGAACGCTTCTCCGTCGTCACTTATGCTCACCACGATGGCGAATTCGCGGTTGGTCACAATGATCTCGGCAACGGCCGAAGCTTTACGCTGGAGTACCACGATGACCGACTTGAAATCGTTGCCAACGGGTCACGTGACACTTCTGATAGCGACGGAGATGGCGTGCTTGACTCCTGGGATAATTGCGTAGCCGTTGCAAATTCTGATCAGTCGGACTTGGACGATGACAGAGCCGGGAATGTCTGCGATCCGGATGACGACAACGATGGTTTCACCGACGCGGATGAGAGCTCAGCCGGAAGTGATCCACTGAATCGCGCGTCCACCCCGGAGCGGTGTGATGGGGTCGACAACGATCTCGATCACGGCATAGATGAGGGCTTTCCAAACACGGACGGCGTCGGCGAGGCTGACTGCATTGACCTGGATGACGATAACGACGGGCAAACGGACATCGATGAGTTGGCGTGTGGCTCTAATCCTCTTGACGCTGAAAGTAAAGCGGAAGACTTTGATCGAGACAACCAACCGGACTGTGTCGACCTGGACGACGACAATGACTGCTTCCCGGATTCCGTTGACGCATTCCGGCTCGACAATACTCAATTCCTCGAACCTAATACTGCTGAACCCACGGACGGCCCGGATATCGTTTTCAGCAGCAATCGGGACGGCAACTGGGAGATCTATGGAATGCAAGAAGACGGAACACAGGTTGTGAGACTGACGACCAACCAGGGTTCCGACACTGAGCCCACACTGTCTCCAGATAAGAGCAAAATCGCCTTCACTAGTACGCGTGATGGCAACCGCGAAATCTACTGGATGTTGGCGGATGGATCGCAAGTAACGCGTCTGACATCTCATCCGGCAAATGATCGAAACGCAGCCTGGGCACCCGATGGAAAAAGAATCGTATTTACAAGGTTCAGTGACTTCAAGAGAAGGATTTACTCGATCAATATTCCCGACTGTAACGGCGAGACCTGTCCGATACCGGACGCAACTCGTCTTACTACGCGAACGAGCGATCAACCGGCCTGGTCACCAAACGGTTGCAAGATCTCCTTCGCCGGTCCAGATGAGAGTGGACACCATTTGATTTTCTCGATGGACCACAACGGCGCGAATCTGCGAACCCTAACAAGTTTTCGACGATTCTCATTTTCCTATCACCCCAGCTGGTCTCCTGACGGCAGACGGATCGCCTTCGCCAGAATCACCGGCGGGTCCAGGGTTTACACGATGAACTCTGATGATGGCTCAGATGTAAGGGTGCTGCCCTTACCCGGTTCCGCCTTTGAACCGGCATGGGGAATCAACGGAAGGATAGCCTTTCGTTCCAACCAGGAGATCTACTCAGCTCGAGCATCGGACGGATCTGGACTAAGACGATTTACAAGTAATACGGCATCCGACCGCTGGCCCGACTGGTAGAACGGCTTCAAAGTGATGTCACCCGCGCCGCATTCGTGATTTATTCGCGGAGTTGAGTTATACCACTTTCAGACCCCTGCGTCTGAAAGTACTAACGGTCCAGTCGGCGGCTAAGGCCAGGGCTAACCCAAACACAATGCCACTAACCAAACCCAAAGATGACGCGAGCCTTCGTTTAGGTGAAATGACGGTTTGCTGGTGATCACTGATTACTTTGATACTGGCACCGCTGAGCGCGGCGTTCGACCCAGGCTGAAGACCAGTAACGAGTGCCCGAAGTTTCGAAACCATCAGCTGCGCCCGCTCAGGACTCGGATCCCTGTAAGAGATTCGCAAAGAAACTTCGTCCCTTAGAGGTTGTGGTTGAATTTCAAACTTTATATTGCTTTTGATCCGCTCTTTCTCGGACTCCGAACTGTTGAGGAGGTATTTCCGCAAATCCGTCAGCAATTGATTCTCGATCCGCAAGCGCTCGGATTGTTTCGCTTCGGCGAAGCCCTTCGGTGCAATTGACAAGACAGTTGCCGACTCGTAGACGGAGGGTAGCCGCGATGACCACCAGGCTGAGGCGAATGTGAAAGCCAGAATAGTGCTAAGCACAATCCATTTATAGTGGGAAAGTGCCCTGTCAAACTTACTCGCCCCAGCTTTTAGTAGTCGATTCATGTTGTTCTACTGTCGCAAATGTCGGATCTTATTACAAACCACGGGTTGGTCCGTCTCCCATTGGCGGCCAATAGCATAAACCGTTGCAGGCATACACTCCGAATGTTCCGCACCCCCATGTGCTGGAAGTGCAGTTGCTGCTCCAACAGTCGTAAACGCACCAGTCCGATTCATGAGAACAATCACAGGCTGGCAGGGTGGTCCTCGCGTGATGAAGAGTCGGTGAGGATCCGCCCAACTCAGAGAAAATCATCGCACCCTCTTCTTTTCCAAAGACGGCAAGCGCGCGCTTTGCAAACAAGCGAATAGGCTCGTCGACTTTGGTCGACCAGGAGGCGTCATTTTTTGGTGTCTCATAAAGCTCCGGAGTAACTTTTGCCAGAGCCTCTTTGATAACCGCTCGCTGTCGCGCATTCAGCTCTGTACGGCGCGCGAGGTTCATTGCCAGGTGAGCTTGCCAGATCTTGCTCTTCTGAAGCGCCGAGGCATTGGAGAAGAAACTCTTCCGGGCTGATCGATCCAGCGGTGCAAGGGAGAGGTACTGGCGCAAGTAATCAATCTCGTCTGGTCCACCCCCAAGATTCGCGAGGATTTCGCTCGCCTGTTCCTTTGAAAATAACTGCAAGGCGCGGTCCTTTAGGCCGTTTAGCGGTTCAGCTACTTTGGCACGCCAGGAGGGATCATCGTTACGGAGGGAAAACAGTTCCGGCGTTGCTACAGCCAAAGCATCTAAAACAAACTGTGATTGTTCGGCACTCAGTTCAGGATGCGAGGCAATGTGAAAACTCAGATGAACTCTCCAAAGGTAGCTGCGATCGGCGCCTGAGAGATCCGTGAAAAACTTCCTTCTCGTGGACGTATCGCTGAGAGAAACATCGACATACTGCTGCAAGAGTACGTTTTCCTTTGCTTCCCTGGCTCTCTGGTCGTTTGCAGCTGCGGCTTGCGGCTTCTGAACGCCTGCGATAGCAGGCTTCTCATAGGTCGGCTGCGCGAGGGAAAACAGCAGGCCCAACAGTAACAACAGGAATGGAATTCTTAGCTTGAGATTGAACATAAAGATCTCCTTTCGAGGTTGAGTAACGGCGAACGCGACGATGCAGTTAGACTTGAGGAGCAATCAGTTGATAGATCGCGAATAGCCTCACTAGGGATGGGATGTAGCACGGGTTCTGTGACTCGCATGCAGTCAAAGTGGTCCATGGGGGAATTGTTTTTGGAACGTGGTTAGGTACAAGCCGGCAGTGGGAGGCCGATGACGAGAAAAGCTGCAAAAACTGCCGCCACGATAGGAAGCGGTGATATTACTCCTATCGGAGACCGAGGTCGGTACGAAGAAGCACATACCGGAAATGCGTGTAGCTCGTTATTGAAATACGATTTAGCGCTAGCGTGGTTTGTTTCTTGCTTGGGGTCCTCTCTGGGGTTTAGATCCACACGAAAAACGTACAGAGTGCGAGGAACAAAACATGATCTCGATAATTGGATGGATAATTTTCGGACTGATCGCAGGGCTGATTGCCAAAGCAATCATGCCAGGAAGAGATCCCGGAGGGGTCATCATTACGATACTCCTCGGCATCGCGGGCTCTCTCATCGGCGGTTTTGTTGGCCAGGCCTTATTCGGATATGGTCGTGCTGTTAATGATACTGGCGATCTGAGCCGGCCGGGGTTTTTAATGAGTCTCGTTCTGGCGGTGGTTGGGGCCATCGTACTGCTTGCTCTTTACAGGTTGATCAGAGGGCGCACAACTCGCGTTTAGGTCTGGAAATCACTGATGTACGATTGCATTGTTGTTGGCGGCGGACCAGCAGGTCTTTCTGCGTCCCTATTCCTTGCGCGCTACCGCCGTCACACACTGACCTTTCACCACAACAGCCCTCGTAACGAATATTCCCACGGCGTTCATGGGTTTCTGGGGCATCACGGAATCTCTCCTGCTGAGCTCTTAGCACGCGGACGCGATGAAGTCACAGCTCATGGCGGACTGATCATCGAAAGTTGCGTGACCGGAATTGAGCAACTCAGAAACAAAAATTTCCGCGTCTACACCGGCAATGGAATTCAAGATTCCCGCACCTACGATGCTCAACGCATTTTACTGGCAACGGGGCTGCGCGATGTGACACCCGACTGCCCTGGCTTTCGCGAATTCTATGGTTTCAGCGTCCATCACTGTCCCGACTGTGATGGTTACGAATGCATCGATAAGCGAATTGCTGTGCTTGGAAGTGGTACGAAGACAGTTGGATTCGCGTTAGGTTTGTTGACCTGGACCAACAAGATAACGCTGGTCACTGAGGACGGGGCCAGTCTAAGTGAAGACGATCGGACGCAACTCGCCGCTTTCGATATTGGCGTACGAGAACAAAGCATTAAGGCACTAGAGGGAGACTTGAAGTCGAGGCAATTACGACGAGTGTTATTCAATGAAGGTGACGCGTTGGAGTGTGACGTACTCTTTTTCAACCTCGGAAATCAACCCGCAAGCAATCTCCACGAAATGCTCGGCTGCAAGCTCGACGAAGAGTGCGGTTTAGTGTGGGTTGATCGTACCCAACAAACGAGTGTTGAAGGCGTCTACGCTGCGGGCGACATCACACCAAACTCTCAGTTGGCCGTTGTTGCAGCTGCCGAAGGCGCAATGGCTGCCATCCATATCCACGATTCGTTAATCCCCTCCGAGCGCAAGCCAAAATAACCTTACGGCGCAGACGCGTGTACTACTTCACCTTCGCAAACCGTAGTGCTCTGATGCGGCCCGTGCTCAACAAGAAGCCATCGATGTGGTTCTGTTTGTTTCGCGTGAAGCGAAGACTACCCGTGCCTGGGGCAGAGAAGGTGTCAGCGAACTGCAAGGCCAGCGGAGTGTCGGTATCAAGACCGTTTCTCGCAAGCATTAATTTGTCTCCCGAGCGCGTTATCGTGTAGGAGGCTTCGATCTCGTCGCTGTGATACTTGCCGGTGAATTCTGCAAGCTGTTGTGATGTGTAGGTTGCCGGCTTTACTGATTCGTGGACGATA
>Ga0207647_10004537_pt1 | contig 10292 bp, 7 predicted proteins | sample KBSCornC2_FD_184295 | JGI IMG/M metagenome (GOLD analysis project Ga0207647, IMG submission 184295) | Corn rhizosphere microbial communities from Kellogg Biological Station, Michigan, USA - C2 (SPAdes) (version 2) | ecosystem: Host-associated > Plants > Roots > Rhizosphere ...
AATCCATTCTCTCTTGTGGTCGAGGCTTGCGATGACACGGGTCGCCTCGCTCTACCTGCCCCAACTCGCCATCGAGCGGCTGCGGCGGTCGGAGCGGCCAATCAGGCCGCTTGAACCTAGCGCCCCTGCAGCGCCGCTCCCGTCGCCCGTCGACGATGATCCCGGCGCCTGCTCGGTTCCGCGCGTGGCAAGATAGACCTGCACAACCGTAGCCCCGTCGCGGCTGCCCGTGTTGGCCACCTTCAGCGTCGCCCGGTTGTTGCGCACAACCAGTCCGCTGGTGCGGAAGGACGTGTAGGACAGGCCATGGCCGAATGGAAACAGCGGCCTGGCCCCTGCCCCGGCAAGGGCGCGATAGCCTACCAGCGCGCCCTCGCTGTATTCGACCGTCACCGGGGTCTTGTCCGGAAGGCCCAGCCCCGGCAAGGCGGCACGCGGATACTGCTCGATCGAGGCAGGATAGGTAACCGGCAGGCGCCCGGAGGGATTGACCCGGCCAGTCAGCACACCGGCAATCGCCTGCCCGCCGGCCTGTCCCGGGTACCACGCCTGGACCACGGCCTTGACCTTGCCCAGCCACGGCATGGTCACCGCATTGCCTGTTTCGAGAACGACGACCGCGTTGGGATTGGCCGCAGCGACGGTCTCGATCAGAGTATCCTGGCCCTGCGGCAGGGACAGCGAGCCTGAATCATAGGACTCGCCTTCCCATTTGGTCGCAAACACGATCACGATGTCGGCCCTCGCGGCATAGGCGGCTGCAACGTCTGGCGAATAGCCCGAGACGTAGCGGATCGCTGTTCCTGGCAGGGCCGTGCGCAGCGCCGCAACCGGTGCGCCGGGGAAATACGATTGACGGTCGAACAGTTCGACCGGCCCTTCACCATCCCGGATTATCCGGATTTCGCCGTTCGAGGGCGTGACTTGACTGGACCCGCCCCCGCTCAGCACCCCGAAATCGGCGTTGCCACCGACGACCAGGATCGACTTTGCTCCCGCCGCCAGCGGCAGTACGCCGTCGTTCTTCAGCAGGACGATGCCGGCGCGCGCCGCGTCGAGCGCGACATCGGCATGGGCCCGGTAATCGATCGGACCCGCCGGATAGGCGCCGGTCGGGACGCCAATGCTGAACAGGCCGCGCAGAACCCTGCGGACCGCGTCGGAAACGCGGCTCCGGGGGACCTGCCCCTTGCGCAGAGCTTCGGCCAGTGGCTGGGCAAACCAGGGGCGCTCGTCCAGCTGGCGGCCCATCTGCTGGTCAAGGCCCGTGTTGATGAAGCTGGTGTCGCTCACCGCCCCCCAGTCGGACATGACCCAGCCGGGGTACTTCCATTCCCCTTTGAGGATGCCGTTGAGCAGGTGATCGTTGCCGCAGGCCTTCCGGCCGTTCACGAGGTTGTAGGAGCACATGACCGCGCCGGGCCGGCCGATCTCGATCCCGAACTGGAACGCCAGGAGATCGCTCTCCCGCAGCGCGTCTTCGGCGATGACGGCATTGGCGGTGTGGCGCAGCGTTTCCTGTGCGTTGATGACGAAGTGCTTGATGGTCGAGACGACGCCCTGCGACTGGATGCCGCGGATGGAATAGCCGGCAAGCATACCGGCAAGCAGCGGATCCTCGCCGAAATACTCGAAATTCCGGCCATTGCGTGGATCCCGCGCGAGGTTGACCCCGCCTCCCAGCAGGATGTTGAACCCCTTGGCGCGCGCTTCTGCGCCAATGGTCGCCCCCACCCGCTCGGCCATGGCCGGATCGAACGAAGCCGCCAGCGCCAGCCCGGACGGCATCGCCGTGGCGACGTCACCCGGCCGCAGCTGGCCCGGGTTGACGACGCCGAGGCTGGCATCGGTCGCCAGCTGCGGCGGAATGCCCAGGCGGGGTATGCCGGGAACATAACCGGCCGTGACGGGAACGCCCGGCGGAATCTCGACCGGATTGGTCGGGAGAGGGATCGGCATGATCCCCGAAAGCAGGCCGATCCTTTCGGCATCGGTCATCTGCATTTCCAGGCGCGCCGCCTTGGCCGCCGGGTCTTCGACCTTGCCAAAGGCGCTGCCGGGCAGTGCCAGGACAAGGCCGGCAGACACGATCAGGGCACGCATGAAAGTGATTTCCTCCCCGGCACAGCGATGCTCGGCCTTCCTTGCGCCGAAGCATTCCTGAATGGTGCGCGCCGCATCGACGCGCATGAATAATCCCCGCCGGCGTCGGCAGCACCGGCCCGCAGCCTGGGCTGGGGGGCGGCGCCGTCCGACCCGGCGGGACAACAAGATCAGAACTTCACCCCGGCCCTGACCCCGTAGGTACGGGGGTCGGCAAGCTGGGCAACGACGAGCCCGGAATCATCCACCGAAGTGACGACCGTGCTGTTCTCGACGTTGCGCGCGAAGGCCTGGACATACCACCGATCACCCGGAGCATTGTAGCCCAGCCGCAGATCGGTCCGCGTGTGGCTGGGCACGCGGAACTGGTTCAGCGTGCTCAGCGCGGCGAGCTGGTATTCGGCCGACAGCCGGGTGCGCACCCCTGCCTCGATGTTGCCGCCATTGGAAAGGTTGAAGGTCTGGGTATAGCCGGCCGTCACGACGAACTCGGGAGAACGATCCAGCTTCTTGCCTGTGAAGTCGAAACCGGGCTGCGGAACGAACGATCCGTACCGCGCATTGAGCCACGAGAACGAAAAGTCGAACTTGCTGGTCGGCACCGGCGCGATCACGCTCTCCAGTTCGACGCCGTCAACCTTGGCTGACGCGGCGTTGGTTGTGACGCGGCAAGGACCGCCGCAGGCCGTGGCCGAGAACGTGGTCAGCTGGATCGACTTGTAGTCGTAGTGGAACGCCGAAGCATTCAAGCGCACCTTGTTGTCCATGAACCGCGTCTTGAGCCCCACCTCGTAGGACGTGAGAGTTTCCGGCTGATAGTAGAGCGCGCTGGCGGCGGTCGTGCAGCCGGCCTGCGTTCCTGCTTCGCAACCGTCGTTGAATCCGCCCGCCTTGTAGCCGGTCGCGACGACGCCATAGAGCAGGGTCGCATTGTTCAGGTCGTAGTCCAGGCCAACGCGCCAGGTGGCCTTCGAGAAGCTGCGCTTGGCGATGTTGGGGCTCTTCGAATCCCCGGGCTGGTCGCAGGCGAAGGTCCCGCACACCACGGCGAAGCCGTTGCGCGACTTCATATCGTGGGAATAGCGCAGGCCCCCGGTCACCCGCAGTTCGGGAGTGATGCTGTAGGTCACCTGCCCGAAGGCGGCCCAACTCTCGGAAATGGTGGGATCCTGCGGGAAGCCGAAGACATAGCCAGGCTGGCCCGGCGTGGGGTTCAGCAGACCCAGCAGGTAGGCCGCGATCGCGGACTGCTCTTTGAAGTAGTAGACGCCGGCCTGGGCCTTGAGCGGGCCATTGCCACTGGTCGAGAGCCTCAGCTCCTGGCTGTTCTGCCAGTAGGACCCGTTATAGGGGAAGCCGAAACCGACCCCGGCACCAACGATTGCCCCGCTGTCTTCGTGCCGTTTGAACTCGCGGTAAGAGCCGAGATAATTGACCGTGACCCCGCCCAGATCATATCTGAAATCGGCAAGCACGCCCCAAGTCGAGTTGTCTGCACCGACTGCGCCGCTGTAGGCATCGGTGATCGTGCGCATCTGCGTCGCGCTCTGGCCGACGTACCTCGGATTGGCCCCCGGGGTGTCGAAGCCGGCATAGATGTTGCCGAGCGGCACGGTGTTGAAAATGGTGCCCTTCATCGACGTGTAATCGCCGCGCACCACCAGTTCGCCGTTGCCGAGATCGAACAGGGCGGAGACGCGTGCCGAGATGTTCTTCTTGAACGGATCGAGCGGCGATTTCCAGGTCGGGCCGGCGATCAGGTAGTTGTCGCGGCGGTCATAGTTGGCCGCGGCGCGGATGGCGACCCGCTCGCCAAGCGGGATGTTGACGACGCCGGTAAGCTGCGCGGCATTGTAATTGCCGTAGGCACCGTCGATCGAACCGCTGAATTCGCCCAGCTTGGGCTTGGCCGTGATGAGATTCACAAGACCAGCAGTCGTGTTCCGGCCGAACAGCGTGCCCTGCGGCCCGCGCAGGACTTCCACGCGCTGCAGGTCGAAGAAGCTGACTTCCTGCGCCTGGGGACGCGCGATGTAGATGCCGTCGACCATGAAGGCGGCCGATGGATCGCCCTTCTCGGTGCCGTCGGAGCTGCTGACTCCGCGGATCGTGATCTGAAGCCCGTTGCTGCGATCGATCGACAGGTTGGGAACCTGCTCGCCCAGGGTGGTGGGATTGGTGATGCCCGCAGCAAGCAGTGCACTGCTGGAAACGGCGGTCAGCGCGACGGGCGTCTTCGAAGCCACGGTTTCGTTGCGCGTTGCAGTGACAACAATCTCGCCGTCCGGAACGGCGGCTGAAGAAGCGTCCTGGGCCAGAGCGGGAACCGCAAAGAGCAGGCTCGCCGCAACGGCTCCGATGGAAACCAGTGCCTTATGGTTGGTCATACAATCCTCCCTGAATTGAGACCGGCCGCTGTCCAGTAGCGCCCATTGCCGGCCGGGCGCAGAGCTATCATGCGATGTCAACGTTGACAACGAGAATATGTCAACGTTGACATTTGGGGATGGATGCCCTCAAATCAGGGGTGCGGCCCGCGTTGACAGAGGTACGGTGATGACACAGACACGGGCCATGTCGGATCGACCTACTCTCCACGACGTCGGCGCACTCGCAGGGGTTACCGCCAGAACGGTTTCTCGGGTGATCAACCGCGAGCCCGGGGTATCCGAGCGCACTGCGATCAAGGTGCAGCGTGCGATTGCGGATCTGAATTTCCGCCCCAACCTTGCGGCGCGGGCCCTGCGGAGCGACCGGTCGCTGCTGATCGCAATCGTCAAGGTCAACCCGTGGCCCCGCTATGTCGCGGAGGTGATACGCGGCGCATCCATGGCGTGCCGCGAGGCCGGTACTATCCTGACCTTCGAGGAATTTTCTCCCTACGATGGGCAGGCCGTCTCCAGCATTTCAAACCTGCTCGACAACTTCGGCGGTGCCGGGCTGATCCTGATGCCGCCCCTGTCGGACGACCCGGCCCTGCTCGATATGCTCGACCGTCGCCAGGTGAAGACGGTCCGCCTGTCTCCGAGCCGGGATATCGGCCGCGGCGACGCGGTCGTATCGCGCGACCAGGATGGCATTGCCGCCCTGGTGGATCACCTTGTCGCTCTGGGTCATCGCAGGTTCGGCTACATTTCAGGGATCGCGGACCACTCCTCGTCGCAGATCCGCCTCGCCGCCTTCAAGGAACGGTTGTTGCACCACCGAGTGCCCTGGACCGATGTCCTGTTCGAACAGGGCGACTTCTCCTTCGAGTCCGGCACACGGTCCACTCGCAATATGCTGGCCCACGACCGCGCGGTCTGGCCGACGGCGATCTGCGCCGCCAATGATGAAATGGCCGCCGGGGTCATCAGCGTGCTTGCCGACCGGGGAATCAGGATGCCTGACGAAGTGGCTGTTTCCGGGTTCGACGACAATGACATCTCCCGATTGATCTGGCCGCCCCTCACCACTGTGCGGCAATCCATTGCGGATCAGGCCTATTCGGCAACCCAGCTCCTGCTCGATCGGACGCAGGACGTGCCCCGCTGTATCGAGCACGGGGTGGAACTCATCATCCGCCGCAGCACCGCGGGCAATCGCGCAAACTGAACCGGCACGGCGGCAACGACAACGGAGCGGAAAGACATGGCGGTACAGGCGGCCGGCGGGGGCGACGAACACGCGAGCGAGACCATCGACGCCCCACAGCTGCGGGTGTTCGTCATGTCGCTGTTCTTCATCTTCGGCGGCATCACCTCGTTGAACGATGTGATCATCCCCAAGCTGAAGGAGCTATTCACGCTGAACTACACACAGGCCATGCTGGTGCAGTTCTGCTTCTTCACCGCCTATGCCGTGATCGGCATCCCGGGAGCGCGGCTGGTCAAGAAGCTGGGCTACATGCGCGGGGTCGTCGCCGGTTTGCTGACCATGCTGGCCGGATGCCTGCTGTTCATCCCTGCCTCCCAGACAGCGACCTACGCCGTGTTCCTGCTGGCCCTGTTCGTGCTGGCGAGCGGCGTGGTTATCGTGCAGGTCGTCGCCAACCCGCTGATCTCGATGCTAGGCAAGCCCGAGACCGCGCACAGCCGGCTGACCTTCGCCCAGGCGTTCAACTCGCTGGGCACCACGATCTTTCCCTATGTCGGCTCGCTGCTGATCCTCGGCAGCCTCGCCAAGGTAAACGCGAGCGAGCTCTCGGGCGAGGCGCTCGATGCGTACCGCACCTCGGAGAGCCAGGCGATCGTCCACGGCTATATCGCACTGGCGGCTGCGCTCGCCGTGGTTGCGGGCGTGGTCTGGCTGTTCCGCAATGCCCTGAAGGGTGAAAGGCACCAGGAAAGCTCCGGGCTCGCCGGGCTCGACCTGCTGAGGCGCCCGCGCTTCGGGCTCGGCGCGCTTTGCATCTTCCTCTACGTCGGCGCGGAAGTTTCGATCGGTTCGTTGATCGTGAGCTACCTCAGGCAGGCGTCGGTCATGGGGCTGGAGGAACAGGCGGCCGGCAAGATGATCCCGCTCTATTGGGGCGGGGCAATGGTCGGCCGGTTCATCGGCTCGGCTGTCCTGCGGGTGGTGAGCCCGGGCAAGGTGCTGGCCGGCGTGGCGCTGGGCGCGATCGCGCTGATCGCCGTTTCCACTGCCACCACCGGGCCGGTCTCGGGCTACAGCCTCCTGGCGATCGGCCTGATGAACGCGATCATGTTCCCGACCATCTTCAGCCTCGCCTGCGAGAAGCTGGGCCCGCGCGCGGCGGATGGTTCGGGGATCATCAACGTCGCGATCTTCGGCGGGGCGCTGGTGCCGCTGCTCACCGGCTTGATCGCCGATGCCACCGGGAGCCTGTCGGTCGGCCTGTTTCTGCCAGCGGTCTGCTACGGCGTAATCGCCTATTTCGGCTGGTTCGCCCGGCGGTCCGCCTGAACCCAGAGCGCGAACGCGCCGGGCGTTCATGTGGGCAACCGCGTGATCATCATCGGCACGGGTCAATCATCTGGCCGGGCTGCCCGAAGCACTATTTTTTCATGGCGTAGGCGGCGTGGACGAATTCCCGCATTCGCCGCGCTCGAGTGGCAAGCCTCAGCATTTCGGCCGTCCGGATCTCTTCAGGAGACGAGCACAAAAAAGAGCCGAGGCATCCGGCAACCGAACATATTGATGAAACAAAATTTCAAAAACACATCGGATACCAGATGCCCCGGCCAAGGGTGAAACCCAACTCGTAAACCGGGAAGCAAAGTGGATCAGGCATCGAGCACCACGTCTCCGACCGGGACCGCGCAGCACGTCAGACACCGCTCGTCGTCAACCTCGCGGGAGTGGCTGACCACGCCGGCGACCAGGCGCAGCGCGCAGCTTTCGCACTCACCGGCCCGGCATCCGGCCGGCAGCCGCAGCCCCGCCGCTTCGGCCGCGGCCAGAAGCGAGGCCTGCTCGGGCTTCCAGACGAAGGTCTCGCCGGAAGCGGACAGGGTGATCGTCGCCTCCCGCAGGCCACTCGTGTCCACCGAAGGCGCCGAAAAGTGTTCCTGCAGGATCGACTGGGCATCGACGCCGCGATCGAGCAGGATCGCGCGCGCGGCCTGCATGAAGGGGTCGGACCCGCACAGGAAGGCACGGGTGCCCGGCCCCGCTTCCGCGAGCACGGGCGCCAGGTTGCGGCCGGAATCCACCTGCCGGTAGGTGAAGCCGGGAATGGCGAGGTCGCGCAGTTCCGCGTCGAACGCCTTGTCCCGGGTGGCATAGACGAGCGTCACCGGCGCGCCGGTCGGCACTCCGCTCCGCACCAGCTCGCGCAGGTAGCCCAGGAACGGGGTGATCCCGATTCCGCCCGCCACCAGCAGCACGGGGCGGGTGGACCGCAGCGGCAGGCGGAAGCGCCCGGCGGGCACCGCCAGGTCGACACGGTCGCCCGGACGGACATGGGCAAAGACATGGTCCGACATGCCGCCCGCACCCGAGCGCCGGATCGCCACGGCTAATGCCCCCGCGGCCCGCCCGCCCGGTGACACCAGCGAATAGTGCCGTTCGAGTTCAAGGCCCGGCGTGAAGAAGGCAACATGCTGCCCGGGGATGAACGCCGGCACCCAGTCGCCGCTCTCGGGCGTCATGGCCAGTTCGACGATATCGCCGGCGTGATCGTGGCGTTCGGCCACGCGGAAGGCCCGCTTGCCGTTCCAGTTGCCCCGCGACCGCTCCTCGTCCTGCTCGATCCGGCACGGCATGCGACGCAGTTCGGGAGCGCCGCTCACCGGGTCGTCGTCGCCGTTCCGCAAGACCACATTGAGGTTGGTGCCGCTGGCCAGTGGGTCCCCGGCGTCGGCCTCCTGCCACCAGCCATGCTCACCGACCAGCACCCCGTCGGCGAGGCTGTCGTCAAGCCGCACCTTCATGCTGACCGCGCCAGTGGCGAGCACGATCCGCGCCCAGTCCCCCGCCAGCAGGCCGGCCGCAGCGGCGGTCGCCGGAGCCATCGCCACCTCGGGAGCCGGCGCGCGCTCGTGCAGCCGTTCGAGCATGTGCCGCTGCACCGCCTCCCAGGGGACGCGCAGAAGCGCCCCGATCATAGGCGGCCCGAACGGCTGGGATTCCGTTGTCTCGGATTTCATAAAGCGACTTGACTATATGTCTGCTTGGCTATATCGTCAAATCACTTTACCATCCACACAAGGAGGAAGGCGATGACCACGAGCACCCGAGACGAGATCAAGGTCGGCGAGCTTTCGATCCGCTTTCTGGTCGAGGGCGAGGAGACGGCAGGATCGGTCGCGGTCTTCGAGTTCGACGTCCCCGCCGGCGCGAAGGTCGCGGCGGCACACAGTCACGACGGATATGACGAGACGATCTACGGCGTCGAGGGCATCCTGACCTGGACCGTCGAGGGCACACCGAACGACGTCGGGCCAGGCGAGGCGATCTTCATCCCGCGAGGCGCCGTCCACCACTTCGACAACGCTCACGACCTCGACGCGAAGGCACTGGCAATCGTGACGCCCGGAATCCTCGGGCCGGACTACTTCCGCGAAGTCGCTGCGATCCTCGAGGCCACGGTTGGCGGCCCGCCCGATTTTGCTGCGATCGGCGCGGTCATGCGCCGACACGGTCTCACCCCGGCACGCTGAGCCAGGGCTAGAACGGCGCCTGGAAGGGCGGGTAGTCCGGCGGCTGCGTCTGGCCGTGCACCAGCAGGAGAGCGAAGAGTACGCCCGCCCAGAACAGCGCGAAGCAGAGAAAGACGATTTGGTAGGGCTGGAGCCGCATGACTCCTTGACGAGGCGCCGCGCTGCCTTCTTCCACAGCCGGAATATCTGTGCAAGCCTTGCGAATCGTGAGCTCGAGCGAGCCACCGAAGCACGACAACGAGGAGTTCTGGCGGGAGTTCCTGAACGGGGGCCATTCGAAGGAGCACCTCTTCCGGAAGGTGCTGAAGTTCATCCCTCACGAGCCGCGCTGCAGGTTGTGCGCGGCTCCCTTCGCGGGCGTGGGCGCACCGCTCATGCGGCTCATGGGCAAGAGGCCGTCCAACCAGAATCCGAACTGGTGCGGGACGTGCTTCAAGTTCATGCGCGACAACCACGGCGGAGCGGAGATCGAGTGCACGATGCTCTTTACCGACGTACGCGGCTCGACCGGGCTCGCGGAGGAGATGCCAGCCGGCGAGTTCCGGGAGCTGATGGAGCGCTACTACGAGGTGGCCGCGGCAACCGTCTTCGAGAACGACGGCGTCGTGGACAAGTTCGTCGGCGACGAGCTCGTGGCGATGTTCTTTCCGCTCCTCGCCGGCGATCACCACACCAGGTTCGGCCTCGCAGCGGCGCGGGCTTTGCTCGAAAAGACCGGCCACGCGGATCCGGCCGGGCCGTGGATTCCCGTCGGAGCCGGGCTGCACATGGGCAACGCGTGGGTCGGCGCCGTCGGCGAGGGCGCCTACGTGACGATCACCGCCCTGGGAGACGCGGTGAACATCGCTTCCCGCCTGGCCTCGGCGGCAGGAGCCGGGGGAGATTCTCGTGACGACCGCCGCCGCCGGCGCGGCAGGGCTCGACCCCGAACTCGAGCGTCGACCGCTCGAGCTCAAGGGGAAGCAGGAGGTCGTGGACGTCGTGACGCTGACAGTCAGCCCATAGCTTGGGCAGCTCGGCGCTTCCCTCTGGGTCCTAGGGGGCCCAACCACACCAAGTCCGGGGAGAGACTGACTCGGTCACCCC